>Ga0209628_10001757_pt1 | contig 14284 bp, 4 predicted proteins | sample TergutCu122P4_FD_187285 | JGI IMG/M metagenome (GOLD analysis project Ga0209628, IMG submission 187285) | Cubitermes ugandensis P4 segment gut microbial communities from Kakamega Forest, Kenya - Cu122 P4 (SPAdes) (version 2) | ecosystem: Host-associated > Arthropoda: Insects > Digestive system >...
GGATGTTTATTAAATGCCTAAACCAAAGCTGTTAGGAGAGTTTTGGGCTGACATCAAGACAGTTTTAAATGCTGATATAAGCAATTAATGGTAACCAGTTAACACTGTGCGTTCATTGACCTAGCACTTACATAAAGTTGTACTATTAGTTGACAAGTGAAATCTGCCACAGCAGTACACCATTGCCTCTCAGCTATCTAACGCAACACAAACTACACACCCACAATAGACCACTGTATCTAAGGAGGCCAACTGTTTAAAAGGTCCACACATTCCAACCCCTGCCTTTTCACTTGCACTAACTGTCCCACACACTTGGCAGTATACCACTCCACTTGCTTGCAAGCTAACATCACACTATTTGGCAATAATTTAGACTTCCAAAAGGACACTTATTCCAGTTCTGTCACCTCTCTGAAGAGCAGAGACATTAGCAATACAAACAGACAGTAGTTGTACCACCAATTTCCTACTGAAATAAGCACTGTGTTCAGACAACTAACCTCACTCAATTTCCCAATTCTGCACACAAGCACTCAGTGTAATTACATACTTCAGTTCAGAACATTAAATATACAGACGATATCACTCACCTGTGCAACATCAGCAGCACACGCTAGTCATTGTCCAACAGCACCATGCAACCAGCTGATGGCTCAAAGGCAACTGTTGTGGAATCCAACAGCATTGTGTTAGGATTATGTTGAGAAGAGCGCTAGGCGTGATAAGAGTGGTCCTGGAATTCACCCTCAGCCAGGACATCACATAGATAGTCCTGAGAGCACAACACACTGTCCAGTGCCAGGCTATTGGCAAAGTTAGTCCTCTATAAAAGCATACTAAAAGACAAGGCAACATATGGGCATTTCCTGCTAAAGGTACACAAGGAAACAAAAGTACCTCACACACCTGGACCTCAGTACAATGATCCAAATCATCGCATCCCCAATAGCACGATGCACAACAGCAGCAGATTCTGCAGCTGCCTCCAACTACCTTCTGAATCTTCCCTTACAACATCTAAATTACCAGCCAATTATTCAAACGATTCCATGGTACACAAATTGGCTTCTCAGAAATAATGCTCCAGACATAGAGGTACTTCTGATTTTAATGAAATCTGGTCTGAGTAATTTCTTTGCTCAAATGACAAATGCATTTCCTCCATCCATATCTCGGTCTAAAAATCAGATATCTTTAAAGTCATCTAGGGTTAGTTTCCTTTAATGCCAATTCAAACTCTCTCCAATAAACATGTTTTGCTGCCAAGTGAAAGAAAATTTGTTCATTCTTATCTTTGGCTGGCAATAAATTATTCTTTAGCTCACTTCAGTCCCTTTCCCCTTCATCGCAGTTCCAAAATTCATCTAACTTCCACACATTGTTCTTCTTTCTGCACAGGGAGAAGCAATTATTTCGTCCAAATTTTTGGCTAGGAAACAGTTATCTTTAACATATCTGGTGGCCATTTCTCTTCACCCCGCTTACAGTTTCTTATGTAAAATGTTTTGATCTGCACTTCTGCCCAGTGCCAGGCTGTATATACACAAACATACATGGCTGGCAGATGTTATTGTTTAACACATTTGCATTTAGATCCTCTTTACCAATATTCAAACTTTTTCTAACATCCATGTATCCTCCTGCCTACAGGTATGCAACATATTCACACAAGTTCAGAAGAAGCAACAGGGCTTTGGATATTTACAGGTAAAATATTTCTTCTTTTGTACAAAACCATTTTCCGCTGCCATATGCCAGACAGTATACTCTAAACTTTGGCAGGTAACAAGTCATCTTTGAGGTTTACTTACACTTCTCTTCCCCAACTGCACAATTTCTCTAAAATCAATTTATTACCATTCAACGTTTTGTCCTAGGCAGCTAGTCCATTTTACCTTTGGCTAGCAACAGGCCATCTTTGAAGTTTACTTGCACTTCACTACCCCAAAACCACAGTGTCCCTAAAATCTCTTTATTGCCAAACACAGTGCGGTCCAATGGTTCCCGGACTGATTTTTTTTGGCTTTCCTAACAAAGCCATTTACCGCGCCGCGATTGAACTATGTAGTTGAAACCGTTTCTCACAAGAGTGCAAATTGGCGTTAATGTAGTTCCAGTTGTTGTTAAGACATAATGTCTCGCACTAACTGTTGTTATTACTCTGTGTCAATGTCGTGAGATGGATGTTAAGGAGAAACAACGTGTGGCGAATAAATTTTGATGTAAAGTTGATTTTTCGGCCACAAAGAGTGTGGAACTGATTCAGAAGGCTTACAGGGATGCAGCATTAAGTCAAACAACAATATTTGAGTGGCACAAACTGTTTCGAAATGGTAGAGAATCAGTGAAGGACGACTAACGCAGCGGTCGGCCACCAAACAAGTGTTATTTGACAGCCAAGATACTGTGCACGAAGAGTTCATGAAAGAAGTTTGCACTGTGAATGTAGAATATTATAAGGGTGTATTAGACCGCCTTATTTCCCGCAATCGACCAGTTCGTCTCCCCCTGTACCGCTCTCGTGATTTTTTCCTCCTGCACAACAACACCCCGGCGCATTCGGCAGCAAAAATTCGACATTTTCTGACTCAAAAACAAGTCGCAACATTGAACCAAACCCCTTACTGGACAGATTTGTTCCCTACCCCCTCCCCACTACTGTACTGGCCTGCGCATTTTAGAAAATTACGAGCGAAAACCATGCTAGACATATAACACGTTGAGACATCTGCTGTCTCAACAGTTTGAATCATTGTAATACACAGACGGCCCGACGAAGGCTACGACTGTTTATCAAACATCAAGCAATGCCTGACACAGTACTCGCACTGACCACTTGCAGATATTTCTACACGATGTGGTGTAGGTAGTCTGGGGCGTCAAGGTAATGTATGTAACACTGCCTGTCGGTCCCTATGTAATGTCGGGAAAATTAAGATAGATTATGTCAGATTTGGGAAAGACACGCTCCACTTCTTACGAAAACTTCAGTCTCCAAAACGAAGTTACGTTGCAACCTGCCAGAGCTGAGTAGGTATAGGAATCTTGACATTCCTATTGCTGACGACAGGTAAGAGTTCCGAGTGAGCTAAATTTGAATTAGCCACTTCAGGCAATATCATTTTCAAAAATAACTTTATTTCCGGGCATTAATAGGGCAAGGCAGTGCGCTACAAATTGTAAATTTGAGCTAATTGTACATAGGGTATTACTGTGTAATATATGTAAATTGTCACTTTCTACTTTTTCTGTCTCTGAAATCGTGGATTCTCCATCAAGCATACCTTATTCGAAACCGCTCGCGGGTAGGTTACCGTAAATAGTGCTGTTTGGGGCTACGAGAACCCAGTCCCAACCTAAGCATTACGCAACTTCCTTTTCACGAAGGTGAAGTTTCAGCTGAAAGGCACAAGATATCACACAATTGAAGAGGTTCCAGAGAGCCTTGATCGACCAGCTAGATAGGATTTTCCATATTTGTGTACATGAAAAATAACCACTGCCACCGGGTGACAACAAAATTACAGTTAATAAATATTATTGTAAACAAGATTGCCACAGAAGATTTTTGTAACGCCATGAAGAAGTTGGAAACACGTGTTAATCGGTGTATTGCATCTATGGATCCTATTTTGAATAAATAAACGGAAAAAATACCGCCTTATGTTTTAGTCTTTATTAACTTACTCCGGGAAATTATCGGCCACACTGGGAAAAATGGTGCAATGTACGAGGCATTTCGTCCATCATCTCCTTTGGCTACCAACGGTTATCTATAAAGTTCACTTTCACTTCTCTACCTCAAACGCGTAGTGTTTCTAAAATCTCTTTATTGTCTTTACTCACTGCTATGTGCCAGGCAGGTAGTCCATACCTACCTTTGGCTAGCAAAAGGTCATCTTCGAGATTTACTTGCACTTCTCTACCCCATATTCACACTGACTCTAAAATCTCGTTTTTGCCATTAAATGCTGCATTGTCACAGGCAGTCAGTCCATTCCTACCTTTGACTAGCAACAGGTAATCTTTGAGGTTTACTTGTACTTTTCTAACCCAACCTCACAGTGCCTCTAAAATCTCTTTTTTGCCATTAAATTCTGCTCTGTGCCAGGCAGTTAGTCCATCCATACCTTTGGCTAGCAACAGGTCATCTTTGAGGTTTACTTGTACTTATCTACCCTAAACCCAGAGTGTTTCTAAAATCTCTTAATCGCCTTTACCTACTCCTAAGAGCCAGGCAGTTAGTCCAACACTACCTTTGGCTAGCAACAGGTCATATTTGAGGTTTACTTGCACTTCTCTACCCCAACCCCACAGTGTACTAAAATCTCTTTATTGCCATTAAATGCTGCGATGTCACAGGCAGTTAGTCCACCCATACCTTCGGCTAGCAACAGGTCATCTTTGAGGTTTACTTTTACTTATCTACCCTAAACCCACAGTGTCTCTAAAATCTCTTTACCGCCTTTACCTGCTGCTATGTGCCAGGCAGTTCGTCCATTAAAACTTTGGCTAGGAACTGGTCATCTTTGAGGTTTACTTGTACTTCTCTACCCCAACCATACAGGGTCTCTAAAATCTCTTTATTGCCTTCACCTGCTACTATGTGCCAGGCAATTCGTCCCTGAAAAATTTTGGCTAGATACAGGTCATCTTTGAGGTTTACTTGTAGTTCTCTACCCCAAACCCACAGTGTCTTTAAAGTCTCTTTTTTGCCACAAAATGCTGCAATGTCGCAGGCAGTTCGTCCATCGCTATCTTTGGCTAGCAACAGGTCATCTTTGAGGTTTACTTGTACTTCTCTACCCCAAGCCCACAGTATCTCTAAAATCTCTTTATGGCCAAAAGCTGCTGCTAGGTGAAAGGCAGTTTGTCCATCCCAACGTTTGACTAGCAACAGGTCGTCTTTGAGATTTACTTGGACTTCTCTACCCCAACTCCACAGTGTCTCTAAAATCTCTTTATTGCCATTACTCGCTGCTTCGTGCCAGGCAGTTTGTTCATCCCAACTTTTGGCTAGCAACAGGTCATCTCTGAGGTTTACTTGTACTTCTTTACCCCAACCCCACAGTGTCTCTAAAATCTTTTTACGGCCTTTACCTGCTGCTATGTGCCAGGCAGTTAGTCTATCCCTACCTTTGGCTAGCAACAGGTCATTTTTTAGGTTTACTTGTACTTCTCTAGCCCAACCCCACAGTGTCCCTAAAATCTCTTTGTTGCCATTAAATGCTGCATTGTCCCATGCAGTTAGTCCATCCGCACCTTTGGCTAGCAACAGATCATCTTTGAGGTTTACTTGCACTTCTCTACCCCAACCCCACAGTGTCTCTAAAATCTCTTTATTGCCTTTATCTTTTGCTAAGTTCCAGGCAGTTTCTCCATAATAATCTTTGGCTAGCAACAGGTCATCTTTGAGGTTTACTTTCACTTCTCTACCCCAATCCCACAGTGTCTCTAGTACCTTTAATTGTCCTCCCCTTGCTGCCAGATACCATACATTTTCCCTGTAAATTTTTTTGTTTAGCAGCAGTTTATTAATTGTGTTTGAATTTCCCGCGGCTTTCAAGCTACTTAAAAAAAAGTCAATTATATGAGCATTGCCTTCTGCTGCTGCCATGTTTATTGCTGTTTGAAGGCTTAGTCTTCCCAATTCCTCTTTTTTAATTCCAAATAATGTGTGTGATTCTCTTACAGTCCATATTTTGTATATCTGCTCTCCGTAATCTTTTATCACTTTTGATTTCTCAGTTTTTCCCAACAATCCATCCAGAAAGTTTCTAATCACTTCATACTCTCTCTCCTTTAAAATTTCGAGTAAAATTTTTAGTACTTCAAACAGAAAACGTTCTTCCTTTGTCAATTTTGTTGCCAGAAAATATGCAACATAATACTCAGCAAAAGTTCGGTGGATGAAATGAGGCTTATCATCAACATAGTGTACAATTCCAATCCTAGAAATTGTTTCAGGTGCAAGCATGTCACATTCTTTAAGTTTTAAAACAGTATCCTTCATTTTAGGCAATAGTATGTCCAAAGCCAATTTTTGATGATTTTTGGTGATACTAATGTCACCCATAATAATATCAGCGTGTTGTTCTTCAGCTATTTCTCCTTTGGACTTGAAAATATTAATCTTTTCTTTAATAAATTTCCTATATAATTCCACAAGACGCAGTTGTTTGGGTAACTCAGGCTCAGATTTCTGTGACAAACAGTAACTTGCAAATTCTTTCTCAAAAGCCTCTGCCAGCATTCGTGTTTGTAATGGGATGCCAGTGAATTCCTTCTCTTTATCACTAATTGATTGTGCTAGCAACTTAATTAATGCTCTAGCATAATTTTCCAGTTGTTGGTGATCCACGTCTTGAAATTTTGAATGCTGAAGCCAGAATTTTGTTAAAAACTCAACTTGGTTGTCCTCAGAGAATGGCTCTAAAGTGTAACAGAGCTGCTGTAGATCATCTTCCAACTCCTGTCTCAGGTGCGGTCGGGTGGTAATCCACAACTGATCTAACCAAGTTTGCTTTAGAGGATTTAAATATTGCAGTAAATCAAGAACAGTCTCTTTGTACTTGGGACTGATTTCATCAAAACCATCAAACATCAGTACCACCTTTGTTGCTTCCTCAAGCCCCTGACAGCAATGTTTAAACAGTTCCTTCTCAAATGGATAGCGAAGTTTTAATAATTTTTGACACAAAAAATCAATAGTCCCTATCTTCTGGTTCATTTGATCCTCAAGTACATCCGTATGGTCATTCAAATCAATTCTTACCACCCAGTAGGTTTGTAATTTCTGTTTGATTTGCTTAGACAGATATGTCAATACAGTACTTTTACCCATCCCTGCAGTGTCAGCAATCAGCATCACTTTCTGGCACTGTGCTTTCTGCAAGAATTCGTCTAAATTCTCTGGAGGGTAAGGAATTGGATTTCGGGTATCAATATAATCATGCAGTGCCGTTAAACTCCCTCGTGACTTCTGCCATATTAGCCTTCCTGATTCGTCTTCCGATAGCCAATGTACGTTCCTTTCTGGTTTATTCTGACAGCATTTCGTGAATTCTTGTTCAGTAGTAGCCACTAAATCAGAGAATTTTTGTTCAACAATGGCCTTTTTAATCGCTACTTGGTGATTAAAAGTTCTAGGAATGTAGTAATTTTCAATGGAACCATCAGCAGTAGTCAGCAAAGCTTTACCAATCTCCAGTGTTTTTTTCTCTAGTAAATCAGGAAGGGGTAAAAACTTTGTTACTGGTGACTCAGCAGATATTAGTTTATTTAAATAAACAGGACTGTCTTGGAAAAAGACCGTGCTTTTCAGAAGTTCATTTTGTGAATCTGGGGTTAAATCTCTCCAAGTGTATTCCCTGTCATGCATCATTTTTGCCTGGTATTTCTTTAACTTATCTTGAAGTAACTGAGCTACCTCAGTAACAGCGATGAAAATAACCCTTCTATTTTCTCTGAAACTGTTCAGAGTGGACAACAGATCTGCTTCAATTTTGTCATATTCAGACGAACATTCAATAATAAGTGTTGGACGTGTGACTGACTGGAATGCTTGATAAATATTCTCTGCTTTCTTCCGATTCTTAAACTGCTCAGCTGATACCAAGATATAACCACTCTTGATATCTGATATAGTCAGCTTCTTTCTTCTCAACAGTTGAAAGAGATTCAATATAGTTATTCGTGGCAAATGGCTTGACAGTATCTGCATTGTTTGACAATTTATTACATCATCATTCAACAAACACTCATCATTTAACCGAATTTTGGACTGCTCAATTTCATCCATTTTCTCCAGTAGCTTATTCAAGTGCTGAATTTGACACCTGGCCTTACAATGAAGAGGGTTTCCAACAAATTTCCTTAGATCTTCTTGGGTGTGTTGCTTATAGAACTTGAACAGTTCCGGTGCTTGTTGTGTGAGTAGCTGTTTGCCTTTTTCATCACTGTAATGCGCCAGCAGGTGAGGCACACGGACAATCAGTTCTGCAGGCCAACTGGACTCTCCATAAACTGTGAATACCCTTTCAATAATTGAGTCCATCCCTTTTTTCTCATGGTACTGAGATACTATTTTACCAAAGTCTGACTTTCTTTGCTCATCTGACTCCTCATAAGGATTGCACTCGTTGTCATAACAAACTTGCATGGCCAGATGTGTTAATTCATGTGCTAAAGTGCCCAGTAATTCAGACTCCTGTTTGGCACCAATATAAATACGGCCTTCCCTGTAGTTACAAGACCCATTGGTTCCAGAAGATTGGGTGGGGTCTAAATCAACAATGGAGTCGTTATCAAAATCAAAGATGATATCAGTCACCGCAGACCACTCCACCACTTTTAGAATGGTTGAAATCTCCGGTATGGTATCCAGCTGTTTGTATAGTTCTCGTATAATGCCAAAATTCTTTTTGTTCTCTTGTCCAATTCCCAGCCTTGACTTAGACAGCAGATAAATAATATGAGAATCATCCTGTTTTCCAAAGTATTTTATCTTAGTTTGTCTTAATCTGTCTCTCTCTTCTACGGTTAATCCCTCAATCTCCACTGACAGCACTTCATTTTTGCCAGCACATAACCCTTCAGACTGTAACATTGCATAAATCTCATACTGACCTTCTTTAAGAGCTGTCATCAATGCAGACTGATTGCTAGGGCCATAGGCCCGTTTTAATCGTGGATGAATTTTAATGAATGCTTTCACGTCAGTGTGTGAACCATATTTGATGGCTTGATGGAATTGCCGCCTATCTTCAACTTGCTTCATCAATGAAGCTGTATTTTCACTCTTTTCTATGTCGCTTAAGTCAAATTCATCTGGGAAAGGAGAGTCTGCTTTAAGCAATATATGCACATTTTCATAATGTTCTTTATCCCATGCTAATTTTATAGCAGTCACCTTTTCATTTCCTTGTCTATGACACAGAATATCAGCGCCACAGCTGATTAAAAATTGTAGTGTGTCAGGTCTTCCTTTCTCAGCAGCAATTAGTAAGGGATTGTCACCAAGATCATTCCTTAATGCTAAAAGGTCTTTTTCTTTACTGGGGAGAAAATACTCTTTTCCAGAATTGGTTATAGGCAAGTTCAACAAAGCAGATAAGCTCTGTGAGCCACAATACTCAGCAGCAATCTCTAAAGTTCTTCTTCCATCTCCATTCTGATGTGCTAAATCCCAATCAACTAGTAGTAAATATCGTATTGATAGACTATCATCATCCCTGGCAGCGTAGTCAATTAAACGCCAGCTGTCAATTTCCTGCTTCACATCAAATCTCACATTCAGTAAATCTAATGCACACCCATTAAACTGACCGCCAATACCTAGCTTTAAGGCATTCAATAAAAGTGGCAGTTGAAAACTTCCTTGCTTGGACAGCCCGAGAATGAGCTCGTCTTCTGTGCTGAACAAGCTGGCTGAATTCTTCTGTGGTGGGGTGAAAGCACTTTGGCCTGGTTGTTTAAAAAACACTAAATGCTCTGCAGAACGCTTTAAGTCCCATTGGATAATCACAGGCTTTTTTTTATCAAAAATTTCTGCCAAACATTCTACACCTCCACTGGGAAATTCACTGCAGTCATCAACCTCTATCACAATAAAAAACCAGTGACTGGCCTGATTGAAGGTTTCATAAAATTCTGCTTGCTGCATAAAATCCAAGGCAGCGCTCACTGTTGGACTGTTTCTTATCCTTAATATCTTAAAGTCAGCATCTTCTTTCTTACCAGCAACAGCAGACCATGTGCTCTTATCTGTTAGGCTACACTCTTTTAAATAGCCACTGTCTACTTCTTGATGGGTGTTCACCTCAGAAGCACTTTCATTCTTCTCAGGCCCATGCTCTAGATGCTCTGGTTGTGCCACTAACAGAGACACTTCCTGTTTAATGGCTGCAACTGACAGAACAGGTTGCAATTTTAATCCATCTGTTGGGTTGTTCTGTGACTGTATCATATCTGAAGGTGATGTAGATACTTCTCTCTCTATAGGTTTGTTTGGTACTGATGTCTTACGTAATATTGGAACAAGATGACACAACCCTTCATTTAAAATATGAACCATCTGAGGGTCATTGTAGAAACTGGAATGTTCATCCAGAGACCTTGAACCTGAACTATCTACCAGCTGATGGCCGATAATCTCTTGACCACTTGAATGAAAGTTTTCAATTATATGTAATTTTATCCCATATATTTGACAAAGCATACGCCCTTCAATCTCTGGTCTCCCCCATATAACACTTGAACTTTCTGCTGCTGTTAATCCAATGTTTACCAGATAGTTGGGGAAATATGGCTGCTTTTTCCTGTTCTTTGTTGCATAATTTCCTTCAACAGCATTTTCTTCAATTGCTTGGTGCCATGTCTTGTGAGTTTGGCTCTCATAAATACAACCTTGGTTACATTCAGCATAATTCAAACAAGCTTCCCTTAACACTTCAACATCAAACGGTCCACCAGCAATACATAACGCATTCATTCCTTGAGCCACTGAGTCAAAAAAGCAGTCTCCTCCCGCTGCAGCATCCCCTATTATAAAACCATTAGGTATTACTAATACACCTTGGGAGTTCAGCTCTGTATTTCCTTCTGTCATTGTTCAAAACATTAATATCAGCACATCTGTTAAACAGGCAAACAATTATCTCCAATTCTGATGGCAATGCCACTGTTTAATTCCAACAACTTCTCTGTATTTAGCACCAAATACTTACACAAACAGCCAGCAAGTCTGGAAAACACTTCTACCATATTTTCATAAGGATGGTGCTGTACATTTCTTACAAACCTCCACAGCACATGATGTACTTTTTGTGAACAGTTCCCACTTGCAAATGATCGATCCAATCCCTGACTTTCTGTCAGCTCCAGTGCTGTACGTACCAGTGCCCATCCTTACTGGATCTGTTCAAACAGATAAGCAGCATGTACACAAATTGTACTCAAGTACAAAGTTGCTTACACATTAATGTAATACCAAGCTGCTACCAACAATGGCTTTCTGTCAAGCATTATGGCATTTCCTACATTATCATATCTGACAATTCTTTCTCAATTACTGTCTTTCCTACACAATTTTAGTTCTTGCTATGCAGAGCTTCCATATAAGAGACCAACATAAATGAGAAACATTCAATATACGATGTAATTATAAATTACTTACTTACTCCATGCAGCACAGTCCTTCTTGAGAAGCTAACTGGTTCTAAACCTAGTCAAGAAATTCCACCCTTTTTTGGAACCCGAATGTTCATCACCGTACTCGCAAGTGCCCGCTAACTGTCCCTATCCTGACCCAACTCCTTCCAGTCCCCACAACCTCCAGCACTTCCTGAACATCCATCTTAATATTATCGTCCCATCTACGTCTGAGTCTCCCCAGTGGTCTCCTTCCCTCAGATTTCCCCACCATAACCCTGTACACCCCTCTCCCCTGCCCCATACGCGCCACAAGCCCCGCCAATCTCACTCTTCTCGATTTTACCACTTGCACAATATTCGGTAAGGATTACAAATCACTATACTTCTCATTATGTAATTTTCTCAATTCCCTGTTACCTCGTCCCTCTTAGCCCCAAATACTCTCCTCAACACCCTATTCTGAAACACCCTCAGCCTACGTTTCTCCCTCAATATCAGCGACCAAGTTTCACACCCATACAGAACAACGAACAATATTATAGTTCTATATATCTTGATCTTTAACTTTTTGGATAGCAAACTGGAAGACAAAATATTCTGCACCGAATAATAGAAAGCATTCTGTTACTTGCTAATTATGCTAATTTACTGGGAGAAGACAAAAACTTCCTGTAAAGGAAATGAAATACGGGTCTCTGTTGGTCACTTGTAATGAGGTTAGTTTAGTAGCAAATGCAGAGATAAAAGGAGGAAAAGTTCACGACACAGAGTGGGGGGGTAAACAAGTGTTTTGAACGTCTAAATATTTGGGAAAAACCTTAACAATTCCAAAACGTATTAATGAAAAATTAAGAGTTAACTAAAATTCTCATAACCTCATGATCTTTTAGTCTTACCTTTTACTTGGAAAAAAAAGCATTATTTTCACAATTTTTATTAAACCTGCTAATACAAATATAACTTCATATCGCAGTTGGTATATATTTCATTTAGCTTATGATTGTGTACAGTATATTGTATTTTAATTTATGTTCATGTGGTATTTGTAAATTTGTAATTATTTGTGTCTACTGGTTTAATTTGAATTTCTGTTCTAAATTTGTACCATTATAGTAATTACTAATGAAGTAGAGCAGTGGTACGTCAGGCACGACTATTTGTATTGTCTTATTACATAGGCAACATGTTTCGACATATATACAGGTCAGCTTCAGGCCTTCTTTTACAGATAAGTCCATAAAACAATATACATGTTGTGATCCCATCATGTTAACATAGATAACATACATAAAACATAAGAGGTTTATGCTGATCGAATAAGGTAAAAGTCTATCAGAACGTATTATGACGTTGATATCTATTTATACATGTATAGCATTTTATGGACTTATCTGTTAAAGAATGACTGAAGGTAACCTGTACATAGGTCGAAACATGTTGCCCATGTAATAAGACAATACAAATAGTTGTGCCTGACGTACCACTGCCCTACTTCATTAGCACTATCTAAGCACAACGTGATGTATTCCATCAAATTATATTAATTATTCTAGACTGCCTATCGTAGTGACAGACTGTCTGTTACATAGAGTCAAATTACTTATACTTATTCTTCGACAGTTCTATATCTATTGGACGAACTGCTGTATGTGGATTGTGGAATACTATTAATAAATAAATAAATAAAATAAACAAAGGTGTCCACAGGCACGCTATAAAAGCACAAGGTGGAATGAAGGTATAGCTCCACCCATTCTTATCTTCAGCACTAGACCATTCCGTGTTAATTAAAAGTACAGTTAGTTTACACACTTTTAAATATCGACCATCTATTGGCTGATGTATTTTCGTTTCAGAAGCACTTCCAGTCTTCTCTGTTCCTTGTGCTAGATGCTCTGGTTGTGCCAAGAACAGAGACACTTGCTGTGGGCTGGCTGCAACTGACTTAACAAGGTGCAATGCTAATCCATCTACTGGGTTGTTCTGTGACTGAACACCCTCTAAACGGGAAAAATGTGCTTGTTTCTGTAATTCTGTTTATGAAGCATGTAATAACAAACACTACATTGCTTGTATTCTGAGACAAAACTACGGCCTTTGATGGCGTGAGTCATGAGGTTCTGTTGTCTGAATTGGAACTGCACAGGGTGACAGGAATAGTCTTAAATTGGTTTAGGTCTTACTTACATGATAGAAGACAGCGAGTGTCCTTAGACTGCAATGCAACCCACAGCTTTGTCAGATTGGGAGTCAATAAAGCGTGGAGTTCCTCGAGGTTCGATCCTGGGCCCAATGCTGTTCAATATACATGTATTAATAATCTGCCAAAAATTATGAATAAACTGTCACACACCATACTATATGCCGATGATACTAATATTACAGTAAAATCTACCTAATGTAATGACTTACATAAAACAGTAAATGTAACTCTTCACCTCATTACTGAATGTTTTCAAATAATAGTAATATTTATTAACTTCAATTGGGTTGTCACCCAGTGGCTGTGGTTATTTTACATGTACATAAATATGAAAAAAAGTAACTAGGAAATTTAAGTCTGGAGGGCTACATGAGAAGGATGTTGTAACAACTTTGAAACTTGGGAACCATCTCAGCATTCGTTTGTAGACACAGGGAAACCAAGAAAAATCTGTGTCGAGGTGGCCGGTCACAGGACCTTCCGGATACTGACTTCTAGCCAGCAGTCCCGCATCTAAAGTAAGAACAACAATATGCACATCGTACAACAAATACACATAAGATGACAACATTACACGCAAGACAAATACAGTTAAAAAAAATGCTCATAAGGAAAACAAATAAACTACTGTATATAGATTCCAATTTTTTTTCCACCATATTGCACACACGTTCTTACACAAGACCTTCGATTTTCACCATTTTAACACCCATACATATCCTTCCCATTACACCCCCTTTCACCCCTTCCATACGTTGCACTTCATTAAACGTTTTTACACTTTTACATGATTTTCACTTCACTTCACTTCACTTCACTTCACTTCCTTTCACTACACTTTTCAATTATTTTCCGCGCACTTTAATTTTTCTTTAGCTCACCTCAATAATCGCCTTCCTTGCCCTCTTTTCAAGGTTTTTAATT
>Ga0209628_10001758_pt1 | contig 14284 bp, 13 predicted proteins | sample TergutCu122P4_FD_187285 | JGI IMG/M metagenome (GOLD analysis project Ga0209628, IMG submission 187285) | Cubitermes ugandensis P4 segment gut microbial communities from Kakamega Forest, Kenya - Cu122 P4 (SPAdes) (version 2) | ecosystem: Host-associated > Arthropoda: Insects > Digestive system...
CGGCAGCCGCAACGGCAAATAAAAATACGGCGGCGCAAACCGCAACAATTGCCGGTACGGCAAACACGGCCGCAACTACTAAGGGAACGGCTGCTGGAACGGTTGGAACCGCTGGAACGGCTGCAACAACGGCAAAAACAACTCCGGCTATTACAACTGCAACAGCAACAACCGCAACAAGAAATACTGCGGCAAACGCGGCAGCAACACACCGTACAACCGGTCAAACCGGTCACGCAGCGAACAGAACCGCAACAATTCACGGAACAACTCGCGGGGCAACTGCCGGAACACACGCCGGACGCGCCGGTACAACAAACCGTGCCGCAAACACAAATATCAATACCAATAATAATATGCACAGAAATGGAGTCGGATACGGCAATTACGGCGCTTACGGTTATGAGAATCATTACGGCGGCGGCAGGAATAATATGATGCACAGAAGCGGAATCGGAAGCGGTTATGATAATTATGGCGGTTACAGACATGACGATTATATTAATCATAACAATCATAACAATAACAACATGCACAGAAGCGGATATGAAGGCAACAATAATTATTCATCCGGATTATCAGGATTAACAAGATCAACAGGAAATAATGCGAACAATACGAATAATACGAATAACAGAACAGGAAATAACAATACGAACACAAATACGGCATCTTCGGCAAATACAAACGCCGGCACATCAGTCAGGAGAAGCAATACTTCTTCGTTTAGTACGAATACCAATAATAGAAATGCTATGGGAACGACAGGAAGATCGTCTTTCTTCAGAACAACAACAAGAACTCCCGCAGGAACGAGAGTAATGCGATACAGGGATACAATCGCGACTGACACAAGAAACGCGACGATAACATTCATCATATTATTGTCTGCAATAGTGGCTCTTCTCGTAATCGCGATCTACGCTTTAATGCGCCGCCCGACTTACGACAGGGTATCGGACAACGACAGCGCAAACAGAAGGCGATAATATAAATTTTAATTAATTTTTGTAGGGGCGGGTTTTCCCGCCCTTGTGATATATCAAAAAATTTAATATTTAAAAATAAAAATCATAATTATTTTATATATTTTAATTGAAATTTTATATATTTTATGATATAATAAATATTACGTTTAAAATTATTATAATATTATAAGGAGAATATAAGAAAATGGCTGTTGCTGCATCAGTTAATAAAGATATGCTGATTGGGGAAATACTCGACATGGACATCGGAATCGCGCAATTTTTGCTGGAAATCGGCATGCATTGTCTCGGCTGCCCGGCGTCAAAAGGCGAATCCCTCGAAGAAGCGTGCATGGTCCACGACGCGGATGTAGATGAACTTTTGGATAAGATCAACGCATATCTGTCTGAAAAATAAAAAAGTTGAATATATTTGTAGGGCGCGACGCCCTCGGCGCGCCGTGTAAAAAATTTACGCCGATGTAAATTTACGCTGATGTAAATTCATGCTGATGTAAATTCACGGCGCGCGCGCCGAACGATGTTCGGCTATGGCGTCGCACCCTACAAATTTTTGTCCGGATATATAAAATAAAAAAAGGTAAAATAATTTTTTATGATTTTTTCAAGTTTGGAATTTCTCTTTCTGTATTTTGCCGCCGTGCTTATAATCTATTATATAACTCCTTTTAAATTCAGGAATCTTGTATTGCTGATCGTATCGCTGATCTTTTACGGCTGGGGTGAACCGGTTTACGTTTTTATCATGATATTTTCTATATGCGTGGATTATATTTGCGGCTGGCAGGTTTCGAAATATAAAGAAAAAAATAAAGATAAAATAGCAAAGCGGTTTGTCGTCGCTTCGGTCGCCATAAATTTATCCGTTTTGGGATTTTTTAAATACGCGGACTTTTTTATAAATAATTTAAAACTGATCCCGGTTTTATCTTTTCTGCACCCGTTGAATATAGCGCTGCCTATCGGGATATCGTTCTATACTTTTCAAACGATGTCGTATGTTCTTGATATTTATATGGACAACGCGAAAGTCCAGAAAAATATCACGTCTTTCGGCATGTATGTGACTTTATTCCCGCAATTGGTCGCCGGGCCGATCGTAAGATACAAAGACATCGACGAACAGATCCGGCACAGGAAAGAAAGCGTCGCGATGTTCGCCTGCGGGGTCAGGACGTTCATATGCGGAATGTGCAAAAAAGTTTTGTTCGCGAACACGGCGGGCGCGATCTGGACTTATATAAAAGCCCTGCCGGAAAGCGATATCACGGTCGTGGGCGCGTGGCTTGGGATCGTCGCGTTTACTTTTCAAATTTATTTTGACTTTTCGGGTTATTCGGATATGGCGATCGGATTAAGCAAAATGTTCGGTTTTTCGATTTTTGAAAATTTTAATTACCCGTATATATCGAAATCGATCACGGAATTCTGGCGGCGCTGGCATATATCGCTCGGCACATGGTTCAGGGAATATGTTTATATCCCGTTGGGCGGCAACAGGAAAGGCGTTTTAAAACAATACAGAAATATAGCGGTCGTATGGCTATTGACGGGGATCTGGCACGGCGCGAACTGGAATTTTATATTATGGGGCGTATATTTCGGAATTATATTAATGCTCGAAAAAGCGTTTATACTTGACCTGCTAAAAAAAGCCCCCGGATTTGTCAGCCGGATTTACGCGATCATTTTAATTATATTCGGCTGGCTGCTGTTCACGTTTGAAGACCTGAACAAAGGCGTAATCCATTTGGGGAGAATGTTCGGGTTTTCGGTCAACGGATTAATCGACAGGGGAGCTGTATATGATTTGATCCACTATCTGCCGTTTTTTATATTGGCGGCGATCGGCTCGACCCCGCTGCCGAAAAAAATATTTTATAAATTTTTCGCGAATTCTGACAGGTATAATCATTCAAACAAATCAAACAAATCGAAAATATTTGTAATATTCAGAATAGCGGCCCCGGTAGTGTCGGCGGCATTATTTATAATTTGCATAGCGTTTTTGGTCGATTCAAGTTTTAATCCGTTTTTGTATTTTAGATTTTAGCAACGGAGGGAATCACTCCCCACTGCGGCGGTACCCTCTTTTGCGAAAGATGGCAAAAGAGAAAGAAAACGTATCCAATCCCCGCCTCCTTTCGCAAAAGGAGGTGGCTTGAAACGACGCTTGCGTCGTTTATTGAGCCGGTGGATTCTTTTTATATAAAAACAAAAAGGTCGGTAAAATTTTATGGATAAAATGGATAACAGCAATAAAATAAATTACATGGAAATGAGCGTAAACCCGGTTATCGAATACGGGATAAAACGCCGCGCGGATATTTTTACGGTCGTGATATTTTTATGCCTGATTATCATTCCCGCGGTGGTATTTTGGATCATACCGGATCAAAAAGTTTCGGAAGAAGAAAACCGTTCTTTGCAGCAGCTCCCGGCTTTTTCGGTCGGTTCGCTCGTTGCGGGGAAATACACGAGCAGCATGGCAAAATATTACGCCGACCAATTCCCGTTGCGGAATCATTTGATCGGCGCGAAGACTTTATTCTCTTACGCTTTCGGGATAAACGAAAACAAAGGCGCGGTGATCGCCAAAGACGGCTGGCTGATACAAAGATTTGACAAATATTCCGAAAAGTCAATAGCCGAAAAATCCGCGGGCGAACTCGGCGGGGATCTGACGTTTGCCGAAAATATGGCGAATATTAAAAACAACAGCGGTTATATCAATCAGTTTTATGAAAATATAAAAGAATTATATCCCGATATAAAATTCACAGTCGCGGTTCCTCCGCGTAAAATCGATATTATGACAGATTATCTGCCCGCGCATTTTCCAATCGAGCGGCACGAAAAATATTTTGACGAGCTTCATAAATATATAAATTATGATATATATGCAAGTTTGCTTGGGTTAAAAGCAAACGGCAAAAAAAATTTATATTATAAAACAGACCACCATTGGACGACGCTCGGCGCGTATTACGCGTATGATATACTCGGCAAAAAAATGGGATATACCCCGTTAACATTAGATCATTTCACGGTCGAAACTGCGAGCGAAAATTTTTACGGAACGACATGGGCGAAAGCCGGAGCGAAATGGATCAAGCCTGACAGAATCGAATATTACAGAATACCGGACGACGATGAAATATTTATAACGGAAATCCGCGGGCCGGAAAATTCAAAAATTTTAAAAGGATTTTACGATTTGGAAAAACTCGAAACAAAAGATAAATATTCGTCTTTTCTCGGCGGGATCAATTCGCATATATCAATTGGCAGGTCGCCGTTTATATCATATCAACCGGAAAAACTTTTATTGGTCGCGGATTCGTTTGGATTGGGAATCGCCCCGTTTTTGGCGTTGCATTACGATATAGAAATGATAGACATGCGTTTTTTCAACGGGAACGTCTATGATTTGATAAAAGAAAAAAAGATCGGCAGTATTTTGGTTTTGGCATGTATGGAAAATCTTTCGACGCAGAATAATTTGATTAAATTGACGGCAAAATAGCTTCCAAATAACAAATCGGGAAATTTTGCGAAACGAAATTTTTTTCGTATTCGGTTTGGATATTTTCTTCCGGATCAAAAAAATCGCTGTTATAGAAATCATGCGTCATACGATCTATAATAAACCCATTCGATAAAAAACTTTTCACGGAATAATCGAAAAATTCTTTTTTATCTGTTTTCATAATAATTTTAGAATCCGGTTTTAAAATCTTTTTATAGATTTCGAGGAAAACCGGAGAAGTCAGCCGTTTATTCGCCTGATAGCGTTTATGCCACGGATCGGAAAAATTCAAATAGATTTGCGATATTTTAAAATCCGCGAAATATTCTTCAAGCTTGATTGCGTCGCCGTTGATAAACCGCACATTCGGCAAATCCAAATTTTTTGCTTTTTCCATTGCCGACACGATAACATCCGATATGATTTCAAGGGCGATAAAATTCACGCCGGGAAACTTCCGCGCCATCCCGCAAATAAAATCGCCTTTGCCGCAGCCGATTTCCAAACAGACAAATTTATCAATTTTATCGATTTTATCAAATTTATTAATTTTATCATTTTCAAGCATATCGTTCCAATTCATATAATCTGAACAGGCTTGTATTCTCGCTCCGGTATTTTTCTTTTTGCGCATTCTCATATGTTGGTTTAAAACTCCGTATTTTTGTTTTTATATTATGCAAATTGTTTCACGTGAAACAATTTTTTGTTTTTAATCCTATTTCTACATCGTTCGGGTCATTTCCCGCAATGACGGTACATCTTGGATATTTGAAAAATTCGCGTTTTCGCATGTTCGTTTTACAAAGCCCGATAAAACTTTTCCCGCTCCGATTTCTGTAAAATGATCGCATCCGGTTTTGGATATGTTTTCGAGTTCGGAGCGGAATTTGACCGGGTTTGACATTTGTTTGGGTATATAATCGGTCATGAACGATTTTATATTAATAATATTGTCGAAGTTGAATTTTTCGCCGGTAACGTTTGAATATAAATCGAATTTTGGTTTGTTAAAATGAATTGTTTCGAGAAATTGTATCAATTCGGTTTCTTTGTATTTCATCAGTTCGCTGTGAAATGCTCCCGCGACGTTTAATTTGACAGTCCGTATTTTTTGGTCCGTAAATATTTTGACGGCTTTTTCAACCGCTTCGGTTTCGCCGCTGATCACGGTTTGTTCCGGACAGTTATAATTCGCGGGGATTACATAGCCGTTTATGTTTTTGCATATTTCTTCGACAAGCTGATCTTCCGCGCCGATGACGCCGTACATCGAACCCGGTTTGTATTCGCAGGCTTCCTGCATTACTTTTCCCCGGATTTTTATTAAATCAAGAGCGTTTGTAAAAGATAAGATTTCGGAAGCGGCGAACGATGTTATTTCGCCGAGAGAGAATCCCGCCGCGCAAGCCGGGTTTATGTTATGATTTTCGAGAAGTTTATAGATCCCGTATGACATGGCGAATATTGCCGTTTGCGCGTTATTTGTTTTCGCAAGTTCGAGATGATCCGAGCAGATATTTAATAAATTGATTTTTAGATGTTCGCTTGTTTCGTCGAACACTTTTTTAAATATACTGTATTGTTCGTATAGGTCTTTTCCCATGTTTATATATTGCGCGCCCTGGCCTGTGAATAAAAAAGCGGTTTTCATGTTTTTTGTTACCTCGTTTGTTTTTTTATATATTATACTATATATTTCGCGTTTTATCAAGAAGATTTTAGTTTCAGTAGATTTTTATTCAAGTTTTGCTAATAAATTTAACCTATAATATAGATTAAATTAATAAAATTAATAAAATCAATAAAATTAATAAAATCGGGGGGTGAAGCCGTATCAATTATAATCATATCAATTCTGTTATAACCGGGACAGGATCGTATTTGCCCGATTTTATTTTAGATAATAATATGTTCAATCAAACGGTCGAGACAAACGACGAATGGATCGTTTCGCGAACCGGAATAAAAGAAAGGCGTATCGAACAGGGAAAATATAATTTCGAGATGATCGGCGAAGCCTGTAAACGCGCGCTTGAAAACGCGGGGATTACTCCTGATAAAATCGATATGATTATCGTCAGCACAGTCACGCCGGATTATAATTATCCTTCGACGGCTTGCCTTGTGCAGAATTATATACAGGCCGACCATGCCGCGTCGTTTGATATTTCCGCGGCTTGCGCGGGATTTGTTTTCGCGCTCGATATGGCTGATAATTATATAAAAGCCGGCAAAGCGAAAAATATACTGGTCGCGGCGGGTGATGTCATAACCCGGATCATCGATTATTTCGACAGGAACAACTGTATTTTATTCGGCGACGGGGCGGGGGCGGCTGTTGTATCGGTATGTGAATGTGTAGGGGACGGCGCTTTCGACGTCCCGCAGTTTGGAATTTTATCGAGTTTTATTTCTTGCGAGAGCGACGGTCAAAAGCCTTATTTTATTCATCAGCGTTTGTATGAGCCCTTTGAGATATTTGATAAAGAAACGAAGCAATTCAGGGGCAACGTCGAAAAAATCCACAACAGCTATATTTGGCAGAACGGGCGTGAAGTCATGCAGTTTGTGTCAAGGATCGTGCCGAAAGCGTTAGATATGGTTTTAAAAAAGGCGGGTAAAGAAATATCGGATTTAAAATATATGATTTTACATCAGGCGAACAAGAGAATTATAGATTATGTGATCGATAAATATAAAATAGATCCGGAGAAAGTCCCTGTGACAATAGAAAAATACGGCAACACATCGAGTTCGAGCGTGCCGATATTATTGCATGAATTAAACGCCGGGGGCAAAATCAATAAAGGCGATTTGATCGCGCTTGTCGGGTTCGGTTCAGGGTTTGCGTACGGCGCGGCATTGGTAAGGTGGTGAATCGGTTTAGTGATTGGCGAATTGGAAGAAAACTCAATTGTGAATTGTATTTTTACAACAGTGATCGACGGATGGGATACATGGTGTAAAATTTTTCATTCGGTCGAAGTTTGGGAGCCGCTGATTAATTTTATTTTGGCAAAAGAAAATCTGCCGGTTTCAAAAATCGAAAATCTTCATCCGGGGTCAAACGCGGTATTTAAATCCAGGGATTACGTCGTGAAAATATTCGCGCCGCCGGAATTGGGATTTTACGGCGACACAAATTATAAGACAGAAAAGTTCGCGTTGGATTTCGCGTATTCGCATGGGGTTCCTGTCCCGAAACTTGTCGCGTGCGGGGAAATTAACGACAAATATGATTTTCCGTTTATGGTTATGGATTATATAGACGGCGTCGATTTTAATGTTTATTCTGAAAAGTTTACAGACGATGAAAAGTTTGAGTTTGGAAAACGGCTGAGAAAAATCACGGACGCAATGAATAAGCCGTGCGAAGATTTCAACGGTATAGATGTTATACATAATAGTGACAGAGATAAACGCTGGAAGAAATTTTCTGCAAGATTCAAAACAGAACGGCTGGAATATTTATATAGTCACGATTTCGGCGAAAAAGTTTTTGTTCACGGGGATTTATGCTACGACAATTTTGTGATAGATAAAAAAGGCGATATTTATATTCTGGATTTCGCGGACGCCGTTATGGCTCCGGTATGTTATGAGTACGCGCTTGTAAGCTGCCTGTTTCATTTTGATGAAGCGTATCTTCGCGGGTATTTCGGCGAATATAAAACGGACGAAATTGTCGATATATGTTTTGACGGCATATTGATCCACGAATTCGGCATGGAAATTATTATGGATTTTGCGAAAGTTGAAGAAATAGATTGTTTGAATGATTTGCGGGATAAGTTATGGGATTTGATTAAATGATTGTGAAAAAGATTTTTGTTTTATTTATAATATTTGTTATTTTGTTATCGGTCGCGTCATGCGGACAAAAACCGAATGAAATTGACGTATATGATCTGCTTGACTATATGACCGAGCTTGTGGGATATATAGAGCGGCCTTTAATTTCAAAAGAGGATATCGAAAATACGGATTTTATTTATCTTTTGTTTTATTTGGCTTATAAAAATAATCAGACGGAATGTGAAGAAATTGAATATATTGACACAGATTGCCCTCCGAATTCATTTGGATATGGGGAGAAGAGAAGATCAGACCAGTATAGTGTGAGCGCCGATGTTTTGATTGGTTATATGGACGATTATTTCGGCATAGGCGAAGAATATTTCGACAAATACAAAAACGGCGGTTATAAATACAGGTCGTCGCATGATTTTTATGACGCGCACAGCGGCATGTTTCGGTTTATTACGGTAGATAATTATGATTATTGTTGTTCAGGGGATTATTCTATATCAAGGGGAGATACGAAAATATATATAACCGGGAATGAAATTACGGTAAAAACTATGTATCTCTATGATTATTATAATAACGATCTCAGATACAGCGCGGATTATAAATTCACGGCTCATAAAAAAGACGGCAAAATATATTATAGATTAAATTCGGTTGATTTGTACGAAGATAAACGTAATAAAAATACGGCTGTTATTTTATCTGTTGACGGGAAAGATTATGTAGCTTCGGATTATATGGCGTCATGGTGTACTGTTGAGCGAAACGGGAAAGTTGAGTATAATATCCCGCGGCCGTTTATAGCGGGGGGATTTTATTCTTGGGATTGGTCAAGTCAGCCGCCGACGGATATCGGGGGAATGATACTTGCCGGGGTGAGGAAAAATACGGCATATTTTATATTTGGTTATAGAAGTATTTATGATGTTTACGCGTATGATATAGTCAAAAATACGGGATATTTTATGTCGGGCGCGACTGCGGAAAATTTTACGGATTACTATAAAGAAAGAATCGAACGTTATGAAAGCGGACTTGGATGGGGTTATTCCGGTTATTTTATCGTTTCTATGTCGTCGGACAGGGCTTTTGCTCTAATACTTAAATCAAAGTATGACGGCGACGGACGCGCGGGCGAATATTATATGCTCGACTGGAAAACCGGAGAAGAAACTTATATTTGCGACAGTTATACAAGGGAGTTTATAATATCTTATATGGAGGAATATTATTGTTGGACAGACGAAAATTGTTTGCAGATTTCGCCGGTTCTTGAAGGTTCTTTCCCGACATATGAAGCTGTATATGACGGAAAGCGTTGGATAACCAACGAAATACAGAAAGAGGATTAAATAATAATGAGTGAAAAGAAAGCAGTTATCATCACAGGAGCGTCGGGCGGAATCGGCGCGTGTATCGCGGAAACGCTTGCGGGCGACGGGTATGATGTTATAATAACATATAAATCGTCGCGGGAAAAAGCTGAATTGATTGCGGAGAAATGCAGGGAAAAAGGCGCGGATGTTTTATGTTTGCAAAGCGAAGCGTCGGATTATAAGGCCTGTGAAGAAACGGTCAAAAAAGCGGTTGAAAAATTCGGCGGGATTTACGGGCTGGTGAATAACGCGGGGATCGTCAAAGATTCTCTTTTGATGCGTATGAGCGAAGAACAGTTTGACGATGTGATTGCGGTGAATTTAAAGAGCGCGTTTAATATGTCGAAGCTGGTTGCGCCATATATGGTTAAGGCGAGAGAAGGACGGATCGTGAATATATCGTCGGTCGTCGGGATATACGGCAACGCGGGCCAGACGAATTACGCGGCGAGCAAAGCGGGAATGATCGGGTTTACGAAATCGCTCGCGAAAGAAGTCGGCGGCAGGGGAATTACTGTAAACGCTGTCGCGCCGGGATATATCGAAACGGATATGACGGCGGGTTTAAACGAAAAGGCCTTTGATGAATTAAAATCGAGGATCACGCTTAAATCGTTGGGAAAAACGCAGGACGTCGCGAACGCGGTGTCGTTTTTGATAAGCGAAAAGGCGTCGTATATTACGGGGCATGTGCTGTCGGTTGACGGGGGGATGAGTTTATGAATAACAGAGTAGTTTTAAACGACAACCGGGTTGTCGTTTCCGGGATGGGAATGATAACGGCGGCGGGTAAAAACGTCGGTGAAACATGGGCAAAAGTTTTGAGCGGCGAAACGGCGATCGATACGATCACGCGATTTGACGTATCGAATTTTAAAGTCTCGCTTGCGGCTGAAATAAAAGATTTTGATCCGGAACTGTTTGTCGAAGAAAAAAAAGAAGTGCGGCGTTTGGATAAATATTGCCAGTACGCGCTCGCGGCGGTCCACGAGGCTGTTATTTCGTCGGGGATCGATTTTAAAAACGATAATCATTTAGATAAAACCCGATGCGGCGTTATATTCGGATCGGGGATCGGCGGCATTGAGACTTTGGAGAGCGAGATCGCGAAATATAAAGAAAACAACGAAAAGGGTCCGGCAAGGGTTTCGCCGCTTTATATTCCTATGCTGATCGCGAATATGGCGGCGGGGCATATATCGATAAAATACGGCTTAGAGGGACACGGGTTTTGCCCGGTCACGGCCTGCGCGACGGGTTCCCACGCGATCGGCGAGGCGTTCAGGGCGATAAAACACGGTTATGCGGATATTATGATCGCGGGCGGAAGCGAGGCCGCGATCACGCCGACGTCTATCGCCGGGTTTCAGAACACGACGACCATGTCGACGTCGGCTGATAAAAACGCGGGATTGATCGCGTTTGATAAAAGGCGCGGCGGGTTTATCATCGGCGAGGGCGCGGGAGCGGTTGTTTTGGAAAACTACGAGAGCGCGAAAAAGCGCGGGGCTATAATTTACGGCGAAGTTTTGGGATATTGCGCGAATTTCGACGCGTATCATATAACAAGCCCCGATCCGACGGGAAAAGGCGCGGGCAACGCGATGATCAACGCGATCAACGACGCGAAATTAGATAAAAATCAAATCGGATATATCAACGCCCACGGAACGGGTACGCCGGTGAACGATAAAACCGAGACGGTCGCGATAAAAAAAGTTTACGGTTCGGACGCGTATAATATACCGGTGTCGTCGACAAAAGGCATCGTCGGGCATATGCTCGGGGCGGCGGGAGCGGTCGAGGCGATATTTTGCATGAAGGCGATAATGGACGGGGTTTTGCCGCCTACGGCGAATTTACGCGAAGCTGACCCGGAATGCGATTTGGATTATATAGCGTTAAACGCGAGGGAAAAGAAAATCGATTACGCGCTGTCAACTTCGTTAGGGTTCGGGGCGACAAACGCGGTGTTAATTTTAGGGAGGATATAAAAATTTATGAAAATCAGGATCGGTATATCAGGATACGGGAATATCGGCAAAGGCGTGGAAAAAGCGATATTGCAAAATCCGGACATGGAGCTTGCGGCGGTTTTTACAAGACGGGACCCGGAAAAATTGATAATAAATACGCCGGGGGTGAAAGTTTATAATATTGACGAGGCGGAGAATATGACGGATAAAATCGACGTTGTGATATTATGCGGCGGCTCGTCGAAAGATTTGCCGGAGCAGGGACCGAAATTTGTTTCGATGTTTAACACCGTTGACAGTTTCGACACCCACGCTAAAATCCCCGAATATCTTGAAATGATGAATAAAGCGGCGATAAATAAAACGGCGGTCATTTCGGCGGGTTGGGATCCCGGACTTTTTTCGATGATGCGTATGATGTCGGGGGCGATACTTCCCGACGGAGCGGACTATACGTTCTGGGGGCGCGGCGTGTCTCAGGGACATTCCGACGTGATAGGCATGCTGGACGGCGTGAAGAAAACAAACGAGAAAAAATTTGCCGTGCAATATACCGTGCCGTATGAAGACGCGGTAAACGAAGTGCGGAGCGGCTCGAATCCTCAGCTTACCGCCAGACAGAAAATGCTGAGGGAATGTTATGTAGTCGCGGAAGACGGCGCCGACCGCGCAAAAATAGAAAGCGAAATCAAAAATATGCCCAATTTTTTTGCAGATTATAACACGATCGTCAATTTTATAACGGAAGAAGAATTTGTAAAGAACCATTCAAAAATGCCGCACGGGGGATTGGTATTCAGGAGCGGGAAAACGGGAGAGAATAAACAGATTATGGAATTTTCTCTGAAACTCGAAAGCAACCCGGAATTTACCGCGAGCGTTTTGGTCGCGTACGCGAGGGCGGCGTATAGACTGTCACAAGAAGGCAATTTCGGAGCGAAAACAGTTCTGGACGTGCCGCTTATATATCTGTCGCCGAAAGAGAGAAACATGTTGGTTAAAGAATTATTATAAAAGGAGAACATATGGCAATATTTGATACAAAAAACGACGTGTTTGAATTGATCGAAAAATTCGATAAAAGTTCGATAGCAGAATTGGAATTATCGTCCGGTGATTTGAGCGTAAAATTATCCAAACAAAATAAAATCGGGAGTTATATTTCTGAAATCCAGAATATTCCGGTGATTTCGGCTGTAAAAGAAGAAAAGCTGGTTGAGATTTCAAAAAGTCCGGATATGCGGAACGATGCGAAAATAATAAAAGCGCCGTTGATCGGGACGTTTTATTCCGCGCCGTCCCCGGATTCCGAGCCTTATGTGAAAATCGGCGACAGAATAAGCAAAGGCGCGGTTATATGTATAATCGAGGCGATGAAAATCATGAACGAAATCGAAAGTGATACGGACGGGGAAATCGTTGAAGTTTTGGCTGCGAGCGGCACGCCGGTCGAGTTTGGGCAGGCGTTGTTTAGGTTGAGGTGATGGGAAATGTTATATAATCAAGAGCGGATAAAAGAAGTTATACCGCACAGGGAACCGTTTTTGTTGATTGACGAAATAACGGAATATGTTGAGAAAGAAAGCGTTACGGCGATCAAATACGTTACGGGGGAAGAAGATTTTTTCAGGGGGCATTTTCCGGAGTATAAAGTTATGCCGGGGGTTTTGATCCTTGAAGCTTTGGCTCAGGCGGGGGCGTTTGTTGTTTTGAGTATGGACGAATACAGGGGCGGAATCGCGTTTTTCGCGGGCGCGGACGAAGTCAAATGGCGCAGGCAGGTGAAACCGGGCGATATTCTTAAGCTTTGCGTAAAAGTTGAAAAGTTCAGGTTTGGTATGGGCGTTGCGGACGCTTCGGCGTATGTCGGGGATGAAGTTGCGTGCAGCGCGAAAATTAAGTTTGCGGTGCAGAGATAAGAAAGTTGGGATATAATAAATATGTTCAAGAAAATATTGATCGCCAACAGGGGCGAAATTGCGTTGCGCGTGATACGCGCTTGCAGGGATATGGGGATTATTAGCGTCGCGGTTTATTCGGAGGCCGACAGGGATTCTATGCACGCCAATATCGCGGACGAGAGTTTATGTATCGGCGGGGCTTTGGCGAAAGACAGTTATTTAAACAGTACGGCGATTATAACTGCCGCGCAAATATCCGGGGCGGAGGCGATCCATCCGGGGTATGGGTTTTTATCGGAGAATCCGGCGTTTGTCCGGATGTGCGAAGAAAATAATATCAAGTTTATCGGGCCAAGCGCGAAATCGATCGCTATGATGGGCAATAAAGCCGAAGCGAAAAGTATGATGATTCGAGCCGGCGTGCCTGTGATTCCCGGATCGGACGGGGCGATTTACAGTTATCTTGAAGCTGAAAGAACATGCGACAGGATCGGCTATCCGGTTATGATCAAAGCGTCGAGCGGCGGCGGCGGCCGGGGGATACGGCTTGTCGCGGACAGAAACGCGTTAAAAAACGCTTACGGAATGTGCAGGTCGGAAGCGAAGGCGGCATTCGGCGACGATGAGATTTATATAGAAAAATTGATCGAGAATCCGCGGCATATAGAAATACAGATACTCGCCGACGAATACGGCGGGG
>Ga0209628_10001759_pt1 | contig 14282 bp, 12 predicted proteins | sample TergutCu122P4_FD_187285 | JGI IMG/M metagenome (GOLD analysis project Ga0209628, IMG submission 187285) | Cubitermes ugandensis P4 segment gut microbial communities from Kakamega Forest, Kenya - Cu122 P4 (SPAdes) (version 2) | ecosystem: Host-associated > Arthropoda: Insects > Digestive system...
CCCATTACAGACCTGGATAGGCCCTTAGGGCTCCAGGAGGTTAGGTCTCCCAAAAGCTGTATGATATACAGTAGGCCTATATTATAACTGTCACAGAGATGTAATAACCTAGCTACAATGACAAATCATTAAATAATGGGAATGTGTTTGTTTGGGGATAAGATGCATATAAATTATATAAGCATAAAAATTAAAGGCACACAGTACAAATTACTATCAATACAAGCTAAGCTACATTTGACACTGATACAAAATGAAACAAAAATCCCAAACATAACATCATTTTCATACACAGTCAATTAAAAGTAAAATGTCTTCAATTCTCATTAAAAAGATGATACACTGGGACAATCCACGATGTATCAATGTACCTACAGCAACATGCTTTTCAGTTAGGCAGAAGTTGAATGAAAAATTGTGTGTATATACACACACACACACACACACACACACACACACACACATTATTGGCAGTTCCTAAGTATCTTCATTTAAAATTTAAATCCTATTTGTAAACATAAAGACAATATAAAAACAAACTCTTTACATACTGCTACAGTTCTAAAGTACAGTATAAGGTAACTGGTAATACTTCAAGTTTTAGTGTGTTAAGACATCTGACTTTACTGCAGCGACAAACATTGTACATAAACCCCCTTCTGGTTAGGCAAACAGCACAACTAATTAGGAAAGCAAATTATTTAAATAGTTTCATCTTAACCAGCCTTCTGTTTGCAGTACAATTACTTTCTACTAAAATTAATACATGGCATTCACTTAAAAAGTTATGTAAATGCCCTCTGCTGTCAACCAATGAGCCAGCACACCATACATACTGGCTAGCTCAATGTAAGCACACTATTTCACCTTTTTTTTCTAAAAGAATTCTACAGGTGACACTAACTTCTTATTTAGCAGTGCACGCGCATGCACGCACACACACACACACACACAAAACTCAACTTCATCACCAACTGGATTTGTTACATCTACATATTATATAATTAGTCCATTGTTGGGACACATCTTTCTGAATTGTCAAGAGGCTTCTGGCGACAAAATACTGTTCAACAACACTGCATAACATCAAAGATATTCTGAACAGATACGGTTACTGTATACATATGCTCAGAATTTGCAAGAGTTAATCATTGCACAAGATAATAACATGCACCGAACACACTCATCCAGAGTCAACTGTAAGGAAAAGTAATACAAACTAAAATCAGTGGTGGAATTAGATTGGAACAAACACTACAGGATTCCTCTACCAAAAATGAATTTTGGTGGAACAAAAGCTCTCATGATTCCTGTATCAACATTAACTGTTATACTGATTATTCATCACCTGGGGTAATGTAGCATCAAGTAAATGCAATAACACTTGAAGGAATAAGTGACAAAGAAGAGCCCTTCATGAATCTGTATTTTTTCCACATATATGCTTTTAAATCTAGAACCTTATGTTACAAAAAACATCCTGAATATTAGTCATATTCCTGACAATAAGGCAGAACTTTCTGCTGGAACAGAACAGAGGCTAGGTACAGACACTGCTCTAACAACCTATGCAATGCAAACACAACTTAATGTTTCTATACATGCACCCAGAAATTTTTGGTAGTGACAGATATTTTAAAAATATACAACTCTGTTAAGGTATTTTTTTAAAGTATCAACTGCACAAAACCTGTATATACTTTTACATTTGGCAGAAAAGTTGCAGACCATATATACAACAATAAATTTTGTACAGGACTCTGTCCTTGTGGGTTACAATGTATGATTCTGCTTGATGCCACTTACAGTAAAATTTATCCTGCTTGAATTTTACAGCTGCTGGATTCATGAACAATACTGAAATAGTGAAAACAGCTGAAAAGAATAACTCGGAGAAGTCCGTAAGTTATTTGTCAGTATTTTTCCTATCACTTTTATAAGCAACAACTATCACTGCTCCAGAACAAAATACTAAACACTGCACTGTTTCTTGTACATATTCATACACTTTAAAATGTAAGGCTAATCTAAAAATTCCAATTCAACAGGTGACAATGTTCTAGATTATCAGCTAGTCTGTGTTTGGAATATTATGAATCATCAATGGGTGTCTGCAAGTAAGGGTTAATGTACTGCTATAATTATGGAGGAACTAAGCTCTGTCCTTGACCAATGGAGGTGTGAGAGAGGATGATAATGTAACAGGAATTCTGGCAAGTCCACAGTATTGCAGTACAAAATACAGTGTACTAAATGAGAATGCTACTAAAATCAACAATTTTTTAGGTAGCTATAAATGCACATTCAATGGGTGCACTTAACACAATGACAATGTGGTAAATTTTACTGTACACTTCGTTCAAAAAATTGTATTACATAAGGCACTGACACTACGCAGCCAACATATCATGTTTTTCACTACGTTCTTTCCCTTACCACCAGTCACGCTGCAATCAGCAAGCCATAGCTTAACTCCTCAGCAAGCATTTATTAGACTAGCATACGAATCAGTTCTTTCTATACGTACATGTATATAAAGACTACCACAGCAAATACCAGAACTTTTACCACTTGGACTTGAAGCACGTACACAACACCCCTGACTGACTTGCAACACACTGGTTATCAGTTTACAATATGGGCAGACAATATTCAAAGGAAAAGACAGAATGATCAAGGCTATTCACTTACATGCATTTAATATAATGTAGCCTATGCTTCCATTTATGATCATATAGTGTCTGCTTTGCTATAGGTACATACTCTGTGTTCAGCCTACCAGCATATGTAGTATCAAAATCACAGTCATTTATGTCTAGCATCCAAATATTACTATCACCTCTTGTCTCTTTCTGTATTTGCTTCCATTATGTCAACTTTAACTCTTTAGGAAGCATCATGATGACAATGAGAACACATATAATGTGCATGATAGTGTGCAAGTCAAATTAAAATACCAAAACTGCAGACATTAATAGGATGCAATACTGTTTTGACAATGACTCAACAAACCATTATGAATGAGTTCACTCTACAGCATTAAAAAGAGGGGCAAAATCAGACAAAATGTTCTAAACAACAGCTCTGGGTCAGTTAAGCATTAAATTCTGACTACATATGAAAAACAAGATGACTGGATATTGGCTCTAGGACTTCCTGAATAACAATTTAATGTCATTCTCTGTCAAAATGTATCAGACTCTTGTTCTCAGAATATCACTTACTTTTCAGTGTCTGTTTGTTTCACATGATTTGATGAACTAGGAGTTTCAAACGTGTGGGAAACTTCCTACAGCAGTGAAAAGGTAAAGTTGTTTCTGTACAAGATTAAACAGCATGCCATGAAGATGTACAAGACAGCAGACCTACAGGTAGCAAAAACCTCCTTAACGGCAGCACTAGATGCAGTGGGTGGTCAGCTTAATGCTTTGGCCACTTTATCCCAGGAAAAAGACCCCAATATCCATTAAACAGGAGGCAGGATGTGCATCAGAACTGGTGTGGGCATGGTGGATAAGAGAAAAACCTCTCTCTCCTGGCAATCATTTAGACAACAGCCCACTCACTACATCGACCAAGCTAGCTCAGCTCCATGCCACAGTCAATGTTGGAAGGTTTTAAATTTATTCGCACTAAACTCTGCTTATGATACAAAGAATTTTACCACCAATGTATGATGTATTCACCCTTTACAAAATATAATGCAATGAATGCAAACATGAATAATGCACATCATCAAAAGAATGTTTTTTTTTGTTTCATGTAATATATTCTTGAAAAAAAAAAATGCTTTGTTTGACATTATGTCTCACATTTCTTCACAATACGAATCTGATGTACCGTAACAGTGACGTCCCTTGCAAAATGATGCCCACAAACTGGGTCTTTATAAGGGCAAATACTGGGGACTTTCTGTTATCGAGTTCTCAAGAGCCACTGCAGTCCGTGAAAACCTTTGCTCAGACCAATGTACATGCTCCAGCCTCTTACAAATTTCAGACACATTACAGAAATCATATGTTACCATTCTTAAATACAGAAACAATTTCCATCCTCTTCATAAATAACCAAGACCAACAAATTCCTGATGTGTAAGCAAAATCTCCTCCAGTAATGACAGTGGACAGCTATTCACTATACTTCTTCTCCTGGTTTTGCTGTAGTTTTTGCAATTTCTTTATTTGGCCCTTACTCAACTCCTTTCCTTCAGCGTCATGTGTTGGAATACCCTATAAATAAAAGTAAAATTAAAAAAAACACAAAACATCATAATGTGATTTGAGATAAAAATAATGCCATGAACTACTAAATAAACATTGAATAACATTTCCAAGTCCTCATTATTAAGAGAGTACAGTCTTTTGGGATGTAATACTATATAGTTTGGTAGACACTACAGAGAAATATGCTGCCTCCATATTCAGGGTAGAAGAAGTACATATCCTTTCCTCTGGAGGTGGCAGATTCCCCCACAACACAAGTAACCATCTAACTGCACAGCATCAAATCCCATAACATAATCCCAGATCACAGTGATAACTTCTTTATTATGAAGACAAAAAGTGGAAAGCAACTGTTCCATAAAGAAAGTAAAAGTGATGAAAAATGAAATAGAGCATAGAGATACACCTGAGAACAAAGAATAAGTAAGACAGGCAATGTACGTATAACGTAACATTGAGGCGCATTTGTGCAACCATTATTGCAGTGGAAAAGCGGTAAGTATTACACATTCTGAGTGTGTTTGTTGCCTTAGGTATCCAGCATGGAATGTGCATGTGCCATACTGTCATCTGTGGCCTGCCCCAATCTACCATATTTTTCCACATTATCTCAGAAAGAGCACAATGTTTTTTAAGAAAAATCATTGAACAAAATATGCGTGTTTTGATATTCTCTACAACTTCTGACTGAAACATGTCTCATTCTAAGAAAAACTGTACAAGATACGATCAAAAATGTATATTGGTCTTCATGTGAAGAACCCATTATTCTAAACTGATTTTAATAAAACCCAAATTTTCTTGAGAGATTTTCAAAAGACACTCAAATAAGAAATTTCATTAAAATCCATCCAGTGAGAGCTGAGTTATTTATTCCATGCAGACGGATGGATGGTTAGACAGACATGATGAAACTAAGAGTCACTTTTCACAATTCTGCGAACAAACCTACCAACTTGTTTTCATCATACATGGCCTCCTTTATAGACAATCTTATCAGAGTCTTTACTGTTCCATATTCCCACTCATCTAAACTGGATATTATGCCCCTTCCTCACCCCAGCTATGAGTTAACCCTACTGCTTTCTGTGGCCTAATCCCTCCAATCATCATACAACTCCCCCACATCCCAGCTTCACCAAATTCCACTCTACATGCAGCAGGTTCCCATAACACTACATGGTGTCATAATCAAGAAGACTACAAACTGGCAAAGATTAGGTATTCAGAGCCTTCAAATTACATTTTAAAATAATTAATTTTATAAGTTTTCAGTATTAATTGCAGATGAAATGACAGTTTTCCAGATTTTTACACCATACAGTACAATGGGTTTGTTCTGGTGTTTCAAAACAAAGTATGCCTCCATCTTGAGCCTGACTGAATTCAATTATCTGAAGATTAAAATGGAGGCAATACACTCCTCCAAAACCATGGAAAAAAAAATCTGTTACACTACACACTGTAAAAGTCAATTTAAATAAATACTGATACACACATTTGATTCAGTGGTTGAGTATGTCGAACTAAGATACACTGTATTCACAGAAATGTGAGGTTAATTTCATGTCAAGCATGCTTTCTCAAATGCACACAGCTGAGAACTATTACTGCCAGTGATGGAAGCACTTCTTGAACTCAGTTTTGGAATAACCACCAGCTACCTGCTCTATTGTATTGTCTTAAATTGTTTCCACATGACCAAATTTTTGGAATTCCATGGTCTTAAGTTTTGGGAACACAGATAGTTCACAGTAAATCATAGCTGGTTAATAGGCAGGCTGTCTCAATCTTGATTTACAATGTTTAGCTAAAGAAATTACAGCATAACTGGGCTATACAGGCAGTGACATTGTAATGGCAATTAACCACATGCTAGTTTCCCAAATTTGCATCCATCTGTGACATACTGTATCATATTGATACTTCAATAACAATATACAAAAATTTTGTTTAATATATACACTAGCAAGAAATGATTAAAGGTACAGCTGTACGTGTACATGCCATGAAGACATATATGGACAATACAGGTTATTCCACTCATTTCTAACCTTGGCACCACATAGACATGACTGGTCAACTTCACATCCTGACTACTTTAATCCCAGTACCCACTAAATACAAGGGGGCTAAGTGGCTCCACAGCTGATCTGGATGCAGTGGAGATGACAAAAATCTCTTACTTGTGATGAAATTCAAACCCTTTATTTTCCACACTATAGGCAAGTCACAACACTGACTACACTGCCCTGTCTCCTGAGCAGTGCACTGTGTGATGGGAAGACATAGTGAGATTGAGAAGCTATCACTGTCATATTGGCTCTGACACCCCCTGCGTAACCTTACAAATTAATCCCCACTGGCCACTGTTTAACCCATCCACCCTGAAGCTTGTACCCTGTGATGTCACTTAACCTCACAAAGCTGTACAAATCTTGATTAAGGGGTTCTGAAATCTTGTTCTCCTACACCTACACCCCAGCAATTTCAACAGGGAAGGAGGGACAATGGTCGACAGAGTCTGACAGATGGGGAATCAGTCACCAGGATCAGCAACAGCCAGCATATCATATCTAAGGTGGGAGTGATGAATGTTCAATCTGACTCCACCTTCCTGTCACCTAGTGTGCCAATAAGCCAAAACAGCAAAACAAGTGACTAATATGTATTACAGACTAATGTTCACTCACCCCACTCACCCTGATGATGGGCATACACCAGGTGTAATATGCTGGTTCTTACCTCAACTTTGATGTAGCAAATTGCCAGACTATTTAGCAAATTTATTGAATGTGAAAGCTTAAAGTAATAAAAATTTAATCTTTATCCAAATCTGACTCTGTATAAATCAGATATGAGATACGCTATACACCAGGGCTTGCCAACTCGAACCCACAGAAGGGCCACATAATTTAAGGATTTGGCCTGAGGGCTGCACTAAGGTATAACTATATTGAAAGGGGGTGGGGACTGAATTCACTAGAATGCTGTTATTTGCAAACAATAAGTTACACTAAAAGTATGGTTGAATGACAAATAATAGGTTGTGCTAAACTTGATGAAACACAGAGAAATATTGGTTTACTGTTGCTATCTTTAAACTGATGAGTTATAGTTTCTAAAAATGTTCTCTGCTAATAAAGTTGCCATATTATGTTTTGTAGACCTATTATATTATGTTTGTTAAACTGTATTACTGCAACTATTCAGGTGACCAAGGACCATAAATAGTTTCCTCAAGGGCTGCATGTTGGCCATTGCTAGCATGGTCTGATGTTAAAAAGGCAGTTAACATTTGATTCAGGTAAATACAGTAGCAGGTATGACAAGTATGCTGCAGAGGTTATAAGTTATGCCCATTAAAACAAAGTTCCATACCTTATCATCAAATTTTGAATACTTGTCTGTTTCTGACAGAAACATTTCCCATGGTTTGATTTTTCTCTGAGCATCACGCTCAGCTAGTATAGCTGCTTGCTCTGCCTTCTTACGCTCCTTCTCTGCAGCTTTAGTTGCTTCTGCAACTTTTTTTGCTTCTTTCTCGCGCAACAAAGATTCCCGGTTCACCAGCTTCACTGCTGAAGTATGGTCTGAAATAAGAAATCATAACATAATTACAGTTTTCGTCTGTACAACAAAACACTCTTTCACACAGCAGACCCAGATTTCTTGACCAGATAACTCTTATGCCACAGTACAACTTCCGAGGCATTTAATCCTAACCACATCACAAATACGAGGTGCGACAATTTAATTCCCGGAATGGCCCTGTGAAAGCAAAATTTTTTTACCTGTGCACTAGCGGCTGCTGTCGCCTTCGAAATACTCTCCTTGTGAAGCCATGCACTTCATGAGACAATGGTGCCACTGCCGGAAACAGTCTTGAAAATCGTTTTCCGGAATACCTCGCAGTAAAGTTTTCATGTTGAGTTGGATGTCCCAAAGGTCAGCAAATCTTTGTCCCTTCAGGGCATTTTTTAATTTTGGAAAGCGGCCAAAAATTGCAGGGGGCTAAGTCCAGTGAATAAGGTGGATGGTCCATTTTTGTAATGGAGTTCTTAGCCAGAAACTCACGAAATCTTAATGCATTATACGCAGGGGCATTGTCATGGTGGAGAATCCACTTATCAGGTCAGAGTCTGGGTCTTTTCCTCCAAACAGATTCCCGTAACCTTGTCAACACTACCAAATAACACTGCTGATTTACCGTAAGTCCTTTTGCAATGAATTCATAGTGAACTACTCCCTTGTGATTGAAGAAACACACAAGCATGGTCTTTACCTGCGACCGAGATATGTGTGCTTTTTTTGGCCCAGGTGAATTCTGTGTTTTCCACTGCATGTTCTGTCATTTTGTTTCCAGGTCGTATTCAGAACACCACGTTTCATCACCGGTAATGACCCTATCAAACATCTCTGCATTGCGTAAAAGATCAGATGAAATGTGAAGCCAACGGTGTTTCTGGTCATGTGTCAAGATGCGAGGCACCATTTTTGCGGAAATTTTTCTCATTCCCAAATCTTCCTTTTCAATCTATTGCACTGTTTCCCTATTCATAGTCAATTCTTCTGCTATTACTTTCACACCTAATCTTCGATCTGAGTGCAACAAGGTTCGTACTCTGTCCACATTTGCATCTGTCCTTTGCGTTTTTGGCTGCCCACTTCTTGGGTCGTCTTGCACATCTTCTCGCCCTTCCTTGAACCGCCTGTGCCATTCAAAAACACTTGATTTTTTCATAGTGTATTCACCATAAGCCACTGTTAATAGAGCTAACATTTCACTAGCACTTTTACCAATGTTCACATAAAACTTGATATTTATCCGCTGCTCCAGATTCTTGTCATTCGTTTTTCTGCCAACCGTATACCATGGAGATGTACTACTTCCTCTGTTCCTCTGGAACGAATGACTCATTTTGTCTGTGGCTCATGTAAACGCAAGTTGGAACATGTCTAAACACGCTCGAGTACACGAGTTTGCCCGACTCAACACCCCAGTGATACGCTGCGACTATTCCAGGAATTAAATTGTCACACCATGTATAGCAGTAACTGTATATAGAGATATTCATATATGGTCCATGTTCAACAACTTCATGCTGCCATGCAATATAAAAATCTGCATTTACAAAATCAAAGTGATAACTTTTAAAAGCAAATAACACCTAGTCATTTCTTTTACCCTCTAAATGAAGCATGATATGTCTTTCCATATATCTCACATATGGGTGCTGACATCAATGCTGCAAATGTGTACTGCATAGAAAATGGATTATAATATCACCCAGACATTCACTGCACAACGAAAGGTGCACACACTTAACACCCGCAGATGAAATCTGAACTCTTATTTATTAATAATTAGAAGATCAAAAGATAAAGTAATTTAAAACCATCCCACTAGATAAGTAAAGTAAGTAGCACACAACAAGAATACTGACATGAAGCAAATATAAGAGTACATAAATACTAACCAAACCAGCTTACTGTTGCTGCATATGCACAAAGGGTTTGCTTACCATCATGGTCTTCCAATCTGACTCCAACACTGGGTAAAATGTCATCACGTAACTTATCACACTCTTCCAAGATTTTACTGGCTTTCAACTCACGTGCATGGCTGCGGACATTATTTCGGAAATCAGCCAAGACTGACAGGTATGGCATTACCACATCTTCTGTCTGTAATGAATTCAATTCATTACCTTAAACTTATAACACACAAACACACATGCCCAAATATCACAACACAATTATGGAGATATGTAGAAGGAACATTTTCCATTTGCTGTGGTACCTGTGAACAACTTTTAGGTTCTCACTATAATGACAATTCATTTTAATTTCTGTGGACTGCCTTATGGGCTTGTGTACTTGATCACTCATGCAAGTGTATGCACACTCAACACACATGCATGTACCCTCCAATGCATGCACACACATTTAGAATCATCTGTGCAGTGAATTCCAGGATGATCAAGGTTCTGGTTCACCCAGGATATATAATTTCTGCACACACATTGATACCATCAGTAAAAATCTCAGCATTTATGTCACACTTCAGACTATACAAAACTTCTTATGTACCATGAACATCATAGATACTAGCTCAGAAAGACTTCTTCAGAAAATTTTAAATTTGGAAGGCAATGTTCTTTCCTTTATAATTCCTGCTTTTCATAATCTACCTTATGTAATGTGCTTGGTTTGTGGTGTGTCAGTGAATTGAGTCCGACAGCAAGTGTGGTAACGTCATATTTCAGTATCAAGGTTAACAGATATGTATAGTTATGATAGAGTTCTGTATGTGTGTTGTGCAAGCATTGTACCTGGCTAGCTCCTTGGTAGCATAAGATTTCTCAGGTGCCTCATAAATTTAGCTGATTTATTGGTGTCACAGTTTTTTTAACAACCACACACCTCAGTCTTTGCACTGCTTACTTCTATATCCACTAAATACCACACACTCCTCTTCAGTAGTCCACTCTGCTCTTCTACCCTCACCTTTTAGGATGATACCTGCAACACCCTTCCCTATAGTGATTCGTCAGACAATGAAAGTGTTTTACTTTCGTTGGCTGACCAATTTAAAATTCTCAAAAATAAGTTTAAATTTCTGTGAGAGAAAAACATCCACAACATAAATGAAAGTCACTAATTTCTTCATCAATATAAACCATAAATTTTGTAAACACAATGCCAAACAGAATTTCCAAATACCGAGCCCTCACACAGCTTTGAAGTTGTCACGTCTGGAGGGATATGAATAAAAGCGAGAAGGCTTGAAGGACAGGAATCACCTTAACACAGTGGATGGTTCAGCAAGCTACTAATGTTTGGCTACAGCATTTACAAGGCACATTAAAAATACTTGTATATTCAGCATATGAGTGAAGTGATGAAGCGCTGCTCTTTATGCACAGAAGATCTCAACATAAAGATTATATTTCATCAGGTTGTGTTGTTGTTGTTGTTGTCACTAACTGTATATCATAACTGTAGAGCATGTCAGATAACTGAACATTTCCAACAAGAAAGTTGCAATGAGAGAGTCACTGGCCAACTAAAGTCAAATATGATCTTCTACCAACTATCGATTATTACAATTACTGATACATATAATAAAATTATGCATCATCCATCCCAAGTTTCATTTTAAAAATTCTGATAATCTGTTTATCACCTTATTCCATGAATTTATAATTAAAAAACATTTCATTCCTGTATTTTTTAATTCTTTTGATAATTTATGTAGTGTTTACACTAGGAAGGAATCCTGAAAATATTAAGGTTTATGTTCATTATTAGGCTTAGGATTGTAAAGTTTCTTAGCTACCTTAGTTGGAAGCCTGCAAACAATTCCTTGTTTTAGTTACGAACACAAAACGCAAGGAAATTGTCTTACCTTTATCATTAGGCTTAGGGTGTATGCATTCTGCATACTGCAAAATGCGTGTAATCCTAAGCTAATCCATGATGCACATTAATGAGGAAATGTTTTGTTAGATGATGGAACATTGTGAAAGATGTAATAAAAGAGTTATTGAACAACTACATTTACATACAATTTTTTGTTTCATGAAACATGTTTCACTTTTCCCTTATCAAAAATGAGGGATTTCAGGTACATTAATAAGAGTATATTAATTACATAACCAGTACTGTAATGACTTCATCATTCAATGCCTGCTTTCTGGGTGGATTAGCACATAAATAGTTTGTTATCCCCATTACATAACAGACACATTTTGAGGTTTATATAAATGTGTAGGATTCTCCACTTAAGCATCACTGATACAGGATAAAAATGTACTTATCATAAATGCCCCTAAACACTAAAATTGGTAGGAACAAAAGCAATACTGGCAGTTCTTACATTCATTGCACCTTCAGATTCAGCTATTGGGAAGCCAATATATTCTTCTGTGGGTATAGCCCCAAACACTCTTAAGAGCCACGTGATGTATGCAGCTATATCTCGGAGCAGCAGGCAGTTACACTCCTGTTTGGACGCCCTTTTATCTCGGATATAAATGTTGCAATGTCCAACTAAATCTCTGATGGCATCGAGTGCACCTCGCGTGTCCACATTGTCTGGAAGTATTAAATGAAGTCTTAAGTTTGTAATTTGAGAAACATTTTAAGAAACATTCTACAACTTTTAAGACCATGCCTTACATTGTAAACCCTATATCTTTGCTCAGCAGGTCTCGAAACATTTTTGTCTATGACCCAAAATTACAAATCACACTGGTCTTGCAATCCAAACAGTACCAGTACAATATAACCTCATTAAACTGAAATGTATCAGTGCAAAAAATCAGTCTTTCAGTTAATTTCAAATTATCCAATTTTTAAATGCACAATTACCTGTTTTGTGATTGGTATGAAGTACTGTTGTGATGCTGTGACTTTTTTTACTTAATTGAGTAATCAGAAGATCCCTTTCTGGTATTATCTTTTTAAAATACCTAATGTAAAATTTAATACAGCTGACATCAAAACACAAGTCAGCAAACAAGTCATGTTTGGCAAACTCTGATTTCATATTTCATCCCAACTGGATGGACTTGCAAACGAATAATATGCATAATGCCATGGCATTTTTAATCATATGACAGGATGCACTTTTAAACGTAACTTTCACAGCACAACACATGTACTGGTCATTCTTTCCATAAATGTTTGTTAGAAATGATAAAGAACTGTAGTCATAAATTCTGATTTGTGAAACCAAAGAACACATTCTGCTTAGGTTCTTGTAACACCATATTAAACTTTGGGCTATGGCAGCATAACATCAGCAAGGAACTAACCACTATATATGACAATAAACTGGAAGTGTTTCTGTATGTGTCTCAAGTTATTTAATTATTGTACTAGTTTTGGTGTGGGTCAGGAAAGCGTAGTCGGTGTCACAACTCGTCACAGCCTGGACAGTTCTGGGATGGAATCCTGGTGGGGGGCGAGATTTGCTGCACATGCCCAGACCAGCCCTGGGGACCACCCAGCCTCCTACAGCATGGGTACCAGGTCTTTCAAGAGGGAAAAGCAGCCGGTGCGTGGTCTTGACCACCCACTCCATCTAATGCCAAGGTCAAAGAAAGTGTAGAGCTACACTTCTACTCCCACTCTGGGCCTTCATGGTTTGTTCTGCGGTGAACTTCACCTTTTTTACTAGTTTTGGTACTTCACATATAATAAACTGTATTTGTCTTAATCATTCTGGTCTTCTGTTAAACATTTTTGGAATAAAAAAGTGCCAAGTCTGAGCTTTTCCACATTTTCAGCAGCATCTCAGTATAGTGTGGGGTCAACACTGAACTGCAGGTCACTAAAACGTAAGACTTAAACTAGTGATGCTGATTTTATGATAAAGGTGTCGGGAATGGAAATTGGTAAGGTTTCAGCAGGGACGACACATGAAGGCACTCATTCTTACCACACAACGATGCATGCACTGAATCTTTTGCAGAACTGAATTTCTTATTTAACTCCAGTTCATCTTCCTCCCATTTCTGATAGAAACTTATTTCTGTTCTGTTTGATGTATATCTTGTCACATCTTTCACATTCAAGAAGAACTCCTGCAAAGAGCACACAGAAAATTTGCAATCCAAGTCTTCTGGGATGTTTAGCTGTTGTTGACTGGTTAACAGTTACCAACATTATGGAGGTGCAAGCTGCCTGAATCTTCAGTGTTAAGCAGTCCAAAAAGAGTGGCTATGCCAGAAAATATGGGTATAGCATATGCAGTAACTATCCACGGAGTGCTGAGGCAATGAAAGTGGTTGTGTAGGCAGTGGGCAGAGCTGAAGAGACAAGAAGGGTGAAGGGATCTCACCACTGGCCAACCACTGCAAGATCTTGAAGCTGAAGACATCAAGCTCCACTGAAACACTGGTAACTATGAAAGCAAGTCAGAGTAAAACCTTAAAAATCTTTTACCAACTAATTTAGTGCAGATAGGTTCTGAATAACTTGGTCTCTTTTCCAAAATAGTCCCCATGGAATTAATGCATGTCTTCCAGTAGTTTACCAATACCTGGATTT
>Ga0209628_10001760_pt1 | contig 14280 bp, 14 predicted proteins | sample TergutCu122P4_FD_187285 | JGI IMG/M metagenome (GOLD analysis project Ga0209628, IMG submission 187285) | Cubitermes ugandensis P4 segment gut microbial communities from Kakamega Forest, Kenya - Cu122 P4 (SPAdes) (version 2) | ecosystem: Host-associated > Arthropoda: Insects > Digestive system...
GACGGTGCATGGCTCTAAGATACGTTGTTCGGTGAGTGCGTTCTGGAAAAGTTGCTTGGCCAATTTTTACGTGATTGAACAGGACGCCGTTGGCGTCCGCGCTATCCTTCACCGGCCTGAAGGCCGGGGTCTTACGGTACAACAGATAATGGCAGAGCGGATGTTTTGTTGCGACAATATTCCCCATCATGAATAGGGGGGAATGGGCGGAAATTCGTTCAAGTAGCTTTCGAAAGTGTGGTTGCGGTTGCAGAGTTGGCAACTCTGGCTGATCATTTTTCTTGATAAGAACTGAGTAGCGAGTCCCCTCGAAGACTAGCCGGTAGTCGTCTGCAGTTGAGAGCAACTGACGTAACGCAGCGGCGTTCTCAATTAAAACGATGTCAGGATTGAGGCGTGAGATGTATTCGCGCCAACCTTCTTCCCCACGCTGCGCGAAGAGAAACTCGAAGAGAGGACGGTCTCCGTACAGATCGAAACGCGTGTCGAGGGAAACTTTCAGCCCGTGGTGGATCAGGTATCCGCCCGCATCTGGGGTATTGAGGATTTTCCCGGTAAGGTTTTTTGCCCGGATGAATTCTGTCTCTCGAACGGGGAGCGTTTCCAGCATTTTGTCCTCCGCCAAGTGATCACGAGAGGCCATTGACCAAGAGGCGATCAGCAGTGCCGCTAGCAGCGGGATTGCGGCTACGACTTTTACGCCGCGCTCAAAGTGATAGGCGCGTCCTACGAAAGCAAGCATGTAGAAAGGTGTGGTGCGAATAGCTTGAGCAATTAACGGCACCAAAAGAACGGATGCAAAAATACTTACGCGCAGCGAGGTCCAACCGATACCTACCAGCAAAAAAGCTGCCATCAGTGCGTGCGGGCGAAGTTTTTCACGGGCCGTGGCCATTGACGCGAAAAGGGCCGAAGACACAATGAAGAACTGGAATCCAGCTTCGGTGCGGATGGTAGTAGGGTTCCACTCGTCAATGATGCCAGCGGCAGAAGACTTCAAAGTAGCTACATTGATGGCATTTTCCCAAGCGCCGATACCGTAAGGATTGAGAAGCGTAGCAATCGTTCCGGCCGCAGCGGTGAGCGCCAATGGCAGGGCGGCTCGCCACGGAGACTCGTCATGTCGAATGTAGCGTTCAACAAACAACAGCCAGGTCATTATCCATAACCAGCCCAAACCGATCGCGTAACCACCGTGGAGATTAACCCAGACAGCCATCACGATCGGTATCCAGTAGAGCGGCCGGTGTGAATCAGAGGTTTGATATTTCGAGACCAGCCAGGTAAGCAATGCCAGGCCCAAGTGGGAAAACAAGTGAGGACGGCAAGCCAGTGCCAACAAAGTAATGTTGGCACCGATTGCAACAATCAGGGAAGCCAACCGGCTGCCTAAATAGCACCGTGCGGCAAGAAAGGAACAGGTAAAAGTAAGGGTGACCAGTAATGCGGCAAGTATCTGGGTGCCCGGCTCGCCGGCGGTACGGTCAGCCAGCGCCATGACGACTTCGCCTAACCATTGCGTTAATTGGTAGTGACGGCCGTTGGCTGTCCAGGACCAAAAGTCGGATGTTGGCAAAGATAGGTGATCAAGTATCCATTTGCCATAAGCAAGATGCCAGTAATAATCAGGATCGTGGATACCCGATGCGGCACGGGATGGAGCGCGATAAATCAGTGTGGCGAGCAACACCATCAGCGGCAGGGGAATAAGGCGGGACATGGGCGTTTCAGAACGTGGCCACAAAAAAACAAAAAACCTGGACAGTAGGTAAGTCACCATGACGTAACTGGCAATGGCAACCGCCTGTACAGCAAAGGGGTTCAGATCGATGGCAAGCCCAGCTTTCAAGATGAATAGATTGAGGACGTAACCCGTTGCTACGGTGGGCATGTAGCGCAAAAAGGCTAATAATCGATCACCACCATCCCGGAATGACCAGTGCCTGTGAGTCAGGAAGGAAACGGGGACAACAAGCAGGTAGCCGATCAGGTTTGCGGTGACATCATCGACCAGCAGGCGGGCAATATAGATGATGGCAAGCCCCAATACTGTATTGGCGGTACCGACTATGATGAAGCGTGGAAGAACATGATTGCTCAATTTGGTTTTTCCAGAAGCCAGCACTGCGTCCACAGAATCTGTGAGAGGAGGGGGGATCTGCGCATGCTCGCCTCAATGCGTTTGGCAAAGCGAACGCCGCTATCGCCACCGAATTCGGCTAGTCCGGGCAAGTAAAGACCACGCGAGGTTTGATGCACGGCAGTGAAGCCGGCCGTGTTGAGTTGCTGGCGCAACTTGGTGCGGGTTAGCCGGTTGATGTGTCCGAGATCATCGACTGCTTCGCCGTAAATCCGTTTGGCCAATGCGACTGCCGGACGAAAAGACAGAAGCCGCGCGAAGATTTCAGCGCTGCTGTACGAATGGGGGGTTGTCAGGATCAAACGGCCACCCGGTTTCAAGGCCCGGAAAATGTTAATCAAGGCCCGTTCCGAATCGGGGATGTGCTCGATGACCTCAGAGCAAACGGCGATGTCGTAGAGTGGAGCCGAATCGAAGGTTTGAATGTCAGTTACGGATGCATCGACCCGTGGGAACCGGTTTGCGTTGGCGACAAATGCGGGATTGATGTCGAGCGCCCGCACCATCCCGATAATTGCCATGTGGGCAGTGTAGATACCGCAGCCGCAACCAATTTCAAGAAAGCAGGCGTCCTTTTTGGGGGCGTTGGCGTCGATCATATCGAGCACCCAATCGCGGCGTGAGTTGTGCAACCAGCGCCGGGTTGGATTGCTGCTTTCGTACAGGCGGGACTGAAAAGCGATGTTCGCCTGCCGCAGATCGCCGAAACTCATCGGCCGCCTCGCGCGGCAACAGCCTCAAACGGAACAACCGTTGGTCCAGCGTTTTCGGGGAAACCATGCAAGGCGCCGACGATGAAAACAGGCCGTCGCTTGGTTTCAGCCATGATTCGTCCGATGTATTCGCCGAGAATGCCGATGCCAATCAATTGGATTCCGCCTAGGAACAGGACAACTGTGATGAGGGTAGCGAAACCCGGCGTGACGACGCCCCAGATCAGGGTTTTGGTGATGATCCAGGCAGCGTAAACAAAGGCGATTGCGGCAACGACGCTGCCCATATAGGTCCATATCCGAAGCGGAAAGGTCGAGAAACTGGTAATTCCGTCAAGGGCAAAGTTCCATAGTTTCCAAAAATTGAATTTGGTTTGGCCGGCGGATCGCTCTGGCCGATCGTATTCGATGATCTCGGTGCGAAAACCGCAAGCTGCCATGAGTCCTTTCATGAAGCGGTTGCGTTCCGGGAAGGACAGTAGCGCATTGACTACTTTGCGATCCATCAGGCGGTAATCGCCGCAGTTGTCCGGGATCGGGATATGGGTAATTTTTCGCATCACACGGTAGAAGGTTTTTGCTGTCACCCGTTTGACCCAGGTATCTGCCGAACGGTCACGTCGTGCAGCCAAAACCACTTCGGCGCCGGCTTGCCACTTGGCAATCATGGCAGGAATCAGACCAGGGGGGTCTTGCAAGTCACAGTCCATCGGGATTACGGCATCACCGCTGGCGTAGGACAGTCCGGCGGTAAGCGCGGCCTCTTTACCGAAATTTCGTGAAAGCTGCACGAGGCGGATTTTTGGGAACCGTTCGCGCATGGTAAGTAGCACGTCCACGGTGTCGTCGCGCGATCCATCGTCTACGAAAATCATCTCGTAATCGATCCCCGTGGCAGCAAGAAAAGGGGTGACGCGCTCCAGGAAAATGGGCGCGGCCTCGTACTCGTTGTGGGTTGGAATGACAATAGAGATCAACAAGCAGGTTGCCTTCCAAATCCAAATGAACTCGGGTCATCGAGCGCATCAATAGGAATCGGAGCGATCTTGTTTTTGGCTGGAACAGTTGTCGCTGCCGGGTTTGGACTATCCATGGTTGTTTCGCGGACGGAACCATAAAAGGCGCGTATCAACAGGCCACGGGCGAATTTATTTCGTTGGTTGGCCGGCTTGGATAACAACGCGCTGGCAAGGTCGGGATGCTCCGCAGGATTGATGCGAAACACAACACGGATTACTTCAGACATGCTGTTTCCTGGAGACTGGTTGCACGGGCGGCAGACATTGCCAGACGCTCTCCGAGATAGTGGAATCCGCGTACATTGGCCAGATGAGGCTCATCGAGTTCGACGATCTCATGCTTTGGAAACTTGCGCCGGATCTCATCGACGTATAAGGAGGCGCCACCGCCGGTGACAACGATGACGTCGATATCCGCCCCTGAGTCAATCGTATTTTTTACTTCCTGAATGGCTTCCTGAACGATGTGCTCACCGGCTGACATATAGGGCGCGAGGTCAAGCGGCTTTCCATAAAGCACGAGCGGGGAGCCGCTCATGCGGGCTTGGTCAATGTAGCGCACGATCTCGGCGACGGTTGCATCAAGATCAAGGTCCCGAATGATTCTCTCGGCGATGGCTTTCAGAACGGATGACATACCGCGTTTGTTGGCCTTTGAGCGTTCCTCAGACGCGGTCATGCCTTGGCAGACGAACCAGTCAACAGTGTTGTAACCGGGGTCGACAATAAGCGCGCGCGGAGTTTTGCCCTGTGCGTATTTCACCATGTAGTAGGCGTAGCTACCGAGCGGCTGAGGAAACACGCGGCAACTGCGTACCGTAATGGATTGTCCGCGCGTATCGATAATGTGTGTTCCAGTGAATCGTTCTGCAAGCTGCTTCTCCAACCTGAAATAAGTGGTCAGAGGAAGCCCGAGAACCAGGTAGTCGATAACCCCGTTTTGCAGTCCTTGCCGCATGTAGTTGAACGCGCCGTAAAGACGGGCTTGATAGGTGGTTGACAAAGGGTAGTCATGGTCGAGAGATTCGCTGACATGATGAGCGCCCAAGGCCAGATTGATACCGCGACCTACTTCATAAATTTCACCAGCAAGGGGAACCAGAAATGTGTCACGCCGTTGGGTAGCCTCAGTGTGAATCACGCGTTTGGGCGCGATTGGAGACTGGGCGGGAAAGCTAGAAGCGGATACCTCATGAGAACCTGGATCGATCCCGTCAGAGAATTTGACATGGCCGTAACCGATATCGATAGCGCGAACCGCAAAAGAGTGCATGTATATCCCCAAGGGCTGTCGTAGGGGAAGATTTTCCGGTGCGAATCGAGAAGATGAAAACGAATACCCTTGCACAAAAGTGGGGGGATGGGCGGGTTCATCCAAAAAAAAGAGTTTTTTATGGTTTGTGCCAGCGGGGTGCCGCAGAAAAGCCGTTGGAGGCACAAACTGCGGTGTGGTAATGGTGATGTAGTTAATTGTGCCACCCGTGTGTTTTTAGCGTGCCGCCAATGGCGCGAAATGGCTGTTTGGCGGTTAGCGAGAGGATGGGAGGATTGCAGGAGAGGCGTTGTTGCTTGCAGCGGGTACGGGGGCGAGGTTGTCTTCTTGCCTTGGTTCAAAAAGGCTCACGGCGCGTGGCATGCTTTTTGCCGGTATCTGGGAAACTGTCGACCACCAGACAAAACCTGACGTATCTTAATTCCCCTTTCAAAATAAAGAGTTGGGATGTTTTTTCAAAAGTAATGGCGACTCAAACGTGGTGTCGAGAAAATATTTTCCGTGAAAAGGTGTTGACAACTGGAGTTTTTTCTGGGAAATTTCTCGCCATCGCATTCTTGTCACTGGAATGCGAGATGATCACAGCAGTCTTTTCGCCGTGCTGGCGAACGTGGAAGCGCGAGAGGAACCACGCAGTCCCAGATGTCTGGGGATGAGGCTCTCGAATCTTTCCGGGCGAGCCGCCTGGACATCTGCTGAGGAGATCTTCGGCGCGAGTTACTGGCCTGCATAGGCCGTTCATTTTTGACAGGCATCATGCCTGCTGCATCCTGCAAGCAGTCTCGCAGGAACATTCATAGCGAGTTGTCGATGTTTTGCGATGCTGGTGGTCCAGCATGTTGCGCATCCGCAATTCGCAATCAAATTAAAGGAATCGCATGCTTGGTGTCCGTATTGGACGCCCGGCGAGGTCAGGAACCCATGAGGGTTTCGGCGCTCGTTTGACATGCACCCAGTGGCTCCGGTGGCAGGAGCTTTATTCCCAGGTGGGCAAGGGGCGATTCTCAAGAAAGTGGTCGAGACTTCGACACAAGTTTGAAGTCTGGCGCAGATGTGATCTGCGCACGGCCAAACTGCGGCGCCTGTGAGGCGGCCGTAGACGGACGGATTGGGGGTGAAATATTCCCTGGGGCGCTTCTTTGGGGGTGCTCCCCGCCATGTGATGGCGAGTTGTCCTAACGCTGTGAGCGTTGGGCATCCGATTCGGGCGTCGCGCGACGTGATCGCGTTGTCGCTGCCGCTTTTCCTCGAAATAGGGAAAGTGTGCGCCAACCAAAGTTCTGCAGTTCTAACCGCACCGCCATTTCCCACCGAACAGAATTTAAAACTTCCGCGCACCGGCTCGTGCGCGGGGAAGCGTTTCGTCTGAACCCGGCGTGACCGCCCGCCGGGATATACCGTTAAACCAATGAGGAGAAATTGTGAACACTGTGCCTAAGCTGTCCATTTTTACTGGCCATTACGCCGTATTACGGTTTCTGTCCTAACTGAACATTCTGAAAGGGAACGAGATGAGATCACTTGCAGACAAGCTATTACCAGACAAACTCAAACACGAACTGAAGCGAATCCTTGGGAAGCACAATGCCAACCGTGCTGGCCGACGAGGTGGACTGTGTGCCGAAAAGACAGAACATGACCGTGGTCTGACTATCAAACTCGCATTCGCCCAACTTTGGGAAATGGGGTTTCGGCTCCCTTCGATCAAAAATCTTGGTGGCCGGCACATTGACCTGCTCATGCAGCGATGGGATCAAGAAAACATCTCGGTCAAGACATTCCACACGAGGCTATCTCACCTGCGCACTTTTGCTGGTTGGGTTGGAAAGGCGGGGATGGTTAGAGATATTCATGATTACCTGCCTGACAGAAATCTTGTCCGACACGAAGCAGCCGAATCCAATCGAGCTTGGCGTCCGAATGGTGTCGATCCAATGGGCGTCATTGCCAAGGCACGCAATCTCGACGAGCGGCTGGCTGTCATGCTTTCACTCCAGCATGCCTTCGGTTTGCGCGTAAAGGAATCAATCGAAATGCGTCCGGCGTACTGCCTTGTTGAGAGTGGCGCTGCGCTGGAAATTTACGAAGGCACCAAAGGTGGCCGCTTGCGCCGGATCGGTATCGACTCTGACTACAAACGAGACATTTTCGCTTGGGCGCGAATGGTAGCTGCTTCAGGCCGCAATGCACGGATACGCTGGAATGACTGCACCTGGAAGCAAGCGCGCGCCCGGTACTATTACATGGTCGAAAAACTGGGCATTACTAAGGGCGACCTTGGCGTGACCAGTCACGGCCTGCGGCACAGCATGGCCCAGGAAAAATACACTGATCTGACAGGTCTGCAACCACCGATTGCTGGCGTCGATCCACGTCTTGTCGACCCAAAAGCGCACCGTGAAGCTGGAATCCACATCTCGCGTGAGCTTGGCCATGGCCGTTTGCAGGTAACCACCGCCTACTACGGCAGTCACGGTAACAGGCTGCGGCGTGATCGCCAAGATCATGGGCGAGGGGGGGGGGGAGAGAAAGCATAAAGGCCGAACGGCTGACGACCTGGATTCGATAACTGTACAACGCGGCGTTCCAGGAACGCATCGAGGCGTTTGTGACGTTCCAATCGTCTTCAGCGGATTGGATTGCCTTCCTTTCATGCCGTGATCGGATAATCATTGAGCATATCCGGGCGATGTACAGAACGTAGATGGGAATACATCTCAGACGCGTAAATAACCCCTGACTGAAGTCAGAGGTTTCCTTGCGGAGACTCTATGAAGAAGCTCATTCCTCCTCCTTACACGCCTTGAAGGCGGCGGCAACCGCTTTAGCGTCTACGACCGCAGGGTGCCAACCCGAGCTGAAAACTTTGGTTGTGCCGCCATGCATAGCTGGACGTACTGCTATCTCATCGCCACTGCATCCTTCGATGTCGTGATCGTAGACCAGATAATTGAGTGGAGCGGAGGCAGTGACATCACTGATAAGCCCACCGTCCAGATCGATGACGATTTGTACTGACTCATCTGGCGCCATTACGGTGTAACCGGCAGCGCGAAGGCGCGTCGCGGCAGCGTCAAAGTTTTCTGCACCAGGGGAATCGATTTGGAGTGTTGCTTCGTACGCATCAGCGATCGCTTCCATCTGTGAGGCAGATAAATAGGACATCCTAACGGCCTCCTTCACGTCATGGAATCGGGCAAGTGCTTTGTTGTGATGATGGAGTGCGTCAGACTCCTGTTTGTGCGTTTCCAGAATTTCTGGCGTTACCAAAATCGCTTGGGCATTCCCAGTATCAAACTCATTACCATTGGTGCGGCGGAATTTTCTGCCACCAGCTACGATTTGTGTCGCAGTCACACGCTCAACAGTTAATAATTTGTGCTGAACGAACGGCACCATGGGTCCCTGATTAATACTCTGACGGACGGCGATCATATCGCCAGGCTTGAGGTGCGTGAGATCAGTCATGAATTTCTCCTGATGGTCTGAAGCCAATAGCTTCGATATCCCCTATTTTCCTGATTACGCACACATGCGCTTGGAAAATTTTTGCGTTCGGTTGCGCCGGTGACAATAAGTGCCGTCGTCGATGCTGTAAAGCGATGTGGGCAGTTGTACCACTCGGATGGAAGCGCGGCCTAGCTTAGACAGCGCCTAATGCCGGATTGCGCGTGATCCACGCCCAGGCAATACACCGCTCAAAATCGCCCAACCAATCAAGCGCCTCCGGAAAAGCGCCGACTGGCGTATGCACCGAGACGGCGCACCACGGCACGGGGGGGCCTTGATATTCCCCTTTACGCCAAAGGCATGCACCAGCATGTCCCATAAAGGCTTACTCTCCCGCGATCGCTGCGCTACACCAAATGTAACAAGAGGAGCAAACCGTCCTGTGTGCGGTTGACCGGCCACATGAGGGCCGAGTGGGGCATAAACCGTTGTCACCAGCCCAACCTCATTAATCAGCTTTGCGGCGTAGTGTGATAAGGACGCAGCAGGCAAAGGGACGATAACTCCGCTGTTGATATTGGCAGCGATCCATGGTGAGAGTACGGCAAGTGTCGCGTCGTCTACTTCCGCTCTCGGAGACCTGCGGATATGGCCAGTCGTGAGGGTGATGTGGTTCATTAGTTTACGCGAGAGACATCGGCCTTCAGCCCGGGGAGGGCTAGCGCGCCATGCGAATCATGATCCCTTCTCTCGCTCACCTTTTCAGTTTGCGCTACGAATCTTGCTGCCGGGATCAATCGACAGCCGCAGGTTTTGCAACGACGAATCCACTAGGTATCGATCCACGAGCCGGATGGCGAATGGCAGCAGCCGATGCACCCGTGCGCGGCCTGCGGCCAGAAGTTTTCAGGCGCGCTTTTCGCTGCACGGCATCAAGGGCCGTTTCCTTCGATCCAACACATAAACTGACACGTCGAACATCCCTTTCTCAAACTGCCCTTACGGGCCTGGTAACGGGTATCTTGCGATACCGCTCTCCTCGACCGTGTTGCAATCCGGCTGGATCCCGAAGAATCCGACGACAGCCCGTTTCGTGCCTACCCTGGACTTGTCTGCTGCTGTCGCTTCAAGAGGACGGGGCTGGAGAAGCACCCCGCCGTTGGTCTGCTAACCCAATTGCAACAATGACTAGAGAAAACTCCTTTCGTGGTCTGGTCAATCAGGCTTTGACAAGCCTCCGGATTTAGCCGGGGGTGATTGACAGGGGCAAAGTGATTGTTAGGGGCTGATCCCATCCGTTGACGGGATTGTAGCGCGACAACCCCGGGGACCTAGCCAAAGCGGGGGGGCCAGGCAGCACAACGCGACCCGTCACGGTTTCGGTTACGCAGAACAAATCGCCGGGGATTGGATCATGTACTGTGACACGCTCAATCGCTATAGAGTAGTAATTGCCGGTGTCAGCCTCTGCGTATGCGGCGCGAACAGCGTCGCCGGGGTTGTCGTATTGCACCTCGCCTGCGGCTCCCCATGCGCCGATCCTATAGTACTCACGGATAACGTTAACGGTGACCGCATTGGTTGTTGAAGTGGGGGTTATCGTCTTGACCCCGGCATTCCTGCTGGGGTCTGACGCGCACTCGATCATCGACAACTCTTCGGCAATCTCGTAATTAACGACCAACTCTACAGGAGGCGCTTCGGGTTCGCCATAAATTTCCTCCGCATCATCGTAAATGGCAGACGGGTTATCCGGAACTTTCCAACTCTCGCCTCTGGCACGCGCATCGCCAATATCAATGATGTGCCAGTGCAGTGCGCTCAAGTGGATGTTGCCTTTCCGCAGCCAATCCAGGATTACTGGCAGGTCGCCAGGGTAGCCTTTGCGCCCAACGCCAATATGCGGGACGGCGTTAAGCGCAGAAAACATTTTTTCGCTGAATGCGCGCTCTGCCTGTTCGGCGGCGGATACCAACTCGTTACGCTCCGCCGAATACGGCAGACTATAGACCGCGCCGGTGATCCGGTGGGCATTGTTGACGGCCTCGACAGCGACGATTGCGGCCACGATGACATTGCGATGGGTTTTAAGATTGTATTTGTCATGCATTTTGAGACTCCTGCCTACTACCGAAGGCGTTGGCGGTCACGGTTTAACCATAGCTGCATTGTAGACAATGCTTATGTGTGCGTTTGAAAAAATCTTAAAAAAGGTGGTGCGTATTGCGCTCCTTTCCTCTCCAGCCTGAATGCCAGGGTTTCTCGGAGCAGATGATGAAAACTTTAACAAGGTACTGGCGCGCTGGTTAACAAAGTGTTGCTTTTGCAAGGTAAAGACAGTTGACAGAATTGCCTTTTTGCAAGGTCGTTAAAATTAATTTTCTGTGGTGTTTCCGGGTTTTACCTGACTCAAACCCGATTCCTTCCGTTCGTCTGAACGGAAACCAGCGGTAGATTGCCTACTGCTATCCAGCGCAGAAATCTTCTTTCTGCTCTTTCCCCACGGGGGCGCACGTCCCCTCCCGGGGGCGTTGCGCCTCATTTTTCATGGAGGTGTGACGTGCAAATCATCAAACATTTTTTGGAGTTCAATGTGGAAATCGTCAAGCAAAGCCTGTCCAACACGGACAAGGCGGTGTTCTGGGGTACGCTTGTTATGGTTGCCCTACTGGGAGTCTTAACATGATGACGCTCTCATTCTTTGAATGGGTTCCCGAGAATGAATGTAGGGGCTGACTCGCACTTGATCAATCCCGTTTTTTCCGGTGCTGGATGCCGGAACTCACTGCAACAAAGTTTGTTGCAGGCTTCTATCGCAGCACCACTTTGGTGGTCTGTGGTCTTCCCATCGGGGCGCGATTCCCCAAATAGGGGGAGCGCTCCTTCTACCTACTCTTAAAGGAGAACACGTGAATACAAACCCCTTCTTCCGCGGGTATCGGAATCTGCGTGTCGAGCGCACACTGTTCATCACCTACGATGATGACTGTCCGCCAGTCTGGCGTCCCCTTCATTCGAGTCAGGCGCATCTGCCGGACAGTGACGTTGAGCGTTTCCCATGCATCTTCTCCAATGACTTTGCGCTGATCACCGAGGGTCAGGATCTGGATCCCTCGCTGGAATCGCAATGTCAAAGCGACGGCATCGTTCGTACCGTCGTATACGGGATAAGCGGCATTAACGCTGCTGGTCAGCCTGAGCATGTGGGAGACACCTACAGCGAGGAATCAGCGCGCGAGGTAGTGCGACGTTTGAGCTTCGAACCTGGCTTTTACAGCCAGTGCTGGGAGATCAGCTCCTCGCATTTGAGCGAAGCCTCGATACTTCGCCTGGAGGGACTGGCAGATATCGACGATCCGCTGAGCACTTTGCTGTTTATTGCTTTCCGCATTCCGTTCTGTCCTGCGATTGGCGTCAAGCTGATTGCTACGCCCTGGACGGAGGCGAATCTTCAAAACGTGGAGGGCATTTCCGTCGCGCAGTTGCGACAGGCATACCAGAACGAAGGCCTGCCGGATGATTTCATCCAAGTGCTCCAACTAGCCGCCGAGGCTGACGTGCGCTTCCTGATCTTCGATGCGGATGCGCCAACGCTGGAAGGGCTTCCGCTCTACTGATTTATAGGCGAGCGGGATCTCGAACTGATTGATCCATTCAGCCTTTCCCAACAGGAGAGGCTTTTCTTCAGTAATGCTGAACAGGACTCCGCCTGCTGAAGAAAAGTTGCTTTCGTCTCGTGAGAGACAACGCCTGCGCGCTGTGCGTCATCAGCCGCTTCCATCCAGCCTTGGCTGGGTATTTCAACCGTCTCCAAATGCACCGTCAAGGCGCACCTGAAGACACTTTTCCCATCCGGGGCAACCCGCATGGGTCGCTCCTTTTTTGAGGAGCGAATCATGCAACTGGGAGATATTGTGTGGGTGGAATTCCCATACGAAGAGGCACATGTCGGGAAAAAACGCCCGGCGCTTGTGCTGGATGTCCACGGTTCCGGCAAATGTCTGTTGGCATATGGCAGTTCGAAACAGATCGATGCGTCGAATCCGCTGCCTGGTGAAGTGGTCGTATCAAAACCTCATGACCTGCAACAATGCGGATTACGTGTTCCAACGCGCTTCGACCTGCGAAAACGGGTAATGGTCTCGCTGAATTTTAGGGACCGGATCGGAACACTGCCAAGAAGCAAGAACCGGCAACTTGTGGGAGCCGCGAAATATTGCGGTTTAATCAACCCTCCTGGAGTATCATTCTGAGTAGGAAAGGAGAGTGCCTTATGGAGGAAGAAGATACCTTGGACATGAGTAAAGTGGCGCCCGAAAACCGGGTGCCAGAAGGATTTGCCTATCCCGGCCTCAACAAATGGGCAAGGGAACAGGGTTACATCGACGAAGACGGTAACCTGACCTTCAATGGTCAGGAAGAAAATACCGAGGACAACGATCAAATCCAATCGGCGGCATAAAGCCGTTCGTCACGCAATTCGCGTGACAAATCCAACCCGAAAGGGGCATCGCCCCAACGGGTTCACGTTGCCCTGGACCAATGTCATCCTTAGATGGAGTGATGCCAGTAGGGCGAGATCAAACGCCATCAACCGGCACTTCTGCATAGAATGGGACGCCGATGGCAACATCAAAATCACATGACGATCCAGGCTCGCCAAGCCGGATTGTCCTTGGCCTTTTCCCTTGGGGAGAGGCTTTTCTTCACCAGTTCTGAGCAGACAGGCTGTTGAAGAAAAGCCGGTTTCGTCTCGTGAGAGACGCTGATAGCGCAACGAGCCTTTGCGCTTTCTCGCCCGCGCCCGTTGCAGCGCTGCCAGTTTCGGCAACTCATCCCGCACCGTTCCGTCATACCTACGCAAACCCGCTCATTTCTGAGCAAATCTGCTGCTGACTTCCTGCTTCGTTGAGGCCGGTTTCACTCGGGTCTTGCGACCTGAGCCAGCGCAGGGTTTGCTGCAATGCGTGGCTGCCCAGTTCAACCAACTCCGGGCCTCGCTCGAAATTACCGGCAATTCCTGGTCCTAACCGGACCTTCTCCCCTTTCCCCGCATCTGCGGGCTTTATCGAGCGGTTTCCAAGAGGCAGCTCGACAAAGCCTGTTCATTATTTATTGGCTATCCGATTTTTGTGATTGATTTGAGGTGGTGCAATGCAACATATTGAGAATGAACTGGATTTGATATCTCTGGTTGGTGAGGCGGATCGAACCCTGTTGATCCGTGGTCTACAGGCGCTTCATCGTGAGCGTGTCATTGCATGGCACAGTGCTTGTGGAGCCGCTATCGACCGGGGTAACAAGCAACCGGATAGGGAGATGTTCGGGCTTGATGAGGTGGCTACAATGCTTCGCCGTGTTGGTGCAGCGCCGTCGGCCTATTAGCCGAGCGGCTTCTTGGCGGATGTGATGCGGCGCAACATTCGGATCAGCAATCAATCACAAAAATCGGATAGCCTATTTATTGAGGAGATAACCATGTACCAGATAGTCGCCATGCACGCATTACAGCGGCAATATCCCGGCGCCGGAGAAGCCATGCCTCCCTTTGTCGCGCGCCTGATTTCTGCCGCGCGGCATGTCGAAGAAGTCTACGATGAGATCATGTGCCGTCATGGTGGTAATCCTTCCGGGATTGAGTTTCGCCATGTAGCCCTTCCACGTTGGGCGGTCGTTTTGCCAGAC
>Ga0209628_10001761_pt1 | contig 14277 bp, 11 predicted proteins | sample TergutCu122P4_FD_187285 | JGI IMG/M metagenome (GOLD analysis project Ga0209628, IMG submission 187285) | Cubitermes ugandensis P4 segment gut microbial communities from Kakamega Forest, Kenya - Cu122 P4 (SPAdes) (version 2) | ecosystem: Host-associated > Arthropoda: Insects > Digestive system...
ATCCCGGCCCGCGTCAGTACTGTGTGCGCCAAGGGTGGCTCACACAGCCCAATGCCATTGCCATCTGCGCGCCCAGCCACATCAGCCTGTCCATTGTTGGCCGCGCGTCCAGCCATGACAGCCTCAGCTACTGATCCGGCCAAAGGAAACGGCATGTCCGCCGGCGACATTGAACTCACGCCCACCGCCGCCGACCACCGCATCGCCCGCTATGCTGCGGCGGCCATCGCCCTCTCGGTGGCGGAAGCGGCGATTCCGCTGCCGCTGCCGGGCGTCAAGCCGGGGCTGGCCAACATCATCACCCTCATCGTGCTGGCGCGTTACGGCTGGCGCGATGCCGTTTGGGTTTCGCTGCTGCGCGTCGTCGCCGGCAGCCTGTTGATCGGCCAGTTTCTCGCGCCCGGATTTTTCCTCAGCCTCGCGGGCGCGCTCGCCAGCCTCGCCGCCCTGGGCCTCGCCATGCACCTGCCCGCGCGCGCCTTCGGCCCGGTCAGCCAGAGCCTCATCGCCGCCTTCGCCCACATCGCCGGACAACTCATCGTCGCGCGGCTGTGGCTGGTACCGCACGACGGCCTGTTTTATCTCGCCCCCTTCTTCGCCCTCGCCGCGCTAGTGTTCGGTCTCATCAATGGACTTGTCGCGGCGAAAATGAACCTTCCCCCCGGCCCCCTTCCCGAGGAAGGGGGTGACGGTGGTTCGCGGGCTGCGCCCGCTCAAAAGCGACCATAGGGCGGGGTCTGCCGACCCCGCCTATAGCCTACAAACTTTCCAGAATTTTCCGTATCGGCGCGGGCAGGGGCGCGGTGTCGAGTTGCTTGAGGCTGAGCCAAACGCCCTCTGGGGCCGTCTTCCCGCTGTCATTTCCGCGAAAGCGGGAACAGACTTTGCACAGCAGCGGCGTGATGTCGAGGCGAAAGTGCGTGAAGGCGTGGCGCACGACGGGCAGCGGCACCGCGTCGGCATAAGGGGGCGGCAACTTTCCCTCGGGCAGTTCCGGCAACGACAGCAGCCCGCCCCAGATGCCGCGCGGCGGGCGCTGTTCCAGCAGCACGCGGCCGCGATGCTGCAACACCAGCACGCGCACCGCGCGCAGCGGCACGGCGCGTTTCGGACGCGGCGTTGGCAGCGCGGCGAGGCGATTTTCCCGCAACGCCACGCATTGGCTCGCCACGGGGCACGCATCGCAACGTGGCCGGTTGCGCGTGCACACGGTGGCGCCGAGATCCATCAGGCCCTGCGTGTAGGCGGCGAGATGGCGCGCCGGCAGCAGTGATTCGGCCAGCGCCCACAGGCGCGTTTCGACTGCCTTGTCGCCGGGAAAGCCGTCGATGCCGAAGGCGCGCGTCAATACGCGCTTGACATTGCCGTCGAGAATCGCCGCCCGTGTGTTGAAGGCGAATACGGCAATGGCGGCGGCGGTGGAGCGCCCGATGCCGGGCAGCGCCTCGATGTCGGCGAGATGCTGCGGGAAATGGCCGCCGTGCTGCGCGACGATGATCTGCGCGGCCCGTTGCAGATTGCGCGCCCGCGCGTAGTAGCCCAGCCCGCTCCACAGGGCCATCACGTCCTCCGCGGGCGCGGCGGCCAGACTCGCCAGATCGGGAAAGCGGGCGAGGAAGCGGTGATAGTAAGGAATCACCGTCGTCACCTGCGTTTGCTGCAACATGATTTCGGACAGCCAGACATGATAAGGCTGCGCGGACCTTCCCCCCGCCCCCCTTCCCGGGGAAGGGGGTGACGGTTGCTCGCGGGCTGCGCCCGCTCGGAGTGGGTCACCCTGTTTTTGCCAGGGCAGATCGTGACGGCCGGCGGATTTTTGCCAGCGGATGAGCGACGTTGCGAAATCGGTGGGGGGGCGGTTTGTCATGATGCGCGGCGATTGTAGAGCGGTTTGGGTTTAAGCGCTGCGAAACGGGAAAGGGCGGGGGGAAGGTCGGGATGGGGGCTGGAACCCCAACATCGAAAGTCTGGCGCTGCGAGACGGCCCCTGTTGGGGTTCGCTGCGCTCACCCCAACCTATACCCTGGGGCAGGGCGGGGGGAAGGTTCCCCCTCCGAGCGGGCGTAGCACGCGGGCAACCGTCACCCCCTTCCCCGGGAAGGGGCCGGGGGGAAGGTCTAGTCTATAATCCCGCCACCATGGATTTCACACTACTGCTGCACGCGCTCATTCTCGGCATTGTCGAGGGACTGACCGAATTTCTGCCCATTTCCAGCACGGGTCATTTGATCCTCGCCGGGGACTTGCTCAATTTCAACGACGAACGGGGACGCTTGTTCGAGATCGTCATCCAGACCGGCGCCATTTTTGCCGTGTGCTGGGAGTACCGCGCCCGGCTTGCGCGCGTTGCGCGCGGGGTGCGGCGCGACCGCGATGTGCAGCGCTTTGTCGCCAATCTCGCCATCGCCTTCATGCCGGCGGCGGTTCTCGGTCTCGCTTTCAGCAAGATCATCAAAGCGCATTTGTTCCAGCCGGTGCCGGTGGCGCTGGCGTTCATCATTGGCGGCTTTGTCATTTTGTGGGCGGAACGGCGTCAGCACACGATCCGCGTCGCATCGGTGGACGATATGCGCTGGCGCGACGCGCTCTTGATCGGCATTGCCCAAGCTTTCGCCCTCATTCCCGGCACGTCGCGTTCCGGCGCCACCATCATCGGCGGATTGCTGTTCGGCCTGTCGCGCAAGGCGGCGACCGAGTTTTCGTTTTTTCTGGCGGTGCCCACGCTGTTTGCCGCTTCGATCTACGAGTTGGTGAAGGAGCGCCATCTGCTGCATTTCGACGACGCGGGCATGTGGGCCGTTGGATTCATCGCCGCCTTCGTCTCCGCTTTTCTCTGCGTGCGCTGGCTGCTGCGCTATATCAGCAGCCACGATTTCACGCTCTTTGCCTGGTACCGCATCGCCTTCGGCCTCATCGTTCTCGCCACGGCCTATACCGGCGTGGTGAACTGGACGCGGCCCTGATCCCTGAATCAGGGATCAGAATGCGGCTTGGCGGCAAGCGAAGCTGCGCCCCCGCATAAAAGTCTGGCGCGGGCGGACGGCCTGTCCGGGCGCTGTATAATTCCGCCCTGTTTTTCCCGCCCCAGTAATTCCAAATGAATATCCTGTTTGAAGAGGACGGCGCCTTCAAGGCTGGCGTCGTGCTGGCCGACAATACGACGTCGCTTCAGGTCGAGACCAGCACCGGCAAGCGCGTGAAGGTAAAGGCCGCCAATGTGCTGCTGCGCTTTGCCCAGCCGCTGCCGGCGGAATTGCTCGAACGCGCCGAGCGCGAATCGGCGGACATGGAGCCGGAATTTCTTTGGGAAGCGTGCGGCGACGCCGAGTTCGGTTTCGAGGAGTTGGCGCGCGAGTATTTTGGCCACCCGCCCGCGCCGGTCGAGGCGGCGGCGATTCTGCTGCGCCTGCATGCGGCGCCGATGTATTTTCACCGCAAGGGCAAGGGGCGCTTTCGCAAGGCGCCGCCGGATATTCTCAAGGCGGCGCTGGCCGGGCTGGAGAAAAAACGCCAGCAGGCGCTGGCCATCGAACGCATGGCGGGGGAGTTGAAAGCGGGCGTGTTGCCGGCGGAATTTCCGCCGCTGCTGAAAGCCTTGCTCTACAAGCCCGACCGCAACCGTCTGGAAACGAAGGCGCTGGAGCAGGCGTGCGAGGAAACCGGCCTTGCCGCGCCTCATCTACTGGCGCGCTGCGGCGCGATTCCCTCCAGCCACGATTACCACCTCGATCGTTTTCTGCATGAGTTTTTCCCGCAAGGGACAGCGTTTGAATTCCGAGCGGACGCAAGTCCGCGAGCCACTATCACCCCCTCCCTTGGGGAGGGGGAGGGGGGGAAGGCCGATCTCCACCTGCCTCTGGCGGACGTGCAAGCCTTTTCCATCGACGACGCGGCGACGACGGAGATCGACGATGCGTTTTCCATCACGCCGCGCGATGGCGGCGGCTGGCGCGTCGGCATTCACATCGCCGCGCCGGGGCTGGGCATTGGCCCGGAATCGGCGCTGGGCGAGATCGCCCGCAGCCGCTTGTCGACGGTGTACATGCCGGGCCGCAAAATCACCATGTTGCCGGAGGCGGTGATCGGGCAATTCACGCTATCCGTCGGCAGCGACTGCCCGGCGCTGTCGCTGTATCTGGATGTCGGGCCGGATTATGCCGTTCGCAATGCGTCTTCGCGCATCGAGCGCGTGCCGATCGCGGCCAACCTGCGGCATCACGACATCGAGCCGCTTTTCAATGAGGAAACGCTGGCCGCGGGCGGGCCGGATTTTCCCTACCGGCGCGAACTCACCGTATTGTGGGAATTCGCCAATGCGCTGGAAGCGGGGCGCGGCAAACCGGCCGCCAACCCGATCAATGCCGAATACATTTTCGATGTCGACTGGGGCGCGCCGGAAGGACGTATCGCCATCACGGAACGCCGTCGCGGTTCGCCGCTCGACAAGCTGGTGGCCGAGTTGATGATCGTGGCCAACGCCACCTGGGGCAAGCTGCTGGCGGACGCGCAGGTGGCGGCCATCTACCGCGTGCAGAACGGCGGCAAGGTGCGCATGACCACCGCCGCGCTCGCGCACGATGGGCTGGGCGTCGATTGCTACGCCTGGGCAAGCTCGCCGTTGCGCCGTTATGTCGATCTCATCAACCAGTGGCAATTGCTGGCGCATCTGCGCGGCGAAACGCCGCCTTTCACGGCGCGCGCGGAGGCGCTGCTCGCGGCCATGCGCGATTTCGAGGTCACTTACGCCGCCTATGCCGAATTCCAGCGCGGCATGGAACGCTACTGGTGTTTGCGCTGGCTGTTGCAGGAGGGGGTGGCGGAAGCGCCCGCGCGCGTGGTGCGCGAGAGCCTGGTGCGGCTGGAGCGGCTGCCGCTTTATCTGCGCTGCCCCTCGCTGCCGGCGTGCGATCCGCGCACGCGGGTGAATGTCGCGGTGTCCGCCATCGACTTGCTGACGGCGGAGGCGCAGTGCCGGTATCTGGCCACGCTGGGCGAACCGGACAATGCCGACAGGATTGAAAACGCGCAAGATGAAACGCCCCCAGAGTAAAATCGAGATCATGCCTGCACGCGGCGCGCCCTCATTCCTTCCCCCCTTCCTGGCCAGCAAGCTGGCCTGGGTGACCCATTTGAGCGCCTTCACGCTGGCGTTGATCGTTTCCATCGCCTTGCATGCCATCGCCTTGTCGATTCATTTCAAGCTGCCGGAGCGGCTGGCGCGCGCGGCGGAAAATACGCTCGAAGTGGTGCTGGTCAATGCCAAGAGCGCGAACCGGCCCGACAAGCCCCAGGTGCGCGCCCAGGCCAATCTCGACGGCGGCGGCAACACCGACGAGAACCGCCGCGCCAAGACGCCGCTGCCGCCTTCCCATCAAACGCAATCGGGCGACAGCTTGATGGAAGCGCAGCGCCGCGTGCAGGAACTGGAAGCGCAGCAGCAAAAACTGGTGGCGCTGAAGCAATCCAAACAGACCGCGAAGACCGAAGCGGCCCAGGATCCGCAGCCCGAGCCGCCGCCCGTGCGCGGCGCCGACCTGGCCGCCAGCTCGCTCGCCATCGCCCGTCTGGAAGCGCAGATCGACAAACAGCTCGACGACTACAACAAGCGGCCACGCAAAAAATTCATCGGCGCGCGCGCGCTGGAATACTCGGCCGCCCAGTATCTGGAAGACTGGCGCCAGAAAGTCGAGCGCATCGGCAATCTGAACTATCCCGAGGCGGCCAAGGGCAAGCTCTACGGCACCCTGCGGCTGAAGGTCGAAATCCGGGCCGACGGCAATCTGGAGAGCGTCGAAATACTGGAATCCTCTGGCCACAAGATTCTCGACGACGCGGCGCTGCGCATCGTGCGCATGTCCTCGCCCTACGCCCAGTTCCCCGCCGAATTGAAGCGCGATACCGACATTCTCAGTTTCATCCGCACCTGGATGTTCACCCGTTCCGACCAGTGGCACGCGGAATGAAAAGAGGGCGCGCTGATGACTGACCGCTACGCCGTCATCGGCAATCCCATCGCGCATTCCAAGTCGCCGCAGATTCATGCCGTCTTCTCGCGCCAGACTTTGCAGGATATGCGTTACGAAGCGATGCTCGCGCCGGTGGACGGTTTCGCGGCGGCGGTGCGCGCCTTCATCGCGGCGGGCGGACGCGGCATGAATGTCACCGTCCCCTTCAAGCTCGAAGCCTGCGCGCTGGCCGATACGCGCTCGCCGCGCGCCGAGGCGGCGGGCGCGGTCAACACCCTTATCTTTTCGGCAAACGGCATCCACGGCGACAACACCGACGGCGCGGGTCTCGTCGCCGATCTCACGCGCAATCTCGGCGTCTCCCTCGCGGGCCGCCGCATTCTGCTGTTGGGCGCGGGCGGCGCCGCGCGCGGCGCGCTGCTGCCGCTGCTGGAACAACACCCGGCGGCGCTCCATCTGGCCAACCGCACGGCGGAAAAAGCGCAGGCGCTGCGCGCGGCCTTCGCGGCGCAGGCGGGCGCGTGCTGTTTTGAGGCCAGCGGTTTTGCCGCGCTGGCGGGCCAGTCATTTGATCTCATCATCAACGCCACCGCCGCCAGCCTCGCCGACGAAGCGCCGCCGCTGCCGGACGGACTCTACGCCCCCGGCAGCCTCGCTTACGACATGGTTTATGGCCGCGAAACGCCGTTTCTGACGGCGGCGCGCATGCAAGGCGCGGCGCGTCTGGCCGACGGCCTCGGCATGCTGGTCGAACAGGCGGCGGAATCCTTCTTCCTCTGGCGCGGCGTGCGGCCATCGACCGCGCCCGTGCTGGCGGAATTGAGGAGCCTCCCTCCCCCCGGCCTCCTCCCAAAGGGAGGGGGTGACGGTTGCTCGCGGGCTTTGCCCGCCCGAAAAAAGTGACTGTGGCGAAAACAGTCCGGCGCGTTCTGGCCGCGCTCGTCTTTCTCCTGCTCGCCTGGCAGGGCTGGTATTTCGGCTGGATCGTGTGGTGGAAATACGCCAACCCCGACACCACCCATTTCATGTCGCTGCGTCTGGACGAGTTGCGCGAAAAAAATCCCCAGGCGGAACTCAAGAAACAATGGGTGTCCTACGATCGTATCTCGATCCACCTCAAACGCGCCGTGATCGCCGCCGAAGACGCCAAGTTCTCCGAACATGAAGGCTTCGACTGGGAAGGCATTCAGCGGGCGCTGGAAAAGAACGAGCAGCAGGGGAAAATCGTCGCCGGCGGCTCGACCATCTCCCAGCAACTGGCGAAAAACCTGTTCCTCTCCGCCTCCAAAACCCCCTGGCGCAAAGCGCAAGAAGCCATCATCACCGTGATGCTGGAAGCGGTGCTGGACAAGCAGCGCATCTTTGAAATCTATCTCAACGTCGTCGAATGGGGCGAGGGCGTCTTCGGCGCCGAAGCCGCCGCCCGCCAGTACTACGGCATTCCCGCCGCCAAACTCTCCGCCGCGCAAGCGGCGCGGCTGGCCATCCTGCTGCCCAACCCGCGCAAATTCGGCCGCCTGCCCCGTTCGCCCTACCTGGCCGCCCGCACGCAAATCATCCTTGGCCGCATGAGCGCGTCGGACGTGCCGTAAGCAGGGATCAGGGACCAGGAGTCAGGAATCAGTTTGCGCGGGGATGTGCGTCGGCTTTGTCTATTTCCCGCGAAACAGCGGCGCGCGTTTTTCCAGGAAGGCGGACAGGCCCTCGCGGTAATCGTCGCTGTCGAGGCAGGCGAAGCTGGCCTTGATTTCATCGAAAGTCTGGCGCTGCGGGACGGCCGTCAGACGCCGCACCAGCTTCTTGTGCATGCGCGCGGCGAGCGGCGCGCCGGCGGCGATGCGGCGGGCGGTGGCGATGGCTTCTTCCGTCACACGATCGTCATCGACGACGCGGGTGACAATTCCCTTTTCATACGCTTCGCCGGCATTCAGAATACGGCCTTCGAGCAGTATTTCCAGCGCCACCGCCGGGCCGGTCAGGGCGAGCAGGCCGCCCAGTTCCCCCGGCGCCATCGAAAAGCCGAGCCGGTTGATCGGCGCGCCGAAACGGGCGGAGCGCCCGCAAATGCGCAGATCGCACTGGCTGGCGATTTGCAGGCCGCCGCCGATGCAAGCGCCATGAATCAGGGCGACGGTGGGATGCAGGCAATCGCGCACGGCATTGAGCGCATGGGCCACCCATTCCTCGTGGTAGATCATGGCCTGCTCCGGCGTGTTGCGCAGGGTGAGAAATTCCTCGATGTCGCCGCCGGCGGCAAAGGCTTTTTCGCCCGCCCCGCGCAGCACGACGCAACGCAGCCCCTCGTCGGCGGACAACGCTTCCATGACGGCGCGCAAGCGTTGCCACATGGCGGCGTTGACGGCGTTCAGCTTGGCCGGATTGTTCAGCGTGACGGTGGCGATGGCATCGTCACGAGAGAGCAGGATTGCTTCGGTCATGTCTGTCTATTAGCCTTCCCCCCGGCCCCCTTCCCGAGGAAGGGGGTGACGGTCGTTCGCGGGCTTGCGCCCGCTCAGAATTGTTGACTGCGTTGCCCTTGGGGCGGCCCGGCGAGCAACGCTGGCCTTCCCCCCGGCCCCCTTCCAAGGAAGGGGGTGACGGTCGTTCGCGGGCTTGCGCCCGCTCAGAATTATTCACTGCGTTGCCCTTGGGGCGGCCCGGCGGGCAACGCTGGCCTTCCCCCCGGCCCCCTTTCCAAGGGCGAGGGCGGGGTTTCGCAAAGCACTGCTTTGCGCCGCCCGAGCGGGCGCGCTGTGCAAAGCGCGCCCTGGGATGGGGGTGACGGCGGTTCGCGGCTTGCGCCCGCTCAAAATTGTTGACTGCGTTGCCCTACCCATCCTCCCCTTGAAGGGGCGGTGAGGCGCTCTGGTGCATTTTCGCCAGCGCGGCGCGGCCTGAGAGCAGGTGCGTGTGCATCAGCGTCTCGGCGCGGGCGGCGTCGCGCTGGCGGATGGCGGCGAGGAGGCCGCGATGTTCTTCCAGCGACTGTTTCAGGCGTCCGTCGAGCCGCAGCGAATCGCGGCGGGTGAGCTTGAGCACTTTGCGCAGATCGTCGATGGCCTGCTTGAGCCAGCGGTTGCCGGAGAGTTCATGCAGCGCCTGATGAAAGGCCTGATTGACCTCGAAAAAGCCGTTGGCATCGCCCGCGGCGGCATGGCGTTCGAGTTGTTCATGCAGCGACGCCAGCCGGTCGAGGTCGGCGGGCGCGGCTTTGTGCATCGCCTCGAAAGCGCAGCGTCCTTCGAGCAGCGCCATGAGCGGGAAAATGTCGTCGAGATCGCGCTCGGACAGTTCGGTGACATAGCAGCCGCGGCGCGGCTTGAGCGTCACCAGCCCTTCGGCGGCGAGCACCTTGAGCGCCTCGCGCAAGGGCGTGCGACTGATGCCGTACTGCTCGGCCAGCGCCTGCTCGTCGATCCACGCGCCCGGCGGCAACTCGTGCGCGAAGATGCGCAGCCGCAGACGCTCGGCGACTTCCTGATAGAGGGCGGGTTGGTGGATGTTGAGGGAGTTCATTTTGTACTACACCTCATTTAGTCAGGAATTCCTTTACGCTTGGGATTCTTCACCCACCGAGATACCCCACCCAAGAAGTCCCATACATCACCGGCAGTTGGACGCACATACGTGTCTAGCGTCGGGTCTTCCCCCATTGCCTCGAATACGGTATTGAGCCACGTTGACTTACCTCGATTCAACATAAGTACGCTCAACCACGATTCGATCTCACCGCAAGGTACAACGAAAATACCGTAGTCTGCCAACCTCTCAAAGAATGACTCGCATGCAACTTTTTCCGTGCTAGAGAGAACTTCAATACCTCCGTCACGCTTCATATTCTTCCCAGTCGCCTCAAAGGCCCTACAGAGGGCAGTCCGCTCAGTGTTCATCCCATCACGACTGATGTCGGGAATGAAGGCGCCATGCATAGGCTTTGCCCAAACCGCACCACCTTCTTTCAATACATCGATGTCAACAATCCCAGCGGCAGGAATTCCAAGCTCGCGAAGTGGGTGCACAATGTCCCATACGGTTTGCTTATTCTGAGCGTTTAGAAATAAGCATCCTTCAATGCCGCGAGGGTCGTTTGCTTGAAGCAATCTTTCATTGACTTCTTGATAGAACGCTCGGTCTGCGTCAGCTTCAGTGACTACCACGGCGTTGTAGAAGAGTGCATCGAGAACACCGATTGATCTCAACAACGGATTACGCATTAATGGCACCAGACGGTCCTTGGCGAATAGCCGGGCAGTTGCCGTCCCATTGTCAAAAGTAAGCCTAACAATATTGATTGGCGCCCCTCCTTGAACGCATCCCATAAGAAAGCTGGCGCTATGGGTAGCGACAAATAGCCTCCGCCGCGTACTACTCAATGCTGCGGCGACCTCTTTGCCAAGGCGAGCGCATAGGGTTGGGTGCAGGAATGCTTCAGGTTCATCTATTAGCGTTACTTTCGGCTCACCCGTAATTAATGTAATCAACATGCCCACAAAAGCTTTTACACCGTCGCTTGACTTGCTTAGTGGCGATGCGGCGCAATGAAACTTCCGTGATACGCAGTCCCAGCCCTGCTCCTCTCGATCGTCCGCCGGAGCCGTGGATGAAAGACGAAGTCTGAGTTGTCCAATATTTGTAGGGTCTACCACAAGATGCTTGCCAAATGCCTCGAAGACAATTCTCCGCACTTCCTTGCGAGAAACATCGTCAGTGAATAGCTTGGCTAAATGATTTTGTGCGACCTTGAGCAAGTCTCCGGCTGGCTTGTCATCAGTCAGCGAAAGGCGGTTTCGGCCATCGAGCCTGAGCGTATACAAAGCCAAGTACTGTGCGTAGTTATAACGTTTGCCATTGGGATTTACCGCTTCGCTAAACAGTGATTCTCTGTTGACTTGGACTCTTGCTGCCGTGTTGTCCTGCGGCCTTAGCTTCGCAAGCAGCACGTTGCCAGGGAGCACTATTTCGGATATTTCAGGCTGAGTCTCAATTTTTTCGACTTCACTTTTAAACGCTGCCTTATCCCATGGCTCAAATTGAAGACTTTTGATTATCTGACTCTCAGGCACTTTGTCTTTGTCTCTTGTTACCCATTCTTCTAGCTCAATAAGAGCACGTGACTTGCCACTATTGTTAGGCCCTACAAATATTGTTACCGGAGAAAGTTCAAATTCTAACCCTGGTTTACCCGGGCTCGCGCCTGCATTGAAGGAAATCTTAGTAAGCATGTGCTTTGAAGAATTTACGATGGACAATGGGGGCTGTGTATCAGTAAGCCTTCGATATTCGCATCCCAACGCTCATCCGTATCGCCAAAACAAAACTCATGAAGCCTGTCTCGTGAAACCCAGCATCATGGTTCACCGGTGACGGCCAAAGGGCAAACAAATTCATGCCGTCGGTAGCGCCTGGAACTGGTGGCCAATGGACAGTGAATGGCTGCATGGTGTGAACGTGGCCTAACAGTCGATGGTTAGAACGGTATGTTCCTTGTATTCAGCCCAACATCAAAAGTCTGGCGTCACGGAACGGCCTTCTGCATACCTCGCCGGCGCCAAACAAAGCAATAAATGATATCCAGGATTTGCATTCATAATTATGAATAAGGTATTATTTGATCCGTTGGATGTCAAGAGGTATTGCCGCCATGAGCGACCGAGTTTTTACTTCCGCTGATCTTGCCGCCTGGGAAAAAGCCGCTGCCAAATCCGCGCCGGACGGCGATCTTTCCGCCCTCAACTGGGTGACGCCGGAAGGCATCACGGTCAAGCCTTTGTACACACAGCGCGACGCCGAAGGGCTGCCCTATGCCGATACGCTGCCGGGACTGGAACCTTTTTTGCGCGGTCCGCAAGCCACCATGTATGCCGTGCGGCCGTGGACGATCCGCCAGTACGCCGGTTTTTCCACCGCCGAGGAATCGAACGCTTTCTACAAGCGCGCTTTGGCGGGCGGCGGGCAGGGTATTTCGGTGGCTTTCGATCTGGCGACGCATCGCGGCTATGATTCCGACCACCCGCGCGTGACGGGAGATGTCGGCAAGGCGGGCGTGGCGATTGATTCCGTGGAGGATATGAAAATCCTCTTCGACGGCATCCCGCTCGACAGGATTTCCGTTTCCATGACCATGAACGGGGCGGTGCTGCCGGTGCTGGCCGGCTACATCGTCGCCGCCGAGGAGCAGGGGGTGAGCCAGGAGGCGCTCTCCGGCACCATCCAGAATGACATTCTCAAAGAATTCATGGTGCGCAACACCTACATCTATCCGCCGCAGCCGTCGATGCGCATCATCGCCGACATCATCGAATACACGGCGCGCAAGATGCCGAAGTTCAATTCGATTTCGATTTCCGGCTATCACATTCAGGAGGCGGGCGCGACGCAGGCGCTGGAACTGGCCTTCACGCTGGCCGACGGCATGGAGTATGTGAAGACGGCGCTGGACAAGGGACTCGATGTGGACGTCTTTGCCGGACGCTTGAGTTTTTTCTTCGGCATCGGCATGAATTTTTATCTGGAAGTGGCCAAGCTGCGCGCCGCGCGCCTGCTCTGGTGGCGCATCATGAAACGCTTCGCGCCGAAGAGCGCCAAGTCGATGCTGCTGCGCACGCACTGCCAGACATCCGGCTGGTCGCTCACCGAGCAAGACCCCTACAACAACGTCGTGCGCACCGCCATCGAGGCGATGGCGGCGGTGTTCGGCGGCACGCAGTCGCTGCACACCAACTCGCTCGACGAGGCGATTGCCCTGCCGACCGATTTCTCGGCGCGCATCGCCCGCAACACCCAGCTCATCATTCAGGAAGAAACGCACATCACGAATGTGGTCGACCCCTGGGCGGGCAGCTACATGATGGAAAAGCTGACGCAAGACATGGCCGACGCCGCCTGGGCCATCATCGAAGAAGTGGACGCCATGGGCGGCATGACCCGCGCCGTCGAATCCGGCTGGGCGAAGTTGAAAATCGAGCAGTGCGCCGCCGAAAAACAGGCGCGCATCGACGCGGGCAAGGATGTCATCGTCGGCGTGAACAAATACCGCCTCGATCAGGAAGCGCCGGTGGAAATCCGCGAGATTGATAACACCACCGTGCGCGAAGCGCAGATCGCCCGCCTGAAAACCCTCCGCGCCGGGCGCGATGGCGCCGCCGTGCACAAGGCGCTCGACGCGCTGACGGAGGCGGCGAAAACCGGCCAGGGCAATCTGCTCGATCTTGCCGTCCAGGCCGTGCGCCTGCGCGCCACGGTGGGCGAAATTTCCGACGCGCTGGAGCAGGAATGGGGCCGTTTTCGCGCCACCAACCAGGCCATTTCCGGCGTCTACGGCGCGGCTTTCGAGCACGACTGGGCATGGCAGGAGATCCGGCAGAACATCGAAACCTTTGCCGCCGCCGAAGGCCGCCGCCCGCGCGTGATGATCGCCAAGCTCGGGCAGGACGGCCACGATCGCGGCGCCAAGGTGGTGGCGACGGCTTTCGCCGATCTGGGGTTTGACGTGGACATCGGCTCGCTTTTTCAGACGCCGGAAGAAGCGGCGCGGCAAGCCATCGAAAACGACGTTCATGCGCTCGGCATCTCCACCCTGGCGGCGGGACACAAAACGCTGGTGCCCGCCATCATCGCGGAACTGAAAAAACAGGGCGCCGGCAATATCGTCGTCTTCGTCGGCGGCGTGATTCCCCGGCAGGATTACGACTTTCTGCACCAGGCCGGCGTCAAGGGCATCTTCGGCCCCGGCACGCCGATTCTTGCTTGCGCGAAGGAAGTGCTGGCACAGATTCGCGCAGCAGCAGCCCCCTGATTTCTTTTCAAGGACCACACAACAATGCACGACATCATTCAACAACTGGATGAGAAACGCGCGGCGGCGCGTTTGGGCGGCGGCAAGAAGCGCATCGCCGCGCAACATGCCAAAGGCAAGCTCACCGCGCGCGAACGCATCGAACTATTGCTCGATCCCGATTCCTTCGAGGAATGGGATATGTTCAAGGAACACCGCTGCACCGATTTCGGCATGGAAAAGCAGACCGTGCCGGGCGACGGCGTGGTGACCGGCTACGGCACCATCAATGGCCGCCTGATATTCGTTTTCAGCCAGGATTTCACGGTGTTCGGCGGCGCGCTCTCCGAGGCCCATGCCGAAAAAATCTGCAAGATCATGGATCACGCCATCCAGGCCGGCGCGCCGGTGATCGGGCTGAACGATTCGGGCGGCGCGCGCATTCAGGAAGGCGTGGCTTCGCTCGGCGGGTATGCCGAAGTGTTCCAGCGAAACGTGCTCGCCTCCGGCGTGGTGCCGCAAATTTCGATGAGATCA
>Ga0209628_10001763_pt1 | contig 14272 bp, 8 predicted proteins | sample TergutCu122P4_FD_187285 | JGI IMG/M metagenome (GOLD analysis project Ga0209628, IMG submission 187285) | Cubitermes ugandensis P4 segment gut microbial communities from Kakamega Forest, Kenya - Cu122 P4 (SPAdes) (version 2) | ecosystem: Host-associated > Arthropoda: Insects > Digestive system >...
ACTATTTATATTTACGCCACTATCTCAGTAACAACGCCGGAACCTACAGTTCTTCCGCCTTCTCTGATTGCAAATCTCAGCTGCTTCTCCATCGCTACCGGCATTATCAACTCTATGTCCATTGTCACATTGTCTCCGGGCATCACCATCTCTACTCCCGCAGGCAAGTGCGCTATCCCCGTCACATCCGTAGTTCTAAAATAGAACTGCGGTCTATATCCGTTGAAAAACGGCGTATGTCTTCCGCCTTCTTCTTTCGTCAATATATATACCTGTCCTTTAAACTTCGTGTGCGGCGTTATTGAACCCGGCGCTGCTATTACTTGTCCTCTTTCTACCTGGTTCTTTTCTATGCCTCTCAACAGCATTCCTATATTGTCTCCAGCCTGCGCGTCATCAAGAAGCTTTCTGAACATTTCTATTCCTGTCACTACCGACTTCTTCGTTTCCTGGATCCCTATGATTTCTACGTTATCCCCTACTTTTACTTTCCCCTTCTCCACTCTTCCTGTCGCTACTGTTCCTCTTCCCGTGATTGAAAACACATCTTCCACGCTCATCAAGAACGGTTTGTCTATATCTCTTGCCGGTAACGGTATTGTTTCATCTACCGCTTCCATAAGTTTCATTATTGAATCTACTCCTTCCTTCTTGCCTTCCAATGCCTGCAATGCCGAACCTCTGATTACCGGCGTCTTATCCCCGGGAAAGTTGTACTTCGTAAGCAGGTCTCTCACTTCCATTTCTACCAAGTCCAACAATTCTTTATCTTCTACTGCGTCGCATTTGTTCAAAAATACTACTATCGCCGGCACATTCACCTGTCTTGCCAACAATATATGTTCTCTGGTCTGCGGCATCGGACCATCTAAAGCTGATACTACTAGTATCGCTCCGTCCATCTGCGCCGCTCCCGTTATCATGTTCTTTACATAGTCGGCATGTCCAGGGCAGTCTATATGTGCGTAATGTCTCTTTTCCGTTGAATATTCTACGTGCGATACTGCTATCGTCACGATCTTTGTCGCGTCCCTTCTTCCTTGGCTTTCTGACGCTTTTGCCACTTCGTCATATGCTACATACTTCGCCAATCCCTTATCGCCCAATACTTTCGTTATCGCTGCCGTTAACGTCGTTTTGCCGTGGTCCACGTGCCCTATTGTTCCTACATTCACATGCGGTTTGCTTCTGTCAAACTTTTCTTTTGCCATTGTTTTTCTCCTATTGTTTTAACCTTTCTTTTCCATTATTTTATCAGCAATAGCTTTCGGAACTTCTTCATAGTGAGAAGGTTCCATGCTGTAATTGCCACGCCCTTGAGTAAGAGAACGCAAAGTGGTTGAATATCCGAACATTTCGGACAAAGGAACATTCGCTTTTATATGCTGAGCTTTATTTTTGCTGTCCATGCTTGAAATTTTTCCGCGTCTTGAATTCAAATCGCCGATAACGTCGCCCATATATTCATCGGCAACGACAACTTCAGTTTTCATTATAGGTTCAAGTATAACGGGATTTGCTTTTTTGCAGGCATCTTTAAACGCCATTGAGCCCGCGATTTTAAACGCCATTTCAGAAGAGTCAACTTCGTGGAATGAGCCGTCTATAACGGTCACCTTCACATCGACAACAGGATATCCGGCCAGCGTACCGGAAGTCATGGCTTCTTTAATACCTTTATCGATAGCGGGAATATATTCTCTCGGAATAACGCCGCCGACAATTTTATTTACAAACTCATAACCTTTGCCGGGTTCCTGAGGTTCAACGGTAAGTATAACGTGGCCGTACTGTCCGCGCCCGCCGGTCTGTCTGATATATTTTGTTTCGGCTTCTTGTTTTTTCTTAATTGTTTCGCGGTAAGCAACCTGAGGTCTTCCGACGTTTGCATCGACTTTGAATTCTCTTTTCATTCTGTCCACGAGAACTTCAAGATGCAGCTCGCCCATACCCGCGATAATTGTTTGATTGGTTTCTTCGTTGGTTCTTACTCTGAATGTAGGGTCTTCCTGAGCAAGGCTGGAAAGCGCTTTTGAAAGTTTTTCTTCGTCGGCTTTTGTTTTAGGTTCAATAGCTACGTCTATAACCGGATCCGGAAATTCCATGGATTCCAATACTATCGGCTTCGATTCGTCACAAAGAGTGTCTCCGGTACCGGTGTCTTTTAAACCCACTGCCGCGGCAATGTCGCCAGCGTGAACCATTTTAATTTCTTCTCTTTGATTAGAATGCATACGAACTATGCGGGAAATTCTTTCTTTATTATTTTTTCCGGGATTGTAAACATATGAACCGCTTTCAAGCGTTCCCGAATATACTCTGAAGTATGTAAGTTTTCCTACAAAAGGATCGGCTTGAATTTTAAACGCAAGCGCGCTAAAAGGAGCCGTGTCGGTTCTTTCTCTTTCTTCTTCCACGCCGGTGTCGGGGTTTATGCCTTTTACAGCTTCTCTGTCGAGCGGAGAAGGAAGATAGTCGCAAACCGCGTCAAGCATAGGCTGAACGCCTTTGTTTTTAAACGAAGTTCCGCAAACACAAGGAATCAATTTTATTTTTAATGTGGCATTTCTTATCGCTTTTTTAATCTGCGCTACGGTGGGTTCTTTGCCGTCCATAAACGCCATCATAACTTCGTCATCATAGTCGGCAATTTTTTCTATCATTTCCGCGCGCATATGGTGCGCTTTTTCTTCAAGATCTTTAGGAATATCGGTAATATCAAATTTCGCACCGAGCTCTTCGCCGTGCCAAATGTACGCTCTCATCTGGACTAAATCAACTACGCCTTCGAAATTTGATTCCGAGCCGATAGGTATTTGAATAGGAAGAGGTGTAGCTCCGAGTTTTTCTTTAACATCGTTTACAACCATAAAAAAGTCCGCGCCTATTTTATCCATTTTATTGGAATAAACAATTCTCGGGACATGATATTTATCAGCCTGTCTCCAAACAGTTTCAGACTGCGGCTCAACTCCGTTGCCTGAGTCAAAAACCACGACCGCGCCGTCAAGAACTCTCATTGAACGCTCTACTTCTACGGTAAAGTCAACGTGGCCGGGAGTATCAATTATGTTAAACTGCATATCCTGCCACTTTGCGCTCGTTGCGGCTGAAGTAATAGTGATACCTCTTTCTCTTTCCTGTTCCATCCAGTCCATAGTCGCGGCGCCTTCATGCACTTCGCCGATTTTATGCGTTTTTCCGGTGTAATAAAGAACTCTTTCTGTCGTTGTTGTTTTTCCCGCGTCAATATGAGCGGCGATACCGAAATTTCTGATTTTTTGTAACGGAAACTCTCTTGCCATTTTCTTTAACCTTTTATATTTTAGATTTTATTTCCAGCGTTTTAATTTTGGTATCATTCTTGTAAAAAGCCAAGCCTTAAAAGACGACATTCCCATTTCTTTCATTTTGTTTTTACAAAAATCCTGCATTTCTTTTGCGGTACAATCTCTTGTAAACTTGCCGTTTTGCCAGCAATAAGAGCAGTACATTTCGCTCTTTGAACCGTCGGCGTTTGTCCCTGAACCTTTTGGGTCTGCCTTTAAGGGCATTCCGCAGCTTTGACAAAATTTTTCCATATGTGCCTCTTCATGAAACCCATTTTTGCGAGTATTTTGCGTTTATGCGACGCTTGCGGCGGCGAAGTTTACAACTTTATAAAAGGTAAATAAGCCGACGCGTAAGGAAGCAGAAGCGCAAAAGACGAAGCAAAAATTACCAGCGATAATGAGCGAAGGCTTTATTGGCTTCCGCCATTTTATGTGTATCTTCTCTTTTCTTCATCGCGGCGCCTTCTTTTTTGCTGCCGTCGATTATTTCTTGAGCGAGCTTTTCGCCCATTGGTTTTCCGGTTTTGCTTCTTGCGATTTCTATAAGCCAGTTAATTGCAAGAGTTATGGAACGAACTGCCGGAACTTCCATAGGAACCTGATATGTGGCTCCGCCGACTCTGCGCGGACGAACTTCAAGGAGCGGTCTGATGTTTTCTATAGCTCTGTTAAAAACCGCTACCGGATCTTCGCCTGTTTTTTCTTTTATGATATCAAAAGCATCGTACATAATCGCTTCTGCGGTGCTTTTTTTACCTTCAAAATTAAGTTTGCTGATAAATCTGGCTATAACAACCGAACCAAACTTTGAATCTGGATTCGGCAAGCCTCTTTTTTCTCTTGGTTTCAACGCTTTGCGTGGCATACTTTTCCTCTCTAAACTGCAATGTGAAAAGTGGAAAGTAGAAAGTGGAATTAAAAACCATTCCAAACGCCAACTTCGCACTACACAATGCTATTTCATATTTTTATAATTTTATAAATTAAGCCATCCATTTCACTTTTCACTTCACACTTTTCACATTCAAAATAAAATCGCTTCGCGATTTTATTTTGCGGCGGCTTTAGTTTTTTTTGCGCCGTATTTGCTTCTTGACTGCTTTCTTCCGTCAACGCCGGTGGTATCAAGCGTTCCGCGGACTATATGGTATCTGACTCCCGGCAAATCTTTTACACGGCCGCCGCGGATAAGAACAAGCGAATGCTCCTGAAGATTGTGGCCTACGCCCGGGATGTACGAAGAAACTTCGTATCCGGAAGTAAGTCTTACTCTGGCTACTTTTCTCAAAGCCGAATTAGGCTTTTTAGGAGTCGTAGTGTAAACTCTTGTGCACACGCCTCTTCTCTGCGGGCAATTTTTAAGCGCAGGAGATTTTGTTTTTTTGGTTGCGTCTTTTCTACCGTTTGCAATCAACTGATTAATCGTTGGCATTTTTAACCTTTCCTTACAATTTATTATTTATTTGTTTTTTCCAGCTTCAGCTTTTACGGGTTTAAGACCGGTTCCAGCCGGTATCAAGTGGCCTATCGAAACGTTTTCTTTCAAACCCTGCAGCGTGTCTATCTGTCCGGTTACAGCGGCTTCCGTCAGGATTCTTGTGGTTTCCTGGAACGAAGCGGCCGATATAAACGAATCGGACGAAAGCGAAGCTTTAGTTATACCGAGAAGAATAGGATGCGCAACGGGAGCTTTGCCGGATTTTGCCTTGACAAGTTTTCTGTCGGCTTCGTACTTAGCTCTTGACACTATTTCTCCGTTAAGGTATTTGCTGTCTCCGGATTCGATTATTCTGACATTGGACAACATCTGACGGACTATTATTTCAATATGCTTATCGTTTATGGTAACGCCCTGAAGTCTGTAAACCTGTTGAATTTCATTCACAAGATATTCTTGAACTTCTTTTGAGCCTTTTACCTTAAGAATATCGTGCGGATTTACAGCTCCGTCGGAAAGAGCTTCCCCTTCTTTTACTCTGTCGCCTTCGTAAACAACCAAATGGCGTCCGGCGGGAATCAAATAATCTTTCTGTATTTTTGTTTCAGGGTTTTCAACTGCAACTTTAACGCTTCCTTTTGTAGTTACTCCGCTCAAATGAACTACGCCGTCAATTTCGCTGACAACTGCGGAATTTTTAGGCTTTCTGCCTTCAAAAAGTTCTGCGACTCTAGGAAGACCGCCGGTGATATCCCTTGATTTTGAAACTTCCTGCGGGATTTTAGCTAAAATGTCTCCGGCTTGTATCTTGCTGTTGTTGTTAACGACAAGAGTCGTGGCAACCGGCAGCGGATATTCAGCGACTATTTTGCCGCCGCTCTTAATTAAAAGTCTAGGCGTTTTTCTGTCGGAAGGATTTTCAATGATAACTCTTTCAATCTGTCCGGTTATCTTCGATTTTTCTTTCTGCAAAGTTACGCCGTCTTTAATATCTGCAAATTCAACGGTTCCTTCAAATTCTGAAATAATAGGCTTGGAGTGAGGATCCCATTTGGCTATAAGAACATTTTTCTTCATTCCCGTAGCGGGATCTATTTTCACTTCAACTTTTTGGCCGTCCTGAACTTCAATTACGGCGCCGTAAGGAATCTGATAAACCTGTCTTTTATGAATAGGAGTTTCGGTGAAAGAAAGTTCGGTGTTTCTTGAAAGAACCATTGTTTCGCCGTCTCTATTTTTAATCGTTTTTAAATTGTAATAATCGGCCGTACCGTTATTTTCAGCGTAGATTTCAGAACGACTTACAACGCGGCTTGCCGCTCCGCCGATGTGGAATGTTCTAAGCGTAAGCTGCGTTCCGGGTTCGCCGATTGACTGCGCCGCAATAATGCCAACCGCTTCGCCGACTTCAACCTGTTTACCCGTAGCCGGATTTAATCCGTAGCATTTTGAGCATATTCCGTGTTCTGCTTCGCAGGTAAGAATACTTCTTATACCTATTTTATCAATACCGGCTTCAATAAGTTTCTGCGCTTTTTCCGGCGTTATAAGTTCGCCTCTTTTTATGATAACTTCATCGTTGACGATGTCAACGACGTTATCCAAAGCTATACGTCCGACAACGCGTTCGTCTATTTTTTCGACTACTTCGTCGCCAGATTGCAATGTACCGATAAATACGCCGTTGACGGTTTTGCAGTCTTCCTGCGTAACGACAACATCGTGAGCAACGTCGATAAGTCTTCTTGTAAGATATCCGGCTTCGGCTGTTTTAAGAGCGGTATCCGCCAAACCTTTACGGCCGCCGTGAGTGGATATAAAGTATTCCAAAACCGTAAGACCTTCGCGGAAATTGGAAATAATAGGAGTTTCGATAATTTCGCCGACGCCCCCGGTAAACTTCTTTTGGGGTTTAGCCATAAGACCGCGCATACCGGCAAGCTGTCTGACCTGCTGCCTTGAACCTCTCGCGCCGGAATCCGCCATCATAAATATAGAGTTAAAACGATTCTGGCCTTCTTTAAGCGGCTCGGTTTCGTCTTTTCTCATTTCATCAAACATTATATCTGCGACTTCGTCAGTGACTCTTGTCCAGATGTCTATGATTTTATTGTATCTTTCGGACTCGGTTATCAAACCGAGCTTAGCCTGTTTTTCGATTTCTTTTATTTTGGCCTTCGCTTCTTTAACCATTTTTTCTTTTTTAGGCGGAATTTTCATTTCGTCTATAGAAATTGAAATGCCCGCTAACGTAGCGTACTTGTAACCCATCTTTTTTATCTCGTCAAGCAACACGACAGTTCTGTACTGCCCGAGTTCTTTATAGCATCTGTCAACCAAAGCGCCGAGTTCTTTTTTTGTCATGGCTTTGTTCTGGTATCCAAGCGCGTAAGAACCGTCTTCGTTTTTTGGAAGATTTTCATTAAATATAATTCTTCCGACAGTCGTGTAGTTCACAACCTCTCCGGAATCTGACTTATAATTTTTCCATTTAGCGACGTCAAGCTGCTCGTTATCTTTAAGCTTAACGTCTTTTATATTGGTAATGCCGACAACTTTAATTTTTGCCTGAAGGTCAACTTTCCTTGTCTGGTAAGCGCTTATAACTTCGCTTACAGATGAGAAAATTTTGCCTTCGCCTGCAACGCCGGGTTTTTCTTTAGTCAAGAAACAGCTGCCCAAAACCATATCCTGTGAAGGAACGGCAATAGGCTTTCCAGAAGCCGGAGATAAAATATTTCTTGTGGCCATCATCAAAACTTTCGCCTCAAGCTGTGCTTCAAGCGAAATAGGAAGATGGACGGCCATCTGGTCGCCGTCGAAGTCCGCGTTAAACGCAGCGCAAGTCAACGGATGAAGCTGTATAGATTTACCTTCGACAAGCACGGGTTCAAAAGCCTGTATGCCGAGCCTGTGAAGCGTAGGAGCTCTGTTTAACAAAACAGGATGGTTTTTAGTTACTTTTTCAAGTATGTTCCAAACTTTCGCATCGCCTCTTTCAAGCATTCTTCTTGCCGATTTAAGAGTCGCGTTTTCCTGTTTTATAAGTTCTTTTATAATGAAAGGCTTAAACAATTCAAGCGCCATTTCTTTCGGAAGTCCGCACTGGTTAAGTTTTAAAGTAGGACCTACGACGATAACGCTTCTGCCGGAATAGTCAACTCTTTTTCCAAGCAAGTTTTGTCTGAAACGGCCTTGCTTGCCTTTAAGCGTATCCGACAAAGATTTAAGCGCTCTGTTGCCCGCGCCGGTTACCGGACGGGTTCTGGAATCGTTGTCTATCAAAGCGTCAACGGCTTCCTGCAACAGTCTTTTTTCATTGTTTATCATAACGGCAGGCGCCTTCAACTGCTCAATGTGGCGAAGCCTGTTATTTCTGTTTATGATTCTTCTGTATAAATCGTTTAAATCGGATGTGGCAAATCTTCCGCCGTCAAGAGCTACGAGCGGTCTTAAGTCCGGAGGTATAACCGGCAAAACCGTAAGTATCATCCACTCAGGTCTTGTGTTGGAATCGCGGAAACCTTCTACGACTCTGAGCTTTCTGATAAGTCTTGCTCTTTCCGCGTCGGATTTTGTTCTTTTGATTTCGGTATGTATACTTTTTGCTTCTTCTTCAAGGTTAATTTCTTCAAGAAGCTTTCTGATAGCAGCGGCGCCGATATTAACTTTAAGGCTGTCGCCGAAACCGTTTTGAAGATTTTTTATGTCGCTTTCTTCCAAAAGCAAAGAATTTTCTGGTTTTGAGAAATTCTTCATAAAAGGAATTTCATTTTTAGCGGTTTCAATTCTGAGATGTCCTTCGTACTTTTTTAAGCCTTCGGGATTTTTTCTCAAATTGCTGAAAATCTTTTCCTTCTCCATATCGAAGAATTCTATTTTGATTTTTTTATCCGGCTCGCCCATTGATACAACTTCGCTGTTTTCAAAGTTAGCGGCAAGCAGACCTTTTATTTCGTTTCTCTGGCTGGAATCTAAGTCGCCGTAATAGTAAACGCTGTGCGATTTAAAATAACACTTATAATAAGCGTCGCCTTTTTCGATGTTGGCGGCAATGCGTTTTGCGGCTTCATCTGCGGAAGTATCGGTGTCTGAAACCTGATATTTAACCAAAGCTTTAAGCTGCTTTAACGCTTTGGCGGAATCAGAATCAAGATTTATTTCTTCGACAACTACGCCGTCGAGAATATTTTTGAACTCTTCTTTCACTACCGGGCTTGAAATGCCGTATTTTATAAGGTCAAATTCTTCTTCCTTTAAAAGCATGCCTTTTTCAACAATAGGCGTAATGCCGGCATGGTCTCTAAGGCTTTCGGTAACAACATATTTAGTGTAATATATAACTTTTTCCAAATCAGAAATTTTCATGTTGAGCAAAATTCCGATTCTTGACGGAGGTTTTCTCAAAAACCACAAATGTGCAACCGGGACAGCCAAGTCTATGTGGCCGAATCTTTCTCTTCTGACTTTAGATTCGGTAACTTCAACTCCGCATCTGTCGCAAACAGTGCCTTTATGCTTTATGTACTTATATTTTCCGCAATGGCATTCCCAGTCCTTTGTAGGTCCGAAAATTCTGTCGCAGAACAAACCGTCTCTCTCGGGTTTGAAAGTTCTGTAATTTATGGTTTCCGGCTTTTTAACTTCGCCGTGTGACCACTGCTTTATTTGATCGGGACTTGCAACCGTAACCTTAACGGCGTCAAAATTTGAAAAATTCAAATTTCCCGATTTGCTGCTTTGGTTTTTAAAGTTTATTTTTGTCATATATTTATACCGGCACCTTTAATCTTTATTATTTGCTTGCTTTTTCTTCTTTTAACAATTCAACGTTAAGGCTCAGAGCTTTAAGTTCGCTGACCAAAACTTTAAACGATTCAGGAACTCCCGGATCTGAGACTGATTCGCCTCTGATTATCGAGTCGTACATTTTAACTCTTCCCTCGACATCGTCGGACTTAACTGTTAAGAATTCTTGCAAGATGTGCGCAGCGCCGTAACCTTCGATAGCCCAAACTTCCATTTCTCCGAATCTCTGTCCGCCGAACTGTGCTTTTCCGCCGAGCGGCTGACGGGTAATAAGAGAATATGGCCCAGTCGATCTTGCGTGCATTTTATCTTCAACCAAATGGTTAAGCTTCATAACGTACATAACGCCGATCGTGACTTTTTCCATAAAAGGATCGCCGGTTCTGCCGTCATAAAGCGTAACTTTGCAATCGTTTGTCGGCAAACTTTCAGCCGCATACTTATCAAGCGCATCCTGAAGTTCTTTGCCTTTCAAGAAAGCGCTCAGAGATTTTTTCTTAGCGTCTAAAAGTTTATCTTTTGCTTTCTGAACATAATCTTTAATTTGCTCTTCAGAAGCTCCGTCAAACACAGGCGTTACCATCTGAGTTTTTAACTGAAGTCCTGCCCAGCCCAACATAATTTCCAAAAGCTGTCCCACGTTCATACGAGAAGGAATAGCCAAAGGAGAAAGAACGCAGTCAACCGGCGTTCCATCGGGCAGTCTAGGCATATCTTCAACCGGGAGAATTCTTGCAACGATACCTTTGTTGCCGTGTCTTCCCGCGAGTTTGTCACCGACTTGAACTTTAAGTTTCGCGGCGATATATACTTTTACTATTTTGTTTACTGAAACCGGCAGCTCGTCGCCTTTTTTAAATCTTTCTTTTTCGGCTTCGTAGCTTTTCTTTAATATCTCTTCTTTTTTAGCGTACAATTCTTCTATTGACGAGCTTTCGGATTTTTTAGAATTTGCAAGCTGGTCTTTTTTATCTTTTCTAAGCTTAGCTTTTGCGGCGTCGTAAATATCGTGTATTTCTTCCTGCTTTTTCTTCTTTTCTTTATCCGTAAGTTTTTCAAGGCGTACAAAAGTGCGAACGCCTATAACTTTCCCGGAAACTCCCGGCGGAACTCTAAGCGACGCGTCTTGAACGTCTTCCGCTTTCTTTCCGAAAAGAACTCTCAATAGTCTTTCTTCCGGAGTAGTCTGCTGTTCGCCTTTGGGAGCAGTCTTACCGACTAAAATATCCCCTCTTTGAACATATGAGCCTACTTTTATAACTCCGTCTTCGTCAAGGTTCAACAAATCTTCCGAGCCGACGTTCGGGATATCTTTTGTTATTTCTTCAGGTCTGCCTTTTGTTTCTCTGGCTTCGGTTTCAAACTCTCTTATATGAACCGAAGTAAATCTGTCGTCCTGTATTAACTTTTCCGACAAAAGCATAGCGTCTTCAAAGTTATATCCGTCCCAAGGCATGTAAGCCACAAGCAAATTCTGGCCGAGAGCGAGCTGCCCGTCTTTTGTCGCCGGACCGTCGGCTATTATCTGGCCTTTCTTTACTGTGTCTCCGAGCACAACCAAAGGTTTCTGGTCTATGCAGGTATCTTGGTTTGAACGGCTGTATTTTCTTAAATTATAAACTTCAATTCCGCCGTTTTTACTTGCAATCATTATTTCATCGGCCGAAACGGAAACAACTTCTCCTTCGGTTTTTGAAATAACGACTACGCCTGAATCGCGGACTACTTTTTCTTCAATACCGGTTGAAATGATAGGAGCTTCCGTTTTCAAAAGCGGAACGCCCTGTCTTTGCATGTTGCAGCCCATCAAAGCGCGGTTTGCATCGTTATGCTCTAAGAACGGTATGAGGCCGGCTGAAACAGAAATAACCTGCATGGGCGAAATGTCCATGTAGTCAACTTTGTTCGGCGGCTGGAAAATAAACGAATCATACCTGCGTCCGTGAACGGAGTCAACAGCGATATTGCCTTTTTCGTCCAAAGGAGTGTTTGCCTGCGCGACAAAGAATTCGTCTTCTTTATCCGCCGTCAAATATTCCACTTTGTCCGTGGCTTTGCCGTTTTCAACTTTTTTATAAGGAGTTTCTATTAAACCGTAAGGATTAATTTTCGCAAATGAAGAAAGCGAAACTATCAAACCGATGTTCGGACCTTCCGGAGTTTCGATAGGACATACGCGGCCGTAATGAGTGTGATGAACGTCGCGGACTTCAAAGCCCGCTCTTTTTCTGTTGAGGCCTCCGGGTCCAAGGGCGGATAATCTTCTCTTATGCGTAAGTTCCGCAAGAGGATTTATCTGATCCATAAACTGCGAAAGCTGCGAAGTTCCGAAGAACTTTCTTATTTGCGCTACAAACTGCGTGATGTTTATAAGAGAGCGCGGAGTAACGTTGGTTTTGTCCTGATTGTTCATATGCTCTTTTACAAGTCTTGCCATCTGAACAAGCCCGATTCTTATCTGGTTTTCCAAAAGTTCGCCGACGGAACGCACTCTTCTGTTTCCGAGATGGTCTATGTCGTCAAGACCTATCTTTATGGTGTGCTTGCCTTCGGTAAATTCCGCTTCTCCGTTATAAAGAGCGATAAGATATTTTATCGTGGCTACAACGTCTTCTCTGGTTAATGTTCTTTTGTTTTCTGCAGGCGTGCTTAATTTAAAATTCTTTTCGTAGTATTCAAAAATCGGCGCGAGTTTTTTAAGAATTTTATATCTTCCGACTGTGGTTAAATCGTATCTTCTGACTGATTTGAAGAGGAGCTCTTCGAGGAAACCCTGAGCTCTTTCCTGCATAATAAATTCCTGCGTTTTTAAAACTTTATATATGTGGTTAACGGCTTCTTTTTGGGTCTTTATCGGGTCTTTTTTCAAAGTTAAAAGCACTGAGGGATCTTTCAAAACCGTAACAGACGCAAAACCTTTCGCCTGAAGTTTTTTAAGAAGCTCTTCTTTTAATTCTTTGCCCGCGTCAACTATAATTTCGCCGGTTTCTTTGTCGTAAATATCTTCGGCGGTCCATTCATTGACAAGCGATGACGACGCAAGGTCAATCGGCACTTCTTTTGATTCTTTAAAAAGGCTCAATATTTCTTCGTCGGTTTCAAAACCCAAAGCGCGAAGCAATGTTGTCGCGAATATTTTTCTTTTGCGGTCTATGCGGACATATAAAATACCGTTTTGGTCAAATTCAAATTCTACCCACGCGCCTCTGTAAGGAATAATGCGCGCAAAGTAAAGGGGTTTGCCCATTACGGTTACTCTTTTTTCTTCGTCTTCTTCAAAAATAACGCCGGGAGAACGGTGAATCTGGCTGACAACTACGCGTTCCGCGCCATTGATGATGAAAGTAGCGGTATCTGTCATTAAAGGAACGTCGCCGAAATAAACTTCCTGTTCCGACAATTCTTTTTCTTTGCCGTCTTCTTTTTTATGCAGCAATCTGAGTTTGACTCTTAAAGGGAGAGAATAGGTGGCGTCTCTGGCGATACATTCCTCTACGGAATATTTAGGCTCGCCGAAAGAGTAAGAAACATATTCCAATACCAAGCTCCCATCGGAGTTAGTTAAAGGAAATATGTCTTTAAAAGCGCCTTCCAAACCGTTAAGCTTTCTTTTTTCAGGAGCTGTGTCCTTCTGCAAAAATTCCGCAAAGGAATCTTTTTGCATTTTTAGAAGCAATGGCGGATCTATTGGCGCTGCGATTTGTCCAAAGTTAATTTTATTCATATTTAACCTGCTTTTTTATATATAAACCACAAAAAACGACAAAACGGCGCTCATTATATACTAAATGAGCGTCGCTTGTCAACTATTTAATTGATTTTTTAATGCCTTTTGTACTTGTAAAATTCAAATAATCCTCATTGCGTCACCTTGAAAAAGTCTCAAGTTCTGTTTTATTTTCAACTAATTCACAGATTTCCGGTGAAATTTCCGGAGACATTTGCCGTCGAATAGCAATTTGTAATTGGAGCAGCGAAATTGTACCCTATTAATCCACCTGTGTATGAGCGGTTTCCGGTAATTTGTCCTGTTGTGTAACACATAGTGGTAGGGGCTTTATTGTATCCTGCCAAACATCCGGCATAGCTGTATCCAACAATATTGCAGTTTTCTATTCCAAGCCTTTTAATAGTTCCGGCATCAATATAACCAAACAATCCGACATAATCTTTTGTGGGTCTGTTAATTGTAAGGTTTTTCACTACTTTGCCGTTTCCGTCGAAATTGCCTTGAAAGGCAGTCGCTGTAGAGCTTGTACTGTAATCTCCAATAGGGTTCCAACCGGCTCCGGTGTTGTAGGGGGCAACGCCGAGGTCAATGTCGGCTGTCAGTTTGTAATACTTGCCTGGGGTGTCGTCTCCGCCGCCGCCGTTAACGTAGTCGGCTAATTCTTTCAAATGCGCAGCGTTATCAATCAGATAGGGGGTGCCGCTTGCTCCATTTCCACCACCGAGTCCGGGGTGTTGTGCCATTACACTCATGCTCAAGCCAAAGAAGGCGAGCGTTACTAAAATTTGTTTTACGTGTTTCATTTTTTTTTTAATTTAGAAATTAATATATGTGACTTAACAATTACTTGCTCACTTTTAATCCTTTAATAATTGCATTTGAAAAGCCGTTTGCTTCCAATTCATTCAAGCCTTTGATGGTTATTCCGCCGGGAGTCGTTACTTTATCAATTTCTTCTTCGGG
>Ga0209628_10001764_pt1 | contig 14267 bp, 4 predicted proteins | sample TergutCu122P4_FD_187285 | JGI IMG/M metagenome (GOLD analysis project Ga0209628, IMG submission 187285) | Cubitermes ugandensis P4 segment gut microbial communities from Kakamega Forest, Kenya - Cu122 P4 (SPAdes) (version 2) | ecosystem: Host-associated > Arthropoda: Insects > Digestive system >...
CACTGATATCTTCGGAATTTCGGGGAGGGGGGGTGTTTGAACCCCCCCAAACCCCACCCCTCGGCATGCCACTGTCATGGATATGACAAAACAGTGTTTTTTGGTCCGGTAAAATAGCCTTCAAACATGTTATAAACAACATTTTTCTAAACAAGTGATGACAAGATGATAATAATAACAACAGTATCTATGATAATGATGGTGAACACTACTTCTGACCACTCCTAAAAATAGATTTCTTTTACAAGTATATAATATCCATGTGAAGTTTAATCAGAAATTTATCTGAAAATGTGAAGGATTCACACATCACTCAGACTGTGAAGATGGTTGAATGTTGTGACATACAGAGCAAAATAATAATGAACTTTGGAAAAAGTGACAGAAGTGAAGGACATGTAGAAACAATGATAGCTGGAAGAGAAAGTGAGATGAATATTGGAAATGAAACAGGCATTTATTTTATTATTTTATTCATTTAAATGTTTTCAATGTTAATTCATCTTTCAACAGAGCGACTGTATATTCCTGTGGGTATTCACAACATATCTTTCATTCAGCTGTATCTATTGCAACAATTTTTATGACTTTTTACATTTTTCTGCCGTAAATACATTTTGACCCATGGAAGTGTATGATCCAGCAACATGGTAAGACAGTTCCAAGGGACAATATAGTAAAGGAATTATTTCACTTGTTATGGCAGCATGTTTGTGTGTTAAGTACATTTCACTATGGTAAATTTGTGAATATAGAATTCCATGTATATTGCATAGGCATATGGGAATTTTGGCATCTGATCTAAATCTAGGTTTAATAAACTGCTTTTGTATTTACTCTCTGGGGATGAAAATAACAGATATGCATAGTCAAGGGACAGCGTGCCATTAGCAATACAATTATGGGCTCTGTTACATATCTTTGTAATTGAATTCTGTGATAAATGCAGAAACTTTTGTTTTTAGTTGCCATCTGAGCAAACATACATAAACTTCATGAAATACAGAAGTGTCAGTAATACAGTTACAAAGTGGCAGCATTTAATTCCATAAGTGCCAATTTGATAAGTATTCTTATAGATGTTTTAAACAGCATACTGTGATATCTGTACATGGAACACCAATAGCAAAAATGAGATGGCATATAAACACTGTGCTAAGGTGAAATAAATTTATAAAGCTGCTTAAGCCTACAATTGTATTACCAACAGTAAGTGTTCATATTCCTTAGTAACTGTTTGTTGTTCACAGCAAGGTCGCTTATAGTAATAACTAACAACAATATATCAACAACAACTGTTTAAAACAAACAGGCTCCCTATGATACAATTCTTTTATTTTTAGAATTAACACAATTCTCTTGTATTAACGATTCTGTTGCGCACCTATATCTATTTTAGATTTCGTGTTGAAACCATTCATCTACCCATTCATCCTAATCAATCCCTTTTGTAGTATTTGTCTGAACTCAGTGATTGAAGGGTTGCAGAAATTGGATAATTCACAAAGCTCTGAAAAAAGTGTTGGAGGCAGTAGGAAACTAGATTTAGTTTTTATTTATTATTACAACAATTGGAGATTCTCAATGTAAACGCGTTTAATATAATACCTTTTAAAGCAATTATAAATTTAAGTTTCAAACAATCCTGTGTATTACCAGGTACGTACTGAAAATATAAAATATTCAAAAACTAATTCAAAGAAGCCATAGGCCTAACCATAGTTTTGTAATATTTCAAATGATGTGATTTTTTCACACAGAATTCAAAATTATACACCAAGCAGTTACATATTTTCTCATTTTGTAATTGTAGCTGTAGTTGTGGAAATTTATTAATAATTTTACCGTTGTGTGACAGAATTTTACAGATTCAAGATTTAGTTATTTTGGAATGTGTATCTCATTATGGTACTTAGCATTCTAAGACATAAAAATCAAATGCCATTCAACTAATAAACGAATGTAGTAGACAGTTTCCTGGAAAAGAAACAAGCTTCTTTTGAAAGCCCTCTTTGCTCATATTTATGAATGAAATGACAACATGCAGCATATTAAATTTTCATTTCTATACAATAAAAAAGCAGTGTTTATAGTAATCTGTTTGTCTTGTAATTTCAGCTCTGTGTTAGCTAACTTACATGTTGCAATTTAAAAATTACTTGAAGAATTATATCCATGTACATTTTATTTATGCTGAAGTGTCTTTGAACTAACAAAAGCACAACATTTATAGAACTGTATAACTTTTCCACATAATTAATTATTTTGAATAGTACTCTAATTTCAGAACTAGTGTGATATATATAACCTGCAGTCAGCACAAAACAGAAAGTAGAGAGTGGGAAGCTGCCAACTTTGAAGCACTGGGACTACCCCTCTATTCCTTTCTTACAAAACTCAGAAGTTGAAGAAAAATATCACCTACATGATTTGGTTAGTTAATTGGCGGGTTAGATAGATTTTATTGCTAAAACAGGTTTGCAAAAGGAAATAATAAGTACTTTTCTATATACTTGTTACCTTTAACTCCCACAGGTACAGATATGCTTTCTTGTAATTCCATACACTTGAATTTCAGATGGATTTTACAATTTAAAAAGAGATTTATTTTAGTCAAATTTTTCTGAAAATTAAAGCATAAGTAATGCTGTAACAAATAATCCACATTTAATTTAAACGCTGTACTAACATTTAGACTTATGTGGACTGGGAAATTATGAGCAGTTGGCAGAAAGTCCAGCCACCGACTGTTAATATGTAACATGCTTCATTGTGTATTTCATGTTAGTAGAACTGTGCACTACAAAACAATATATGTGGGTGTCCCATGAAAGAAAGATTCTTCTTTTACATATTATTAGATGAGAAAGTGAAAAATTTTGTGACACAAATATGACTGTAAATTATTGAGAATTTATGGTATCTCTCAGACAAACTCATCATTGGATGAATTCAGTGAACAGTCTCCAACAAACACTGCATTTGAAATATTCCTTACATCTGAATTTAGACATGAAACATGCCAGGAAAATTTTATGATCCTTCTTCACAGAAATAAACTAATAAATGTATGTGAGTAATTTGGAGTGCTGAGCTACAAACTCCTGCCTTCTTCACCAAACACTATGTTGTTGAAACGTCTGAGTGTAATTCAGTAAGCTTACATTGATACATATCAATCTTTAATTTCTCATAATGATCTCACTATCTGTTCATCAACAGTTTATTTACTCTACATAAATCTCATCATGGATGTAAATAATTTTGAAACGTTCAGTATATTCTGCCTTCCAGTGCTTTAAATTCAGATCTTGTCACCATAGCTTTTTGAATAACTGAGATGCAAAAAGGATTTGCAACAAGGTTATTTAACACAGAATAAAGTTTGGAATGAACTAAATTAATGAGACTATTTATTACTGTCTATAAATGTGTCTTGTATGTAAACATCACTGTAATTTCTCCTGTATTAAAGTGCAAGGATTAATTATATACTTGACTGTAATCAATAGATGTGATGCATATAGTGTTGTCATATTTCGCTAAGAAAACATGTCAATTCTGTATTATGCTGCTTGGTTTGCTAATACAATTTAGTAACAACTTAATTATATATATACATAAACACATACTGAAAGAGGAAATGGCTACCTTAAATAACAACACAAGTGTATTGATTCATTCTTACTGAAGTTATAATCCTAGTCCATCACTGTTTAACTTTTATTTTAAAAATTCTACTTCCATCTTCTTTCAATATCAAACAACACAGTTGATTTTGAAATATAAATTAACAGGTATATACAATTTTTTCATGGGATGTCAGTGTATGGAAAGATTTTTAAAAACAGGATTGGAAAGGGCTGGTTACATAACAGGGGAGTCTATCACAATGTTACCTTCCTCAGTGGAGTGGTTCAGTCTACACTTTTTGGAACACATGTACGATACTGTTCGTACTGCATGAGAATTAAATGGATAAGGCTGAGTTCAGGGGAAGCACTAAGTGTATTGTAGGTAACTGTATCACGAAGGAATTATAAACTAAAAAGCTGTTTGAATATGTTACTGGAAAAGTATCATAAGAAAAGCTTTACATGTATTTTAGCCAATGTTGTTTTCAGTAGATTTATACCAGTGGTGGAGTTTGTTTAATTGTGAATTCAAACTTCATCACAGGTTACACAACAGACATAAGACAATACAGTTCAGGTCTTCCCCACTGGAATTTATTGATACAAAACACCATGAGCCCGGGAGTATATATGCTACCTATCAAAGTAATATCATCACTTTTTCATATTTTATTGGACATGTAATAAATCCAGCAATTTTCATTAAAATGTACATATAGGAGGTAAAAGGGGTCAGTATACAGAAACTGTCACAAGATCATTGCAGTGGGTATTCTTTACTCATAAATAAATCCACTTGTTCAGTGGTGATACTAGAGGCATAAATATGTAATTGCGGCATTTTAAACATTCAGTTTACTATAAAGTATTATGTTAATTATTCTAGTTCAACTACTTTAACATAAATGGTAAAGCAGGCACAAACAGCTGTCACTTTTAACATGCATGTTTCACAGAAAATTCGTTGTGTACTTGGGAAGATACGAATTAGTTATTATTGTATAAAATGAATTTGTGATTTCGACAGAAATACTATAACTTCTTGAATGATGGGTATTTAACAGTCACTCAGTTTAGAAAGCACACTTATGTGTATGTATTGTTTATGTGACTTTACTGAAATACATTATCAAATAAGCAGAAAGTGATAATATTACTTAATAATAACTCGATGACATGGCCATTCTGTAGAAGTGTAAGGTCAGTTCTACAGATGGACTTTTACAGCAAAAACATAAATCCATAGTGTGAAATAACATTGAATACTAATACATCAAGAGAGAATACACATAAAACAGCTAAACCTAGGGCTCCATGTAAATAAATCTAGAAGTGCACCTTGTATGATGCTACTACAGTCTAAGAACCACATTTAGGCATAACCTACAATTCTCAGAACTCATGACACATGGGCTTGAGTCTCAGGTGAAATTTACATTGCAAGGTTCTATATAAAACATGGTGGAACATTTTTATCATTTCCTCTGTTCACTAATTTATGTGGAACAAATCAATATATAGATAGTTTAATCTAATTTACAGTATACCAAACACTGTATAGTATATTTCACGTGTGGTCATAATATTGGATAAAGACACATTAACGGAAAACTATAACAATGTGTATAGAATCTAAAATACAAGGAATAGTCTACATACAGTTCACAGTGTGTCTATTCACACATTTGGAACAGTTTGTACTTTCTGAAGTCCCTTAACTTGAAAACATACAGTGCAGTATATACTTAGCAATGACAGGTAAGATATTATGTTGAATTACACTTCTTTTGATAATCACTGTGTCTGGCATGTTAAACATTTCAATTTGTTTGGATTAGTTACACATAAGGGGCTTTCTCAGCAGTTTGTAAATATCAGAAAAAAAGCTTTTGTACAGTTTTGTAATAAATTTTGTTTAGAGAAATTCACTGCTAAGTATGTATAATTTACTTGTGGGTTAAGCCTTTTGCTATGGTTCTTTCAGCCATAAGTGTATGGTGGATATTAAACTTAAAATATTGAAGGAAGAAGCGTTAGTAATGTAACATGTACCCTTCAAGTAGTATGTAGAATGAGTTATGAAGCAGAAAATTAATGCATCTTTCAATGATTAGACAGATTAATAGGATATTGACATTAAACCCTCATTATCATTTGATTTCTTATGCCAAATGACAATATGTAGTTAAACTACTGGTGAAATTGCAGAATGTGCCAATATGAATTACAAAAAAATCACTTATGAGGAATGAAATCTTGAGAGAATGTCTACAAGTTCTCATCCTCAATAGAAAAAAAGCAATCAGGAACTGCAATATCTGTGAAAAATTTCGGAAAAACATAACTTATAACTTATAACACTATATGTGTTTTGCCACAAAATAAACTATTTATGTAGAATACAACAGATCTTTCACAAAATCATTACTTCAGAATCTCAATATGTTCATGTACATGTTTAAAGTTGTCCTTGTATGTTATAATAAAGACATTAACTCACATGTTAACATTAAGTAGTTGCCAACAAAACAAGTACGTTTCCAAATTGAAGAGAATTAAGAAAATTAACTCTTTGAAACAAAAAACACATATTCTGTCCTTCTGGTATTGGTCCATGGTCATATCGATCCACCCAAATTCCAAGCTTTAATTTACACATACAAAGCTATTAGAAACATTTCTACGTATCATACACTGCTAGCAACATTTAGTGAAGGTTAAGAGCAGTTACAGATTTAACACAATGTGAAAGTGATGATCAGAAGTTTATTTCCTTTGCTGTTGAATCCTTTATTATGTTACATTTAACTAAAACACTTCTGAAATCTTTTCAACAAAATGTATACTATTATATATATAATATACTAAGCTATGTTAATATTTCATATTATATACTTAATTGTTAGATATTAAACACTTTGTGGAACACTAAAGCAAATCATGCTGTAAGTAAAATGGGAATCAACTTGCAATTATTTCATCTCAAAGTTTATATTTATATGCGTGTTGATTAAAAAACTAGTAATGAACTATTATAGAGTATTGGGTTACTTTAATTTTTTATAGCTGTTGAGAATATAACTAAAGGTTCTTTTGTTATAAATATGATACGTACAGTTTATTGACATGTGGGCAAGAAAAAGATGTCTTCTCATTTTCAATTTTTTAACCTTATTTAAAATTTCCCCCTCAATCATCAGTTGCATTATGCGATTTAAACCTCTTGTATTTAACAGTTAATACCAACCTTGCTTTGATGAGGGCTGGATGGTAACCATATTAGAGTAGCACAGTGCATAATCAGTTGATTGATTCACCCATGGAAAGATGCTTTATATAATTGACAATAAAAACAGCACATACTTTTTTTTCAGAACCACGTTTTTACATGGCTTACATATTTTTCCACACTTAAATTCTATATATGTATATATATGTTATTTTGGTCAGGACCACCTTTTAATAGAAGATTAAAATTTAAGGTACCAAACCTACTATGGAGAAAATTTTACTGATGGTGGCATAAGAGGGTGCCCTTTATTAGACACAACAGACATTCCATAATTCTTCATCTGTGTTTTATGCTAATTTTAGTCTAATATCAAGAGGTAAATTTACATTTCATTTACTAAAATTCCAATTGACAATAAAAGTAAGGGGGAAGTCCAAACTGAATAAAACTTTGATAATAGTTTTACTAAAGGAACACATACTGTATTATAGTAGGAATTCTTGAACTCACTGATAATTTTAATTGTCAGTTCTGTTACAGATTAGTCAAGTAGCTACTACATCACCACAGTGAATGGCCATTTATAAAATAATAACAGAACAAACACACTATGACACAATCCTCAGAAAGTCTGAGAACAAGAGACAAGCAATATGCAAGTGAGCAAGACCCAATAATAAATATTAATGCGCATTTATTTGCACATGGAAACAAATGAAGTCCCACACAAAATGCACATTACACCAATAGCATCACAATTAGTACATCAGAAAAATCTGCTGGTTGTGTGAAGGAGCTGCTGAGCAAGGAAGAAGAGGAAGAATATGCAACAACAAGAAAGGTTAGGTTACAGACAATTTCAAACTGAGCACATTTGGAAGTCACTATGTTAATGTCATTTCAAAATTACAGTCCAGTAGTAACATTATATTGTTTAACACAGACACAACATGTGTGTGTGTTGAACTCCTTCAGGTAACAAAATTTAGATCATGCCATAATATAACAAAATGCAGTCACTGAACTGGTGAATGAGAAAACAATCCCTTGAAAAGGTGTGCTTACATAATTTTTAGAAATGTAGTACAATAGTAATAGCCACAATGAAATTGTCTTATTTGGAAAACTGCTGATTAAATGATGGAGTTGTGCATAGAGGATAGGGAGGAAAATCACAAAGATACAAGTACGGAAAGGAATTTGGATGATTACAACTGGCCATGGCAGGTTAGAATTCTTTATTCTTTCTCTATAAAATGTTGCGGTCTCTGTTGGCATTCACACGGAGGACTACAAAATTTTACGTATATTCCACTTACAAAAGTTAATTCTATTTATCCATTTTATAATAAAAACAACTAATGTAACATAACCAACAGGGAATTTTATTTACAACAGGGTTAGTACTGTTCACTCAAGTAACAGAAGGATTCTATTAGAATAAAACTTTTTAAGATCACGATTATATTAATTTTCACATATTCTCTTTCATTAGTGTTGTATGTTTGTCCAAAACTTTATCATATAAAACTCCCATGCAAATATTTATAACTGAAGGTACAAAAATGTGATACATAAACTTCCATCCTTTCACACTTTCACACAAAGGATATTTTACATATTTTGAAAGTGTAGAGTTGCTACATTTAGGTGTTGGTAATGTCCTCTTGACACATTCTTGTTGTTTTATAAAACTTTACAAACGAAATTCAAAATTTTAAAATGTCCGTTTCTTAACAACAAACCTGTTAAACATATTTGAGCTCTTATTTAATACTAATATTGTATCATCTTTTGTGACCTAAAATAAGAAGATACAAATGTCTTGCAACATTGAAATTTACAATTCTGTACAAAGAAGTAAAATTAATATTTTTCTTCTTCATCCCCATTTTCAGCTCTAACATACAATCTTACATTATGTTAGTATTATTTCTACAACCCACAGTAAAAACTTATGCATTCTTGTTTATACCATTCATATTATATTTACTTTGACAATGCTACAAAAACTAACAGCATGGCAAGCATGGTTATTTATTATAAACTGGTAAATGTAAATTATTTACTCTTCCTGTTTTAATATTATTTATTATTGTAATTGGTCGCTACTATATATATCGCAGTCTCTTGTTAAATCAACATAATTCTTTTTACAAAAATGATCGTAAACAGGCTTTGCATAGCTATGTCTTTCATTTCCACCTTTTATTTGCTGCCATATTAGCTTATATCTTTAAATACTGATCCTTCACTAACATCTCACTGGAGAACACATTTACTCTCAATTGTAGACTTGAGCTCGCTCACTTGTGACTCTATTGAGTTTTTCAGTTCTGAAAGAAAGTAATTTTAAGATTATTAAGAGTACTGAATTGTGCAAGTGAGTGGAGAAGCGGTGCCATATATAGTTTTTTCTGAAACTACAAATTAATTCATAAATCAATACTTCTGTGGTCATTACCTTTATGTTCCTGTGTATGAAAACGTCACACAAATATTTCTGTTCCAAATTGATGTGTGCATCTTGCCAATTTACGTGAATGTTACGCTTTTTAAACAGCTATTTTAATAATGATGCCTAAAAAAAAACAACATATAGCTCAGCTGGTACAGTGACTACTCTACACGTTGGATGACCAAGGAATCATGGGTTGATTCCGAGCAGGATTAAGAGAATTTCCTAATCTCTAAAGCATCAAGACCTGCTCTTAGACCCACCCAGTCTTCTATTCAGTGGTCAGTCCAGGCTCTTCCTCAGAAGTAAAGTAGCTAGGTGTGTGCGAATGGCTACTTGCCTCCATCTAGTAACTGTATGTCTTCATGACATTGTGCTTATTTAAGCAAAGGGACAACTTTATTGTTTCTGTGTCTTTTATAAAAGAGAAATGATGATGGATCCCTCTTGTCAGAAATCACAATAAGATAACATAGACTTCTGTAAAAGATTTGATAGAAAAAACAGCATATATTTAATTTGTGGACTGTACAAGATGTTAAGAAAATGCAGTTATTCATGAAGCAGCTAACACTAAGAGGCACAGGCCTGTAAATAGCACAAGAGTTGGATGTCCATTGATTGACCACAGCTCTGTCTGTCAGACCAAATCAGTTGGTGCCTACTGAACCATTTACATGAGGATGGGAACAGATCCACTTCCCAGAGAATATTAAAAAAAAAGTTGAAGGACAAGTCTATAAACAACAGTAATCTTAAGTGTACAAGTCACATACCATTTTAAAAACTATTCAGAATTAACATTTTTGTTGTATGAACTGGTGTTCTGAGGTCGATTATCAAAAAGTATGGGGACTGTGTATCATTTAATAATGTGTATATTTTGTACTGTGTGGAAAGAATCAACAAACTTTGTATGGAAAAATACTTTGACTTGTATGATAACTAATGTCTTAGTACAAAACACACGTAAGTATATATTTCTCACTCACGTTATACAGTATATTGCTATACAGGCAGTCCTTGGTTTATGCACTAGTTGTGTTCCTGTGGACAGCGAGAGTAAACAAAAAGACAGGCAAAGTACACGTAATGTAACACTGAGGCCTGTTTGTGCAACCATTGTTGCAGTGGAAAAGTAATAAGTATTACATTGTATGAGTGTGTGTTTGTAGCCTTCGGTAGCCAGCATGCAATACACATGCCCCAAATTGTCATCTGTGGCTTGTCCAACTCTATAATATTTTTCCACATTATCTCATAAAAGCACGATTTTCGAAAAAAAAAAAAAAAAAAAAAAGGCATAGTACATGAAATGGGTGTTTTGATTTTCCCTACAACTTTTTTCTGAAACGTTTCTCATTCTAAGAAGAACTGAGCGAGATGGGATAAAAAATGTGTATTGGCATTGGTCTCCGTGTGAAGTATCCGTTTTTCTTGCCCGTTTGTAATGAAACTTGGATTTTCTCGACATATTTTCGAAGGATACTCAAATATCTAATTCTATGAAAACCCGTTCAATCGAAGCCGAGCTCTTCCATGCAGAGAGACGGACAGATGAACAGACAAACAGACATGACGAATCTAATAGCCGTTGTCTTCCCCCATGAGTCAAGCTGAACACCGCACGGCATACTACAATCCACTTCTGAGAAGTAACAAACATGTGAGATTTCACGCTTCCGCCAACGTGGAGTTGAGGTCTTCGCCCTTCGGGGTTATTATGCAACGTAGATTGCTAGTTGGTTACTGACGTTTCGGGAACCTTGAAAATGGGACTTCCGAAGCGTAGGTAACCAACTACCAAACTACACTGCGTAACATCGCAGAAGGAGAATGCCTAAATCGCCCCACCATTACAGTTCTTTGTTTTATGAATGGTAGTTGCTCCTTTAAAATAAAACACATCTTTGCTAGGAATTTGGTCAGTAACGTCATTTGTTTACTACTTATAAGCTTAGAAAGCTTTAACTGAAGAAAATCTCGTGCAAGTAAGGAAGGGCCATGCAGTATGAACAGTGGTACCGCACTCCTCGATCTCCACTGTCAACCAACCCACTGCGCACACGTCATTGAACAAGTGCTGCCACCTGCCAGTTCAGGTGGAATTCCCAGCATGGTAAAGTCACAAAGTTCTTACGCATTACTAGGAATGTCGTATCTTTATACTTAGGAAAAGTTCGGACTATTTGGGATCCCAAAACAGCCCTTTAACACCCATAAAACCGTGACCGTCCCGGAAAAATTTGGATGAATGGGATCCCTAAGCATATATGTCAAAAAACAGAATTTTTGAACATTATGCTGCAACGACAATTAAAACAAAATATAGGCCTAAATGCAGTTACTCAAAACTTCTACTTCAGCCTTGAAGTTGTAGGTTACATTGCATATTCAGAAGTTTCGGACAGATAAGACAATAGTTGTGAAATATTTGTGTGGATGGTGGACCGTGAGTCATATGCGGTCAGATACGGAAACGTCACCTCACTTTAAGTTCGGCAGTCAGCAAAACCACAAAATATGTCGCTGAAATGCCACAATTGTAATTATAGTGACACCATACTGATATATAATAAAGATAAATTTCACAGGCAGTTTTTATTGAATACTGACTTTACCAAACCAGTAAACTAATATGATATAAATACTAACTGCAAATGAAGACTGCATTTCCCTCTCTAACTGATACTAGATGAAAGCAGGGGCAGCCGATGGAGTCATGCTAGCTATTAAGGCACAGTGTTAGCCTATGTACTCTCTTCTATGTGGTTTCAGATTCAAGCTCACTGAAATGCTGGTAATTTTGAAACTATATGCAGTTATTCATGGCAAGGAAGCAAAGCAAAGGTTACTGTTAGGCAGTTGGCTGACAGGTTGCAGCCCTCTCCTGGACCCTTAGTATCATAGTTTTACAACCGCAATTAAAGCATAAAGATTTAATTAAGACAGTGATGTGAGACACTGTAGGTATTTTCTCAATTTCCCGCGAAATACCTGCTGCAAGGTGGTCGTTCGTGATCAGTTACCTGTGTACTTTGAGTCCGCGAGGAATGTCCCGTTTTGAGAAGCGAGTTGTCGTTCAATTAATAAAAAATTCCCCCCCCCCCCTTTTCAAGAACATAAATTTCATTACCGTATTGAAAAAACGCGCTACTGGACGCTATCCTGCACCAGAGAGAATGACTTCGCATCATCATGTCCTACGTGTATGCTTTCTTTAAGATATATGGGTATACTGTAATATTATCCTTCCTGCAACGACTACATTCAATTATGTTAAGGATGTACTTAACACGATAAACATCGTTACCGGCTACCACTGAAAAAGTCGTTATTTGTGATAAATTTTTCTTCTATTTGTACATAGCAACAATAATGAAAAGCATTTGCGCTATATAATCTGAATGGTATTTATACTTGACCTCGAAAATGTACGTGTTTTTATCTCTAGGCTAATCCGGGCAACAATAATGAACACAAATTCAGAACGAATAAAAATGGTTTATCACATCCGTAGTTGTTTTCCTTATATATACCTCAATCAAACTTTGCGAGCGATGTTCAAAAACCATATTTTTTTTCAGCGTATTATTTGCAGAAGTGTAATATGCATTATATTCGGGATTCCATTAAAATATAAAACGAAACTATCCGAAAAGCCAGGAGTTGACTGTAACACTCTATATATTTCTATTTGTTCTATTATTGTCATATTTGCAACTTATGTAACTCATCAGCAACAGCAAAGCGACAATGACATGACTGTATCGTAATACCACCAGTGACACATGATTTTCACAGCCTGTCTGAACCAATGTGACAACTGCGTCCACAACAATCAGATCTTTTCAGTTTCTTGCCGCATGGCATAGCAGGCCTTGCTGGTGGGAAGGTTAAAGACTGTCAGTATTGAGTTGAATGTAGAGAATAAATGCTAGTTTGTTTCTTTATTTCCACAGTAATTTAAAATCAACGTCTAAAATGTTGGCGTTAATTGTTAAGAGATAACAAGAATGAATGACTTTAAGTAATTGAATACAGGAGTTCTTCAGAGCGGAAATTACCGATGTTTCTTAATGAGACCTCTTGTTCATAACAATGAAGGGGCTGATGAAAGACACATGGGTAATTAAAAAACCAAAGCATTTTCAATAAATTTTTGAACTGAACTCAATGAACAAAAAGTTAAAGCAGTGATGTTTTTACGCATCGACTTTTTAAATCCAGAGAGATATACGACACAGAATTTTCGATCGTATCGTCGCGTGAGTGATAAAAATTATAAAAGAATATTAAAAAATTGCAGTTGGAATAGTGGACATTAAGTATATTATGAATGTACTGCTCAAGGGCATGAATGATGCATAATGCACTGCGCAGTTCTGTTTAATTCTACGAGTGAAATAAAACCAGCAACAGAACACAATATGTTACGGAGAACTACTGTAAGTTATCTCGAGTCACTTTCATATGTTATTTCACATTAATTTCAAATCGACTCGCTACGGACTGGACGGTCCGGGGGTCGAATCCCAGTGGGGGTGATATTTTCCGCACCCGTCCAGACCGGCTCTGGGGCCCACGCGGCTTCCTGTACAATGGGTTGCGGGTCTTTCCCGGGAGTAAAGCGGCCGGGGCGTGGCGTTGACCACCCACACCCATCTAGAGCCAATAATAATAAAAGTTCACCCTGGAACAGGCCACGAAAACCGAGAGGGGGAATAGAACTATATACGAGGGTTGGAACTTTAATAGTGGCAACTATTTATTTACAACTGATACAAAATAGATACATGTTTCGAAGTTTTACTATCCTTCAATGTAGTCACCAGCATTGTGTACAACCCGTTGCCAGCGATGTGGAAGTCGTAGGATACCTTTAGCAGCGCCTGTTGTGTTGATAGTTCGAATGGAGCGGTCTACCGCCTGAAGAATCTCT
>Ga0209628_10001765_pt1 | contig 14258 bp, 4 predicted proteins | sample TergutCu122P4_FD_187285 | JGI IMG/M metagenome (GOLD analysis project Ga0209628, IMG submission 187285) | Cubitermes ugandensis P4 segment gut microbial communities from Kakamega Forest, Kenya - Cu122 P4 (SPAdes) (version 2) | ecosystem: Host-associated > Arthropoda: Insects > Digestive system >...
ACGGTGATGAACCTTCGGGTTCCAAAAACGCGGGGAATTTCTTGACTAGCTGCAGAACCAGTTAGCTTCTCAAGAAGGACTTTGCTCCATGGAGTAAGTAAGTAAGTAAGTAATGGGCAAAGAGTAGATTTAAGAGGCATTGTATTCCACCATTCCTTGGAAGAAAGTAGTTAGTGGCTTGCTAGTTCCTCCAGTGTATTGCCGTTATGAAGAATGGATGTAGTTGTATTCTGAAACATGTTACCATTACACTGTTCATGGCTTCAGTATCATTCTTCCATTGACAAAACCCAACACTAGACTCATATGTAGAGGTAGTCTGACTTGCAGGGATTGTCCAGAAATTGAGAATAGTTCTGTCAGACACAACTCAGTTGTTACCTCCCCCAAAACCTTGTGTTGTTTTTGGAATACCAGGACTAGATGATGGACAAGTCCATAAACTGTGTAATGCTAAATACCAGCCATGTTTAACAAGGTCTCAGTAAATAGTGAAGTGAGGTTTGGCAGTGATAATAACAAAAAGAGTATATTTGGTAACTTGTGTTCATAGGACTGTGGAGGTAAGGGATTGTAAATATAACAGTGAGGTGTGAATTTTGTGTGTAATTTAACAAAGCTATCCGTTGAAGTTGACTGCATGTTGTTCAAAACATGTAGCTTAATGTGAATGAAAACTTACCAACTAAATTACAAAAGTTTTGTGGACAGTAATACCAGTGTAGGTGAATAATATAAATGACCAACTAGATGCAACAATAACAATTTTATTGATCTTTGAATCAGCTCAACATGTTTCAGGCAATCATTTGCCCATCTTCAGGAGCGTAAGACTATGGTTACAGCAATGTGGTGTATTGTCCTAATGTTGTAGGTTGGAGGTCCAGGGTGGGCGGCATAGACTATATGTTTGGTGTGAGGGATGTTGCTGCACCCCGGACCTCCAACCTACTACAACATTAGGACAATACACCACATTTCTGTAACCACAGTGTTATGCTCCTGAAAATGGGCAAATGATTACCTGAAACATGTTGAGCTGATTCAAAGATCAATAAAATTGTTATTGTTGCATCTAGTTGGTCATTTATATTATTCACCTACATTGATGATGCACGGTCAAACACAAATCAAAAGTAATACCAGTACTTCCTGTTACTGTCAGTTGCTAACAGTATATTAGTATTGGCAATAGGTGAATGAGTATGCAACATTCGTGAAATGATACTGACGGAAGGAAACCAAAGTACTTGGAGAAACACCTGTCCCAGTGCCACATTGTCCATCACAAATCCCACATAGACTGCGCTGGAATTAAACCTGGGTGTTCGTGTTGGGAAGAGGGTGACTTTCTGCCTAGGCCATACCACATCCATGTTGTGTGTATTTTTATAATTCGTACCATTGTTTGTAAAGAACTGGAACCACTAATCTATTGTAATATGTTGGTTTGTATGGTATTTCTGAATTTTCTAGATTTTGGTGCTACAAGATAATGTGAGATGAAAATATGTAGAACATAAATATGTATCTCTTATACACATAAAATAGTGATCTGGAAGAGTAGTCACAATAAAATAATCCTGAATGAGTTACAAGTTGTCACACAACCATACGTAGTCAAACTTTACATGAGTGTGCAGCATACTTACTTCCATATGGAAAGTGTGAAGCATGAAAAGCCTGATTTAAATGTCTGTTTACCCTTCGTGAAATGCCAGCCAACAGGGAAGAGACAGGTACTAATTGTCAGGGGTTTTTGTCATGCATACTACTATGTAATTTTCCTTAAATATTTGTGTGTGTGTGTGTGTGTGTGTGCGTGCGTGCGTGCGTGCGTGCGCGCGCGCCACTGCATTAAAACACTAAAGTAAAGAAAGCCTGAAAGGGAGGTAGTTTAGCACTAAGAGTATGGACTGGGGATTATTTAAATTGAAAGTTAAATGAAGGAACAAAATCCACAACCCCAAGTGGTTGTTCCACTGTACTCCGAACACTTAGGAAATCACTTCAAACCCTGGATTGGCCTTTGCACCAAACTGACTGCCCTGAATGCTGACATTGCAGATGTAGATGTTACCCAGGGAACTGATATATATATATGGTCATTTTTTATTATTGCCATCACAGTCCTCCCAAAATGGACTGTCTCCCATTCAGATAAAATGCATATAGAATAAGTATCATGGGAAGTCATTTCAAACAATGACCAAACTTCATTAATCTGGGGAAGGGTGTCGGGCATTGAAAAAAAATTGATTCATGCAATTTATGTAAGTCTGTAAAACTTGATAATTGTAGGTAGGTTTCACCCTGTCATAGGCCACGAGGCCCTTAGGGAGAGTGGAGGTATAGCTCTACTCTATTTTTGACCTCAGCACTAGAAGGGGGTGAGGGGTCAGTGTCACACCTTGGCTGCACTTTACCCCCGGGAAAGACCCACTACCCATTGTACAGGAGGCTGGTTGGGCCTCAGGGCTGGTCTGGACAGGTGCGGAAAATCTTGCCTCCGCCAGAACTCGATCCCCGGACTGTCCAGCCCATAGGCAGTCGTTATACCGACAATGCTACCCCGTCCACACTTGATAATTGTAATGTAGTTTAAATGTAAGTATATATTGTTAGAGATAATTGTGATTTAAAGATTATTTTTTATTTGTTTTAGATGGTCGAGGGGCAACACGCAAGAAACGAAAAGTGAGCGGCGCAAGTGGTTTTTCTGGTGTGTCAGTTTCACAGCTGTTGGCGCAGAGGGAACACAACCTTGCTGCAGGAATGCTTCCTCACGTTAAAGAGCCTGCTGGTCGGGCACCACAGGTCAGTAGAAGCATGTGAAGGACTTGACTACTGAGGTTCAGCTACATCCACGTAACTTTCAGTTACAACACGTACTTTGTTAGTAGTTTTGAAATTGAAAAATGGTCTGCACACCAAGTTAAGTGTGTGATGTTTGTCATATTTTGGAATAAACTCTCAGAAGTTTAAGGATAGTTGGCTTAAGGAGTCATGTGCCTAATTCTTTCAGTAGTTAGAAATGAAGAGTATTACTTCCCTATATGGTAAAGCAGACATGCCATTCTGGATGTCTTTATTATTTTTAAATCATGTCATTGGATTATTGTTTGATGGTGATCACAGATAACTTCCATGTAAAAGTCAGGATGTATGTCTTCTTGTCTGTTATTTACTTTATAATGTTTTTGGGCATGGCGGATGTCAAAAGATTTGCACAGCTTACTACATTCATACACATTATGGTACTGTGTCTTATAAACCAGCAGATGTGCTAGCACATATCACAAGTCCTTTGTATGATTCACTTGCAGTTAACATAGAGTCATGTCATTTTTCTTCACTGGGGTGAATATGATGATTCTGCTATGAATGTTACGCAATGAAGACCACTATTTACTCATACAGTTTTCATTTCCAGCAGTTGTAATGTAACAAGACAGGGACTGTACATATAACGTAACAATGAGGTGCATTCAAATAACCATTTTTGCTTTGGAAAAACAATTAGTATTACATGTTCTGAGCATGTGCCTGTAGCCTTAGATATCCAGCAGGCAAAGCACATGTGCTATATTGTCATCTGTGGCATGTCTGGCTCTGCCTTATTGTTCTGCATTACCTTATAAACAGCATGATTTTCAGAAGAAAATGTGAAAAGTGTGTTTTGATTTTCTCTACAACTTCTGTCTGAAAAATTTCTATTCTAAGAAGAATTCATGGAGCTATAATCATAAATGTATTTACATCTTCATGTAAAGTCCCCATTACTCTTGTCAAATCTTAAATAAAACTTTAACTTTTGTGACAGAATATCGAAAAATACTCAAATTTCATGAAAATCTGTATGATGGAAGCCGAGTTGTTCCATGCGGATGGACGGACAAACAGACATGACAAAGCTAATAGTCTTTTGTTGCAGTTTTGTGAACACGCTTAAAAATGACACACACATGGATTTATGAGGTGAAAACAGCACTATAACCACTGTTTTGTGTGATTTTAAAGTGATGTGTATCATCGGATCTTTGATAAATAACCGACTTTTCTTCTGGTGTTTCAGTTAGTGAAATGCAAAACAAAAGAATGGGGTTGCTTGGAATTCTGTTTGGCTGTTGGTTTTATGGCAGTATCATTTGATGAACCATTGAAATTTGGTATGGATGTAGACCATACATGTATCTAAAAATTCTGTATGAAATGTTGTTTGTAAGGTAACAGGTGAAGCTTGGTATTGGTGTGAATCTTTCAGTTATGTGGAAAAATATTTAAGGAGAATCAAATGTTAACTTGAAAATTGCCAAGAATAAAATAAAAAATTAAGATTTCAGTCTGGGTTGCTCTGGTCTGTTGATGGGTAAAATGGATGTACAAAGCATTGCTAAGAGGACCTCCAATCTCACAAACTATATACTGCTGCTACTATTAATTAACTGTAACATGTGTTTAAACAAAATGGGTACTTTACTCACATTTGAACCTATGGCCATATGAACTTGAGTCCAGCATGCTGGCACATGGAGCTAAATTGCTGCTCACTTTTGGGTTGTACATTCATTTTAGCTAAAGGTAGATGGGCAGGTGAAAGTTCTTTGTCTTAAGTTAATAAATGCTTGGTGTGTGAACAGTTTATTTCTTTTTCTAACAACCAGGGAGTGCTCCACCATCAAATGCAATGATATTGAATGTATTGGTAGAAACTAAAATGCGGTGTGTTTACATGTGGCACAGCATGGTTTGGCCAATTTACACTTTATCAAGGACATGCGAAAATTACTGATTACACTAATTTAAGTTATATTTTCAATACTGTGATTGTGTTTTAGTGTTAGAAATATGGCTTATGCAGTAAAATGTACTGCTAAGTTACCATATAATATAGTGATTATATTTTCAGCACTGCATACTTTGTATTTTTTGTATGTTTATAACTTATTCCACATCCTACCTTAATTTTAACAAACTTGTGGATCCCTGGAATGTATGTATGTATGTAAGTAAGAAACAATTGTAATCTGTAGTTTTCATATGTCCCTGATGCTGAAAATGGGTCATAGTGTGTTGGGCCGTGTGTAAATAGATTGTAATTTATTTTCAGACAGTACATTTTGTTATATAGTTACATTTGACTGTATATTTAACATTATTGAAGATTTGTGATTATTAATTGTTGGTATGACAACTGTGAACACATGACAAACAAACATTAGATCTCGAAATATGACAGGAAGACTATGTGCATAAGTGCTATGTTTTTCTAATTATATACCTTTCATTTGATACAGAGTTGGAGTGGAGGACAATCTTGTGTGGGAACAACTCAACATCTTCCTACAAGTGGTCCACAGATACCAAACAGGGCTCATTTTCCACCACCATGCTTTACGTCTGACACTAATGTTATTCAAGGTGTCAACACTTCTCCACAGTTACTCCGTTACACCACCCCGAATGGAGGAGTCACATCAGCCATCTTGGGTGGCAATATCATGGTCCATCCAAACACCTCACCTGTCCATCTGAGCAACCTAACACAGCAGCAGCAGAATTTGATTGGAGTTGCAGGAAACAATCAACCTGCTATGAGCCTTCAGCCTGGGAATCCAGTTCTGGAGCAGTCCAATACACAGAGCAGCAGCAGTAGTGTGAACCCTCACCAAGGTGGAATAGTCACCACTGGAAATGCAGCTGTCTTATCAAGTAATGCTGTTCATCCTACTGTTGTGAGTAGCAACACAACCAACCCTGTGATGATTGGTAACACAGGGAATCAAGTTATGATGGGTGCTGGTGGAATGATGGTTCATAGTGGAGGAAATCCTGGTATATTATGTCAGCCTCAACAAAGGTTACCACCTTTGAGTAGCACTCCCGATGAAATGCACACTGCAAGTGGTGGTGCCATCAGTGGTAATAGTAAAGCACTTCAGCAGCAACACCATGTTATGTACTCAGGTGTCATTAATTCTTCCAGTTCCAGTCAAAATCCTCAGGATCTCCACATGTTAAGAATGCAGCAGCAGCAATTCTATGGGCAACCACAAAGTCAGTATCATGTTTCACAGCCTCGATTAGAAGATCAGAACAAAGTTCTGATGCAACAGCAGCAGCCTTCTGCAGTGCAGAATGCGAGACAGCCACAGCAACATCATCAGTTTGTGTCTGTTCCATGCAGCAGTGGTGTTAGCATTCCAGGACCTGGTAATATCTTTGTTGATCAGTATAACAGAGGGCAACAGATAACAGGGCCACTTTCTCAACAGCAGCAGCCACAGCAGCAACAACATCAAAATATTTTGCAAATGCAGCAGCCACATCACCATCAAATGCTATCATCAGGTTCAGCTGGCAGTGCAGGTATCATGATGATGCATCAGCAGAGAGCACCACCATGGCAGCAACAAAACCGAAACCATGCCAGCACTATGGGTACAGGGGCAGCAGTGATGGCCGTGAATCAGCCACATCATTCTCCAGTAGTTATGCCAACGTCACAATCTAATGCCTTGCCACCTCCCAGCACTTACGACCGTGTTCCTCCTCTACATCACCACACACCTCCACCACCTGTTTGGACAGAAGAAGTGTCAAGGAAGAAGCCTAAGGGGTCAGGAAAGGCTGGTTCAACCAGCAGAAAACAGAGATCATATAGTACCCTTGATCATCATCAGCATCATCGTGTAGGTATTGCTGCGTTACAAGGAAGTGGAGGACCTACACCCATGGATTCTCATGCCCCATGTCCAAACATTGATGTGCGTCAAATTCCTTTAGAACATAACCGACCTCCACCTTCTCATCCAAATAATAGTGATAGCTCTAATCCCAATTATGCGGCGGGAACCAACCCAAATGTCCCGTCTTTTATGGAGGATCCTAGTGGCTATCTAGCACAGCAGACTGCGCTACTGAACAGCACCATTTCACGTCAGACTGGTGTTGGTGGCCCCAGCTTTTTGTGTCATAGCCCAGTTCGAAATCCCATAACTCCTGACCAGCAGGTGCCGAGTCCTCAGAATGTTGCTGTTAATGTTCCAACTTCCTGTTCATCACCAACAGCAGTTGGTGTTCCTCTTCCCAGTAATGTCCTTTTACCCACCCCAAAAGGAACCCCTGGTTTTACCTCAAGGACAAATTCAAATATTCCTGTACCACAACCAAACCTCAATGTTCATGCTTCGGTTTCAAACTCAGTAGCTATAACATCACATCACGGTATAGGCAGCCCAATTCCTACAGTTTCAGTAACCATATCGTCATACACTCAACCTCAAAATCAGGGCTCAGCAATGCTTAATGTTGGTGTACCTGACAGCAGTGTCCTGCATGAACATAGAATGGAAGTGGGAAATCATTGTCAAGGTTGTGGTGTTAGTTCAGGTTCATTGCTTCCTGTTTCTTCGTCTGGAGGTGGTGCAGGCGATAATATATTATTCCATCATCAAATGCAACATCACATCCAACCGGTTATACAACCTGAACACACAAATTTGAATCCTGGGAGCCAGCGAGTGCACCAGCAGCAATCACAGCAACAGCATAACATGTCAAATGAATTTAAACATTTTCATGTGCAGCTTAATTCTGGAGGATCACCAAATGACACATTGGTTCAACAGAATTCAAATAGTGGAACTCCAACCCCTAATATTGTCCAAGAAGAAAGTCCAGTAACATCTTCAACGTTTGATAGGTTAGGGAATCCTGTACCTCAGCATCACCAGGTGTCAATGACATCTGACTCGAGAGGACCGATCCAAGGGGGTACTGTTAGTACAAGTAATGGTTCACCCGTGGAGACGTACAGTTTACCACAGCCTGAAGCATCACCATCATCATCCACACCAACTTCATCACAGAATTGTCGAGTCCCTGACACATCTTCAACGTCAAACATCTACATTTCCTCTTCTTCGTCATCTCCATTCACAGTACCTAATGTAAGTCCACCTGGACTTTATTCCTATTCCAGTCCATCACAAGTACACTTTCAAGCTCCTAGATGTGAGAATGTGGTTGCCTGTTCCTCACCAGGCATACCCAGCTCTCCTGTTATGAGGCATTCTAATAGACCAGGTGATAACTATTGCCATCATATACATGATCAAGCTAGAGGCCAGAAGTTCACAGTCCAGTCCTCAACAGTGGTCACAACAATGGCAAGTGGCCATACAGTGAGCAGCAACACAATAACCTCAGTCCTAGCTGGAAAAGCAAACACTGCAACTGTGTCAGTTGGAAATCCTTCAGCACCAACTGCCAACACCCCACCTACATCTTTAATACCACTTCCACCTCAGCCTGCACTGCCAATATATACAAGTCAAGCAGCCATGATGACCATACCACAGCCTTCTGTATCGGTTCCAGCTGCACATTCACAAGGCATGCCAGTTGCTACTGTCTCCAAGTCACCATTAGAGATGGTTCAGAGTGTTGTGAGCAGTATTCAGGTATCTCCACATCAACAGCAGCAGAATGTGATGGGCACAGGGAATGGAGTGCAGGCTCAACAGCAACAGCAGCAGCAGCAAGCAGCAGCTATACTGAAACCCCCTGGGGCTCCTCCTGGACTGCCTCCAGGACACTTCCTTGTCTCAAGTGGTGGTCAGTTGATAATGGCAAATACTGGAAGTGTAATGACCCCACCAGGTCCTGCTGCAGGTTTGATGGCTCCACCACCACAACCTCCTCCTCCCCACTCTATGGCAAAACTTGTCAGCCATTCTTCGATGCCACCTATGTCGGTGTCACCCATGGTGACAAGTGTGACTGCAGCAGTTACTCAGGTTATTCCTGCTGTTGGTGTGGCACAACAAGTCTTGGGCCAACCTACGGTTTTAGTGAATGCTTTGCCTGCACCCTTACTTATTCAGCCGAGTGTAATGACTGTTGATGGAATGACAGGACTTAATCAGAATGCCATGCAAATTCCTCATCTAGCAGTTGCAACAGGAAATGTTATCCATCATTCTCAAGGACCAAACAGTGCAGGGAATGGAATAGGGCAGTTACTGGATACCATAAATCAGGAGCATCCAGGCTCTCGAAATTCACAGACCACTTCGGGGTATATGCGCCATACGCCCCAGCAAACATCTCTGCTCTCACCTGAAATATCACACCATTCTTCCCCAACACCTGGCAGTGGGAAGAAAAAAGGGGGGAGTAAGAAACGAAAAGTGTCTCCCCAAACTGTTGCTTCCATGTTACACATAGCATCTCAGCAGAACTCCCCAGCTGCTGCAGCTACTGCCACAGCAACCGGTATTGTCATGCAGCAACAGCAGCAACAAAACTTCCCACAGCAGAGTTTCACAATGTCTGGTCCACATCAGAGTATAACCACAACTGGTCCAATGCTTCAGGCACTGACTATAGTTCCTGGAAAGGCAGGTGCACCTGCACAGATTCTCATGAATGGGCAACCAGGCACCACAACAGGACATTTTGGAACTCAGCAACTAATAGCAGCTTCTGCCACTTCACAACCTCCACAACAAATAAATCTTCTTCAACCTGTGAATCTCTTGAATGGTGCAGCTGGTGTTGTTCAGAACTTCCCAACATTTCAGCAGTTCATTGTCCCTAGTTTGGGAGGCATGGTTATGGCAACTGATGGAACAACTACCCTCCTTCCAGATGCCACCAACCTTGGGGTTCAGTTGCAGCTACAGAATGTCAACGGTCAAAATGTTCTAACTCCTGTTCAGAGTCACGGAGGAACTGCAGTATTTGGTCATCCAACTGGACAAAGCATTCTTACAGCAGGTCCTGCAGGCATGGTTATTCGAACTCCAACCACAGGAGGTAAAATGACTACAGGGCCAATGTTACAACAGCAGAATGGTGGAGCACCACAGTTCTTGACAAGTTCTCCCAATGGAGGGCAGTTTCTTGTGAATGGTACAACAGCATTTGGTGGGCAGCTCAGCCCATTGGTAGCAAATGTCAGTCCTAATCAGCAAATGTCTTTCACAGCCAACAGTTCACCTGTAAGGCCTGCTACAGGAGCACACCAGTCTCAGCAGGAATTCGTACAATGTGGACAGATGGGACAGACCTTGATGGTACCATGCACAGCTTCCACAACTCAGAACCACCAGAACACTACTGTAGTACAACAGAACACCACAATTGTCCAGCAGCAGACTACAATGGTGTCCAACAACCAACAACTTGTTACAACTCCTCAGAACTTCCCTTCCAGCAGCACCAGTAATGCTGTGGCATCAGCTACCACCCTGAATGTAAACCATCAGAACTTCATTGTGGGGAGCAGTACTGCACAATGTGTCCAGGATAAGATACAGACAAGTCCAGTCCAACAGGGCAGTAGTAGTTCATCATCATCGCCTCCACCCTCCAGACAAGCCGGCCAGCCACCTCTGATGATGAAACACTCTGTTTCGACTCAGACTGCTGTGAACCAGAGTGTTCAGGCATCCTCATCTCCATCAGTAACACCTGGATCGCTTGTGGTGACAACTAACAACACATTTTGTCAGACTTTGACAGCAGCTTCATCTGGTGGGAGTCCACCTGACACCACAACACACAGTCCAATAGACCCTGGAGGTGGGAGCAATAGCAGTGGTGGTAGTTCTGATGGTCATTCCCTGACACCATCTGCCGACACTACCACACATTCAACAGGTGTTGGAAGTACTGATGATGGTCTGTCTTCTCCTTCCCCTTCTTCATGTCCAGTCACAGGCTCATGTGGGGCTGTTAGTGCTAATGGAGAAAGTCTTCTAGGCAGACAACAGTCCTCGTCTGGGGTAACAGTATCTCCAATGCCTATGGTGCATTGTGTGTCTAGTAGTAATGAGCAAGACTCTTCTGGTGTAGGAGACCAGACTGAATATGACTGGGGAGTAAGTAGTGGGAAAGGTATGTTTGTGAGTCCAACTGTTACTGAAGGGGGTTTCAGTAGTAATGCCTCAAGTCCACGCCAAACTGATTACCCTGGGAAGTATGTTGGAAGTGATGTTATGATGAGTGTGACGGGTATAGGACATATGATATGTGAAAGTGAGAGACGAAAAAGTGTTGGGAATATGTACGTGGAATCCTCTACAGTTTCTGCACTGTCATCATTTAGTGGAAGTGGTAGTGGCGAACTTCTTTCCAAACAGCAGCAAGAAGCTGTTGTCAGTTCCAGGCAATTGTTTGAGTACAATAACAGTGATGAGAGAAGAGTCATGCCACGGAGTAGTGTGAACTCTAAGCTCTGTAGCAGTAGCAGTAATGTGGAGCTTGTTACAGCAGTGGCAGAACGTGGTGCAAAGCGCAAACACAGTGATGCCCTAGTCGTCATGGAGACACATGCACATGATATCCACAGTATGGAGGAGGATGATGAAGGTACTGTATGCAACTCTATGTAAATATCATGTAGAGGTAGCATGCTCATACGTTGATGGTAATATTTTAACATACAGAGTAATAAGTACAGTAGATCTGATTCCTTCAGTCTTGATTGTGGTTATATTGTGTTGATGAAAATCTCATTAATTCATCATATAGAATGTTTAAGTTTAAGGGCGGAGAAGTAATGTACATTTTGTTATGGTATACATTAATCGGTATTTTTTAGCATTACTGGAGCAGAATGCATACACATATAATGATGTGGTATTTTTGGTGGGAAATGTGTATTTTTTATTCTTGAGGCATATTCTGGTCTATTTTGGATGCTTCTTCCATGTTTAGTTCTAATTGTCAACACATGCAATCTGGGGTGGGGGTGGGGGGATTGTAGGATGTCCTCTGTCATTATTATGCAAGATATTGAATTTTAATGGATTTTGTGTTACTATTCTCTCTTTTATGTTTGAATTTACATTTCATATAAACAACATTTCTTACCATTTTTCATTACATGACATGCACATTTCTGCAAGATTGGCCACATGTTATGGATTAATGTGATTTTCCATTCATTAAAATTAGTGTCTTGAAGATATCAGTTGCATTTTACCTGTCTGTATGACAGTTTCGTTTCCATGGGACTTCAAGTTATAGCTGTCTAGCCTTAATAGATGTTGCTGAATATTCAGTTATGTAATTTAAATTCATTATTGAGTAGATGTACTTTCCTTTTTATTATTCATAACATCATACTGAATTGTTGTATTTCCTATTGCATTTTGATTGTTATCCATATTGTTGAATTTTCAGTTTCTGTGCATGGCATGAATTTATGGGGGCATCTGTTGCTTGTATGATGTAATGTGCATTTTAAAGGTTTGTTTAAAGTAGTGGATGAATTTGTGATGGAATGATTGGTATGGATATGTATATTTTGTCTTGATCCTGACCTTGCTAAATGCTCAGAATATCCTTAACCCGTGCTTGATTCGAGGTTCTCACAGCAGTGTTGCTGAAGCATCAAGCCTGTTGGGATGTAACAGTGCATCATTGGGTAAGTAGTTCTCAGTATGTTGTAGGCACTACAGTCCTTTGAAACATAGCTAACTACTCATCCAGTGGCATAGTGTCACATCCCACACTTGATGTTCATCTGTAACCCATTCAGGCAGATATATGGCATGTGCATATCCCGTAAAGCTGGAATTCTAACAAAATAAGGCATTTCCAACATTATTACTATTGTCAGGTTATTTATTTATGTTTTTTCTACAAATAAACATGTCCATGCTGTTTTTGACTCTGTTCAGGGATAATGACCCTTGTTAATACTCATAGTATATACTGCTGTGACACATGGACCTGTATTGTGTGAGCAAGAGTCATGGGGTATTCATTTTGAAGATGGAAACGGGCAAGATATATGGGATATCAGCCTCAAACTGCCACGAGAAACTGAGATCATCTGTAGCAGCTGTAGGCCATACAGCTGTGCATTATCCCAGGTGCTTGCTAATATTGCCTTATGACTAAATGTCATAAAGTGTTAAATGAATTTACCCTTGAACTGAAACAGAGTTGTTTGAGTCTACCTTAATGGGTTTATAATACATCCAGAATAGCTGTGTTTTGTCTGAAAGGAATAATTGGACATGGCTAACATTTATTAGCATCCTGTGCGTTTGGATGTCATGCATGTTTTATGCTGCTGTATCAGGCTTGCTTTTTGAGTAGGCATGTAGCTTTTTGCTCACTGAACAACAACACAGCCTTCCTTTTCTACTCCGTTGCTAAGAATCTGGACATTGCACTGTAGGTATCGTGACTGAACTGGTACAGCCATAGGTTTCTTTTTTTGGTAGGGTACCAACCCAGTGTCTGTATGCAGGAAGTAAGAAAATTTCTGCCTTAAGTGTCATAGTTTACAGTAAAATGCTGAATTGTGCAAACCTCAAGACTCGCGTATAAAATTGTATTTTATCATACTCATTGTTGTGACTCCTGCAGGCTGGACAGGCAGATTTCAGCTGCCAGCATAGGGAAGGAATTTAATCATTAGCACCACACCAAGACCATCTCTTGGTGCACACATTGGTTCTATCCAGTGGATACCAGGAGGACTTTATCCATTGGTAAATTTGCCTGGGCTGTGAAGCTAATCACTTACCTCCATTTTCACCTGAAATTATGAATGTATGAGGTTGTATGTCTTCTTCTCCATATGTTTTCAAGACATTGTGCCTAATAAATAACATGAACAACTTAAATAGGTAAAATCTTGTAATTCCAGAGAGGGAAAGGTGGAATTTTTTCAACCGGAATAGCCTCAAAATCTTCATCGGAAACCTTTTGTGCAAGTTTATATTCGGTATTGTCCCGAACGCAAATCACTTCGAGTCCTGTGGTTGTTTTTGTGGAACCTATTAAGTCAACGGCAGTTTGAACATCAACAAGCGGCTTGCCTTGCCAGTTTTTCGAGATATAGCAGAATAATCTATGTTCAACTTTGTTCCACTTCGATGTGCCGCGAGGAAAATGAGACACCTCAATTGTTAGTCCCGTGCGATTGGCAAATTCTTGAAGTTGATATTTCCACATTCTCACTCTGCAACCATTGCTGCCGCCGCTGTCACAATTTATGTAGATTTTCTTTTTGCCAGGAAAAGTATGCTTGCCAACAGTTTCCCACCAACGCGATATGCTTTCAACTGCAAATTCACTGGTATCATGGCTTGTTCCAACATTTACAAAGCCTGTATTGTTGTTTAGGTTGTAGACCCCATAAGGCGAAATTTTACCGAGTTCTTCGAGAGGGAAATCGTGGTCAAGAACTTTTCGGGGGTCTTTATTGGGACGGTATTCCTGCCCGTTAT
>Ga0209628_10001766_pt1 | contig 14250 bp, 11 predicted proteins | sample TergutCu122P4_FD_187285 | JGI IMG/M metagenome (GOLD analysis project Ga0209628, IMG submission 187285) | Cubitermes ugandensis P4 segment gut microbial communities from Kakamega Forest, Kenya - Cu122 P4 (SPAdes) (version 2) | ecosystem: Host-associated > Arthropoda: Insects > Digestive system...
CGCGGGATGCCGCGGCAGGTGCTGGATTGCACCTGCAAGGCAGCCCGTGCGGCCAGGCGCCCGCTGCCGGGATGCGCTGGGTGCCGAGTGTTTTTGCCAGGTACAAAACGGATTTCGCCATTGACGATGATCTCTCCCTCTGAAACAGGCTGGCAAAAACACGGCCACGGTGGAATATCCGGGTTTACCTTGCTGGAGGTGATGGTCGCGCTGGCCGTGGTGGCCATTGCGCTGATCGCGGGCCTGCGCTCCAGCGCCGCCCTGACCGGTAACGCCGAGCGCCAGAGCGCCGTGCTGCTGGGTCAGTTGTGCGCCGAAAACCGGCTGATCGGGCTGCGGCTGGCGCGCCAGTTGCCGGGCGTGGGCGAATCCACCAGCGACTGCGTGCAGGCGGGCCACACGCTGCAAGTAACGCAGACCGTGCGCGCCACGCCCAACCCCAACTTCCGCCGCGTGGACGCCGCCGTCAGCGAGGATGGGCGCTTTATCGTGCGCGTGGTCACCATCGTGGGCAGGAATTGAGATGGGCAAAGTGCACCCATTGCGCGGCTTCACCCTGGTCGAGGTGCTGGTGGCGCTGGCGCTCATGGCGGTGATGGCCACGCTGGCCTGGCGCGGCATTGACGGCATGGCGCGCGCGCAGCAGACCGCGCAGCGCACCACCGACGACGTGCTGGCCTTGCAGGCCGGGCTGATGCAGTGGCGCGCCGATCTGGACGCGATGATGAGCTGGCCCGGTCCTGGTGGCGCCTTGCCCGCCACGCCCGCCGGTCAGCGCAGTCTGGCCTGGGACGGCAGCGTGCTGCGCATTACCCGCACCAGCGCGGGTAGCGTTGACGCCGGGCTGCGCGTGGTGGCCTGGATGCGGCGCGGCGGCGACGGCCAGTGGCTGCGCTGGCAGTCCGCGCCAGTGCGCTCGCACGCGGCCTGGCTGGCCGCCTGGGACGAGGCCGCGCGCTGGAGCCAGACCGGTGCGCCGCAGGGCGTGCAGCCCGGCGGCGCGCAGGCGGTGGCGATTGCCAGCGCGCTGGAGTGGCAGGTGCGCTACTTTCGCAACAACGCCTGGACCAACGCGCTGTCCAGCGGGGCCGAAAGCGCCGCCAACGTCAACGTCCTGCCTGACGGCGTGCGGCTGCTGATCACGCTTGCGCCCGGTCAGGGGCTGGCCGGCGCGCTGACGGTTGACTGGGTGCGGCCCGACTTTGGAGGCGCGCAATGACGCGCCGTTTGCCTCCGCGCCCGCGCCAGCGTTCACGCGGCGTCGCGCTGCTGATGGCGCTGATCATCGTCACGCTGGTGGCGGCGCTGGCCGCCGCCGCGCTGTGGCGGCAGTGGCGCGCGGTGGCAGTCGAAGGCGCCGAGCGCGCCCGCGTGCAGTCGTCGTGGATCCTCACCGGCGCGCTGGACTGGGGGCGGCTGATTTTGGCTGGCGACCTGCGTGAATCCAATGTCGATCATCTGGCCGAGCCTTGGGCCGTGCCGCTGGCCGAGGCGCGCCTGTCCACCTTTTTGGCCGCCGGTCAGGCCAGCACTGACATTGACCGCGACGCCTTCCTGTCTGGCCAAATCACCGACCTGCAAGCGCGCCTGAACGTGATGAATCTGGTGACGGGCGACGCCGACAGCCAGCTGCAGGCGTACCAGCGCTTTGAGCGCCTGTTTCAGCAGCTTGGCCTGCGCAGCGGCGAGCTGGCGAGCCTGCGCGACGCGCTGGCGCGCGCCAATGCGGCCATGCAGGCGGGCGACGCCAAAACCGCGGGCGACGCGCCGCTGCTGCCGCGCCGCTTTGACCAGCTGGCCTGGCTGGGCGTGTCCGCCCAAACGCTGCAACTGCTGCGCCCCTACGTCACCGTGCTGCCGGTGGCTGGCGCCGTCACCAGGGTCAACCTGAACACGGCCAGCCCGCTGGTGATTTACGCCGTGCTGCCCGCCATCGATCTGGCGCACGCCGAGCAAATGGTGGCCCGGCGCGGCCAGAAGTATTTTTCCAGCCTGCAAGACGCGGCCCAAGGCGCCGGGCTGGCCGCGGCCGATGTTGACGCCGCCTGGGTCAGCGTCAGCTCCGACTTCTTCGAGATTCGCGGCCTGCTGCGGCTGGACGAACTGGCGCTGCAGGAAGTGGCCGTGGTGCACCGCTCCAGCGGCCCGGCCCGCCCCGGCGTCATCACCCTGTGGCGCGAGCGCACGGCAATTGCCGCGCCGGTGGTGGTGGGGCGGTGAGCGCATTTCTCCTCTCCTGCAAGCTGGAGATGGAGAAAGCGCAAAATTAATAGCTGCCAGCGCTCGTTATGCAAGAATTTCAGCATCTTTCAATACCAAAAACCTTGCTGAACAAGCGCAGCCAGCTATCATAAACATACCACAGCGCAAACCTTTGCAGCCCGGCGCACCTACAATCCCCGCACCCTATGAGCCTGCTGCTGATCACCCTGCCTGCTGGCCTGCCTGGTCCGGCTTGCAGCTATCCCTATGCCACGTCGGTTGACGGCCAAAGCCTGGCCGCCCACGGCGACGCAGGCGCGGCGCTGCTGCCGCCGGCCGGGCGCGGGGTGGAGGTGGTGGCGGTGGCGCCGGCGGCGCGGCTGTCGTGGCGGCGCGTGACGCTGCCGCAGGGCGTTGGGCCAACGTCGCCGCGCTTGCGCGCTGTGCTGACCGGCCTGCTGGAAGACCAGTTGCTCGACGACGCCGGGCAGTTGCACTTTGCCCTTGAACCCGGCGCGGCGGCGGGCGGCGCGGCTTGGGTGGCGGTGTGCGAGCGGGACTGGCTGGCCGCGCACCTGAACGCGCTGGACGCGGCGCAGCGCCCGGTCAACCGCATCGTGCCCGAGCTGTATCCGCGCACCGGCACGCCGCGCTTGAGCATTACCGGCCAGCCAGACCAGCCCTGGCTGCTGATGAGCGGCGAGCGCGTGCCCGGCGGCGCGCAAGCGCTGCCACTGACGCCCGGCGCGCTGGCCCTGCTGGATGACGGCGGCGGCGCCGCCAGCGCGCCCGAGCTGACGGCCGAACCCGCCGTGGCCGCGCTGGCCGAGCAGTTGCTGGGCCAGCGCGTCACCATCGAGCAGCCGGCGCGGCGCATGCTGGCCGCCAGCCGCGCGCCGTGGGATCTGGCGCAGTTTGAGCTGGTGCGCACCGGCGGCGCGCGCGCGGCCAGGCGCGCGGCGGCGTTGTGGCGCGACTTTGTGCACGCTCCGGTGTGGCGGCCCGCGCGCTGGGGCGTGGCGCTGCTGCTGCTGATCAATCTGGCGGGCCTGAACCTGCTGGCCTGGCGCACCCAGCAGGAGCTGGGCGCGCGCCGCGCGCACATCGACGCCATGCTGACCGAAACCTTTCCCCAGGTGCGCGCGGTGGTCGATGCGCCGCTGCAAATGGCGCGCGAAGTGGCCGCGCTGCGTCAGGCCGGCGGCGCGTCATCGGCGCGCGACATGGAGCAAATGCTGGCCGCCTTTGGGGCCGCGGCGCCCGCCCAGTCAGCGCCAACAGCAATCGAATTTACCGCTGGCGAGCTGCGCCTGAAAGGCGTCGAATTAAACGCCGAGCTGCTGGCCGAAAGCAGCCAGCGCCTGCGCCCGCTGGGCTACCGCTTGCAGACCGGCGCGGACGGCTTGCTGCTGCGCCAGGAGGACGCGCCATGAGGCTAGTTTGGTGGACGCGGCTGGGCGCGCGCGAGCGCCGCTTTGTCGTGCTGGCCGCCGCCGTGATCGCGCTGGCCCTGCTGTGGTGGATTGCCATCGCGCCCGCGCTGCGCACCATCGATCAGGCCCGCGGCCAGCGCGCCACGCTGGCCGCGCAGGCCGAGCAAATGCAGCGCCTCAAGCAGGAAGCGCAAGCGCTCAAAGCCCTGCCGCGCCTGTCGCACGAAGAAGCGCGGCGCGCGCTTGAAGCCAGCCTGAAGCAGCGCCTGGGCGAACACGCCCAATTCACCGTGGCGGGCGACCGCGCCACCGTACAGCTAAAAGACGCGCCCGCCGCCGCCCTGGCCGGCTGGCTGACCGACGCGCGCATCAACGCCCGCGCCATTCCCCTCGAAGCCAAATTGCAGCGCGGCGCCAGCGCCGATGTGGTCTGGAGCGGCACGCTCCAGCTTGGCCTGCCATGACCGCGCAGCGCCGCCCAAAACCTGCCGCCGCGCCGTGGGGCTGGGCGCTGACCGGCGCGCTGGCCGGGCTGGCCGTGGTGCTGGCGGCCAGCGCCCCAGCGCGCTGGCTGGCTGGCGCCGTTGCCAGCGCCAGCGCGGGCGCGGTGCTGCTGGCCGACCCGCAAGGCAGTGTCTGGTCCGGCTCGGCGCGGCTGGTGCTGACCGGCGGTGCGGGCAGCCACGACAGCGCCGCCCTGCCCGGGCGTGTGCAATGGCAACTGACACCCACCTTGAGCGGCCTGCACGCCAGAATCGACGCCGCCTGCTGCACCCGCGCCGCGCCGCTGCTGCTGCGCATCAGCCCGCGCTGGGGCGGCGCGCGGCTGGCGCTGGCCGACGGGCAATCCATTTGGCCAGCGTCGCTGTTGAGCGGCCTGGGCACGCCGCTCAACACCATCCAGCCGCAAGGCGAGCTGGCGCTGGACACGCACGGGCTGCAAGCCGATCTGGCGTCCGGGCGCATCCGCCTTGAAGGCAGCGCCGAAATCACCGCGCGCCAGCTGGCGTCGCGCCTGTCCACGCTGCAACCGCTGGGCGCGTACCGGCTGCAACTGCGCGGCGGCGACGAAGTGGCGCTGAGCCTGTCCACGCTGGAAGGCAGCCACCTGCTGCTGACCGGCAGCGGCCAATGGGCGGGCGCGCGGCTGCGCTTTAGCGGCCAGGCCAGCGCCGCGCCCGGCATGGAAGTCCAACTGGCCAACCTGCTGAACCTCCTTGGCCGCCGCCAGGACGGCAAGGCGATCATTTCATTTGGTTAGCCGCCGCCGCACGGTTTATGGCATTCTTGCAATCTTGTCAATCATGAACACTTTCAAACCGCTGGCCCTGACCCTGATGCTGACCGCCGCTGCCAGCGCGCACGCGCAGCCGCCCGCCGTCGCACCCGCCGGCGCCCCGGCGGCTGTCAACGTCAAAACCGCCGACGCTCCCGTCAGCAACCCCGGCGGCAAGGTAACGCTGGACTTTGCCAACGCCGAAATCGACGCCGTGGCGCGCGCCATGGCAACCATCACCGGGCGCAACGTGGTGGTGGACCCGCGCGTCAAGGGCACCATGTCGCTCACCAGCACCGTGCCCGTGCCGCCCAGGGAAGCGCTGCGCCTGTTTTCCACCCAGTTGCGCACGCAAGGCTTTGCGCTGGTGGACTCCAACGGCATGTATCTGGTGCTGCCCGAAGCCGACGCCAAGCTGCAAAGCGGCCCGGTGGCCGCGGGCAGCCAGCCCGCCGCGGGCGGGCAAATCATGACCCAGGTCTTTCGCCTGACGCACGAAAACGCCAACAATCTGGTGCCCATCCTGCGCCCACTGATCAGCCCCAACAACACCATCAACGCCGACGCCAGCACCAACTCGCTGGTCATTACCGACTATGCCGACAACTTGCAGCGGCTGGGCCGCATCGTCACCGCGCTGGACGTGGCCAACGCCACCGGGGTAGAAGTGGTGCGGCTGCGCTACGCCGTGGCGTCCGATTTGGCCCCGCTGGTCACGCGCCTGCTGGAGCCGGGCGGCGGCGGCGCGGCGCCCGTGCAGCCAGTTGCCGCGCCGGGCGCAGCGGGCGCGGCGCTGTCGGTGGGCAGCGGCGACGGCTACCGCACCACGCTCGCGCCCGAGCCGCGCAGCAACTCCATCATCGTGCGCGCGGCCAACCCGGCGCGGCTGGCGCTGGCCATCAACCTGATCCAGCAGCTCGATCAGCCGCCCTCCAGCCGCCCGGATGAAACCAGCGGCAACATCCACGTGGTGTACCTGAAAAACTCCGACGCCACCAAGCTGGCCGTCACCCTGCGCGCCGCGCTGGCGGCGCTGCCGGGGCAAACCAGCACGCCCGGCGGCGGCGGCGTGGCGGGCGGCGGCGCAAACACGGCCGGCGGCCTGTCGATGACCGGCCAGACCAGCGCCAGCACGTCCAGCGCATCCAGCTCCAGCGGCCTGGGCGGCGGCCCCACCATCAACGCCACCGCCAACAACCAGCCGTCCACCGGCGGTCAGATTCAGGCCGACCCGGCCACCAACTCGCTCATCATCAGCGCGCCCGATCCGATCTACCGCGAACTGCGCGCCGTCATCGACCAGCTCGACCAGCGCCGCGCGCAAGTGTTTGTGGAAAGCCTGATCGTCGAGGTGAACATCAAACGGGCCGCCGATCTGGGCATCCAGTGGCAAAGCCTGATGAGCATTGGCGGCAACGCGACCGGGCTTATCGGCACCAGCTCGGCCACCGGCTCGCCAAACATCTTCAACTTCGCCGGGCAGTTTGTTGGCACGGACAAGGACGGCAATCCAACCTTTGGCGCGGTGCCGGAAAAGCCCGTATATCCCAACGCCGGCTTCAACTTCATCGCCGGTTCGCGCAAGCTGGGCGTGCTGGCCAACTTCCTGCAAAACTCCGGCATCGGCAACGTGCTGTCAACGCCCACGCTGCTGACGCTCGACAATGAAGAGGCGCGCATCATGGTGGGCCAGAACGTGCCGTTTGTCAGCGGCCAGTACACCATGGCCACCAGCGCCACCAACGCCGGCGTGAACCCGTTTCAGACCACTGACTGGAAGGACGTTGGCATCACGCTGCGCGTGCGCCCCCAGATCGGCGAGGACGGCACCATCAAGCTGGTGATCTTTCAGGAAGCGTCCAGCATCGTGGCGGGCACCGGTGCCAATACCTACGGGCCGACCACCAGCAAGCGCGCCATCGAATCCAGCGTGCTGGTCAGTGACGGCGCGATCGTGGTGCTGGGCGGCCTGCTGGAAGACACCTACGAAAGCGCCGAGGACAAAGTCCCCGTGCTGGGCGACGTGCCGTTGCTGGGCAACCTGTTCAAAAGCCGCAGCCGCAGCTACAGCAAAACCAACCTGATGGTGTTTTTGCGCCCGGTGATCGTGCGCGACGCGGCGGCGGCGGAAAGCTATTCGCTCAGCCGCTACGACTACATGCGCGTGCTCCAGCAAGGCGCGCAAATCCAGCCCGGCGGCGCGCTGGATGTCGGCGGCACGCCCATGCTGCCGCAGCAAACCCCGGTGCGGCCCGATACGCCCGCGCGCCCGGCCCCGCCCGCGCCGCTGATCACCCCGCCCGCGGCCAGGGGCGCCGCCGCCGCCCAGCCGCCCTTCGTCATGCCGCCCGCCGGGGACGGCAACCTGTACGGTTTTTGATGCGCTACCCGCTGCCCTACGCCTTTGCGCGCGCCGCCCGCCTGCTGCTGGAAGACGACGGCCAGCGCCTGACCCTGTGGCACGACGGCAGCCCCGACGCCGCTTACTTGAGCGAAGTGGTGCGCCGCCACGGCGCCGGCCCCGCGCCCCTGGTGCTGGAGCAAACCGGCGCGCAGCAACTGGCCCAGCGCATCAGCAGCGCGTATGCGCAAAGCGAATCCAGCGCGGCGGCGGTGGTCAGCGAAGTCGAAAGCGACGCCGATCTGTCGCGCATCATGCAGGAACTGCCGGCGGTCGAAGACCTGCTGGAAGCCGCCGACGACGCGCCCATCATCCGCATGCTCAACGCCCTGCTCACGCAAGCGGCGCGCGACGGCGCCAGCGACATCCACATCGAGCCGTATGAGCGCCACTCCAGCGTGCGCTTTCGCGTCGATGGCGCGCTGCGCGAGGTGGTGCAGCCCAACCGCGCGCTGCACGCGGCGCTGATCTCGCGCCTGAAAATCATGGCCGATCTGGACATTGCCGAAAAGCGCCTGCCGCAGGACGGCCGCATCAGCCTGCGGCTGGGCACGCGCGCCATCGACGTGCGCGTGTCCACCATCCCCAACGCCCACGGCGAACGCGCCGTGCTGCGCCTGCTGGACAAAAGCGAAAACCGCCTGAGCCTGGAAGCCGTTGGAATGCAAGGCGGCGTGCTGCAAAAATTTGAGCGTCTGATCGCTCAGCCGCACGGCATTATTTTGGTCACCGGCCCCACCGGCAGCGGCAAAACCACCACCCTGTACGCCAGCCTGGCGCGGCTGGACGCGGCGCGCAACAACATCATGACGGTGGAAGACCCGATCGAATACGAGCTGCCAGGCGTCGGCCAAACCCAAGTCAACCCGCGCATCGAGCTGACCTTCGCGCGCGCCCTGCGCGCCATCTTGCGGCAAGACCCGGACATCGTCATGATCGGCGAAATCCGCGACATCGAAACCGCGCAAATCGCCATCCAGGCCAGCCTGACCGGCCACCTGGTGCTGGCCACCCTGCACACCAACGACGCCGCCAGCGCCGTCACGCGGCTGATGGACATGGGCGTGGAGCCATTCTTGCTGTCATCGTCGCTGCTGGGCGCGCTGGCGCAGCGGCTGGTGCGCAAGTGGTGCACCGCGTGTGGCGGCAAAGGATGCGAGGCGTGCGGCCACACCGGCTACGCCGGCCGCACCGGCGTGTTCGAGCTGCTGGTGGTAGATGACGGCATCCGCGCCCAAATCCACGCCCGCGCCGCCGAAGCCGACATCCGCGCCGCCGCCCTGGCCGGCGGCATGATCCTGATGCGCGACGACGGCCAGCGCCTGATCCAGCAAGGCATAACCAGCCGCGAAGAAGTGCTGCGCGTGACGCGCGATTGACACCAATTATTTTGATAGCTGGCTGCGCTTGCTATATAAAGATTACAGTATTTTTTGTGTGTCAAATCGTTGCATGGCAAGCGCTGGCAGCTCATGTAAATGTAGCGTCACGGCGCAATGCCACGCGCTCCGTCCGTCTTGTCCTGCTCAAGCCGCCATGCCGCATACGCATCGGCAAAGCGCTGGCGGAAGAGTTTGAAGCTGTAGTCATCGATATCTTGTCCCCAACGGCTGTTTGCGCGCGGGCGGATGCGCAGGACGCGCCCGCCGCGCAAACGCAGCTCGAGCGCCGGGCCATCGGTGCTGATGGTCACGATGTCGGCATACGCCAGCCGGCCATGCCGCTCGCATACGATGGCGTCGCCCGATAGCTGTACGCGATCAAGCTGCTTCCACCACAGCAGCCACATCGGGATTTGGGCCGCCAGCAAAATGAGCAGGATCAAGGCGCCTTTTGCGCTGAATATTTCCAGCGGCAATGGCGGCAGAAAAACGCCGCACAGATACAAAAAAAACAGCGGCAATGCGGCGGTGGCGGCGGCGTATTTGGCTGGCGTGCCGATGCGCACCGGGACCGGGCGGGGGGTGAGCATGATGCGGGTGACGTTGCGCCTGCCCCATTCAGGGGGAAGATGTCGCAAAAGCTCCCTCCCCTGCGAAGCGGGGGAGGGTTGGGGTGGGGGCAAGCCGGCGCTGGAGCAGACACAGCATGCGCTTTTGGATGCGCCGCCGCCCCCTTCTCAGCCTTCCCCAGCAGGCGGGGGAAGGGGTAAAGGTTTTAGAACCCTTCCATGCGCGCCAGCCGCTCCAGGTGCCAGCTGGACGGGCCGTAGGCGGCGGCCAGTACGCGCGCGCGCTTGATGTAAAAGCCCGCGTCGTGCTCGTCGGTCATGCCGATGCCGCCGTGCATCTGGATCATTTCGTTGGTCGATAGCCGGGAGGTGTCGTTGGCCATGGCCTTGGCCGTCGATGCCAGCAGCGCGCGCTGTTTGGCGTCGTCGCCGTCGAGCGCGACCAGCGCCGCTTCCACCGCCGAACGGGTGATTTGCACTTCGGCAAACCACACGGCGGCACGGTGTTGCAGCGCCTGGAAGGAACCGATCGGGCGGTCGAACTGCACGCGCACGCGCAGGTATTCGAGCGTGGTGTCCAGCGCCGCCGACGATGCGCCCAGCAGCTCGGCGGCCGCGCCCACGGCGGCTACGTCCAGCAGCTCGTCCATCAGGCCCTTGGCCTGGCCCAGCGTGCCCAGCACGTTGCTGTTGCTTACTTCGACGCCGTCGAATTTCAGCTCGGCCGCGCCACGGTGGTCGTACAGCCCCATGTCGCGCCGCGTCAAGCCCTTGGCGTCGGCCGGCACGACGACGGCGCTGACGCCGTCGCCGGTACGGCCCAGCACGACGAAGTGTGTGGCCGCCATGCCGTCGAGCACGAAGCGTTTGCCGCCGCTTATGCGCACGCCGTTTTTGCCCGGCTCGATGGTGAGTTTGAGCTGCGTTGGCGCAAAGCGCGGACCTTCGTCGATGGCCAGCGCCAGCCGCGCCTCGCCCGCGGCGACGGCGGGCAGCAGCGCTGCTTGCAAGTCCTTGCCGCCAGCGCGGGTGAGCGCGCGCACGCCTACCAGCGCCGTGCTTGACAGCGGCTGCGCCGCCAGTGTGCGGCCCAGTTGTTCGATCACGATGCCGACTTCAAATGAGCCCATGCCGGAGCCGCCGTGCGCCTCGGGCACGGCAATGCCCGCCCAGCCCAGGCCGGACAGCGAGCGCCAGCGCGCTGCGTCATAACCGGGGCCGGGGCCCTGATCGCGCAGTTTGCGAAATGCGACGACGGGCGATTCCTGCTTGGCCCAGTCGGCGGCGGCGTCGTGGAGCATGGTTTGCTCTTCATTTAATAGTGCCATAAATATCTCCTGTTTAAAGTGTTGGGTTGTGTTGTGGCTGGCCGCTGGTTTACCGGTCCGGCAGGTTAAGGATGTGCTTGGAGATGATGTTGTTTTGAATCTCCTGGCTGCCGCCGTAGATGGTGTAAGCCTTGCCGCTGAGCCATTCGGCGATGACGCCCAGCTCGTGGGCGGAGAACTCGCCCGCGGACGTGCCCAGCCCCTGTGACCCCATGAATTCGATCGACAGCTCGGCGCGCTCTTGCGCCAGGCTTGAATAGACGTTCTTGATGATGGAGGTGGTGGTGTTGGGGCCGCCGCCGCGCGACTCGATGGCCACGCGCTGCTGCGTCAGCGCAAGGGCGCGCTGGCGGGTTTGATGGCGCGCCAGACGGGTGCGCAAGTCCAGATCGGCCAGGCGGCCGTCGGCGTCCACGCCAACATAGCGCTTGGCCATGTCGGGCAGGGAGCCGCCCGCGCCTCTGGCGCGCCCGCCGCTGCCGCCGGACGACAGGCTGGAGCGCTCGTGCTGCAGCAGGCGCTTGGCAATCTTCCAGCCGCCATTGATGGTGCCGACCAGATTGTCCTTGGGCACCTTGACGTCGGTGAAAAAGGTTTCGCAAAACGGCGAGTTGCCGGAAATCAGCTTGATGGGCTTGACTTGCACGCCCGGCGTCTTCATGTCGATCAGGATGAAGCTGATGCCTTCCTGCTTTTTGGAGGTGTCGGTGCGCACCAGACAGAAGCACCAGTCGGCCAGGTTGGCGCCGGAAGTCCAGATCTTGGAGCCGTTGATGAGCCAGTGATCGCCTTTGTCCTCGCAGCGCGTTTTCAGCGATGCCAGGTCAGAACCGGCGCCCGGCTCGGAAAAGCCCTGGCACCAGCGCAGCTCGCCGCGCACGATGGGGGGGATGTGGGTGCGCTTTTGGATTTCGTCGCCGTACTCCAGCAGCGTGGGGCCAAACATCATCACGCCCATGCCGCCAATCGGGTTGAAGGCGTTGGCGCGGGCCAGCTCCTGATTGAAGATGCGCGCCTGCCTGGCATCCAGACCCGCGCCGCCATACGCGGCGGGCCAGGTCGGCACGCCCAGGCCAGAGTCGGCCATGGCGCGCTTCCAGCGCGCATAAGGCTCGCCGGCGGCGGCGATTTGCTCATCGGTCTGGTATTGGACGGGACTTTGCCCGGCCAGTTCAGGCGGAAAGTTGGCGGCGATCCACGCGCGCGCGGCCGCGGCAAAGTCCTCGGCCTGATTCAGGTTGGCCGCTGAGGCCCGGTCTTTCGTCATTGTCGTCATCGATATCTCCTTCATGTGTTTCTGATGCACCAAAACCGCTGTCATGCCGACGAATTTGCAGGCAGCGGCGACGCGAGCTTCACGAACTTGCTCACCCGGGGATCGTAACGCAAGTTTGATCGTGGTCAGTTCGGGCCGCAAAATCGGGCCGCCAAATCAGGCCCTAGGCGCGCTCCAGCACACGCGCCAGCGCCGCGCCGGTGGGGGTGGCGGCGCGTACCACGTCCTCTGGCGTGCCGGCGGCGGCCAGCTGGCCGCCGGCGTCGCCGCCGCCGGGGCCCAGGTCGATGATCCAGTCGGCTTCGGCGATCAGGTCCAGGTCGTGCTCGATCACCAGCACGCTCTGGCCGCCATCGACCAGGCGGTGCAGCACGCGGATGAGTTTTTCCACGTCCTGCATGTGCAGGCCGACGGTGGGTTCGTCCAGCACGTAGAGGGTGTGCGGGGCTTTCTGACCACGGCGCGTCACGTCGTCGCGCACCTTGCTTAATTCGGTCACCAGCTTGATGCGCTGCGCCTCGCCGCCGCTCAGGGTGGGCGATGGCTGGCCGAGTGTGAGGTAGCCCAGCCCCACGTCGCCCAGCAGGCGCAGCGGGTGGGCGATGGCGGGCATGGTGGCGAAAAAGTGCACCGCCTCGTCCACTTCCATTTGCAGCACGTCGCCGATGTTTTTGCCGCGCCAGGTAACGGCCAGCGTTTCGGGGTTGAAGCGCGCGCCACGGCAGACTTCGCACGGCACTTTTACGTCGGGCAAAAAACTCATTTCGATGGTGCGCACGCCTTGCCCTTCGCACGCCGGGCAGCGCCCTTCGCCGGTGTTGAAGGAAAAGCGCCCCGGGCCGTAGCCGCGCGCCCTGGCTTCCAGCGTGTCGGCAAACAGCTTGCGCACCGTGTCCCAAAAGCCGATGTAGGTGGCCGGGCACGAGCGCGGGGTTTTGCCGATCGGGGTTTGATCGACTTCCAGCACGCGGTCGATGCCGCCAAAGCCTTCCAGCGCGCTGCATCCAATCAGGCCGTGACTATTGATTTGATAGCTGCCAGCGCTTGCCTGGTTTGCGCTGGAGGCCGATTTGGCTTTGAAATTGTGGCTTGTCAGGCGCTGCACCGACGCCAGCAGCACATCACGCGCCAGCGTGGATTTGCCGGAGCCGGAAACGCCGGTAACGGCCACCAGCCGCCGCAGCGGGATGGCGACGGTGATGTGCCGCAGGTTGTGCAAATGGGCGTCGCGGACGGTGAGCCAGTTGGGGGTGCTCTCCCTCTCCCAGCTGGGGGGAGGGAGTGAACTGCCATCCCCCGCTGGGGGATGGGGTAATGACACCGCCCGCCGTGGCTGGAAAGGATGCCGCATGGCCTGGCGCAGGTAGCGGCCGGTGGCTGAAGCGGGCGCGGCTTGCAGGTCGGCCACGCTGCCTTGCGCCACCAGCGCGCCGCCGCGCACGCCCGCGCCGGGGCCGATGTCGATCAAATGGTCGGCGCGGCGGATGGTGTCCTCGTCGTGCTCCACCACCACCAGCGTATTGCCTTTGACCGACAGCGTGTGCAGCGCGTCCAGCAGGATGCGGTTGTCGTGCGCGTGCAGGCCGATGGTTGGCTCGTCCAGCACGTAGCACACGCCTTGCAGGTTGCTGCCCAGTTGCGCCGCCAGGCGGATGCGCTGCGCTTCGCCGCCGCTCAGCGTTGGCGCGCCGCGGTCGAGCGTGAGGTAGCCCAGGCCGACCTGGTGCAAAAAGTCGAGCCGGCTTTTGATCTCGGGGATCAAATCGCGCGCGATATCGGCGTCGCGGCCTTGCAGGCGCAGCGCGCCAAACCAGGCGCGCAGCTCGTGCACGCCCAGGCGGGCCAGCTGGGTGATGGGGATGCCGCCCGGCTCCCTCCCCCTTTGGGGGAGGGTTGGGGTGGGGGCAGCGGCGGCTCCATTTGGCGGCGATGTGAAGAGGAATGCGCCCATGCCCCCACCCCTGCCCTCCCCCAGAGGGGGAGGGAGTGTGCCCTCTCCCCGGCCCTCTCCCGCGAGCGGGAGAGGGAGTGAACGGCCCTCCCCCGCAGGGGGAGGGAGCAGGACATGGCGCGCGGTGGCGTTCAGGCGCGTGCCTTGGCAGGCGGGGCAGGCTTGGCTGCTTACGTCTTCTACCTCGGCTTCGGCGAAGGTTTGCTCGCGGCCTTTGCTGTCGCTGCCGGTCAGCACCGAATCGTCCAGCGCCTGGCGCTGCTCGCGCGTCAGGCGCACGCCGGTGCCTACGCAGTCTGGGCACCAGCCGTGCCGGCTGTTGTAGCTGAACAGGCGCGGGTCCAGCTCGGCGTAGGACGTGGCGCACACCGGGCAGGCGCGTTTGGTGGAATACACATCCACCACGCCGATACCGGCGCTGGACGCGCCGGT
>Ga0209628_10001767_pt1 | contig 14248 bp, 13 predicted proteins | sample TergutCu122P4_FD_187285 | JGI IMG/M metagenome (GOLD analysis project Ga0209628, IMG submission 187285) | Cubitermes ugandensis P4 segment gut microbial communities from Kakamega Forest, Kenya - Cu122 P4 (SPAdes) (version 2) | ecosystem: Host-associated > Arthropoda: Insects > Digestive system...
TTATGTGGAAAAATAGCACGTGTAAAGGAAACATCCAGTTATATTGTGCATGAGTTTCATACATTCTGATTAAATAGTTTCCGAGAAAAAAAATGTGGGGCATTACTTTCTGAGCAACCCTCGTAGTCTAAACAAGGCAGACAATTGTGGGCGTCAAGCAATGGCCGGAAAAAAATAAAACTTGAGGAGGAAGCCAGCAGTGAAATTGTGGTTGCTGACATGGCCTCGGAATCAGGTGCGAATGCTAGTGATGTTAGAAGACTATTTTGAGGAGGAGGAAGAAGAAGAAGAGGAACAACAGCAGCCAGCCTCATCAGAAGTAGCCATAAACAATGGTCAGCCAAATCAACCCAACTGCTCTGCCGTCTGTGTTCTTCTCGCGGCCAAGGAAAGGGCACAGTGTGCCAGATGTGACATGGGCCTATATGTGGTGCCTTGTTTCGCAGAATATCACACAAAAGTAAATTTGTAATATATCACTTTCTTTGTGGATACCGTGTGTCATGATAAAACAGTGATCCAAGGTGCACAGACCTTAGGCAGCAGCCAGAATTGTGTGAATAATGAACTATTTACACCACATTTTATATAATTAATGCGATTCACAGGCCTAAATTTATTATAAAACAGGTAAACATTTTTTCCCGGATTAACCAATTCATAAGCAGAGTGCAAGATTTTATTTCATTAAATTTTAAGGAAAAGTATATGAGATATGCCTTTTTTTTTCCCCCTGAGAGTAAGCATTAAAATTTAAAATCCCCAGTAAAAAATTCCGGCAGGCAGCGTTGCTTGGAGGAATTGAATTCTGGTGTCAAAGGGCTAATTTGCAAATGTTTATGGTTGTGTTAGTTATGTGTTCAAAGTGGCCTTAAATGTTGAATTCCACTTAGTTGTAATTGCTTTATATGTACATAAGGGAGAAAAGAGCAGACCAAGGAGTCATCTGACCTGTGGATATGTTGTTAATATTGTGCAACTGTTGAATTTGCTACTAGTAGGTGCAGTTCTTATAATGAAGAGGTGCCTGTCACAAGCAAATGTGAGTATTGTGCTGTGAAGTTTCAGAGTGTCAGCTGTATTTATGCTTACCTTTTCATGAGACATTGATTTAATACTGAGGTCTGGAAAGCAGGGAGCCTTACCTACACATCCATTGGACACCTGCATTGTGTGCCTAACACACCCATTGCGTTAACCTTGCATTTACATCATGTACCTTCTGCTGTGGGTTATTAATGACATTTTCGTTGTTAAGACTGCATTGTGAAACAGTGGACTAATTGATGGACTGAAAAGCGTCAGGAAGGAGGAGGGTGTAGCTTAATGAAGGTAGTATTGTGGTCTCCCACAAACAGCTCTAGCCTTGCCAGTGGTGGCACAGGAGTAAGTCAGAATGTTAGATGTGTCCCAGCTAAAAATGTGTTTGGTTTATATGCAATTGTGTGTTGTGCATGTGAGTTAATACTATCATATTCTGTTGCATTGTAGCTGTTACAGCTGTGCATAAGTTTAACTTTAGGGCTGTTATAAAGTGAGCACATATCAAAAGGTGACTGGTAGAAAATGGTAGATGCCGTAATAGAGACTTTTTAAGTTTTTGACTGGACCTATACATTTTCTCTGCAAAGTTAGCCCAGAGACAAGGGACCATACCCACACTGTCAAGGTCAAAGCTGTTCTCATTGGTTGATGACAGTACTATTCCCCTAGCATTTGCCCAGCAGGTGCCTTTGCAGTATTTATCTAAGAATGTCACCATTGTGCCACCCTCTTGGGTCAAACTCTATAGGGAGCACTGTGACCAGAAACAGGCACTGCCTTCTGACACTGGGTGAAATACTTTGAGGGGAGTGGGGAAGTAAAGTAATTGCAACTTGATAAGAAGAATTCCCATCACTAGATCAGTACAGTGGAGCAGTACTGTAGACAGGAATATTGGCAGCACTGATGTTCATCATATATTCTGATTTCATGCATAGGGGAAAAGAGTATGTATTGTTTGTGCATGTTGTTGTGTTGTAGTCCTATAAATAGGGATGTAATCTTACAGCATGTGTTAGCTGAGATCTGCAGATGTGAGTGGGATGTGCATGTACTCTCTGGGAGCATGTGAGGCTACGTAAATATGTACGTAAGTTATATAGGGCCAGGGGAACAGTCTGGACAGCTTTCTTTAGTAGAACTTTTTAGTTTGCCAGTAAAGGGAGTACATGGAAGTTTGACTTGAGACTGAAGGGTGTGGCAAATAAAGTGGGTTTAGCAGCTTTGGCCTAGATCAAGAAACTGTATGACGGGAGTTTTGAGGTTCTCACAGTGGTGTGCTGCAGGTTCAAGTCTTCTGGCATATGTTGCTGTCTTGTTGAGCATGAAGTTTGCAGTGTTTTGAAGGTGTGTAGTGCCTTCATTTTCAGGGCCCAGCACTCTGAGATGTGTAGCCATGCCAGTAAGAAGTGTACCTCTGCCTGAACCACATCCCTGACCCCTTGGCTGCCCTGGTCATTATTAGACATTGATGACCTTCATTGTACAATGTCTTTAACACACCTGTTAGAGCCCATAGTCACTGCTGTCTCTGGCCATTCAGTACCTCCATCAGTTGTGCCAATGTAACACATTTCTGCTTGTGGGTATTCCTGCTGCGCTGTGTGACCGTGAATATGAAGGCAGTAGAGTCCTTCAAAACCTGAGGAACTACTTACCCAACAACATAATGTCATGTTACAGAAGGCTTGAGTTTTTTAAATGAATGGCTGTGTGTCTGTCTTCAGGTGCAAGGAAATGTCACTAGGCCTACCGCACCACTGTGATATATTACTTGTGTTTAAATCCTCTTCCCACTAACAGACTGCTGTGTGTTGTGCCCCTTAACCCTGTAAAGCAAGCTGAGGGAGAACCAGCTGATGAGAATCCAGGCCGGAGATCCTGTTGCCAGGTACTTTGGACTCAAGCGAGGACAGGTGGGTGAAGTATCACCATTAATTTCTAAGATACTCTCTCTAAGGTGTTTGAACAAGCAGTGTTAGTATTTCCACTTGAGGTGCATAAATATTATGATATTAACATTTTTCTGCAGTTTCCTGGTGTAGTAGCCCTGCAGTTTACTGTCCTGTGCCAGAAGAAAATTTTATTTTATTATTTTCCTGTATGAGTCCACTGTTGGAAGTCTTTTGCCATCACCCACAAATTTAAACCCACATTATAATTGTGTGTTGAGTGTTACAGCCCTCAACATCTCTTCTGTTAGTTTATATAAGGAACAACAGGTGGTAGCATTTTTGTGTTCTTCCATAACAAAGTGTGTAGTTAAAATTTTCTGTAAATTAATTGTTTTGTTGTTGGCAAGAGTGAGGTTGGTAATAAAAAGGGTCTTGTTACAGTTAGTATAAGTTATTGTTTGTGTATTTAATGTAGCATAAGGCTAGAACAGAAGTGCATAAGGTTAGAACAGAAGGTTATAAGTTAAGAGTAGAACCTTCCGTATTGATACAGTTTCATCTCATTTGTCTGAGAATGGAGGCTAGTAACAGGCTTTTGGTTTTGTGATTTTGAAACTTTGGTTTGCACAGCAACAGTGATTAAAATGGCATGTCTGTAAATTGTGGAATTCTAAGACTTAAAACTGGAAGATTACTTTGCTACATTTATTAATTATACTTTAGTTAGTGTTGTATATTACCTATGAGATCTTAAATGTTCACACCATTTCATTCCAATGAGTTACTCTTGTGCAGTCAGTCACTATGCTGTGATGGAGGCTGACAGAGTCTCTGCAACATCTGAGGTTGGCACCACTGACTGCTGACAGAGACTTTGTGTTCCTCACACTGTGGCTGCTCTTACAGAACCTGTCATGAGCATTAAAATTATTTTTTTTTCTGTCTGATATGCTTTAGTCTTTTTAATAGTGTCTTAACTGTGGACATTGTGTTGTAACAGTTGATATGAGTCAGTGATCATGATAGATAAGCAGGTAATAATTTAGAATTAAATGTGCCTGGCCCATCGGAAGGAAATATGCAAGCATTTGCCTACAGAGACAGAGGAGGACTATTTTCACTGAGGATAATATGACTGGGGTTGTCCCAGATATCAGTGTTGGACTGTGAGTATAGTCATATTTACAGTATTTACTGTGAAGATGTCTGTCATGGTGGCAAGAAACCAAACATATTCATCATGTAATCTTTATGGAAGAAAGCATGTAAAATTACAAAAATATCATAACACTGTGTTGCTTAAGTTAAGGAATTCCCTTAGGTTTCAGTTTATACATCAGAGTGTAATTGAAAAATTTTAAAGTGCATTGGGAATAAAATACAGTAAAAGAATATTTAAATGACATCATTGGAGTATGGCATGCACTGTGTGATGTTTGGTGATCAGTAGAATGGTCTCTTACAAACAATTTTATTGTGGACTGTGATGAAAAAAGGAAAATAAAATGTTGACAATACAACAGTATTTACAAGACATTTCAAACAGTATGCAATGGTATAGCATATACTTCCTTCCAGAAAAATAAGTGTGTTAAGTATTGCTCAGTAAACTGAAGGTGCTGTGAAAACAGAGAGGTGTAAATTGCAAGGGACTGTATGTGAAAAGTTTGCCATTAGATAGAAATTGTCACTGAACACAGAGCCAGATAAATAAACTTTTATTATAATGACAGAAGAATAGAAGATGAACTTACAGAAAGTTTGAAATTGCAAAAAAAATAAGGAATTCATTAGACATACGCTTTGGAAATGGAAAGTACTTAAGGAGGGAGAAATATTTCTTATAAAATTTATGACACTCCTGCATTAACATACGGAGCAGGAACACAGACATGCAACAGGGCAGAAGTCTGTATTAGCCAGTATGAGATTTGTAATAAGTGTGGAACTGAAGTCAGAGCAGACATTAAGAAGGGAGGAAAAATGCTAAAGATAACCTGACAAACAACAGCATAAGATGTTGTGGACACAGCTTTAAGAATGAATGAAGATGGAATTTTCAAGCAGCTTCTTGAATGTTAATATGGAAGGAGGATGTTTGATGTTGGAGGAGAAGAAGTAGAAAAAGAGCTCAAGCAGCAAACTATAGGTTAGGAAAGATTTTGCACATAGATATAGGTACTCAGAGAAACCTGGTTGTGATAAAACCCTTTTTTATTAGTAATGTTTAAGGAAGATTGCAACATGAAATTCCATCATCAGTACATTTCATCAGAGTGTTCCACAAGGAAGCTATACTCCATGGTGGAATTGTTGGGTGAGCTTGTAGTAGTATTTTAATATCAATGTTATTTTTTTGTGTTTCTGTTTTTTATGTCCCAAGGAAGTAGTTGGTCAGAATTGCTAAAATGAAGATTTGAACAGTCAGTACAGTCACAGCAGCAGGCCAGTTAAAGGCCGACACTTGAGCTAATAGGAAACTAACTGTACATAATAGAATCTGATATAATTTTGTTAACCACTGTGAATTTGTCCTTAATTTTTAAAGCAAGCTCAAAGAGAACCATCTACCACGAATTCAAACCAGCGATCCAATTTGTCGCTATTTTGGCCTTCGCCGGGGCCAGGTAAAATAAAATGGTTTGTGTGATGGTTTTAAGTGGTTAAGCTCACACTAACAGGTTTTGTGTTAGTGTTTGTGTAAGTGTTGCTGCTTTATTAATTGCCAGATGCAGTGATGTATGTAACTGTTGTGTGCAGATTTTGGGATATGTTGTTTTGGTATTGAAAAAGTACAAGCCTCACAAAAATTGAACTTTACCTGGTGTTTTGTGTGGAAGTAAAATGTGATATCTTAGTAAGGACAGGCATAGATAGAGGATGTTTGAGAATGGTACAGGGGATAATATTCGAACTCAAGGAGGAGGAAGTACTGGAGTTTGGAGAGAGAGATGTAATAAGGAGCTGCATGAGTTGTGTGCTTCTCCTCATACTATTGGAATGCAGATTTCAGAAGGATGAGTTAGGCAGGGCTTGTAGCACATGTGGTAGATACCAGAAATGCATTTATGGTTGGAAACCCTGAAGTGTGGAGACATGTTGAATGACCTACCATAGACAGGAGGGCTAGGATGGCAGGGAGTGGAATAGTTTCATCTGACTTAGGGTGGCACCTTGCAAAAATAGCCATGAAAGGTGGAGAATTTACCCAGTAGCTGAGCAGCTGTTAAGTTCTCAAGTGGGACTCTGAGTAACCTCTGTTTGAAGTTACAGTAAAGGTGGTACGACTGTTCCGACAATGAACTGTCACTTCACTGTGCATCTACTTTGATTCACAGACATGCTAATACTTTACTGTCATTACACTGTATAACTTCTCTGATCTACAGATTGTAGTGCACCATCATCTGTGACATACAGACAGCATTGCTTTGACTTGACCATCTGTGGTCTTGTGGCAGACTAATTCCAACAAGAGTGGAAATTGTTTGTCTGGAGTCCAACAATACTCTCTTAAAATTATAAAACAGTCCCAGGTGGTTTGTCTTATTTAAATTTAGTGGGCTGGGATAACACAGTCAATATAGCAACTCGCTATGGGCTGGATGGTTTGGGGATCAAACCCTGGTGGGAGCGAGATTTTCCATACCCATTCAGGCTGGCCCTGGGGCCCACACATAATCCCGTACAATGGTTTCTGGGTCGTTCCTTGGTGTAAAGTGGCTGGAGCATGGCGCTGACAACTCACTCCCATCCAGCACCAAGGTTAAAGAAAGAGAAGAGCTGTACCTCTAGTCCCTCTCTGCCTTCATGGCATGTTATAGGGTGATCTTTACTTTACTTTACTTTATTTATATTTAAATTTGCCCTAGTGGGGGTTTTCTGTCAGACTGAGCTAGAAAGTTCTGATGTTCTCAGAAAATAAACTAGACTTGTGGTTTCATATTTCACACAAGAGTTTACTAATGCTGTGTGGCAGTGTTTGTTACATGTTGAACCTTCTGTGGTTTGTCATTGCCTTCTCTGGAAATATTCATATCATGGTTTACTTTAAACATGTATGAAGGATGTCCAATAGTTAAGGTTCCCTGGGTCATAAAAATTAAGTGAGGAGTTGTCGCAACATTAATGGATCCCACGTAGTCCGCAGAAATATTACTGTTTTTCATTGTAGTTCCTGGGTGCAGCACTGTGCTCATTTTGACACAAGTTCAACAAATCAATCACCATAGAATTCAGACTTTAGACAAGTGATGACACGTGGGTGCACCATGTAGCTTCTCAAACCAGACAAGCTGCATTGCGTGTGAGGTTGCCGATTCCACGATAATGAGGAAGTGGAAATGGCAGTTTGTGAATCGTTACAAATACAATGCCCAATCTTTACTGCAGGCAGAATTCTTAGCTTATGCCAAGACAGGATAAATGCATCAAAGTGCTCGGGTATCATTTTGGCTAGTAATGATACATGAATAAATAAGCTGCTTTTAACATTGTAATGACTTTTCATGTAAGTGTTTTTGACCTAGAGAACTGTGCTTATTGGACATCCATAATATTTGTACAGTTCTGTATCATACAAGGCTGTTTTACATGCAGATTTAGTAGTTTGACATAGTTGTCCAGAACACAGAACAGTGTACATATGTTCTATACCTCTATGTACTTGTCCAGACCAATTGAGACAGTTGCGCACCCAAGGGGCGGGGGCTGCCGGGCTGCAGACACCACCCCTGGAATTGAAATTTAAAAAACACAGAATTTTTATACACAGTGATTTCAGGTGTTTCACGTGATTTACAGTTCAACTGAAATGAGCCACTGATATCAGCTGATAACTAGTATATTGGAATTTTGAAATATAAAAAATAAAACTTAGGAGTATGTAGACATAGTTCTTAAAATTAAATGAAAATTACACATAATCCCAGTGTTAGCCCCTCCCACAGTAAAAAAGTTTGGATGCACACCTGAATTGAGGCATCTGTCACAGCTGTGCGCCACGCACATGTTACATGTAATAAAGAAGTTGGGCTCACTGACAGTCTTGTCATGTTGAACTGTCATTGTTTGACCTGCTGCATCAGTGATCCACAGAGTGCAAGGTCTGTGCCAGCAGTGTGTGGCAAGTTTCTGTTGAGGGCATTTTGGGAGACATGGGGCATTAACTTTCAGCCCCTTGACCATGCCAACTATTACTGCAGCAGCTGAAGGAATTCAAGACTGAGCCTGATGTCTTCTGAACAGGTTGTATGTCACTGTGACAGTGACAATGATGTGGATAGGTAGAGGGCTTGTTTATTGTTATTTCTTTGGTTGGACATCTGTATTGAGGTGGTGATTGTAAGACCAGTGTACCTTGCTACACGCCTCTGACATTACAGCACTGTGAAAAAGTGGAGGGAAGTCTGAAGTTTCTGCTCTGGTTGGTGTATAGATACTTGTAGGGCAGTTCCGTATGTTATCTTGATTTGTTTCTCTACTTTAATTTTATTTGTCTTTATTGTTCTTGAAGTGATAGATGGGGGAAAAAAATTATTTGCAAGCCACATTTCTGTCCAGTCCTCTGAGGCACATATTCATATACACTGGTATAGACTGACACTGAATTGCTGTGCAGCCAGTTGTAATTGTTGCACCTGGTAATGTTCGAATTTAACATTTTTGTGACTTGTCCAATTGAAACTTTAATCAATTCTCTTTGCGTCTGTTTCTAAGAATTTTCATAGTCTAACAACATCTGAATTTTGACGTTTTATGTCATGCCAATGACACTTGTGTTTCTTGTATTTCTGTGTCCACATCCCATCATTCAGTGACACTTCATCAGCTTCACCCGTAAGGACCCTGAACTGCTGCAACTGTAGATTTTTGTAGTTGATCTGTTCATCTCCTTAAAAGTTCTTCTTAAATGCTTTCTGTTCTTTGTTTGTGTTTTAATGTTTGTTTTGCATGTTTTTCATCTTCTGTCCTTTTAAGTGTGTTCAGAAATATGTAATATTTCTCTTTTATCAGGTCATGATTATTTAAAATGACAAAATCTTGTATTGTAGACTCTGTTACATATTCATGGAGTTGCAACAGAACGTTTTCTGTGATTTTACGATGTCTTCTTTATTTTTAAAACCCAAAAGAATACTCTTAATTAAAATACAATAAAATAAAGTAGATTACAAAACACACTTCACATCACGTGCCATCATTAGGGTGTTTTTCAGCAACAAAGGTTTGTAGGTCCAACAAGTGTTTCAGGCACTATTTGCCCACAATTCCATTGTAAACGTTACAAGTCCTGTACAGGATGAGATCCTTTTGGATTGTATATTGTTACGGATGTTTGTGAGCACAGCCCAGGAAATATAACTGCCTTCAGCGTGCAATAGAGGAGTCTTATCAGTGTGTGGTGCTGTTGTTGCAGCATTGTGGTTGTGTAATTTGGAGTTTTAACATTTTACGACTTTCAACTTTTATGATGGAAGTATGGGCAAGTAGTGCCTGAAATACTTGTTTGACCTACAAACCTTTGCTTCTGAAAAACTCCCTGATGATGGCACCTTTGTGCCAAAACATGTAGGAGATGGCACCTGATATTAAGTGTGTTTTGTAATTATTTTATTTTAGTGTATTTTAATTTTTGGATTTTGTTGGTTTTTAAAAAGTATTGAATTTAAGAAAATGCACATTATGAACTACATAAAATTTACAAGATCTGTTTAGTACTGTAATGTTGCAAGCAAGAAAGATGGTAGAAGGAACATTGGTAGCCCCCAACTGAGATGGCTGGAAGATGTAGGGAATGATCTGGGAGAGCTACATGTAAAGCAATCAGGGCAAAAGGCAAGCTACAGTCCAAAAATGAACATCTGCTCTAGACAAGGCAAAGCGTGCATGATTGAGGCTTCTGCCATGAAGTAGATGTGAACTGCACTCTTTGGGGTAATTACACAGTGTTCAATGGTAATTTGAGACTACCTATTGGTCCCATCGCGAAGGGTCAAGAGTGGGTAAGAAATTACCACTGCTCACTGCATAATAACCCAGAAGAGTGCAGTTCTCGAGGCAAAGCTTTTGGAACATCCATAAATTGAAGGAGTAAGTAAGTCAGCACATATGCTGTTCACTTCTAATTGCAGTGCCTGTAGTGTGAGAGTCTCCAGTTTGGAGATACAGCAGGCTGTGTTCCTCCTAAAGTAACATGCTGGGCAGTGCTGAATGAGAAGCACAATGACAGCAATATTTCATTTCCATGAATTTGACACAGTACAGTGAGGCAGCTTGCACGCAGTGCCACAACCAGGACACATGAGACATTGTACAGTGTTTGTATGAAGCTGCAGCATTGCAGCTGACAGAACATTAATTCCTGATGTTTGTTTGGTACCAGCTCTGCTGTGGGTTGTGGCTTCAGACATCAGGCCATTGTACATTGTGAATATGATCTCCTTTCAGCTTTACCTAAAAACAGAAAGTAGTAACAACAATACAATAATTTTACACCATCAATTTTATTCATTTCATTTTCACCTATTTAAAAAATTAAACAATATTCTTGAGGGATGAGGTAACAGGGGAGTGGAGAAAACTACATAATGAAGAGCTTAATAATCTGTACTCCTCATGCAATATTGTTCAGGTGATAAAATCGAGAAGAATGAAATGTGCAGGGCATGTAACACGTATGGGGAAGTGGTGAGATGTATACAGGGTTTTGGTACGGAAACCTGAGGGAAAGAGCACTTGGGAGACCCAGGCTTAGATGGGAGGATATTATTAAGATGGATATCCAGGAAGTGGGATGTGGAGGTGTGGACTGGATCGAGCTGGCTCGGGATAGGGCTAGGTGGCAGGAACTTGTGAATGTGGTAGTGAACTTTTGGGTTCCATAAAATGCGGGAAATTTCTTGACTAGCTGAAAACCATTTAGCTTCTCGAGAAGGACTCTGCTCCATGGAGAAAGTAATTAATATTCTTGAGGCAAAACTTGTCACTTACAATATTTTATGTATATTTTTGGTTTTACACATAAATATTGATAACATAAGAGAATTTAGCTCTTGTTTGTACATGTTTTGTTGTAAAAAAAACTTGATCCTCATGCTGTACATCAGTTCACATCTTCTCCTATATGTCACATTATGTATGTGTAGGTCTGACAATGGCTTGATCTGTGAAGCCAAAACATGTAGCCAGTTGATAAAAATACTGTACTAGGTGAAATATTCTTTTATTGAGCGTATCTAAACACGATGGTATGTTCCCTTACTAACATCATTGTTGCAGCTGAAGTAAGAACACATTTTTTTGCAAGGCCATGTACAAGTAGATGCAAATTGTTACGCTGTGATTGAATAATTTGTATGCAGAAGGAAAAACCATGTGAACATGAGTTTGACAGTATGAAAATCTGTGTTTCAAGGAGGTTTACTGCCATCGATGTGGATTATGACCACTGGAATAGGGTCATAGTGCACCAGTAGTTTACTGTTGCTGTGCAGTTGGCATTTTTTATGTTTTGCAGGTTGTGAAAATAATCCGACCATCAGAAACAGCTGGCCGATACATCTCCTACAGACTTGTTTGTTGATGTTACTGTGTAGACTGTGCGACTGTACGAGACAGAGCAAAACTTTCTGTGAGTCACTTGTGAAGGTGTCTGACGAGATCTGATGAAGGGTGCATGTTAAGCCTTATAAATGGCTTGTCTGGGGCTTACGGGCCTCTTGGTAGTGAAGATTTGCATTGTGGTCTTCCAGGTTTTGGACACCAGTAAGTCTTGTAGGTCGATGTGTATCAGGGATATTCTGTGTCCATCGGCTGCATACTGCAGTCTGTTCCCACAGTGTTGGTACCACCCTACGTGACTTCATGGTGTCATAACGCAGAAAACCACATTGTGCTCTTCCTTAGACAAACAGGATGGTGTAGAGAGACACATATCTCACTCATTTCCTGAATTTTGAATGTTTTCTGTTCATTCATTTCCATCATGTGTGTCATATACTGGAAGTGGTAATAATTAATTTGCATTTCATTTGAGTTTAAAAGAAAAAAACTTGGTTACAATATATAAATGCACTCACAGAATGAGTATTTCCTTACACGGTTTTGTCACTTTATGTATTGTACACATTATCATTATCATTATAAGTAAAATGTTAACTATGTAATGACATGTTTCATTTTCATATTTTCCATGCTGTTGTGGACTCAGCTGTTCATTTAGATTCCTTCTTTCCTTTCTTATGCAGACCATTTAACCTCTTTCTTCATGGTGTAACCCTATCCCATATTTGATAGTCTGTCTCCTGAATCATATAGGAAGTTCCCTGAGAGGATAGCCTTGTCCTACTAAGATGACAGTGCCTAACCTGAAGTGTAAGGTTGTTCCTGTATGTGCCATGAAGGCATGTGGGGGGAGTGGAGGTAATAGTGCCATGCATGTCAACTGAGGTGCAAGATGAAGGTGAGTGGTCAGGTTCCTGCCCTGGCACCAATGCACAGTGGGCCGGAATCACTCAAAAGCTGGCCAAAATTCTTACTTTACTGGTATTGTTTGAAACACATATTTTTAATAAAACTAAGACGAAAATAAGTAAATTGTCTAAAAAATTCAATGGAACGAACGTTACAGAGGAAGAATTAAGTTATTCACTTTCTGTGCTGCTACTATATTCTGAGTCACTTGGATTTATCACAGTTGCTGAAGTACTTGTACTCGCACCAGACTTTAGTGAAGGTGGAGCCTCTAAGAGGGCAAGGACTGCTGAAGGAAGTGATCCTCTTGATTTCTTCGGTAGTTCCCGTAACGAAGAGATCAAAGGATCCGACGTTAACATCAGCCTTCACATGAAATCCAGATTGGTCGATTCTCTCGATAACTTTCTTGTATAATGTTCTCTGAATTTTTTTGTGTCCTTGTTCCTGGGCTTCCTCCGACAGCTGACCGATAGGAAGCAAAGCAGCAGGCACTATCGCTGATCTGTGTATTCATACTTTATGTACACTTGCAGGCATGTAGTACCATGCGTAGAGTGACACAAACAGCTTCGCGGTCTCCTTAGCATAATTATCGAAGGCAGTCGCATTCACCCTATATAAGGAAAAAAGTGCTTGCAAGATGACGGAACATCTGCGAATAAGTGTTTTGTCGATTCCCGTAATCGACGCAGATAAGGTAGGGTCTCGAAAAAAACGCCTGGCTGTATTCCCATCATTCGTAGTGCCACTTCCACCCGGTTTTGGTACATCAGCCAGTAAGCCCATCTCTTTGCGGAACTTTTCCTGTATTAAGTGTTTTCTTTGCTGGACTTTCTTCCTGTCCTGTTTCCGAATCTGCCATTTCTTCACTTCCAGCCTGTACGGAACGTGAAGCAGGCATTCAAAAAATCGAATCCAGGCGTGCAACATTGACAGACCGAATTCGTATGCAATAACGTCTACTTCCATCCGTGTAGATACATCTAGTTTATTCATCTCCGTAGGTGTAGCCCCACAAACGTAGCATTTCGAGATGATAACGTCGATGTTAATGCATTGCACAACTTGCCTTCAATCATTGTCAACTGTAGCTTATGTGTTACGCTGATGTACCGTCCTCCTTCCATCAGGTCCTGCGTAGAGACAAGATTCTGAATCTGAGTGCAAATATAGTCGACCTCTGCTTGCGTGAGTGCAGCTGTTTCTTTCTTGAATTCGAATTGGCTGACAAAATCGGTTCAATGAAGGGCGTGGATTTTGCCACAGGATGCATACGGGACCAGAATAAGCAGAAGTGGAAGCCCTTGCATCTGCAGATGAATCTTCTTCGTGCAGCTGCAGCTGTAGAGGAACCAGGGAACTCAGAAATAAGTCGGCATCACTGAAACTTTCTGCGCTCCTTTTTTGCTTGTATTGTGAATGGCCGGTTCTGCCGTCGCAACCCCATTTCGAAACGAGAACTAGATTCGACGTTTCCTCAGCACGCATTGCCGCAGTTACTACTTCCTACTGCCCTAGAAGCAGACGTTTTGCAGTATGATCAAGTAATTGTTGAACCTTGACTTCGCACTCATCCTCTGTCACGATTATCGAATCTGGGTAACAACGCTCTTTAGCGGCCCTGACTTTATTGTATGATGGATAAATATTGCACCCTTTTGTTTTGGCTTGAAGTCTGATAGTGTTATACTGCTGCTTGCTTAGCTGGGCTTCAACTAGAAGGGAAATCACTTCCTCATCAGAATACACCTTTGTTTCCCTTGCAGTTTTTTCTTTTTTCCAAGCCAATGAAATTTTGGCAGCCCTTTTAGGAGTTGTCTCAGCAGCTTCAT
>Ga0209628_10001768_pt1 | contig 14241 bp, 12 predicted proteins | sample TergutCu122P4_FD_187285 | JGI IMG/M metagenome (GOLD analysis project Ga0209628, IMG submission 187285) | Cubitermes ugandensis P4 segment gut microbial communities from Kakamega Forest, Kenya - Cu122 P4 (SPAdes) (version 2) | ecosystem: Host-associated > Arthropoda: Insects > Digestive system...
ATGCCCTTTCTTCGCTCTTTACGGTGAAAAGTTGCCGAGAAGGACAAACACGTGCCGCTACTTTCTCTTACGGAAAACTTATAGAAGAAACTCCCTTGATACCATCATCCGAAAAGACAGGGACATACATCGAATTTATCCCCGATGACACCATTTTTACTAACTATAATTATCGCGATGAATTTGTTGAAAACATGCTGCGAAATTACTCTTACCTCAACACCGGACTGTTAATAAACTACAACGGAAACCGTTTCTTTTCCAAAAACGGGCTTTTAGACTTGCTCAACGAAAAACTGACTTCGGAAAGCCTTTATCCTATCGTTCACCTCAAAGGCGAAGACATTGAAATTGTCTTTACCCATTCCGACCAAAACGGTGAGGATTTTTATTCCTACGTCAACGGACAATACACTTCTCAAGGTGGAACCCACCAGAGTGCGTTTCGGGAAGCATTGGCACGTATCATCAAGGAGTTTTACAACAAAAACTTTGAACTCTCGGATGTGCGTAACGGTATTGTCGCTGCCATTGCTATCAATGTAGAAGAACCCGTTTTTGAATCTCAGACCAAGATAAAGTTAGGTTCGAAAGATATGGGAAAAGAGGGACCTACTGTTGCCCGTTTTATCGGCGATTTTGTTAAAAAGGAAGTGGACAACTTTCTCCATAAAAACAGTGAAGTTGTTGATATACTACTGCGTAAGATATTAGATTCGGAAAAAGAACGAAAAGCCATCTCCGACATTCAGAAAAAAGTAAGAGAGGTTACTAAAAAAGCAAACCTGCATAATAAAAAGTTGAGAGACTGCCGCGTACATTACAATTCTTCACACAAATTGGCTGAAGAAACCATGATTTTTATCACCGAGGGCGATTCGGCAAGCGGTTCAATCACTAAGTCTCGTGATGTGGAGACACAAGCCGTATTCAGTCTAAAAGGGAAACCCATCAACAGTTTCAAAGAGAGTAAAAGTCGAGTGTACGGTTATGAAGAATTTGCCCTGTTGCGTACAGCGCTAAACGTAGAAGACGGAATCGAAAATCTGAGATATAACAAAGTCATCATAGCCACCGATGCCGATAATGATGGTATGCACATCCGATTGTTATTGACGACCATGTTTCTTATTTATTTTCCCGATATTGTCAGCCACGACCACCTCTATATTTTGCAAACCCCACTGTTTCGTGTACGCAACAAAAAAGAGACTGTGTATTGCTACTCCGAAGAAGAGCAACGCAAAGCGATTGAAAAATTAGGGGTAAACGCTGAGATAACCCGTTTTAAAGGACTTGGAGAAATTTCTCCCGACGAGTTCAAAGATTTTATCAACGTTGAACGGATGCGTCTTGATCCGATTTTAACCAAGAAAAATGATTCCATAAAAGAGTTAATCAGGTTCTATATGGGTGACAACAGCCAAACTCGACAGGAATTTATTATCAATAATTTGCGGGTGGAAGAAGATGTAGTAGAGATGAGAATGTAATTTTTCTAAGCAATCACTAGAAACAATAATTTCATAAATGAGATTTTATGAAAAAAACCACAATTTCAATAAGAACAAATTATTATTTAATCTACTCAGGCTTTTTCACAACCACCTCTTGTTTAAACGGACGGGATTCGAATGTTTTATAGATAACGGTTGAATCAGGGTTTATCCCTATGGGCATATCGCTATAGGCTATTAATGTGATTTTATAACGCTGTTCCTGTGTAGTTGTTAAATAAGCATGTTTAATGATGGTATCTTGTTTTTTTGTCTCAAATTCTATTGCTCCACTTAATAATTCTCTACTACCCGGACGGCTCCATTTCCAACGATTTGAATTGGCAGAATTATTTTTCGTTTCAAAAATGGTATATGTATGACCATCAAGAGAATCAATTATTCTATATTCTACATTTACAAAGAATTGAGCAAAAGGAAGAGAATTAGGATCAACCTCCGGAGCATCTTTCTTTTTACACGACGAAATGATTAAAACCGACAGCACCGCTAACATAAGCGCTGTACACAACATTTTTCCCGAAATGAAATATTTATTTTCTAACATAACCTTTTAATTTAATTATCGTTTTATCTTTGCAAAGGTAAATTTTTTTTACAAAACACTAATAAAAGGTGATAGATAAAATAATAGAGAACTTAAACGATGCGCAAATTGCAGGCGTACAGGCGGTAGAAGGTCCTGTGATGATTATTGCGGGTGCAGGGTCGGGGAAAACACGGGTACTCACTTGTCGGGTGGCGTGGTTGATGGCACAACATCGTGTTAATCCATTTAATATCTTGGCGTTAACATTTACCAATAAAGCCGCAAAAGAGATGCAGGAACGCATCAGAAACATGATTGGAAACGATGCACGAAACGTCTGGATGGGTACTTTTCACTCCATTTTTGCAAAAATATTGAGATTTGAAGCCGATCATCTCGGTTACACAAAAAGTTTTACTATTTACGATACCGACGAATGTAAGAGCCTGATTAGAAACATCATCAAAGAAATGAACCTTGACCCCGACGTTTACAAACCGGCATCGGTACTTAACCGTATTTCGACAGCCAAAAACAATTTGTATTCTTACGAACAGTATTTGGCAAGCGGAACATTTCAAGCACAAGACAACGAAGATAAAAAGCCTCTGGTGGGAGAACTGTATAAAGCATATCAAAAGCGATTGAAACGATATGATGCAATGGATTTTGACGATTTGCTGTTCAATATGAATGTGTTACTGCGCGATTTTCCCGATATTTTGGCTAAATATCAACGTCTTTTCAAATATATTTTGGTTGACGAATATCAAGATACTAACTTTTCTCAATATGTGATTATCAAGAAATTAGCGGCTCAACACCGCAACATCTGTGTAGTGGGCGACGATTCGCAAAGTATCTATGCCTTTCGTGGCGCCAACATTCAAAATATTCTCAATTTCAGAAAAGATTACCCGGAAGCGGAAATTATTAAATTAGAACAAAACTACAGAAGCACCCAAGTCATCGTCGAAGCCTCAAACCGTATCATCGAAAAAAACGAAGGACGTATTCCAAAAATAATCTGGACGGAAAACGACAAAGGTAATCTGATAAAAATAATTCAAGCCGACAGCGACCGCGAAGAAGGCGTATTAGTTGCTAACGACATTTTTGAACAAAAGATGAACCGTCAACTGATGAACAGCGATTTTGCCGTTTTATACAGAACGAATGCCCAGTCGCGGGCGTTGGAAGAAGCCCTGCGTCATCGAAATATTCCGTACAGAATATTAAGTGGAATCTCATTTTATGGACGAAAAGAGATAAAAGACGTGCTTGCATATTTTAAAGTGATATTAAATCCGCGTGATGAGGAATCGCTGCTGCGGATTATCAACTATCCGGCACGCGGCATCGGCGACACAACCATGGGAAAGTTACGAACTGCTGCTTTAGCACATAATGTTCCGTTGTGGGAAGTTTGCCGAAGTCCCGAATCTTTTGAGACGCAACTGCCCGATAGCATGATGAAGAAGGTGAAACAGTTTTGTGCGATGATGGCTAACTTTTCGGAACAGGTGCCTGCCTCCGACGCTTTCACCTTAGCACACTCCATTGTGGCGGCTTCGGGAATGTTGTTGGAATATCAACGTGAAAATACGCCTGAAGCCATCAGCAGAAAAGAAAACGTTGAAGAACTGCTCAATGCCATACAAGCCTTTTCAACAGGACAATTAGATGCTCCCGGCTCAGCTCCCGGCGGTGAATCTGAAGAAGAAAAAAATCAACTGCGCACATTAGACGCTTTTATGCAAGACATAGCATTAGTATCAGAAGTGGATGAAAAAGACGACGACCCCAATAAAGTGTCGCTGATGACCATTCATGCCGCAAAAGGGTTGGAGTTTCCCTACGTCTATGTAACCGGTTTAGAGGAGAATCTTTTTCCCAATACACAAATGCTGGCGTCGCAGGCAGATTTGGAAGAGGAAAGAAGGCTGTTTTATGTGGCTGTTACACGCGCCGAAAAGAATTTGACCCTGTCGTATTCACAACTGCGTTTTCGATGGGGCGACCTCGTGATGTGCGAACCAAGCCGCTTCTTAGACGAAATAGACGAAAACCTCCTGCTCCAAATCCCCAAAAAAATGTCTATACCAGTTAACGAACATGGTTTTAGAAATGAAAAAAACATCTTTACTTTTCCACCAAAACCCAAAACCATTAACCCAGTAAACCCTAACCTTAAACCGTTAAACACTACTATTTCCAAACCCTTACACTCATCGTCATCAAAGACTTCGAACAGCATCAGAACTTTAACTACTATTAAACCCGATATGCGAGTAGAACATCAAAAATTCGGCATCGGAACTGTCCTTTCTGTCGAAGGCACAGGCGATAACGCCAAAGCAAACGTGAACTTCGACGATGCAGGGCCAAAAATGTTGATGCTGAAGTTTGCGATATTAAAAGAGATTGTTTAATTTTTTTGTACATTTGCACCCTTAATAATTAAAAATTAAAAAAATAAAATATCATGTCAGGACATAGTAAGTGGTCAACCATAAAACGTAAAAAAGGAGCGCTTGACGCTAAGAGGTCGAAAATTTTTTCCCGTATAATTAAAGAGATAACAGTAGCAGTAAAAGAAGGCGGAGCCGACCCCGATGGCAATCCAAGGCTGCGTATGGCAATCGCCAACGCCAAAGGAAACAGTATGCCGAAAGACAACATCGAGCGCGCCATCAACAAAGGAAAAGACAAGGATGGAACCACTTTTTCAGAGTTGACATACGAAGGATATGCACCTCACGGCATTGCCATCTTTTTGGAGTGTACTACCGACAACACCCAACGCACCGTTGCAAACGTGAGAAGTATCTTCAACAGATTTGGCGGAACACTTGGAACAAACGGCTCTTTAAGTTTCCTATTTGAACGAAAAGGCATCTTTGTTGTTCCAAAAGGCAACCTCGATACCGACGAATTTGAAATGGAAATCATTGACGCCGGTGCCGACGACATCGAATTGAACGACGACAAGTTTGTAATCACTACCACCATTGAAAACTATGGCTCTATGAACAGCAAGTTGGAAACAATGGGAATTGCGCCGGAAACAGTTGAACTGCAACGTATCCCCAATGAAACAAAATCACTTGATTTGGAGACAAGTTTGAAGATAATGAAGATGATTGATGCCTTTGAAGAAGACGACGACATCCAAAATGTCTTTCATAATCTTGAAATCACCGATGAACTTGCAGCAGCCCTTTAAGTTCTAAATGGTCAATCATCAACAGGGGGCATTGTGAAGGTCAAAAGACAAGCCGAACAGTGCCCTCATGAAATTAAAACATTATTATTTCTGTATCTTGAAACTATTGTGATAATAAAGTAAATGAAGATGGGAAGAAAGTGTATATGTTTGATAGCTATAATAATGGCTTCCACAAGATTACTATCTCAATATTATTATATTCCTGACGATAATTTAAGAAAAGAATTATTTAGAATGGGATTTACAAATAATGATTCATTATTAAATCCGTCCAAAACAAGAGGAACTCAACAATTGGATTTAAGAAACAAACAGATAGAAAATTTAGACGGATTACAACATTTTACGCAACTTAGGGAATTAAAACTCTGGAATAACAAAATCAAAGAATTACAATACTTGCCACCAAAATTAGTTAGTTTATATTGTTCCAAAAACGAAATCAAAGAATTAACAAATTTATCTCCAAAATTATCTCATTTAGATTGTTCCGAAAACGAAATCAAAGAATTGAAAAATTTACCTGCTACATTAGTAAGTTTAGATTGTTCAAACAATAAAATAGAAGCGATTGCATCTTTACCATCTAATTTAAAAAAACTACGATGTGTAAATAATGTTATTAAAACAATTTCTAATCTTCCTGATAGTCTAAAATCTTTGGATTTCAGCAATAATTTGGTAGAGAAATTTCCCGAATTACCATCAAGTATAGAATTTATTAATTATTCCAATAACAAAATCAAAAGGAATACAATGCCACAGTTATTCAATAATGCAATACCTTGTGACCATCCGGAGCAAAACTGCTTACCTTTTGAATTAGCAAAATGGAAATTGTTACACAATAATATTAGAGATACCTTATTTGAAATATTAGCACTAAAATTCACCATAAATACAGAACATGGATGGGGAATGGGAAATGAAAATAGAGAAATTATTTTTAAAAAAGAAGAAGGAAAGTTAATAAGCAGTAATGAACACATATATAAGAGTCTAGGAATATTTAATAACGAACCCGTATATGAAGATATAGAAAACAATCAATCAATAGACATAGGGGAGTTAGTAGTATTTCTTAAAAAATTATATCACAGAAAAATGAAATTTGAATTTCATATTGGGGACAGCATTAAAACAATAGATTTAAGAACAAAAAGAAATGGCGATCCTCCATGTTTTTCAAGTTGTGAAGATTGCAGTTGGTCGGTTTATAAATACGAAATATTTACAACAAGAGACATTGTAAATTTAATATACGGTACTCAATCTTTTTATGATGGTACAATTTGTGCTAATAGTTGGTCAAATGCTACTACCAATATTAGTCATCCTGAACGTATCGGATCTATTTTGAATTTATTATACATTTACAAATTAGAGGAACTGGTACAAAAAAAGAAATTTGAAAAATACGGTGAATTAAATTCCATACTTGAATGGGAAAGGAATTATAAATGAATAGGGTAATTTTTTTGCGACGATTCGCTAACATTAAAATATTTTAATTAAACCATGTCCGGTATTTACATTCACATTCCATTTTGCAGGTCAAAGTGCGCTTATTGCAGTTTTTTTTCAGTGGTAACGAAACAACACTCTGATGAAGTATTGTCTTCTATTGTTAAGGAATTGACATTACAGCGCCGGTTTTTACAGGATGAAAAAGTCGAAACCATCTATTTCGGAGGCGGCACACCTTCCATTTTAAAAGCAGAGCAACTTTTTATGATTTTAGATGCTGTTTACAGTAATTTTTCTGTGGAAAATAAATCTGAAATAACGATTGAAATCAATCCCGACGATGCTACTTTTGATTATTTATCGGTGCTGTCGAAAAAATTTAACCGTTTGAGTATTGGAATACAGTCGTTTGTTGAAGAAGACTTGTCCCTGCTCGGGAGAAAACATAATACGAAACACGCCAACCAAGCGATTTTAAACGCCCGTAAAGCAGGCTTTACCAACATCAACATTGACCTGATTTTCGGCATCTCTGAAAATCATAATAAATGGATAAAGACTATTGATACAGCGCTTTCTTTTAATCTAGAACATATATCTGCATATACTCTGACGGTAGAAGAAAAAACAATACTATATCACAAAATCAAACAAAATAAACAATCTATAATATCGGATAAATACGTTGAAACCCAATATAATACCCTGATAAAAAAACTTTCCGAAGCAGGTTATGACCATTATGAAATTTCAAATTTTTCAAAACCCGGCTACGCATCTAAACATAACAGCGCCTATTGGAAAGGAAAACCATACTTGGGTATCGGACCTTCTGCACACAGTTTCAACGGGCAAATTCGTCAATGGAACGTTTCAAATATTGTGGAGCATTGTCAAGCCATTGCTCAATCAAAAATTCCTTCAACATCGGAAATATTGAGCGATACAGATAAATATAACGAGTTTATTATGTTGCGATTGCGACAGAAATCAGGAATCGAATTGTGGGATTTGAACCGGCGTTTTGGAAAAAAGATGGAGAATTATTTTTTAGACAGGATTAATCCTTACATCACATCCGGTCATGTTGCAAACGAAGGTGAACGATTTTACCTGTCGGAATCTTCCTTTTTGATTTCCGATTATATTATTTCGGGGTTGTTATGTTAATAATGTCCTCACAGTGAATAAAGAAAAAGCATATTATCTTAATTATTATTCTTTGCATTGAGGAAAAAAGTTTTATAAATAATTCATTAATGTGACTGTTGACGTTTTTCTTCAAACCAGCATATAACATTGAAAAATACAGCAATACAGATTACAAATGAAAATACAATAATAGTGTCCATAATTATTTTTTGTTATTTTTGTTAAACATATCTACTCCAATATATAGAGAAATTGCAACAGCAACTAAACCAACTACATATACAATCCACTTATTATCAAAAGCTTGAAAATAGTAGATATAACTACAGCAGTGAGCATATATTTGGCTATATCCATCAGCCATTCACCAATTTTATTTTTGGTTTCTTTTTGCATAAAAATAAATAGTGTGCAAAAATAAATAATTATTTCGATACATCAATGAAAGATAAACAAAAAAAGACGCCCTTGTCATTATAACGCCATTTTCTCTTATAAGACAAGAGTAATAAAAAACGGTGGGATACTTTTCTTGACACGGTTGATTCTCGAGATACCAAACATCATGGTCTTTCGACATCGGCATAAAAGTGTTGTCGGCGTAGTTGTCGCCAACTAACAACACAAAAGCAAAACGCTCCGTATTAGGCACATTTGCGCCCTCCCAAATACCACGTATGCACGTCCGTATGCGCTGTTCAATCTTGTAGGTCTGTATTGGATACCCTTCATATTCAAACCCCACAATATCAGACAGAATGTCGTCAATGTTCAAAACAGCGACAGAGTACCCATTATACCAACTGCGGTGATTAGCCAATTTGGCGACTTGCGAAATGGGGTCATTAGGTGTGAAAAACTCGGGTATGGTAACGATTAAATAGTCACAGGCAATGGTATCTGCCTTAGCAGGATCGGTTATAGTAATCCACTGTACGTTGCAGCGGGTAAATCCGGGTTTTTCAAAGGCTTTATCAAAATGTAAAGCACTCATACCTTTGTCAGGGTAGTTGATAAAGGTATTGGAAGCAATTTTTGAAAAGATGTTAAGGTCATGAATTAAATCGCCTATCGGATTTTTAAAGGTAAAGGTGATTCCTACCTTATCAATAATCGTTAACTGACGGGCAACCGGACAAAATTCGGCAACCTTCACCATCGCATTGCTGAAATGTTATTCTCGAAATTTGCCATTGGAAGTAATCATTACTACCGGTTCTGGCGCGTATAACTGTGTGTAAGCGGTAGAGTCGAACATAAACTGCTCGACAACCTCATCATTTGTTCCAAGAACATACTGAGGAGTCGGATAGACCCAGCAAGAGGGCATTTTCTGTTTTGAAGTAACAGAATACGACACTGCCACACCGTCGTTATCGGGTATTGCCACCTTATACGACAGAACAGGCACTTCCGGCGAACCGGAAGGATTGACGGCGAAGCCATCGGGAAGCATCAAGCGCGTAAATGCCACGCCGTTTACAATAGTATCCATCTTATAGATTCCCGAAAGTGTTACCTCAAAACTTACGCTTTGAGCAGTAGAACTTAGAACGTTCACTACGGGAGCGCCTTGCCCCGCTGTTGAACTAAAACTGACCCATCGCTGGGCTTTAATGGACATGCTAATCAAACATGCCAGCATTAAAAATGTAAACCTTTAAAAATTTAATGATTTATAAAATAACTGTTATTACTTTCTATTTTGTGGCAACGGTTGCAATTCCGTCTATATGTTGTATCAAATTATTACATCGTTATATTTTAAATTTAGACAAAAAGAAAATAGCGTGAAACTTAACCGTTTTCCGCTGTTAAAGGTGTTCGACGTGACCGCACTCGTAGAAATAAGCCAAGTTCAAGCAAGGCGTGAACATTTTATCTTAACCTTCACGAGTTATTTTGTGTCGAAACTTTATGACAGCAAAGAATAAAGTCTAATGCTTTTCTTCAATATGTCCTATTATGTGCTTTACAACACTATTTATACTATGTCATAATATGATGATTTTTAATATTTTACAATCTTTCTATTTATTATTCCTTTTTCGGACATCGTTTGTATAAATAGATGCCTGAGGAACATTTGATATATCCAGCGCAAATTCCCTTCCATTATCGGAGGGGTGCTCGAAGGACGGGGTGGTTTTTAATATTTCTCACAAATTAACAGGATTGTATTTTGTGCGAATACAGACGGAAAACAGCTTTGTTGTGCGGAAGGTGGTTAAAAATCAGTTTGAATCATAATCAATGTTACAGATAATTCTTTTCAAAGAAGGATTTATATTTTGTTACATTGTTGTCTTGATAGAAGATCGGATAGTTTTCGATGGAGATAATAAATACCTCAACTCCCGATTGTACTTTAATCAGCCCCATGACATAATTGTCGGAGATGATATGGTAGTAGTATTTCATGGCGGCTTCTTTTGTGGCGAAATTACCTACGGTAACCATTCCGGTTTCTTTGTCGAACATGACATTATTGACTGCAAGGGCGCTTACTTTGTAGTTTGAAGTGTTAAAGTCGGCTATCCTGATGCGTATGGCGTTTGAATTGCGGACATTGGGCAGATAGACGATAAACATCTGCGGACCTGCCAATTTATCGGTTTGGAAAATCGAGATGCCCTGTTCTTCCATGGCGAGGGCGGCTTTGGCTTCTTCTTCGGGAGTGAGTTCAATGGGTTTCCCACCGGTGAGTATGGAATATACTTCTTCGGCTGTTGGTTTAATGTCACTGTAAGGGTATTTTACAATTAAACGGCGAAGTTGGGCGATGGTGCTGTCTCTTGATTCCAATACGCCGGAACTCATGGCTTTCAAAAAATCAAATTTCGGGATGAGGGCGTCGTTGGGAAATTCTTTGTGTGCTCGGTCGGCGTTGATTAAGACCATGTAGTGTTGGTCGCCTTTATATGCCAAATATGTTTTTTCGTATAATGATCCTACCGATTTTGCTCGTGCTTCCATGTCTTTGAAATATTCCGGATCTAAAATAAGTCGCGCCACATCACTTTCGGGATATTTGCTGACCAACATGTTTGTATATTTTTGCTGATTTTCTGTATCGCCAATTTCAGCATAACATGTTATTATCAAATAGTAAGACAGCATCAGATATTTGTTAGATGCGGTGTCGGGATAGCGGGCTATGAGGTCGCCGTAACATTCGGCTGCGCGGAGGGGTTCATAAAGGCGGTCGCGGTAGATGTTGCCTGCATTGAAAAAGGAAACAATAATCATACTGTCGGAAGCACGACGTAATTCGGGAGTAAGCGGCAGATTTTGGAGGTAAAATTCGCGCTTTTTCTCGTCTGTTTCTAAGGTGATTGTATCTTCTATGGGAAGTCCGTCGGGACCTAATACTACCTCTTCGCCTTCGTTGTTACCCCAGTCGAACGATTGTTTGTTGGATATAATCCACAGGTCTTCCAACTTTCGGTTTCCGAATTTTTTCATAAAGTCTTTTCGTCCCATAGATACGGTTTGTGGATTGTAGAAATACCAACTTCCTGTATTCTGTTGCTGGTCGCCGTATCTGGGATCCCGATAGCCTAAATCGGCAATACGGCGTTCTTCTTCTGCTATTCTTTTTTCTTCTTCGATGATTTCTTTAATGATACCGTCAATTAGTGCAAAACGTTCTCTTTCGGGCATATCGGCAACGCGCTGCAAACTGTCCTGTTCTCTGATGGTGATGAGGTTGGTTACAAGGTCGGTCAATATAGCACCGCGTGCTTTGATGTTTTCGTAGTCGGGATAATCTTTCGGTAATACTTGCAGGGTGGTATCGTAGTAGGCTTGTGATGTTTCGTAGTCGCGCTCGTCGAAAAGGATGGCGGCTAAGGTGAGCGCCGAAAGTGATTTTTGATAGTCGTTTTGAACGCTGGTAGCGACACTTTTTCGCAGATATTCTTTTTCGGCTGCGATGTCTTCGTTTTTATGGGCTATTTCGTAGAGGGCGTAATAGATTTGGTCTTGGTATTCGTTGTATCTCTTTTCTTTGAGCATTTTTTGGAGTTGTGCGATGATGGTTCTCTGGTCGCCTGAGCCGGCTGCATAGCATTTTGCCAAGTTGATGCGTGCATTAAATCCGATTTCAAAAGTGGTGTTTTTTCGGACTAAAAGGGCATAGTATTCGCTTGCTTTTGGGTAGTCTCCCAAATATTGATGGATTTGTCCGCTGATAAATTGAAGCCGGCGGCGCATTTTTGTTGTTTGGGCATATTGGATGGCATTTTTCAGATAGGGCAGCGCCTGTTTATATTCTTTCATCATAATGTAATGATTGGCAGCCGTTTCGTTGAAAAATGAAAGGTGTTTACGTTTGCCCACCTGTTTTTGATTGATCATGAGTCGTGCTAATTCCAACTCTGTGGCAGCGATGTTGAATTTTTCGGATTTGTCTAATGTGTGTACAAGCCACAAACGGGCTTGAAATGTCATCTTGGGGTCTTGAAAGTTGGCAATAACAAATTCAAATGTGCGTTTAGCGCTGTTGTATTCCCGTTTATGGAAGTAGGCTTTTCCCATCATAAGGTAGGCATCGTCGATCCATTTACAGCGTTCTTTTTTATCAATAAACATGGAATGGCGCTGGATGGTAGCCGAACCTTTTTCCAAAGCGCGGTCGGAAGGAGCGTTCATCTGTCCTGCTTCCTGAATGTTGCCAGTGTTGTAAACCGGAAGAATAGCGGTGTAATTGTCTTTTACATTCTTTTGAAACTCTTTATGACCCTCTTCCAAAGCATAATTTCCGTTCCAAAATACATTGTAATGTGCAGTCAAATTGTGATAGTTGCGGTTGATAAAGGTGCTTTTCTTGGTTGAACAAGATGTCATTCCCATACATAAAACCATCATCAACATCATTACTGATGCTGAAAAAAACTTATTACGACCTTGTATAACGGTATATTTCATTATTTTTTCTCTCTAATATCCTTGTTTTTAAAATATAATAACACATTATTAATTATATATAACACAACTTTTGCAAAAATATTTCATTTTTCGGAATCTACAAAATTTTTATAGTTCATTTTTTATGTTTTCAATAATGCAGTTCGACTTCACTTGATGTCATGTTTAACGAAAAAAACATCTAGTACTCCTCTATAATACATTTTAGTTAAAGTTTTTTTTAAAAACATATAATTAAACAACTTTGATATTATTCATGGAACGTTATTAATCCTTCGGAAGGTGATTTGACAATACGACCTATCGAAAGTCCGAGTTTTTCGGCTTCATTTCTCAGGGTCGTTTCAAAAACTAAGGCTATTGAACCGGTACAGTTTATGGGAACTTTGCGATGGTGTTCATATTGACATACATTTTCCATAAAAAACTCTCGAAACGAAGTCCGTACAATATTTTCCATAAACGGGTCTGCAAAGTGTTCGCCGACAAAATAACTTACATCTGCGAAAAACCGATTCGGAGCGGGTTCGCTGTAAATGCGCGACAGTATTTTCCCAAAGTCGTAACCGGTTGTTTCTGTGAATAACTGCTGTAAATCTTTTGGACAACTGTCGTTTAAGAAAGAAGCGATAAAACTCTTCCCAATATGCACTCCACTTGCTTTGTCACCAAACATCCAGCCGGTACTTCTAACATTTTCCAGTATATCATTCCCATCATAAAAACATGAATTAGAACCTGTTCCCATGATACAGGCAATGCCGACTTGACGACTGCAAAGACCACGTGCAGCGCCCAGCAAATCATGTTCTATTTCAATGATTGTGGAAAGGAAAAAAGATTTCAAAACACTTTTAACAGTTTCTTTATTGTCGGGTGTAGAGCATCCGGCGCCATAAAAAAAGATTTCTGTTACTGCTGTTTTTCCAATAATCGGTAAAAGTTCTTCGGTAATGATATTGTGTAACATCTGTTTGTCGAAATAGTATGGATTGTAGCCTTTTGTTAAAACACGTTTTACGGTATTTCCTTTGTCTGCAAGTATCCATTCTGTTTTAGTGGAGCCGCTGTCTATTATTAATTTCATGTTTTTTGGTTATTATTTAGTTCTACATTTAATAATTCGTAGATAGATCTTATATTTTTTTTCTATCAATTTTCAGTATAATAAAATATGTTTTTCATAATTCGCCGCAAAATTACATTAATTATTTGCATAATCAACTAAAAAATTTCTACATGGTGACAAATTGTCCCTATGTACAGGGCAGATGCATTAAAATTCAGTTAAATAGTTGGTAAATTATTGATAATGACTAACATGTGTTATTTTATGAGATTCCTCCTTCGCTTCGCTACGTCGGAATGACGGTAAATCGTTTAGTAAAAAGGGGGCGGTGGAAAGCGGCGGCACTTCC
>Ga0209628_10001769_pt1 | contig 14240 bp, 7 predicted proteins | sample TergutCu122P4_FD_187285 | JGI IMG/M metagenome (GOLD analysis project Ga0209628, IMG submission 187285) | Cubitermes ugandensis P4 segment gut microbial communities from Kakamega Forest, Kenya - Cu122 P4 (SPAdes) (version 2) | ecosystem: Host-associated > Arthropoda: Insects > Digestive system >...
GTATTTTTTGTAAAATAAGACAGAAATTATGAGCCATATTTTAAAAATGCACAGAACTTCATTGTTGCCTAAATACATAAAATGAATTTCTAGGCGTCTTTTCCTACGTGCATTCACATTTGGCAATGTATATACTTAAAGGTTAAATCCCACATACAATTCCAAGAGAGTCTGGTGCTGCAATTTCAGACTCCTCAAATGTAATGAATAAAAATGCAAAGGCCATCTATAAATTGCAAAAAAACCCTAAACACTGGAAACTGCACATGAAGTATGCTCAGTTGGTAAACTTAATGACCAGTACACATCAACTATGCCAAAACAGTTCCCTGTATGGGCACTTTATGGACAGAAAAGTGGTTTCTGGTACACAAAGCTACACTTATAAAAAGTGACACAATAGTTTACTTGGTATCAAAGCAAAGTTTCCTACATAAATCCAACCTGTGCAACATTCCGTCATACAAAAATTAGTAACACTTACCCCCCCCCTCCTTCCCCACAAAAAAGGGGGTGGGGGAAAGAAACTGTCACAATTTATAACATACATACATACATAATGGGGTAACACACACTGTGTCTTACCATATTCATCTTCTCTTCCCCTATGCATACAAAATTATGAGTCATCTAATTATAATACAATATAACAAAACTGACAATTATTCCAGTTTATTTAATAGTTACTTTCTGAAAGAGGAGTTTTTCAGTTACCTTCTTAACCTCTTGATTTCTGTAGAACGAAGGCACTTGAGCATGTGAAAAAGTACTTTAAAAACAATTATCTACATATGACCTATAATCACAAACGAAGATTAATTAGAATTAATACAATTACAAACTATCAAAAGATATCTCTTTCTGTGCTCTAACATACTAATTGAGCATTCCGAAATACCTGCTGAAACATGACAAATCTACATCTATAATTTTCTTGATCATGACAATATGATATTAAATTGTAAGAGTGACAGTCCGACCCTCGCTCAAGTATACGTACATACAGACCATAATTTCCCACTTGTCTGTTTCAACAACCACAATGACAGGTTTTGTGTTGTACAAGGTGTTATTACTACACAGTGTAAATTACAATTTTATTGATATAATAGTGCACTTCTGCATAACTAATTTTATGTAAACAGAGCATTCTCATAGAACATAATTCCTGTACAGTTACATCTACTTCCCCTCACTTCCAGAATTACTTACAGGCATTTTTCTCAAAACTCTATAATAACAAAAAATATGAGATATAAATGTTCCAACACATAAACATCTAAATTGTAGATGTCCCTCTGCATATCGCAATGGCATATGCTGGAACACAGCAAAAACTCCACACATTATTAATCTTGGCACAAGATGGAGGCAAATGGTCAAATTCACTCCCTGGCCACATCACAACCCAGAAAAGCCTTTGGCACCCACTCATGGACAGAGTATGTGTAGGTCCCAGCATTGGACTGAACATTTTGAAGAACAGAGAACTCTCTTGCTCTGGCCAGCAATCAAACCCTTCAAGAACTGAAATTTTACTGGCAACATTTTCCACTTCAGTATACAGCATATTCAGTGTCACATGCAGGAGGAAGTCCTTGAAACAAACAGAAAGTAAGTCTAAATTTGTACTTTTAACATCTCCATTAGCTGCTGTTCCCATAACATACACTGAAAAGTAAATGCCAGTAAGACATCTCTTCTGCAAAATGGTATTGTGTATAAAGATCACACACTGCCTCATCACACTTCTTTGAACCGCTGCACACTAAAATGCAAAGTGTGATTGTGAACACATAAATACAGCAGCAGGACCTGCAGGAAACCACAAAAATAAACCTGCTTATGGATTTTGGTTTAACAACCAGTTAAGAATAGAATTCATAACACATTTAGGTGCTTCTCCTTCTCCTGGGGATGGTATGTCAACCAGTCCTTTGGCATGTCAACCAGTCCTTTGGCAATGTGACCACAAATGCAGCTATGTACAGAATGTGGATGGCAGATGACTATGATGCACAGCTGTGATAACTGGCATGAGAAAACCAAAGTGTGTGCGATGAAACCTGCCCAGTGCCATGCTGTCTACCATAAATAAATAAACTCCCCTGAGACTGAACTCAGGTCTCTGCTCTGAGAATCTGGTGACTGCCTTTGCTATGGCACAGTATGAATTTAAAACCACTTTAATGTACCTTCACAAACTGCTTCTCACAACTGCAAACTTCAGTTTCATGCCCTTCCTTCAATATTTGCTTTTGACACACTGGATATCAACACCCTACAGTGACCGAATGAAAAATCGATACAGAATATGAGCAGTGCACCTTGTCGACTTTGTTTTTGCCTTGACTCCTACAATGATGCACACAGTTCAAGGAAGGGAAACCAGTGTCATATAGTACATATACTTGCAATATTATACTGTGGAAAGATGCTGTTCAACTACACTTTTCAATGTCAAATTCAATAATATATGACTTGGTTACTCTTTTTACACAACAGAACAATGCTCAAATAAACTTGATAACACCTTGTCTGTGTTTTAACAAGTGGAACTACTGATGCTACAGTTTTAAAAAATGTTTCCAACTGCTAAACTACAAAACAGGTCTCAGTCTTTTCATAAGCAAACACTCTTGAAAGTGCTACAGTTCCAATGTCAGTAATGCAACTGTCTGGGTTCCAACGCCTTTTAATTAATACTTCAAATGCTCAGCACACAAATTATCCTTTTGGCTACCAGTCTGTCAGTTTCTGGTCTGCAAGTGAGAAAATGTTACAGTACCAACAACAGTCTATTATGCCACAGATAAAAACAATTTTGTTTCTGGGATTTAAATTACACCAAACAGTACACTTATGCGATCTCACATCACAGCAACCGTCTCTGTATGTGAACCAGTGTCACATGTGAAAACTGTCTGAAGTGGTTCCTACTGCCATCTATGTTTAATATTATGCTACAACATGGTAACAAGTTGTATAGCCTGCAGCTCAAATCAACCACTGACAATGTGTTTTCATAATTTACAGACATGCAATATTGATAAAAATGATGATAAATTATCTTAGGTCAGTTACCTAGGGCACAATTTCCGAAGTGAGACAGAACATGAATGGATTATGCCATTACTAAGCTACCAGGCTGTCATCTGAGCCAGAAGGCAGAATTATTCACTTTGGTGTCCTGTGATCAAATATATGTTACTGAGCCAACAAATTCTGAAAACGGATGCACAACAGACCACAAAATGACTGTGGTGTGAAGACTGATGACAGTCCCCCCCTCCAATCATGCAACCAACCAGAAAACAGACCTACAGAACATGCAAATCTGGTTACAGTAAAAATCTGTCATCTTAGCCACAGACGGTATTCAAGTCCTTCATGTTCTGTAATGGTAAAGAGGGTACAAAACATTATCCTCACATCTATCATCATAAAGCACTCCATCAACTCCCTACAGGTGGGAACCCACACCTGTCCTTAAATGTAATAATCCCCCCCAATGACAATTATGTGATAGGCATTTGTCAAGATTCTTCACATAACCCCCATCAAATTGCCAAAATTAAAATGACCATAAAAATTATGTATTTTCTCTGTTTGCCACATGAAACCAAAGAATGGCCATCACTACATTAGAAGCATGTAGCATAACATATCCTCACATTTGGACATGATGTAACTACACATTCTCTTGCGATTACACCTATTACACCATTAACATTACATGACTGCAGCCACTTTCTGTGTGTGTCAGTTCTTTAGTCAGCTAACTACATACCCCCGAGATAACATATGTTTATGATTACAATAATTTACAACTACATTTTATACATGCCAAAGGAATATTTACAAAAAAAAATGGAAGCACATCAAGTCTATGTAGGTTGCATCAGAATCTGGAAAAGAAAAGAATCATACCTTTTGACAGTCTGAAATAATTTGAACCATGCAGGCCATATTCCAAGTCTGAAGATCTAAAGCTCAGCTGCTACAATCAACTTCAATGTATTGTTTCATACTTTTATATTACCCACAGTCTACTTACAAAACACAATTCTGGTCAGCTAAGAGTTTTAAGTTATTTAAGGCTGCCAGAAACCACTGAATGGTACACAAACAAAGAGATTATGCCTATTTTACAGCTTTACAGAAAAAAATCTGTAACATAAATTTTATCAGAGGAAGATCTTTCACAACAATGAAGAACTGCATGTCATATGCACATAGAAAAAGAATGACCCAACACCGTTTAATGTCCAGTGTGGTGGCATGCACTAATATCAAGTTGAGGGTCCCCTCACAGCATATTTATGTACATGTATTATATCAGCTGGTCCACTGCATCAGGATACAATGCATTGCATCCAGTGCTTGATAAAAACCCCTACAATAAATTTGTATCAATTATTATTTAATGTACTTGGAAAATCACCAGCTTTTAAAATGCAGGTGTAAGTCACACAGATCATGATAATGATTACAGCAATCAGCAATTGACAGCTGTTCTTCAGCTACAACAAAGCATACAACAGGGAGCCTAAACTTTGCATGGTGGCACCTACTATGTGTGTGTCAGCAGTATGGAACTTGCTTTTTGTTATTTTCCTGGCACCTAGAATTTTAAGGTGACATACATTTTTGGAAAATCTGTGCATCCCTGGCATCTTGCCATCTACTGACAGCAATAACAATAAAGAGTACAAAAACTGACTACAGTAAATGCACATGCTTCAAAGTAAGCTCCAGAATGGACTTCTCTGGATGCCAGCATGCAATGGCTCAAACAGCATAGATGAGGACTTAGGGATCTCAGTTTTTCCAGCACCTACCGAGTAACAGACAAGGAATCATGGAAAGATTAAAAAATGCTATTGAAGAGGTTAGGTCTAGTAGGTTTAAGAATACAGCAGCACAATTGAATGCTTACATGTCCTATCTATGCCTTCTGTCTTTGCTTGGTTGAATGGTCTAACAGCTTGTTTTATTTGATGGACACTCTGAACATTATATACTTATGCATAAAACATATTTAAGGAACATATTAATAGTTATGATGTAGAGCAGTATCAGTCATCAAAATAATTCTCACATTAGCAGCCACCTCAAATCATTCAAACCACTATGTCACAATTGCCTTCTCCACTATCAGGGGCCTGATATGACTGCACAACCAGCCATCAGTTACACCTGCATGTGGCTCGGCACTAACCAGTGTGTGTAAATTCAAGTAACTGCTGTGTCTGGCCTTGTTTTCCAATTGGAATCTTTGGTCAGCCTAAGCATACTTGTCTGATGGTACTATGTCTGAGGGTAAAGTTTCTGGGATGCAGCTTGATGTTGCAAAACCTCATCGGATACAGGAAGCAACACCTCATAAGAGAAACCAAGGGAATCTGACCACATCCCGGAAACTTCAAAAGGAATGGAGGTTTGCATTTGAGTCAGGCATAACAGTGTGCAACAAGTGTGCTTAAGTATACCACAGGGGCCAAATGAAAAGTGAGGCCACACACATCAAGTACTTGACTTCACTGTTACACCCATGGCTAGTTCCCAGCAGTGGTTTCAGGCAGATATAAATATGCGACATTTTCAGCATCCCAGCCGTATCAACCCCTAACAACACAGATAGTTACGGTCCATGAAACATTCATCTCCACCACCCAAAGTGGTCCACAGCCTAAGTTTCGGATATTCTTTCAAACAGTGAAAGTAACAAAGAGGGGCTGAGCAAAGTGCACCATCTTAGAATATGGCATACAGATCAGTTTTCTTAAAGAAATATATTTCTCAAAATGTCATGAAGAGATCAACAAGGATCTGTCTGTTACATCTGAATCACTAACATATGTTAGGACAATCTGTAACTCCTGAGACACAGAACAGTACAGACTGCCGATGACTCACAAATGAAGAAAAGTGAATCATCATCTACATGCTGCCTATACCACAATGTTTTAAGATACCCCGAAAGTTGTTTCAAGACAATGTTTCAACTGTCTTGTTTTCACAGCAATATGTGTTGTGAATTTGGTCTTCTGGGTTTTGACCCAGTATGAGCTTGGAATCTGCCCGCACCTCCAGGTCAATATGACAAAGCCCTTATTTCTCAGCAGTCACATTCCTTCTCCGCCTGTCGATAAAACCTGGACACATCCTCACCCTAACCACTTTAACCATGAAGATGCGGGCAGCAGATTCACCTGAATACAGGTATCACATCCAAGATTACACAGTGAAAACCACACCACCACCAATCAATGACAATGTTCTTCAAAGGCACTGCACACTTGAAATGAAAATCAAAAGCTGTCTTGCCAACTGGACAGTAAAAACATTTAAACACTCTAATTCACATCACACTGCAATGCACATTACATCAAAAGACCTCACTGAGAAATGGTAATAAAAGATCCTTGCTCTAAAACATTGTTCAGAGATTCAGATGTTCCTCAAATGTATTATTTATTTATAAAGGTATCATATATAACACATGCTACGTTCTCCAAATTACTTGGATCCACAGGTTACATATATGCAGTTTATATAAAATATCTGCTTACATGCGTGAAGCTATACAGTGAAATCAGGTCAGAGTTAGGTCCAATCTTCAAGTAACACATCATAATATATACATGTCATGACATTCCCTATATACAAATAACCAAGCAGTTCCACATTTTGACTCATCATGTTTTGGTCCAGTCAATTCAGTTGCCACAAGTATACTGTCAACATGTTCACATTATGCAACTGCAAAAATCACATCTGACCCTACCCACCATCTTCAGGTCTTACTTTCTAGCAAACCAAACAATGACTGTTACAACCACCAGTTAAATCCACTGCTTCCCATTACCTGACTTAAAAGAAATGTATCACGTGATCTCTGGCACTGGCCCACTCTCACACAAAAGGGTATCAGTAAAACAAGCAGGCTTCTTTAATGTGACAAGGTTACTGACAGTGGTGGTGTAAAATAGCATGGAGAGAATCCTCCTGCTCAACATCACACTTGATGTAATAAGCAAAACAAACAGTCATCAGTGAGAAAGCAATGATGCCATATCAAGTTTAAGTCACTCAAATAACCTGACTGGGTGTAAAGTCACAAGGCGAAACATATCTGGCACTTCAAGAAATGTAACCCAAGTGTCCTACAACATTTACACAATTTCTTCTTGATGAGTGTCATAAAATATATGACAAAAACAAATAACATACCATATTAAATGCAATTAATTAAATGAATGAAATGTATGATACATTTGGGTTGTCCATTTTTATAATGTGACATATGGACAGCGCTCAAAAATATAACCAAGCATGTATGAAACATTACTGCTACTGCCTACAATGAAAGAACTACAGGGCTTTACTGTCCATTTGAAGAAAATCTTTAAATTCCAGCTTCCTGGTTTCTTAATAATGATCAGACACACAAAGGGCCAATACGTTTCGGTACAATCTAGTGAAGTTTCAGTAAAGGCAAAGGTAAAGTTCACCCTATAACAGGCCACAAACGGCCAGAGGTGGAGTAGAGGTACAACTCTACTCTTTCTTTAACCTCGGCGCTAGATGGGGGTGGGTGGTCAACGCCATGCCCCGGCCGCTTTACCCCCGGGAAGACCCAGTACCCACTGTACAGGAGGCTGGGTGGGCCCAAGGGCCAATCTGGACGGGTGCAGAAAATCTCATCCCCGCTGGGCTTCGATCCCTGGACTGTCCAGCCCATAGCGAGTTGTTATACCAACTGAGCTATCCTGGCCCTAGTCGAGTTTCAGTACCATACGCAAATTGCAACCAAATATGACATACAATTACAAAATGTGAATTTAATGGAAAGGAAAAAAAAAATGCAAGCACAAGAAGCAATAACATCCCACACCCTTAACTGTATCTAGTAAAATGTGATCAAACTTCTTACTCAATATTTAGTCAACCCCAAAATCTGCAGAGTACTAAATATTTTGTTTTATTCAATACACTGTATTTGTAACTCTTTTTTTCTTTAGGAGAATACATATACAGAAAAGAAAAACATGGCCCACTATGGCCTTGCATTTAACCTTCTATACTAAGGAGTGCCTAGTTACAAATGGGCGAATTATTTTACATTTGTCAAAAATAATGTCTCAGTGGAAGGAAAAGACACTGACAGTACCCAAATACAAAGAATGTGCCCTGTAATCTTCTGAAGCGCATTTCCCGCTTCACAGTAAATAAGGTCTCCATTAAAAAGACAAATTGATTGATGGGATTTAAGGAAATAATAGCAGTTATTGTGAGAATCATGTGAAACACAGATATACTGAGTGGGAAAAAATGCACAGTTTCTTAATGTTAAGGGACTTTTTGCTAGGTATTTCTTCAGGGTGGGAGTGCCTGAGTAAAACCTTTAGTTAAATTTGATAAAATGGAGGTAGAGAGGTGGGAAAAAATCTAGGGGTAGGTAAGGCGTGGAGGGGAATCCGAATCTGATGGTGTAGGGGTGACGTTGGAGGTAAGGCTCCACCGCTTCAAGAAAAGTTAAAATGGTGGTAGAGAGGTGGGAAAAGATCGTGGCGTAGGGAAGGCGTGGAGTGGAATCCGAATCTGATGATTGTGGCACATTTAAGACCTACTGTGCAATAAAGAACGCTTCATGGCTAGTTACACCAAAACTGGAACACATTCTGGTTTTCATGGGATCCATGTCTGCACGACAATGTAAATTTATATTGGTATTCAGCCTCATTGTGTTGTCATGCTTCAGTACGAAAAGTCTATGATTTTTGTGGTGTATTTTCCAAATCTACCACCTAAAATGTAATTCATAAAGTAACATAAGAATGGACAGACTGAAGGCATATCATTCACCTACACAATTCCCTTGATCAACGGACCGCTTTCAAAAAGCAGTGTTTTAAGTATTAACTCTTTCTTGAATTACACACACTAAAGTATGATTGTAGTTCCAAACTATACAATGTGCAAACTCCTGCATATTCACATTTGTTCTTTGTTATGTGAACATACCACATTGGTATAATGGCTGTAAGCTTGGAATCCAGTGATTTCACTTGCTCAAGAAGTGGCCTCCCAAACACCATACAGTTTGCCCTACCACATAACTGAAACACAGCCTTTCTCCAAATTTTTTATCATGACTGATTAATAGGCAATGTTAATCAATTATGCCCCTCCTTTTATCACTTAGAATGAACAATTATACACCATTCACATATTAATCTCAAGGCATAAAGTACAGCTAAAATGGTATTTATATTTACCACATTCATTGACTTAAATTCTTTATTTTTAATCACACAATATATTGTAGTTCTTCTATCTGTTACACACATTACCTGCAGAACCTTCAACTAATAACTCATCACCATAAATTACTTACTAATGCATCCCTTTTGACTTGCTTGAATAACGTATTTTGTAAGAGACATGTCAGTTCCAACATTGCTTAAATCTGTTCATTTTCTACATTTAAACTACTCAACAAATCCAAGCTGATGGCTGCAACAGACACATTCCATCTTCCCAGCAACAAACTCCTACAAATAAAATGCTACAAACTTACAGCCATTCACCTCCTGCAGTAATACAGAACCAAAATTTGGAGCCATAAAAGCATGCTCCAGACAACCGAAATACAGTCACAAATGAAAAATTGTGACTGTATTTCGGTTATATGGCAGGACCCCACTTATGCAAGTATACAAGTATAGCGAGCTCAAGCAACAGTTCATGGTGAACACTAACAAGCATGAAGATGTGTTCTCTTCTCTCAATGATCCTCTGCACAGCTACCTGTTAATACTGCCCCACCCTCCCCCCCAAAAACAGCCAATTACATGTGCTGCCCTTCTTGTACCAAATAACTTTTGCCAGGATAGTATGTATGCTCCACAGTACCCTTGATTACTTCACAATATCCACGTAAAGCCTGTACAGATCTTTCTATCCGGTTAAAAAATCTTCAACACATTTTCTGAATTCTACCCAAACGAATCTTCAAAAACCACAACTTTCGTAACACAGCACAATAATACTATAAACACAGTGAGTGACCAGAGACAACAGAAAATCGTCCAGAAACTGTGACTACAGTTTTAACAAGAACTTGTATCAGCAAACCAGTAACGAAAAACAAAGAAGCTGCCTTAATCAAAATAAGCAGACCAGATGACCCTACCAATGTATAAGCATGTGTTATTTATTGCAATTACAGACTCTGGAACATAACTTACATAATGTACATAACAGGTCCGTGGCAAGTAACAATGTTTTATGTATGACCATATAAAACATAAATGATGCAAGCTCCCCCCCATACATACATACACAGAAAAACAGTGACAGAAAAAAAAAGTGTCCACCCCTCAGGGATACTACCACCAGCAACTAGATCACTACTCTCAAATTAACACAGCATAAATCTAATTCATATAAATACAAAATAACCCACAGAATTTTATACAAAACAGAATAACTACTATGTAAGGCAAATCAGAAAATAAGCCTCACCCCCACCCAAACCCACAGCCTGTCCCAATATTTTTTTTATATAAGAAATAAAAACAAAACTCATTACAATATGGTATAATATTAAAAGCATGAACAAAGCTTACGATGACCCATAACTTTTCAAAAGTAACTTATGTACATGTAAAAGAAATTTGAAAGAAACAATAATCGTAACCCTAATTACAAATATGTGATGGTTAAATTAGCATAAAAATGTGCATATCTTTCACAGTATTTAAATGGGAAGAAAGGGATATCTGACTCTAGATGCCATTACTGAAGACAACAACACACACACACACACACACACATAAACGCGCGCGCGCGCACGCGCACACACCTGCACACTCAGTGCTGGACCAGTTAATCATGTCCTAATGCTGCAGCACCTCACTACACAAAACATTCACACAAACCAGCAAACAAGGGTCCACAATGACCATAGGCAAAGTATTTTCAATATCGAGACTTTCATGAGTGTTCTAACTGATACACAGTTAAGTTATGCATTCCCAAACAGCAGCATACATAATGTTAATGATTATGCTTACAACTGACTTTCTACTAACCTTTAAATGACTGGATTGGTATTTTATAGCACTCCACTGAAAGAATACTGGTTTATCAAGTCTGCGGATACAACAGTAGTTCACTTTATTATTGTGAGTAAAAACCTGTGTTAAAGACTAGCCACATAATTAATGACTTTTAAAATGGATGTATATAAGAGAAAGTATCATACAGAAGTGGCTCCCTGTATATGTTGGAACATCAGATATGCAGCAAACTCATAACATCACAACTCTTGTATTATTTCAGGAGCTGGATAAGTAAACAGCCCCAATTTTTTACAGGGGCTATCATATATTTTCTAAAATCTCATTAAATAATTTACATTTCAGGTATGACTGTTACGAGCAATGGGCACATTTTAAGAGACAGTATTTTGTAACTACATACATACAAACATGTGCGCATGCACACAAACACACACAAACACATCACTCTCATTCCAGTCCCTTTCCTTTCCTGGAATGCAGGATATTTCACACAAAAAAATGGTGGGGTAACCATGATAATAAGAAAAACAGGACACAAAATCAAGAACACATGCTGAAACACTCATTTCAACCCTTTCCTTCAACTATTTTCAGTGACAAAATAGTGCAATGTTATACACTACTTGCTAAACCAGTTAAATTAAGTTATTAAAGTGCCACTTGAATCAATCATTTCTTAAAGGCCCTTTCAATGATGACATAAATGAGTTTCAAGCAGACCACACTTCCCAGAATGATGCATCATCCTCTGCCATCAGCAATGTGCCTTCTGTCATATGCTACATTCATTACCGCAAGGCCTTGTCTCTAAGAAATGAAAAGAAACATGCTGCAAGGGTGTAATGCACCACCTGGTGGAAGATACCAGTCTATGTAAAGGCAGGAAATGTTCAAAAGGCAGCAGCTAATGGCTTGTTTGTGTGACCTGTTGCTTCTCAAGTATGTCCTGTAATTCCCTATTTCTTCCAAACACATTATGAAAATTAATATATCTTAAAAAACTGAAGCTATGAAACAGAAAAGGGGTTTTGTAGGAAGGAATTACATTAGAAACAAAACAAAGAAAGCTACGAGTGAAAGCAGAGATCCCATGACCAAAACTGGTATACTGTATCTGTGCCAGCTGCAATTCCCATAACTGTTGTAATTTACACACACAGTGTGTGCAGTTTAACATGGCTCTTGCAGATGTGGTTCTAACAACGTAACAGTAAAAGGAGTTTCGCCATAGCATTCAAAGCATGTCATTCATATGTATACAGTATCACACCACTGAAGGATTTAGTACCAATTACAGTGTTGTAGACGTGCACAAACATTGAGTAGGAGAAAAAGAAGTGCAGCCCCAAACTGGAACCCCTGCTGGTGAGGACTCAATCTGGGGACTTCCAAAAGGAAGGTGCAAAGCTGCCAATCTATCTACTGTGGCTCTCGGGGGCATAAACAAAAATGAGACCCCAATCCACTAGCAAAGACAGCACTCTACTCAGTGTGCTAATGTTCTATTACACAGGAGTTACCAACTGCTGGTGGAACAAACCTGTGTTGTCAACAGTGCTTGGACTTGAAGGATGAATGATCATTATCATCTTCACTTCTTGACTTGACAGTGTATAAGATTCTCCCTTACTTCGCTATAACTATACAAAAGGGATATGGCACATGGGACAATAGGATAAATTCTCTGATGATACCAAGAAACCTTAAATGACTGACAAAAATTGTGACAAACTATGAAAGCTCAAACACACTAAATTATCCATTTGCTACATTGTACAACCCTAACATTTGGCATTTGACAAAGTCACCATGAAATTCAAAGGATGGGTACTTGTCAGAATATACCTCAGCAGCAAAGTTTACAAAGCTTCGTAACAAAACAGGTTGCATGTGTGACATAAGAACAAATCAAAGAAACAACTATGTTTTTGAGACAGTTCACATCACAGGAAACTTAGTAACATTGTTCCCTTTTCCTCATATCCCCTTATATGTAACACCATGCAATGGCACAGTTGCACTAAACAGTGCACCAAGGAGATCTAGAGAAGACTGTGGACCGTTTCATTGTCTGTCTACTAACATAACATACCTTCCAATTCCGTTCATTTAGTAAAAGAACGGTGTGAAGTCTAGAGCAAATATACACTTCATGAAGTTAATTAAGAACTCTTAGATGTAGGGAGCTCCAAGAAAATGATCTGATGCTCAACATGGCAATGACCATACTCTCAACTGTATCACAAAATAAAAGGACAACTAAGTGGTACAGATGCACATAAAAACAGACAACTGCAGTGCTTACACACAACGGCAGGAAGTCTTACTGGTTCTGTGGATGTCTCTCTTTGAAGTGAGGACAGTCCTTACACAGCACATCACATCTTTCAGCTCTACTACACAAACACACACCCCTCTAACAAAAAGGCAGTGCATGAGCAGACGACCCAAGAATATAGCAAGTTTTCAGTGCTGCCAATTATACACACAAAATGCAACTAGTGATGCTGGGCAACTGGAAGTTTAGTTCTGAACAACATTTTGTTCTACTTAGATAGCCATATTACCATAAAGGTACAGCTATTCCATTACAGGCCTGGACAGGCCCCTACAGCTCCAGGAGATTCAGGCTACCATGATTTATAGAAAATCAGCACATGAAGGTGGTAAGGTTGCCAGCCCTATGCACTGGCTGCCTTTACCCCTCAGGAGCTATCCCTAATACTCATTTCTCTTAGAGGCCGAGTTAACTCCAGGGCCACCGTGCCGCCAGAAGGAAGGCATTTTACCATACTTATTCAAACATAAGACCAGAATTCTTTTCTCCTGAAATCTTGAAAACTGCTACCGTAATGAGGGGTCATCTTATATGTGGGTAAATACGGTAGTCCAGTAGCTCCATAAATAAGACAACAAAGGTCTCACAAGCTCCACAGGACATATCTACAATACACACAGTATGACTCAAGTGTTGTACCATAAAGACCCTACATTACTTCGCCTTTGTCTTTAAGGTTTAAGTACTGACAACATTCAAGCCACAATGTGTATTTCTGGCAGCATGAATGTACTATATACCTTATGGTCATATGGAAAGCCTTTGACTCAGTCTGTTGGCTTGGCCGTGCAAGGTCGTATACATATGAG
>Ga0209628_10001770_pt1 | contig 14239 bp, 8 predicted proteins | sample TergutCu122P4_FD_187285 | JGI IMG/M metagenome (GOLD analysis project Ga0209628, IMG submission 187285) | Cubitermes ugandensis P4 segment gut microbial communities from Kakamega Forest, Kenya - Cu122 P4 (SPAdes) (version 2) | ecosystem: Host-associated > Arthropoda: Insects > Digestive system >...
TCGGTAACTACGCCTCATTTTGTGAACTAGTGTATTTTTGTTGAGGTTGGCACTAGTGATAGAATGTTCTGGAAGCTTTTGCGCACGTTACTAGTCACGTGTTTTCTTTGTCTGTGAAATCAGGCACATCACGCGCTTGGCAAGTTAGCGTCACGCTCAAATCAGACTCCGTAGGAAGCAGACGCTGTCAGTTTCGCCTCCGTACTTTCCTTTGTGTACCAGGACACAAAGAACGTGGCGTGCCCACAGCAGCACGTAAACTTCGCAAATATTTGGGTTGTTTTACAACAACAATAGGGTTCTCACACCCTCATTATTTCTTTGAGTTTCATAACATTGTAACAACACTTACAAGGTGACAAGAAGTGAAGTGCAAAGTGTTTATCGTGATTTTATAACGTCGGTAAGAACAGTGCAATCAAGAGTTTATTATTGTGAATTATCAGAGTAAGTAGAGTGGAAACATTTTGATGTAACAGCTACCAGAGAATAAAGTACAGTCCATTGTTTGGTATTTGAACCGGCGCATCTAATTAATCTTATGTACCAACCACGCGTACAATTATCAACAACAAACGTGGGACTATATCTGAGCATTACAACACAAAGTATAACATGGTAACATGTAAAATAAAATACGCTAAACTGTTGCTCCATTCCATGGTTTACTATGACAGAACAATATGAATATGTGAGAAAGTGAAGGCTGAGATTTGCTGTCAGGTATGTACAAAAATAGTAATCTTGATAATCAAAAGGTTAAACATTTCATAGTGCCAAACTGAAACGCTCATTCAGTGTGGTAGTGGTCAGTGAGGGAATTGGTTTAAATCCAGACAGACCAAAAGCAGTGCTGGATCCACTACCACAAGCTGTAAAATCCACAGAATTTGGTGACAGCTGAAAAGTCTTCCCTTGTATGGCTGCAATCTCCTTTTGCAATTGCAGATTGAGAGCACTCCTTACTTTAGTCACAGGCACATACTGTTCAACTGATGGAGCCCTATTCTGTCTGACACCTCTAATGACTGATCCTGCCCGTCGGTTGCGGCCTAATGATGAAGCCCGGCTGTACCGGCTAATTGTGGTTACAATAGAGCCTTCAGGTGAGATATCAACAACACTTGATGATCTACTTGTAGCTGACATGCTACGATGGTGAGGATTGTAGTTGTTGCCATCATTATTGTTGTGTCTGGTAAATGAACTCCCTAAAAAATTGAAAGTCAATGTATCTGGTTCGTACTTTAAAGCAGCAATGTTTTAGCAATTTCATGATATATTTGAAACAGAACATACAAGAGAGGAATTAAGAGTCAGCTAGGGAAATTGCACAGGAAGGGTAACTGGTGATTAGTGGCTCCCTGAGGTCCATCGATGTCATACAATCTTTGGGTAGCCCTTAGGAAATTGTAAATTGAGGAAGTGGAGATGGGAGTGGTTGGATGAAGGCTACCATGAGAACAGCTGTAGTTTACAACCTTATTATCTGGTATCTGACACTCACCAACCGCTGTAAGAACAGTGTTACAAACAACACATATCACAAAATTTTTATCATCATGTACTGTCACACTTGGTGTAAAATTTTCCCCTCCTTCTGGATGAAATAATAAGAGCAATTTGACCACTTTCATAATGGTTGTGATTTATGTCTGGGTTCAGATCTCACAACTCTCATTTGGAACACACACTACACTGAGGTGTTTTGGTGGATATCTTCCATTGCCCCAGGCAAAAGCTTTGATCACTTCCTTACTTAATCTTTTCAATTTATTACTGGCTGACAAACCAATCATTCAATGCAATAAACCACAAATCAAACAATAAATAAATGAATAAGTACACTTAAATAAACATATTTTATTCCCTTGCACCTACAACAAATTAGGTAACTTTGATTCAAGAAACAGTGCTTGTTCCTTGTGTTCAGGAAGTGCTCAATTCAAATCTCAGCCAGGGAACCAACTATCCTGACCATTTTTCATGACGTTCTGCAGTCCCTTTGTGCAAATGCTGCAACAGCACCTCAAAACAGGCCGTGCCTGCTTCCTGCCATGTTCCGTCAAATAGATTATTCACTCATCAACCTATCATTCAGTTCCATACCCTGCACTATCAGAGCAAGAAACTTTGTGTGAATAACCAGTGTCAATTTACCACCATGTATACATTTAACTTGAAAATCATTGTCTTCTCAGAAGAAACTGATGTAAATTAGTTCCCAGGAAAAGACTGCAAGTAGTGTGCTTTGATGGTTAGTTCATAGGTTACACAACTGATGTAAAAAAACTTATAGCATATTATGAACATTTGCAGAGCATAAAGAATAAGGTTACATAAAGCCTAGTGTGACTATTGAAAATGAAAATGAGAAAGAGATGTTTTATATACCAGATATTTTGAAAGTAAATCTGTTGAGTAATTGGGTAGTATTTAAATTTTACTGCACCCTTTATGTAAAACATGAATAATATATGAACCAAAAAAGGATAAAATTACGAAATAAACAGAATTTTGTAGGACAGATAATGGACACTGTGCAGCATATTTTAAAAATGTAGTAAGTATTTTTGTTGCTTAAATATATAAAATATGCTTTTGGGGTCTAGATGTACATGCATCCTGCATATGGGACAAACTCATGTATACTTCAGTTTCAATGTACACGAGACCACCAGGTCTATTTGAGCTTTTACTGATCTTCTTTTTCAATCTATCAGTTTAAAAATCCTCATCTTATAGTCATATAACATCAAACAAATCATTAAGGGCAGAATTCAGTCAAAATATATTCTATGTTGCCTGACAACACAGAAGTTGCTCATCTTGGCAGATATTTGAATTACAAAAAATCAAAGGCCAATATTTCTCAGATTTTTGATAACGTGGACTAATAAATATACTGTAATATTGCTGTGAGCCAATAGGTATGTTGAAAAACTGCTGTGAACTGGTACACAACAGGCCCACTTAATAACATACAGACACTTCCTGCTTATGCAATTTCATAAGAAGGGGGGTTTTGAAACACAGGCCAAATTTTTCTTTGCTGGCATTAAAGCACAATGAGACAAACGAGCTGGAAGAATAGTGGCAGGCAGTCATGCTGCAGCTTACCGGATTTTGGTGAGCTGGAGTTTGGATTTCAAGTGGACTCACTTGTATATACATAAACAGTTGACCAGACATATACTCAAATGTGACATGCATATAACTTGACTTGTGCTCTACCCTCTGGAATACAAATATTGCAAAAGTTTGGAAATGTCTGTACTGAAAGTTACTGTACTACAACACAGCACATGTCAAAACAAAAAGGTAGTACAACACCAACAATATTTATGTAATGAATGTTTAGTTTTAATGATTTTGAAATGTTACTTTAGTGTTACACACATTATGCAAATAACAGGCTATTTATTCTAATAATTCACAGACTTGCAATGGTCAAGGCCCATAGTCTGACAACCACTGCTCTGTGAGGAACGTGTTTGATTACACAAAAGAATATGAGTCACATTCCTAGATGTCACTACCTTCAGTCATTTTCATTGTACAATCTTTGACTCACTGGTGATGCATTCTTAGTTTTAAGGTTATTGTGATACCACAAGAGAGATTTTCTACCACAGCAGTGCATAAGATTTCAATAAATTTTGGCCCTCAGAATCTTCATACAACACTGCAAAAATGCTGACTGTAAACAACAAGGTTTTGGTCCATATCGGTGTGCCTGTGCACGCACGCACACCCTTCCTCCACCACACACATGTGCATACATACAAAACATATAAAATGTATATATAAAGGTGCAGCTGGTTAGAAAAGTGTTACCAGGATATTCTAGTGCACAGAAGTCACAGTGGATATAAAGGATAAATATTGTATACTCACTTCCATATTTACGTGTATAACTGTTGTTTCCGCCAAACTTTTTGATTATGTTGGCATGCTGTTTGTGACCAAGACGTTTTGCAGCCAGATCATTGGCTATACAAACAGTCAGCATGTCAGATGATCCAGTCACAGAGTTCTTGTCTGTAAACCAACCAGACCTGAAAGTAAACACAAAAACATCAGACACAAATATGCCAGCAACTACAATATTATTCTGATTTAGTCTTCCTGCATTTAGTTAGACTAGTTCCACATACTGGATCCAACATAGCAGGTCCGTATGTTTTACCTGATGATGGAAGCACGGACGACTTGAGAAATATTTTTCTTAATGTGAACCAATGGAGAATGTGTAACATATCAGTTTAATATGCACTTCTATCATAACTTTATACTTAGATCTCTTATGATCGATTTGCTGGAATACACAGCAAAAGAGATATGGGCAACAAGGCACAAAAGCTGGAAACATGGTCTGACAATATCCTGAATCACATTTGTCTGGCTGACATCATTACAATAATTTTATCAACAACCCACTATTTCTGTCCTCCTCCTTTTATCCTGGTTCTCTGATCATGAGACTCTCTTATCAGCTAGGTTTTGTTTTAGTCATATATGATATACAAACAGCTCCACTGCAACTTCTGTAAATGACAGTAACTTGCATATGCAATATCATATGATGGAGAGCTGTAATAGTTGTCAGTATAGTGACTAGGCTACAGAATGTGTAACCAACAAACTGGGGTTCCAATCCATGCAGGAAATTTTCTCTTCTCTGGAGCATCCAAACTGGCAGCGGGGCCCACCCAGCCTCCTATCCAACAGATGATGAGAGCTCTGGGGTAAAGCAGCCAGGACATATATCTGTTCACTCCCCTCCACCTAATGCTATAGACGGCATTGAAATCTATGTTTATTTGAAATATTTTTCAATATGGTGAATATGTAACACAAACGGAAAAATAATTTTGTACTGTCTGCTCACCTCTCCACTGTTAAATTTGTAACAACAAATTTGTATAATGAATAAATAAGCACAAATACTATTCTATATGACATATGAACTCACTGACTTTATCGACTTTTTCCATCATACATAGTGCAGTCTAAAAGTTTTAGGAATGATTTTTTAAAAATCGAAGACACATACCTTTTTTAATTCAAAATAAGCTCCCAACCCCCACCCCCACCCCCCCCACGCTCTCTCTCTCTCTCTCTCTCTCTCTCTCGCGCAGCCATACAATTTCTGAAAAGCTGCCGAAAATTCCTCTTTTGGACCTTCTTTAATTCATCGGTTACGGCTTCTTGGATCTCAGCAAGATCCACAAAGTGGAGTTCTTTTAACTTCATTTTCAACCTGGGGAACAGAAAATAGTCTTGCGGAGATAAATCTGGAGAGTACAGGGTATGATAAAGGGATGTAACATTTTTTTGGATAAAAAATTGGCAAACACTTGCAGCTTTGTGGGTGGGTGCATTATCGTGCAACAAGAAAAAATGTCAAGAGCAGAATGCAGCTGGACAAACCACTGAATGTGCTTCAGTAGGCGATCCAGAACTCCTTTATAAAATTCTGCATTTACTGTTTTTCCGTCTGGTACGAATTCTTTGTGCACTACGCCTTGAGGGACGAAAAAATTATCAACATGGTCTTGAAGCAGGACCTTCGGAATTTCAGTTTCTTTGGCCGAGGGGTTGTCTCACGAACCCATTCAGAAATCTGTCACTTTGTTTCTGAGTCATAGGTAAAACACCAGGTCTCATTTCCCGTAATAATTTTGTTAAAATAATTTTTGTCTGCATCGGCCATTGTGATAAAGTCTTGGCAAGATGACTCAATCTTCCCTTTGCTCAGGTGTCAAGGAGTGTGGAACAAAACGAGCACACAACTTTCTCTTTCCCAAATCCTTTTTCAGAATCTGCAGAACTACAATCTTGGGGATGTTCAAAGATTCTGCTATCATTCTTGATGTGATTCGACGGTCATTTTTGACCAAATTAGCAACAGCAGCAATGTTTCCCTCAGTCTGAGTCGATTTTGGACAGCCACCTCTCTTGTCATCTTCTACCAGCTCCCTTCCACCTTGAAATCGAGAATATCACCCAAAAACATTTGATCGATTCGCAGCCTCATTCCCATAAGCCTTTTGCACCAATTTTACTTACTTTAGTGCTCTTGCCCGGTTCAGTTTTTGTTGCACTGCTTGCTGTTTCTGGAGACGGACAATCTGATCAGAATGTAGAGAGTTCATACTTTTGTTAGCACGAAAAGCTTTACGCTGCCTCACTGGAAGTACCCGCAAACCTCTGGGGGTGGACATAACCTAAAAGATATAATCACATATCACTGTTAGATACAAATAATATAAACCTCAAATAACCTGCAACAACCACAATGGTGCCTCTGCTAAGATTCTATAACATTTTCATTACATGAACTAAAGAAATCAATTCTATAATGCATGCAAGACATTCAAATGAAGTACCCAAAGAATGCATATAGATTCTGAAGAAATCTGAGATTCCTTCAGAAAGCCACTTACCAAATTCCACATGTGAAAACATGTACAAATACCGAAGCAAAATAAATACCTGTGGTAGATTACTTCGTAACTCCATTCAAAATTCATTTTTCCACACACATTCCCATTTTACAAAATGCAAGGTACCCAATAAAGGTGTCCCTGTGTCTAAGCATCATACAATAAAGATGTGCAAAGGCAGAGGTAAAGCCACTTAAATTCTAAGGCTAAAAACTATGGAAGTGAAATGTAAGCTTCACACTCTACCACCTTTAGCCAGCAGGAAAAACACCCTGCATACCCCACCAGGTGGGGCCCTCAGCCAGTCTTCACATCACAATAGACAGAAATGTCTCTGTTCCAGCTATAGCTTAAACCAGAGACATTTAGTCTGTAGCCAGTCACTTTATGTACTCATCTACATGAATAAATACACATTTTTGGGAATCTAAAGAAGTCACTCACCATTCACATAGTTAAGGAAAAAATGGATGCCAGTGACAAATTTCACTTTGCTGTAATATGTACACACTGAAATTGAACACATGGTATCATCACTTTAGTGAATGAGTTTAAATGCCAAGTGCATCTCATACCAGCTGGAGTTTTCCTCACTTAGCATGGTCATTTAAATTTCCAAAACAATGTGATTCAGAAATCCATCATATAAATTAGAATTCTAAAATTAGAAGATCCACACAAAAACTGATTTTTTTAAAAATTGAATCTATTTACATACATATGAATGTGTGACTGTTCAGTTTGTATTGGTCTTTATTAAACTACATCTTTACATATATTAATCTGTTGTTTTCTATTCCTGCCTTCAGTCTATGTAAGGAGTTACTTCATTTTCTTTGAAATTTGCCATACAATTCTGATAAGGTCTGCACATGGCCCATCATACAATTTTAGCAGTATGGGACAGATTTTATGACCTTCTTGGTTGAGGTGCACATCAAGAAAACAATATGTCCCATCGCAAATTCTTTTGAAGGCTAGCTTCTTAGTGAAAAGAAAACCATTTGTCTGTCTGCTGTTACTTTAGTGGGTGCCTACTTGTATTATAAATGTTGCATGTGTCCCCACACACTTCAGAAGATAGGGATTTTAATTCAAAACACAGAATAAGCAGAGATGATACTGCTGAAGTGATACTAGACTCAGTTGTTTCTGACTGTGAACAGCCTGACAGCAGTGTCTATGATAACTAACATGACAAGAAAGAATAGACCCTTACATCTCATCACAGTGTTTAAAAACAGGATTGAAAGATGAAGCAGACAGAGAAGGGCATCCAGGACCACAATAAAGACAGAAGTCTTCAGAGTTATGACACTACTTTTACATATAACTCCAGGCAATTCACTTGGAGAAAACAAACGAGTGAAACAGACACCAGGATTTATCAGTTCTCTGGTGATAAAATGGTGACAGACAAAAGTCTTGACTTCTTAAACATGACAGTTCTGAACAGCTTCCTCCTCTGGACTGCATGTGGGGACAAAATGACAAACACACACACTTCTGACATTCCCTCTTGCATATCTTGATTCAGAGTGATTTTTTGGTGCATAAATCAGTCATGGTAGGTTTTCAGAACCACCAATCATCTTTGATAAATCACGTATGCACCAAAAAAGATTTATTCTGCTATGTTTGCTGCAGTGTGCTACCAAGTAAATGCATGGAGACCAGAGTATGGTTTGGCATGCTGCTCACCAGTCCTTTTCTGAGAACAGTATATGGTCACAAAGGACAGTAAAGCTTAACTGTATAATTATTAAATTACAGATCTTGCTAGCCAAGCAACAAACAATGAAGAACTTTAAGGAATGCAAGCATCATAAATTTTTTCCAAAGCTCACAGTTACAATAGTAGAAGAAAAGCCAACTTCTACTACTAACAGTCTCCACTAAAATCAACAGGATGGGCAATGTACATACAATGCAACACTGAGGCACATATGTGCAACCACAGTTGCAGTGGAAAAGCAATACATGTTACACATTCTGAGAGTGTGTTTGTAGCCTTAGGCATCCAGCATGCAATGTGCATGTGCCACATTGTCATCTGTTGCCTTTCCAGCTCTACAGTATTTTTCCACATTATCTCATAAAGAGCACAATTAAAAAAAAGTTATTGATTATAAAATACGCGTATAATATTCTCTGCAACTTTTATCTGAAACACTTCTCAGTCTAAGAGGAATTGAGTGAGATATGGTAAAAAATGTATACAGCATTGGTCTTCACGTAAAGTACCAGTTATTCTTGTGAGATATGAATGAAACTTGAATTTTTTCAACACTTTCAAAAAAATACTGAAATATCAAATTTAACGAAAATCCATCCGGTGGGAGCCAAAGTTGTTCCATGAAGATGTATGGATGGACAGGTGGACAGACAGACATGAAGAACCGAATAGTAGCTTTTTGCAATTTTGTGATCATGTCTAAAAATGACCAAGTAAATGAACACAGCATTGTTTTACAAATAAGTGGATTTAAAACACACAAGGAAAAGTAACTTTATGAACACTCAACATAACACAGAATGACTAGTAAAATGCAAGTATCGTAGGGATGAATGAATCAAGAGGCCAGCCTTGACACTGATCATAAAGCCTAGCAGAATGAAGAGGGATTATTTTTTATACATGGTACGCAATGTCATTACAGCACATCCTGGGCTGCACCACACATGCACACACATCAAGATTGTGCTGTAACTTGTCTGCAATCTTATGCCTCTCTACTATATGATGTTACAACACATCCCATACTAGTTTCAAGCTTCACCTCATGTACAATGATTATGTAAGACGTGAGATATTCAGATCAGTGTTGCAGAGGTTTCAGGCCGTCTGGCATGTTGCTGTCTTGTTGGAAGAATGGATCCTGAAGCAGTGTCACATCCTAGAAGACCTGAATCCTCTGTGATAATTATGAATGGAACACTCTGTCACCAACTGTAAAAACATCTCAAGAGCAAATGTACAATACAACTTAAGCAAGTCAGCAAATGTTAATTCATATATCATAAACAATTAAAAATGTTTTAGCAGCTGGAGTGGCCATAGTAGTAAGAAAACCAAGTTAACAATTGTGACTTCCTCTCTCCTTAAGAATCAACATATATTCTATCAGCAGGAGTGATTACAGTTGTAGCAAAACAATGTTAGTAAGTGCAACTACATGCATCACAAACAATTAACAAATGCGTCAGCAGAAGTGGCCATAGTAACAGAACTAAAATCAAGTTGGCAAAATGTATCTTCAGGAATGACACAATCAACAAATATTGTATCTGCAGGAGTGGTCACAGTAGTAGCAAAATCCAGCTACGGACTGTACTTTCATGCATCATAAACAATTAACAAATGTATGAGTGGGAATGACAGCAGTAATAGCAGTAAAGCCACATCAGTAAATGTATCATCATGCATTGTAACCAATGCAGAAATGCTGCATCAGCAGAAGTGCCCATAACAGTAGCAAAAAATCAAGTTAACAGATATATCTTCATTAATCATGAACAAAAGATGTTATAGCAGCAGATGTCATAGTAGCAGCAAAATTATGTTAGTAAATGTAATCTAATGTGACATAAACAATAAAAAAATCTGTCAACAGGAGTGGCATAGTAACAGCAGCAAAATCAGGGCAGCAAATATGACTTCATGAATGATTCATGAGTCAACTAAACTACTATCAATAGGAGTGGCCACAGCAGTAGCAGAATTAAGTTACTGCATCTAACCTCATTGATCATAAAAAATCAACCAACCCTTGATGCAGCTGGACGAGAACCAGAATTCCAGTACCATGAGGATTGCTGTCTGTTCCACTGTCTCGTATTGAGGATTCGAGTGGCCAATCTGATTCTGTTGCGAGCCAAATGTAGCCGACGATAGCGTAATCTTTGTTGAAAACTGCCATAACTGTAATTACTTCTTTGAACTTTACTGCCCACAGTTGCTGTATGTCCATACTGGTTCAAATGTGAGTTCTGCCCATAAAACTTGCCTTGTTTAGGCATACGAAACTGCTTTCGATAAGATACCTACAATCGACAAGACATCATCTCCATAATCCACACCACACAGCATCTTTACATATGCATATGTATATATATGTATCAACTCCTATTGTTACTAATGTTAAATTAATTACTGATTGTAACATACATGAAAATTGCACGCACAACAAAATTTCACTAAAACCACGTACCACTGCACCATGCATACCAAGAAATTATACTAGGTAGGCATATAATAATTGTACAACTTTCCAGGCATGCAAGAATTAGGTCATCATTATCTCATTATGTTTCCAGTATGGTAGGTATCTTGTGATACACCTCCTCCATTTTTCTCTATCCTCCTGTAAGTGCTCCTATGTATTTGTATACACTTTCCCTCCTAATTTTTGTGTTATCTTCCCTTACTTCTCTCTCCATCTTGCCTTCAGCATAATATCATTGTTTATAACCCACACAGATTTTCTGCCAAGTTCTTCATCCACATCCTTTTCCAAATGGAACTTGAAGGACTAAAAATAATTACCTAGTTTTCAAACTAAATAACTAATTTCGATATTTTGATACATATGTGGTGTGATCACATAGTTTCTGGACTGACTTTATTTCTCCAGCGTGACTACACCTTTGAATCAATGTTGTACCCTGCAAAGTTGTGTTCTTGGGACTTAGGCAAGCCCAGAGATCATACTACTGTTTAAAGCACTTTATGAAGTGCTGTGCTTGAAATCTGGCATATGATTGTGGTGAGATGACGTATATCATAGTGATATTGAATCTCCTTCCCTTTAATGCCATCTTGAGTTTTGAGAAAAGAAAGAAGTTACATGGCACTGAACTTTGTGAATTCAGACAGTATGGAATGACAGTCATTTTGTTTTCAGACAGAAATTCATGCACAGACAAAGCAGAGTCAGCAAGTGCATCATCATGATGGAGAAACCAAAATTACACTTGGCAGGTTGTCAGTCTTTTAAAGAGCTACAAACCAATACAACTGAAACTCGCTACAGGTCAGCAAAGTCACAGACATCAGCTCTTCTGTTTTTGAGGACATGTTACTTATACTGACCCAAATTTTCATGTGTCTTACTTGTCAATGGATGCCCTGAACATTCAGCATCTTCAACCAAGGCCACACTGCTTTTGGAATTTGAAAACCACTCAAAAACGTGTGTTTTTTTAAATGTCTGTTCTTGAAAAGCTTTCAGCATTTAAAAAATCTTCACAGCACTCCCCCTGCCTATAGTGAGTTAAAGCACAGCTTGGTATAGGCACAACGTTCCTTCAATGACTGCCATGTTATGCCAAAATCACAAATGAAACAATACACACTTCTGTTTAATAACACATTACTCAACAATTACACATGATAGCCTTATACCAAGCAGAAAATGACAAAGCAGACTGTACTCCACCTACAGTGAGTGGTGGAAGTTCAAGCTAACAGTGACAGTGTCATCTTGTGGTCAATCCAGAAACAATTTGATTGCACCACATATAATCACATTCAGCAAATCACACAAAACAAGTACATCTCTAATTGTAAATGAATATGTGATTAGGAATTAAAATACAAACAAATATTCACATTTTGCATTACTAGCACTTAGGATATCATTAAATGCTTAGGTGATAGTGTCGGCAGAAAGTTACCTACATGAAGTAGTTCCACAAACTAACAGAAGATGACAGAACATGAAGGAAAAACACAAAAGAATAACATCATTTCAGAGCACTATACGCATAACAAAAAACTATCCTACAAGTAGTCAGTAGATGGCACACAAACTTGGTATGATTCTATGACTGGATTTTAGGTCACTGAATTACTCTCGAGTGAAACATTCAGACTGTAAATATCTGGCTGTATTCCATGCTGGCCAGGCAGTCACTACTGTAAACATACTGCATACCACTGAAAGAGTCAGATGTCAGAAAACTCTAACAGTTTCTCCAGACATTGAAATACTTAACTTCATTTCATATATCATGATTTACTGCATTCTTAATGTCAGTTTTTTATGATAGACATATTTAAAATGCAGCGATCTAATGAAATATTTATTTATTCACGGTTGGTTTATTTAATGATTACACTGTCGGTACCTGAGATTACATAGTATCAAATACGATGCATACTGAATAATGTACTGCAAGGTATGTCAAAGGAAGCAGTTGTGGGTTAATTTGAGATACTCTCTCAGCATTCACCTGGTGGGACTGAGTAAAATATTTCATGCAATCCAAATGTTTATCATTCCCCAGTAGCTACCACTACATTCTGTTCTCAGCCAGATACATCTAGGTCTTGCAAAGAATCCATTCAAATAGGAGGCCCTTGAAATCTTTCATAACATGGCACTTATTAACGTAGACCCTGACATCTCATCTGTCTTCAGCAAGTATTAATATGGCCCCACAGCCCTTGAAAGACTTACTAATATAATTCCTTTCCTCAAAGTTATCTTAATAGAAAGTAATAGGGGGAAGGGGGAGGGGTGTAAAGTGTTCTGTTCACATCACTTTGGTCAAAGGAAACTGTTATTTGGCATGAAACTTTCAAGACAGTTATCTGTGGTGTGATATTTTTCATTTCAAGATTTCAATAACATGAACGGCAAACAATGAGCCACATGGCAGTGACATTACACTTCTGTAAATATAATCACAAATGATGTATCTCAATACACCATTACAGCCACCACAATTCTTTAATAACATTCAGATGAGATGCCATGTCCACTCAGTTCACTCTATCCTATTTGTGACACACCATGTAGGAATTATCATTATTATCAAGCCTGTCTGATAGTTTCTCGGTGGGGTAAAAGTTCCAATTTCCCAACATGACGCACTCACAGACAGTATATAACTCTTTTTATGACTCCCACACTGACAACAGTTAAAATGGCATCCCCAAAATTACATACACATTTCATTCTCGATATGATATTTATGTAGCCAAACATGAATCTGACTATAATGACAATTTTTCATGCTACTGTATTACCAACTTGTAAGTGTATATCATAAAGGGAATACATTCATATAACAGTCAATATAGAACATATACTCAAGGAGCATTTTTTTAAATGCAAAGATTTTTAAGTGAATTATATACTTCATACAACTCTACATTTGGTTAATAAAAGTTCACAAACAATGTGATGTACTGTATTAATTTAAATACATTATTAATATCATATTAACACCACTTCGCTGGTAATTTCAGATACCATGAATCTCTAAGAACATATAACACAATGAAAAAGCAGTTACCTGATTAAACCTCCCTCCTCGGCCTTGAAATCTTCCTTGAATTGCAACAGCACTTCCATTACTCTGGTAATTTTTCTTGCCCTTACCAATGCGTCTGCCTCGTGACTGCTGAGTTGTTCTAGATATAACACTCCCTGAACCTGATACTGGCTTCTTCTTATTCATCTTTATAATCTCATCTGAAATACAGAAAATGTGACTTAGAAATTATTAAATTATGTTTAAATTATAAAGAACAGAGCTCGGTTAGCATAGTCAGCATAGAGACATGGCTACTAGCAAAATGTTGAGCGCATCACTCAGTAGTATTTTCCTCTTCTCTGCAACATCCAGTATAGTTCTGGGGTCTGCCCAACTCCCTATTCAATGGGTACTGGCATTCTTGCTTGGAAGTAAGGTGGTCCAAGTGTGACAACTGCTCACCACCATCTAGTATGAAGGTTAAGAAACAGTGGATCTATACCTCCACCTCCTGATAAGCCTTCACG
>Ga0209628_10001771_pt1 | contig 14235 bp, 10 predicted proteins | sample TergutCu122P4_FD_187285 | JGI IMG/M metagenome (GOLD analysis project Ga0209628, IMG submission 187285) | Cubitermes ugandensis P4 segment gut microbial communities from Kakamega Forest, Kenya - Cu122 P4 (SPAdes) (version 2) | ecosystem: Host-associated > Arthropoda: Insects > Digestive system...
GCACTATCTAGCCAGTGAAAGTAGATTAAGTTTCTTTGATATCCACGCTGCCATAGCACATTTTATTTTCCAAGTCTTGCACCTAACTTCAGATGGCTTATATAATACAAATCCTCCTCTAACTGTTATTGGAGATATATAGGACACATGTTCATATATAGTCATTGGTCCTTCCTGGCTGTTTATTCCTGGAACACACTATGTACAGACTTCACTGAATTTTTTGTGGTATGGCTAGTGCATTGTTCAGTGCAAAATATGTGCAAATGCTTTCTTTGTTACTTAATTGTTCAGTGCAGGGTTCCAAAATATTGTTCACACTGTTTCAAAGATTTGTGTTCTTAGCATGTGCTGTGGCTGGTATAATTAATGTAACTGGTTGAGTTTCATTTCACTGTTATGTCTGTGAGTATACATTTTCTTCGAGAGACAACACGTGTGGCAACTGGCAAATTACAAACCATAGTGTTTGTAAGAACAGTATTGTCTTTGCAATGAGCTTATGTTTTATTTTTGTGTGATTCTTCTTCACATTATTTTCAAAGTCCCTTATCCAGTCATGGTTGCAGTTTTTTAAATGTCCAGGTTACTTCCACATTTACTTTCAAAATACTTGTTGTGGCGTGATTATGTCTTTACAGGGCTTGACTGTAATGTTACTAATCCCTATACAATCTAGTAAGTTAAATTCTGATTAAGTGAAGTTCTTTACTTGAAATGTGATTATACTGGGATGTTTCCATCTCTAGAGTTGCCTTATTTTGTAACATGATGTTAAACTTATATTATGTTGGGTATGGTATGATCCCCTTTTTGTATTTAGAAGTATTTGAGTTCTAACATTTGAATGGTCCATTCGTTTACTTAATATTTTGTTTTCCTAGCAGGAGTGTGTTCTGTGATTCGTATCAAATTAAAATGGAATTTATTTATTGATAACACATAGTTCATTATTGTTTCTGCTCATGAGTAATTACCAGTAAATACACAGATAAGTAAAGAAAACCTACATACTGTATATTATTGTTCCACTTCAAAATAAACATACCAGAGGATTATGGTTTTTTAATGGTATGGAGAGAAGAAGGTTAGCAAAAGAAGTTGAAAACTACAATCCTTTGCTGGGCATATTTAAGTCTCTCTTTCTCCTAGGAGAACATTTAAAAATGTTTTTGCTCTTCCACTTTTTTAAAATTTTCTTCTTCATATCCATTGATAGTTAGTACCAAACATTGCATTTGTTTGTGCCAACTCATGCTTTGTGTCAGGAGATTTCTGATGCAACTCTCAGGACAGAGGCCACCAGTCCTGCCAATTTTCATTGGTGTAATCCTACAGATGCCAGGGCAAGACCCCAAACTAGGACATGACTGCTTCCTTCTACATCTTTCCAGTCAACACTATATAGTCTGGGCTACTGATATCAATGTTAAACAATTAATAAACACATTACTAAGTAATTGAATTAATACTTCATAGCTAAAGTAAAGGTTAACATATTGGGATTTATATATGATGTCTGGGGATAACTTTATCCCTAATGGCCAATGAAAGGTTTTCACTTGCTTAGATGTAGATGAAATATATATTGAAAAATATGTACCAATTTTTACATTATAGAAACAGACATTAGTGGTGTGATACTTAACTATGGATGTATTAATGATAAACAGTGTTAAACGGAGATTTGTGTTGTTTTATCCCTGTTGAAGTGTGCTGTACAGTTTTCGGTATAAACCTCTCGTACTTTTTTTTGGTATTTTGAAGTACAGAATGACAAGTGGTGATAGTGTCTGACAAATATTTGTCTCAAGGTGGCTGCTCAGGTCACTGGGAACATTGAAAACTCTGCTTGAATGTAACACAAGAAGTAGGCAATCAGAGTCTCACATGGAAATTGTTTACAATCAAAATGCACATTGATTTTAGTTGGAATTTTTTTTTTTGTGATACTTTATGTCATGAACTATATCATCATCATCATAATCATCATCATAATCATCAGATTTGTTAGAACTTGAAGGTGCAATTAATTAAAACATAATACATATATACACACCAAATGATAACAGAAGTGCTTGTTTGCTGCTATAATTCATGTACAACTACCACATGATAGTGCAATGGGAAGGAATTTAAATTATTTAAATCTAATGTGTCAAGAAATGGTACTAATACGCCATGTAGAATGCATCGCTATTTTGACTGCTGAATACACAATCCTTGCCTGTTGTTATGTATTCAGATTGACTAGTGCCTTGTGTACTTGGAGCTCAAATTAGTTGCCAGTTCAGAATATTTTTAATTGGTGTTCCACATAATCTGTGGTTTGTGTTGCTTATCAGATAAGCTGTAAAGTGGTAAATTTTGGAATGTCAGCACATCCACATTTTCTGTTTGAATTCTCTAGAATAAGCAAATAACAAAGGCATGCAGGATGATTCAGAACGGGGTGTCTTAACTTCAGGAGTTTATTTGTGATGCCATTTCCACTTGCTAATGTTGTAGACATGAGTATGAATCTCAGCAGTTACTATGTAACGGTTTGTAGGTTTACTGGTTCACAAATATTCATTTTTTAAAGTTCAGGTCATGATAAATCTGTAACCTTTGAGACTTCGATGTATGATCATTTGACATTTCAGACTGGGAATGAATGACCTCCGGGCATAAATCTGAAGTTCTGACACTAAACTGGGAGTCACCTTGTATATTTTCTTCTTTCTTTATTTAATGTCAATATATTAATTGCAAAACCGAACTGTTAAAATATAAAGAAATGTAAGTCAGTGGGGCAGTTTCAATATTGTAATTTGTAGCTGGTAAAGAAATGCCAGTTACAAAAAAATTGTAAGACGTGTTTGAAATCAGTGTATCTTGTCTTTGTGTTTGGTGTAAGTATTATCTGAATTCAGAATATAGCCCACTGTTGAAAGTAGAACATTATGAATCAGATTTTGTCTACTTTTGTGGAACTTAATTGACTTACAGAGACAAGGAGTTACTGCGTGACCTAACAAAAATCTTACTTGAAAGTGTGTAGTGTGATAACCTGTCCAGAACTTCTGTGTGTGTGTGCATGTGTGTGTGTGTATTCTATTGAATTATGCTTTGAATGAACCCATAATTTTTAAAAGCACTTGGTGAGTATGAATACAAGTAGACCAAAAACTAAATGCATTTGAGGATTTTGGAGGCATGTGCAGTTTCTGTATGTAAAGGTCCAGTTACTGATGCCTGAACTTTTGTACTAAATCAAGCCAGTTTAAGGGGATGTATCATAAGCATTGTCATGGAATACTTTGGTGGTTGTGGGGTTGGAAATAATTCTACTGACTGATGATCATATTGGTGTGTATGACAGCACTGAATTGACCTTGGATTTTGTGGCATGTAGCGGTCAGACAGGGGAGAAAATGGGAGTTTATAATTGATTGATTGATTGATTGATTGTTTTCTTACTTTGTGTATTCTTAACCTCTATACAGAGATGATAGTGACATTCACCTGATTTGTCAAGAAGTATATTCTCATAGAAATGAGTGTGTGATATTCATATGATGGGAGTCATCCCGTTTTGTTCTATCAAATGTAGTGGAATATTCAGTTGTCATAAATATATGTAATTTTTGCTTGAAACAGTCTGCAGTTTTTAATGAAGTATACTGAAAAAGTAATTTGTTCTTTTACACAGCGTAGTGTTCCTACTGTTGATTGCCTGCACAGATTCTTGTATTTTTATTAAATGCACAATGTCATTGATAGATGAGATAACAAATTAGATAGAATGCATTTTGGAATTCTGACTTATACCAGAGAGCTTTTTTTTAAATATGTGTGTCATACACACACTATATCAATAAACCTGAAGGAAATGTAGTTTAAAATTACCAGGAATTAGTGCCATTGATATCTACAAATTTTGTAAACTCTGTGCGTGAATTATGTGTGTTTGCTTTGTAAATCTTGTCTCCATAACTATTTCACCTGGTTGGGCAGATACTATGTAACCTTAGCAGTTGACATTGTAGTTAAGTAACACACTGCATACAGTCTTATAAACTGCATGTTCGAAATCAAGAATAAAAGTTGACAAGCATAGCTTGTTTTGGAACATACTAGTCCGATGAAAGTGAAAGGTGGCTTTGGTTTTGGGTATTTGACTCATTGTACAAACTGTGGATGCATGTTACATGTAACTTTGATTTGTGACATTTTTCTTTATGGTGTGAATGCAACAAAATGCAAGGCCATTAGTTTATTACTCTCTGCATTTTAATACTGTTAGTAATTATTAGATTTCACCTGCAGCAGATGAAGATTGGTACCACCAGGGTATGCAAAAATCACAAAGAATGCATGGAAATATTTGGTGTACATCATGCTACTCATGTTTAATTAGTGCACAGAATTCAAATAGAAGGATACGTCTTGAACAGATTGAAAGGGTAGGACAAAACTGTTGTCAAGAAAACCAAAAAAACTTATTGAAACAGGGTTTTGTTGAGAGACTACATTTTGTCTTTGGAGTTGTGCATTTTATTACTTCTGTAATTATAATATGCATATATGAAATTGTTGTATTTTTTGGAAGGTGTGTTACTGGGAATCACCTGCTGTGTTTGTACTTTGTCACAAACCTGGAAAGTGATGGTGTTTAGTGCCAGTGTGATGGTATGGAGCCGTACCAAAGTTGCACTGCTTTAAAGTCCCTGTGTGTGAGGGTGGGATGCAGGTCATGATTTGCAAAGCTGTAGATCTATAATCTGAATCTGTTAAATTTTACCAATAAACAAATGTAATGTACCAAATAAATTCCCAAACATCAAATTAATTTGGAGGAAACATTCCTGGTACCATGGTTACAGTTACAACATGTATTCTGAAATTGTTACAGGATATAATTTCTGGTAGTTGAGAGCTGACATTTTCAGCACCTCTTGCAGTAATGAATTGTATTCGAAGTTGCAGTAGGAACAAAACTGTATATGTTTTAAATTGCAGAGGCTGTGGGGCAGGTTATTATCACTGGCAGAATGTTTTTCATTGCGTACCAAAGAAGTATGTTAAAATTAGTTTAAAAATAATTTGGCATTTTATGAGCACAAGTCTTAACTTACAGACACATTGACAAGATTTTTCTAATTTAGGGCTTATTTTTTTAGGCTTTATATCTTTAAGGAGAACATGTGGTGAAAGTACTGTAGAGTTCCTGCAGTAAAGTTATGCTTGATTACAGTGGTATAATTTACTGTAGTGATTCTAGCAATGCCATGAAGTTAGCCACAATTGTAATGCCATTGAATAAACCTCTCGATTTTGACATGGGTCAGTAATTGCAGCCTGTCGGAAGAATTTACATGCAGTTGAACAAGCATGTTGAATGATAATGTATGTCATTTTTGTCGTCACATGAATACCAGAATTATGAATCTGATGAAAATGAGCTGAGTGCATTACTTCAGAACTGTCTACCTGATTCTGTTACCAACAACATTAAACAATGTGATTTACATGATAATATACGAATATATTGTATTTCTGAATATATATTAACAAATAAAATGTTGGAGTATGGAATGTGTTGTTTTCTTAATATTATACGAGTATTTTGGCATCATGTCGTGTATTGTGCTGTATACTGTTTGTCTTACAACAGTAAATGGAAAAGAAGGAAAAGTGATAGCAAAAGAATAAGAGACAAACAAAACTGTACACCTGCTGAACAGTGCTAATGACAGTATGTGTACTGACAAATACAAATAAAATTAAATGGGTAGGAGCGAACATTATTATGTGAGTTGATAAACACAGTACAGTGCATAAGAGTTGGTCAATAAATGGTGATCCTGAACGTGATACACGGAATTTACGACATTAAGGCTTATTTGACATTCAGAGGACTGTGCATCATGATATAATAAAAGTCAACTAGATGCACTGTTTCTCAAAATTTATTTTGATAAAGAACTCTACATATTTTGGATATATCTGCCGTCCATCATCAGCAGTCTCAACACTGTATACGCAGCAATAGGTATTTGTCATGCTAGTTATGTTGACTGACTGCTAGCGAGGTCAGGATCCATCCTGACCTCACTAGCAGTCAGTCAAAATAACTAGCATGACAAATACCTTTTGCTGCGTATACAGTGTTGGGACTCCTGATGATGGACAGTAGATCTGTCCAAAACATGTCGATCCTGACCTCGGTAGCAGAGAGTCAACATAACTAGCATGGCATATACTGTTGCTTTGTATACAGTGTTGAGATTTCTGATGATGGACAGTAGATCTGTCTGAAACATGTAGAGTCCTTTATCAAAATAAATTTGAGAAACAGTGCATCCCGTTGGCTTTTATTATAAGAATCAGAATGCTGTACCTATCCTTGTGCATGCCATGAAGGCATTGAAGGGGTGGAGGTGTAGTTCTTTGCTTTCTTAGCTTTGGCACTAGATGGAGTTGAATGTTGCAGCTTCATGCCTCAACTGCTTTACCTCTGAGAGAGCCCATAGTACACATTGTATGGGAGGCTGGGCCAGCAGAGCTGGTCTGGACACCACTGCTGTGAGTCAAACCAGTATTCCTTGGTCAGCCAGCCTGTGGCTTAGACATTATGCTGAAGTATGCAATGGTAGTGTAATAAAACTTTCATCAGTAACAGCAGTTAGTAACATGTACATGAATGTAAATGCACCCAATCAACAACAGCAAGTTAGGAACTCAGTTTAAGACTAACATTGAAGAACAACATCAAGAGAAGCAGCAGTTAACTGAGGGACTTTCTGTTGAATTTCCTGTCACATGGAATTTGAAGTTAGTCTGAGTTTGCTTTAGTGTAATATTAACAGATAATATTATAATAATGTTGTGGTTTGTGTGGAAAAGGGTGGTGGTCTTAAGGAGTGTCATCCCCGTTGTATATATCAAAACTACAGTAGATCAAAGATCAGGGAAGTGGCAGTCAAAAAACACAACTATATTTGTAGGTACAATAATCTACCAACTACATGTTTCGGCCGTGATAGGCCATCTTCAGGTTGGGATACAATGTCAGAGGAAAAATATCTATTACAAGTATAGGTATGGGGGGATGAGATCTCGTTTACAAATATATGGGGCTTGTGGTCGAACCGGTGTTAGAGCAAGCATGTGTTTGCTTGGTATGTACATCAGTTTGGCACGCGGGGTTGGGTCTTGAAGCATTGGTGGCCGGGTGTCTCAAAGGTAGGCTGAGGTAGTCGTGTGCCGCTGTGGAGGGGGTCCTTTCCCGAGCTGGAAGGTCAGGTGAGCGTCAGGACTCGTTAAATGTGGTGGTGGTGATTATGATGATTATGTGCTGGTATTTTTTAAACATCTAGCTAAGGAAGTGAAGTTGTGTTGTAGGTTTACATGGAGCTGGAGTAGCATTGTCAGTATAGTGACTGGGCTTTGTGGGCTGGATGGTGCAGGATTTGAAATGGGCAAGAGATTTTTCTTTTCTCCACGGCATCCACACTGGCTTAGGGGCCCATCCAGCCTCCAATTGAGTGGGTACCATTGTACTTTTCTGGGGCTTCAGGGGCTGCAGCATGAAATGATGACTCATATCCATGTAGTACCAAGTTTGAGTGGAAGTATATCTCTTACTCACCATTTGTCTCTTTGTGGTATGGAAAGGGACAAAATTACCTTTAGTTTTGTATTACATGCAACATTGTGTGTGTAGACTCAGACATGTAGTACATATTACATGTTTCTTAAACTCTAACAAACAGTTAGGAACTTCCTGCTTGTTTCCTGGGCTTCAGTGTTGTGTTATGGTAATGTACTAATTCTTGGGCTGAAAAATTGATGTTTTTTGGACATTGAACTGAGAGTCAAGATACGTTGCAGATCCTTAGGTTTGTCTATTCTTGTTATTGTGACACAGGTCGTTAGTAACAATATTGGTGCTTGGCAAATTTGCTTTGGCAGTAATACCTGTTACATGGCTGGGGTACCGGCTTTCCAAGCAGAGGTTTTGTATGGTTTTTTTCAGTTCCTTCAAGCAGATGTTGGGGATAATACCTTAAATTAGGCCATGACAGCTTCCCCATATTTTGCAATTTGTTATTGTCATCCATTTTTGACTTCATATAGTCTGAATTACTGACAAATCCACCCGTTTTGAACAGCTGTTTTCATAACCATTTATAAATCTCATACCAATATGAGGCTTTGGTTGAATTGAAACCTTCCTGAATGCTTGTGGATTTGTAGTCCATAAGTGTGACTTCATGGCCATATGCTTAATTTTCATGTTCATAATAAATCTTTAATAAAAGTATGAGGATGTAAATTTAATGTATTAATGACAACTAAATTTAATAATACAAGCAAATTTATTAATTTGTCTAAACCTGAGATTTACAGATTGGGAATATTCACAAGGATGGAATATTGAAGTCCTAAAAACTGTCCCACAGATTCAGTAAGTAATGGTCATCCTGTCGAATGTCTGGAACAGACTCATTTTGGAATGGTCATTCTATTGCTTGCTGTATGTTTCCACTTGGACAAGTGTAATTATGACATAATAAAAGTAACTTTTATCTTCTTGTTTTTGAGTTCATACTAATTTATGCTACTTATTTTTGTTTTGGGTGTCATTAGAATTTCATACAGAAATTACTGTTAGATGCCATATAAATTATATTTAATCATTTACAATATAAATTAAAAGTAACAATTCAATCACAGATTCCCCTATCAATTTACAAAATGTACTTACTGAAAACAATAAGAGGGAGCACTTTTCAGAAATTGAGTAGTTGCCTGTTTTAGAACCCAGTCGTTTATCAAAATTGCCATGGACATCCGAATCCAGTCCATTTCCGAACTTCACTGCCGTACAACTGTCTGTGCTTGACAAGACTAATGAAAATTTTATGCCTTTTTTTATACTTTCATAATGTTCTGGCTAGTTGTGACATGCTCATACGTGAAAGCTGGAATGAATATATTAAATATTGCTACATGGGAACCCATTTAATTTGAAAGTTGTAGAGCTTTATGAAGTAAACATGGTATATTAAAAAAATTTTAGAAGATAAAATAGAACATTTCTTAATTTGTGTTTGTTTTATATTCTGAGATTGTGAATGCCAAGAAATTCCCTTGTGGACTTTTCTGCAGTGTTGTTTGTTCATGTATTGTTTATTTAGTGACACCGTCAGTAGCTGAGACTGTGTCGAATCAAATGATGGGCGATGTACACATATGAGTATGAATTGAAGGCTTCTGTCAAACTTTTTTTTTTTTACGAGTGTAAACTTGCACCACCTAGAGATGGATACCCAAATTCTCCTTTTTCTAATGCAGTGAAATTACTTAAATCTGACTTACATGTGACCAGGCAGGTGCCAAATTATTGACTATTCCAGAATATCGGATGGTACCTATACTGATGTAAGTTCTTACAGGTAATTTCTTGTTACTTGAATTATACTTGCACTTTTCAACTAATCAGAGGGGTATCCCATTTGGATAATTCTTTCATTTGATGGTTTCGGCATCATAGGGTTCTCTTCTTTGTTTTTTGGAGACTTTATAGCTGAAGAAGTCAAAGGAGTTGAAGGCAAGGTTTCAGAAGTTGCCACAATGGTTGATGTACAAACATCTTGGAGGCCCTTCTGAACATATCCCTGAGATCTGCCCATTTCATTGATGAAAGTTTATGATACAAAGCAAAACTTACAGTTACTACTCTCCTTTACTGCTGGATTATAAGGATTTCCAAATTATCAGATGCCAGATTAAGTGAATTGGGCTTTATATGCCAAAGTTCATTAAATGTGTCATATAGAGAGAGCAGAATCCTTTACTGTTCCATATCTTGGTGGAAGTAGGGTCTATCTCACAGAGTCAGTGGGGAACAGGGCAACTTCCACTAGAATAATTTTGGTCAAATTTCGTATTTGGAATTTTGACAAACATTGGGCAGTTCACTCAGATGGACATTAAATTTGGACAACAGTAACAGGCACTTTCTATGAAGATGTACATACATTTGTGATCATATCTTGCCATGATTATTGTTTATAATCACAAATTTAAAATCTAGGGACAATAACAGTATGTGTGCACTGGAAGTGCCATGCCCTGTGGACATTCCAAGCTTTGTTTTAGTACATCGAGCATGAATATTTCCATGCCCATTTTCTTGCATGTTTAGTTTGTAATCTCAAAATGAGAAATTTATTAAGAGCTTGGAATTTTTTCAGCACTGGAACAACTGTACTTGCTTTCCTGGCAATGTTTAAAAATGTGGGATAGTCCCTTCAGTTGGAAAGAATGTGGAAGGAAGCTGTCATGACATGATCTGAGGTCTATACCAGCATGTGCCTTGAAGAAGAGAACCTCAGAATAGGTTGTGTCCTGGCTGAGATTTAAACCACGCATCTCTCGAATGCAAATAACTTGGGAGTGTTATGGGGTGTGGCTAGATCTTGCATTTGCTTCATTCACATCAAAATGAAAGTTCAAAATTTGTACCACTGTGTTAGCTGGGTTGGAGGTAGTTTGTTGTCATTGTTTGGCCCTGGGGTAGGTCTTAAGAAAGCATTTCTGAAAAATTCCAAAATGTGAATTTAGAATGTTCATAATGCAGAATTCCTTTGATATTAACAAAGCAGATCAACATAACCATGTATTTTTTGGTTGGTTAGACCCAGGCTTATAGACCAAAAACTGCAAATGTACAATCAATATTTGTTTCTGGGTTGTACTGAAATGTCCAACCACCATTTTTTCTCTGCTCAAAAAGTCAGATTCTTTAGCTTCCTTCATGACACATTGCATAAATTACTGATTCCCTGCTATGGTTTGACACAGAACTGCTGCACCTCAGCCATGTGATCCAATGAGTACCAGCTCGTTGGTGTTGCCAGTTTCTGCACAAACATTTAAATTTGGTTATGTGGTTGGGTCAGACATTGTGCACCAAAATGACTGACAAGAACAATGAATTCTTGTGCACTGAAGCAGCCATTTATAGAAATATTATGTATTTAGCAATAAAATAGTGTGAACTTACGTAAAAAAATGAATTTATTATCTTCTGCAAAGCGGTCCATGAACAAAGATTTTTCACAAGACAGACCTTCACACTGTCCAATTTTATGAAGATAAGATATACATTGTGTGGGGTAGGTGGAAATTCTTACTATGGATGGACAGAAAATGGCAGTGATTGCACTATTTTTGTAACAGATATATACCATTGAATATTGTCCAGGTTCTGGTCTGGCTAATATTTAAGTTCCTATTATGGTACTATTCAGTATTCCGCACCATTATGGTTATCTGCTCTTTCAGAAGCTTTATTATCATGGGTGATTTGAACAGTTACAGGCTCAATCAGAAGGCTGTACTTCATTAACACTTTTAACAGGCTGGATCACTTACCCTAGCTTGATGGATCAGCTGACTGCCTTCACAACATATTCTGTTATTGCAACCCTCGTGCCCCTTGTACTGATTGGAGATGATGAGTTTGTGTAAAGGAAGTCTGGTAACTGTGGAGAAACACAGTTGTTTCGGAGAATGTTTGAGAATGGGTTCCCAAGAAGAATATTTTAACTTAAAGTAGAGGAAATAAGGATACTGGGGCTTCTTGCCCCTGGGGCGTGAAGCTGACCACTTGTTTCCAAATAGTGGGAGTGTAGGACTAAATGGAAGTAAACATCTACCCCCATGTATGCCTTCATGGTGTGCATAGGGACGGCTGTAACAGTAGAGAAGGATGGAGAGAATAACTCATCCGTCACCAAATACAATAATTGAATGTAGGAGAATAAGATGGACAGGGCGTATAGTGTGATTTAATAAGAAGAACAGTTGGAGAAACCTGAGGAGATATATTATGTGATGTAGGCAAAGAAGGAAGGATAAGATATTGAAATGGATGTTAAATACGGTGGAGAGTGTTAACTGGTTTACAGTGCCACATGATAGGGTCCAGTGGAACTTTATAGCAAACACAAAATGAACTTTGGGTTCCCACAAAAGATGGAAAGGTTTTGACTAACTGATTGAATTCAATAATGACTCTGATTTATGGAGTAGTTAGCCAAAGGGCTTATATTTAACCCAGTTTTTGGGGCAAACATCAGTAAAAACAAGGATTTTAAAGTTAATGAGGAACAGACGTTGAAAATCAGTCTTGAATGCCATCACAATAACGAGGCTGTTTTAATTGAATATTTTATACTTTAAACTGATGAAATTGATTCCAAATGTTTGCAAACTGCATGAATATAGAAATAAGCACATTATACTTCTTAAAAATAGTGTAGTTATTATTTAATTATTTTATTTTGCTTGGTAGTTATTGTCTGAAATTAGAATAACTGAACAATAAAATCATTATTCAACTTCTTGCAGTATTTATTGGAAGCTGGCTGGGGTAGTGATGGGAAGGTTATAGGTGTAACTGAGTCAAGACGTGTGGCAGCTACTACTTTGGCTACAAGGGTTGCAGAGGAAAAGGGATCATTGCTGGGTCAGACTGTTGGTTACAGCATTCGCTTTGATGATTGCTTTGATCCAGAGCAAACCAAGATAAAGGTAAGGTTCATTTTTTATTTTATTAAGGTTGCAACTTAAATGTTTGTATTTCTCAAGCTTTAATTGATTTAATAATTTCTTTATTGCAGTACATGACTGAGGGTATCTTACTTAGAGAAATGATGGCAGATCCACTGCTTAGGAATTACTGTGTCATTATGCTGGATGAAGTTCACGAGAGAACGTTGTATACAGATATTGTAATGGGTCTGCTCAAGAAAATATTGCGAGTAAGTTACAGTTGTAGCAATATTAGTAGTTTATTGAGTAGTGTAGTACATTACAGATGAGCCAGCCCATATAGCCCCTTGTTGGGGATTAGGAGTGTATTGTTAATCCAATATATATACTCGTATGTTTGTAAAGAACAGATTTAGTAGGGTCATCTTTCTTTTCCATTTAGCATGTAAAATTAAAGGTTGTGTGATATTTATAGAGGTGGTATGTTTTTCTATTAAAACATAGATGTTGCTTTTATGTTTTGTGTTTATGTTACCATTCAAGTGTGTAAGTCTGTAGTATTCCATACACCAGTGAGTTTTATAGTTACACATGTCATGAAAATCTGCTGCTGTAATTAGTTATGTTATAGAATAAATAATTATTGCATGAAATAAGTATTTCAGGGCAGTTGAAGTGTAAAATAATCATGCTTTTCACAAAAACTTGCACGCGTGAAACTGAGGTGAAGCAATAAATAGCAAACAAAGAAAGCAATGTGTTGCTGTTGTTGTTGTGGCATTGGTGGGCGAGGGTTGTGGGGATTGGGTAGTGATGGGGCTGGGTGTGGTGGTGGTAGGTAGTAGTAGTAGTAGTAGTAGCAGTAGTAGTAAGTAAGTACCGGTAAGTACTCATAAATTTACAAAAGAAAGCAGCAAATTATGTTAATAAATTGTCATTTGTTTAAATGAAACAAATGTTTGTGTATTTATTTCATATAGTTTAAATAATTCATGTAAGAAAGGTCTTGATACAGTTATACAGTTAAGTTATTCTGTGGATCACATACTTGGAAGTCTATAAGTATCTTGATTATGCACTGTAACATATATGTTTTGTTAGTATACAGAATACCTTGGTAATCTGTGTAAAAGTGTATATCTCATATTAATGGTGACATATACTTCATATGCAGACATAATTTAAGAATTGTAATTTATGCTGAACTTGAGAGGAAACAAACTGTAATCAGTTATTGGCTGTCTGTATCAGTGTCTGGCTGTGGAACACATATCTTAACCTATACCACTTGCTGTTGCCAGTGATTCATGCTAAGTTTGTTGGCTATAGTCTGGATAATTCTGCTGTATAATCAGGTGCTAGGCTCTGTCCCCCCTTTTCCTTGTAACCTTCTGTAACATAATCCTGAACTTCCCTCAAAACTAACAGAGAAAAACATTTTTACTCTGACTTATCCAGAACATCATTCATTCTAGACAACAAGGATCACCTTTATAAGAATTTTGCCATACTTGTGAAGAACATTTCCTTTAAATGAGTCTTTTAATTAGAAGTAGAACTTGTTGGGTGGATGAGTGGTGGACATGTTTGTTTTTCCATCCAACTGATTCAGTTGTTTGTGACAGAGCAGTTTCTGTAATAGAACGCCTTTAATCATGCATTTTGGAGGTGCTTGGGATACCA
>Ga0209628_10001772_pt1 | contig 14234 bp, 2 predicted proteins | sample TergutCu122P4_FD_187285 | JGI IMG/M metagenome (GOLD analysis project Ga0209628, IMG submission 187285) | Cubitermes ugandensis P4 segment gut microbial communities from Kakamega Forest, Kenya - Cu122 P4 (SPAdes) (version 2) | ecosystem: Host-associated > Arthropoda: Insects > Digestive system >...
GTCATGAAACAGACAAAATGGTTGAAAAATAATATGAGACAGTCATAAAAATTAATTATGTTTAAAAGAATTGCAATTAAAAATTATATTATAGATGTTATTGGTGAGATATAAATAATGTATTGACAGCTGGAAAGTCTCTTCTTTGAAAATGAAGCTCATTATCCTACAGGGTTTTGTGGCTGAAAACCAAAGTATATAAAGTTGGAATATAAAGTGAACATACAAGATCGAATTTGTTCTGTAGGTGATGAGAGGTGGTGGGATACAATCGAACTGGGAATGTTGTACAGTTGACTGTGTGAAGATTTTAGAGCGTTCTACAATAACACAATAAGAGGAAGGACTGAAACTTACTGTGTGACGTGACGTTTAGTGGGAGTTTAATATATTGTGCTAAAAAGGGCGGTACTTTATATCAATCTGACATATGTCAACAGAGTTAATACTGAAAGGTGGATTGCCTTCTTTCGAAATACTTACTCTAAACTGAAGAGATAATTCTCAGTACAGAACAAGTTCCAGTTACACACCATTTATTAATTGCTATATATTACATACGAAATATTTTCATGCGTATTTCAGCATCTCTAAAAGTGATTCACAGAAATAACGGAATGATCAATCCAATTTGCAGTTACGTGTCCTTTATTCAAACATTTTTACACACCTGTAATATATATATATAGAGCACACTGTATATGAATGTAATGTAATCCGGTTTGTCATTACATAAAAAACCGGTCTTCCAAACAAGATTCAAACGCCTCGGTGATTCATTGTTTCTGTGGCAGTCCCCAGCTCTTCGGGTTACAACTTCGACTGTAAGGATAAATAATGTTTCAGTTATAACATTTTTACGAGGGACTATAATTATACAAACTGAAAAAAGCCGTCAGTATAACAATCTGCTAATCTATCTCCCAGATATGATTATTATTATCGTGTAATCCACTAGAAAATGTCGTTGTTGTCGTCAGTAATACAATATATAAGTACTGAAAAATAAACCTGCGCTCTTCTGGGGCATTACGCAGTCTACATTCGTAATTCCTTACCGACGTTACGGACAACAAATGGGTTACATCTTCAAGGGTCAATAATCTAAAAGTCCACCATAGAATTGTATGATATATTATTTTAGTCTTCCGCCGAAATGTTTAAGAGAACTGCGATGTCTTGTGTTCCTACTGTAATTATTTACCGACGTATACAAACATCTTACTACTGTAAGGAATTACCAATATACGGTGCGTAAAATCCTAGTAGAGAGCAGATATCATATCCCTTGAAGTGGACGGCTTAAAGTAAACATTGACAATCTTAATTTTAAATTATAAAGTCAGAAGCTGTTCTTACTTCGGCGTGAATTGCCAGTACGCCATCTTCTTCATGATGTAAAATCTCTATGTACGCTCCACCGTCACTTCCAACATTCACCGTCTTGCCGGTACAGACGTTGTTTGACTTAGACCCGGAGATTACATCACAGTACTTTCCAGCAGGTAAACATGTCTGCAACACGAGAGTTGTATTTTTAATTCAAGTATTTGTATTCCGGGTTGCTCTTTGCAATTACAAATGCTGCAATTAAAACAAAAATCATAAAAGAAGCTGACATGACATTATCTGGCTGCATTTGTAGTAAATGAAACTTTCTGATACTCCTTATAAATTGTTATAAATATCTTTTTCATATAACTGTTAATTCCTACGATATAAAATGAGATATTATTGTGACACGGCCTTCGAAAAGTCCGTAGAAATAGGTGAATGAAAGGTTTTCTTCCCCAGAACATTTCCCCCCGCCAATAAACCATAACGATCAATCTCAGTTTAATGCAAGCCTCCTAGACGTTTACAAAAACACATTACTCCATATGTTGGGGCCTGGGGTAGCGTAGTGGTTAAGGCACTGCGCTATAAGTCGGAAGGTCCCGGGACCGATTCCTGGTGTCGCCGGTTATTTTTCCGTGGCATCTCATTTCCATGTGCCCTGGGGTCGAATCTACCTCTAAAAAATTGAGTACCAGGATCATCCTGGAGTTAAAGGCGGCCGATGCATAAGGCAGACAATTTACCAACTTCATGTGCCTACCGTCATGAAATCTGGGGGCCTTAACCTTCTGGAACTCTGTGGACCTCTTCAGGCCTGTAATGGAACAGCTGTAACTTTACTCCATATGTGATATCCAGTGCGCCATTTGCACTGACAGTAAACACGACATTGGATTAACCACTAATCGAGAGAAAAATTACGCATAGCACATAACTATGAATATCATTATTCAAAAAATATTAAGTAACGTGATTAGCAGTGTGATGAATTATACTGACAGGACTAACAACTGAAATATGCACTGGAATTCGTTTCCGGCAGCTTAATGTACGCCAGGCCTTCTGTTTTCACATATCTGTGTGTGCAACAAGAATACTGCTTGAGGCTCACGTGTGTCGAATTAATCCTAACTGAAGTCGAGTGACTTCTATTTCTCATACTGATTCTGATTCCAGAGGAACCACAAAGTAAATTCAACTACAGCTGAAAACATAATACTGAAAGCAATATTAAACAATCAGTTTGACACAAATTTCTTCTTATTTAAAGCTACATATTTCGTTCTAGAAATCTACAAACTTGAGAAAAAAATACAGCTGTTTTTGAACGGACTCTTTAAATATTAATTTGAATATTTTTCTGAAGACAAACAAAGATGAAATCTGTGAACTAAATAGTACGTATAGAATTACGATAAATTGATATTATATCAAGAAACTGCTAACACAATTAAGGGTCCAAACGTTGGTTTCCTTCTCGTATTCACCTGTAGAATAACCTTCAAATCCGTGTTATATTGGGCGTTGAAAGCAATAAATCCCTTTCCTCCTCTGCAAAAAGCAATCTGTTTATCACCATTGTTCCACCAGTTGTTCTCACCGGTTCCTAGGACATAAAACACAGACGTTAAAATACATCCAATTAGATAATCTGATTCAACAACATAAACACACCAATTTTTGTTACATGGCCTTGCTTATCGGCGGGATATCTAATGAGAGGATCGCCATATTGCTATAGGTTAACTGTAGGATATAGTAACATCTCTGAATTTCGAACTCCCATACAATTACATTTGTCATCGCAAGTACCCCAAGACTGATTAAATGCACACTTTTCTGAAGTCATTCAGGTCCAGATATCTCTTCATAGGTATTGACAAAAAAACCTTACAAAGGTCCTTCAAGATTGATTCAGGTGACATCCGACTGGATGTTCTGTCTGACACAACGCTGCTGAAATACAAAATGTTATAACCCTCTGTTCAACGATGTGCCATAAACAAAAATTAAAGCTGGCTCATGTGCGATTGGGTAGAATCAATTGCTTCAGCGACCTTCCCGATTATATGCAAGGCCATATAACCTCAGCATTGGCCGTACATACACACACACCCTCACACACACATATTAAATTCCTAGATATTTCCAGAGCTAGAAATTTTTCACATCCTACTCCACTTATCCTCATACTTCCCCGAGGAATTAGAAGTTGTACAAGATTAAAGTAGCCTCAGGATCATGTTACTGTCTTTCCACTATATTCCCGCAGTTCAGCGTATTCTAGACCTGCCTCCAGCGATGCTCAAAACCCAAGATCTGCCGTAAGATTTGCAAAATTAAAGAAAACTCAACAGCTTTCATTGTCCTTACCAGTTTCCACCATATTCTTGAAATTCGCCATACTCTATATCTGGCTCGAAAAATGTTCACACAAACAACAAATCCCGTAAGTACCAACATTGATGAAAATTCACTAGAATGTTACTACATTAAATACCTGCCACAACGTTACTGAACGCCACCATGTTGAAGACCTGTCTCCAGCGATGCTCACACACCCAACCATTACCACAAGTTCCGTCAGGGTTGATACTTGGAGACAGAATGTTGCCATTGACATTAGGTGGTCCCTGGTCCGGTATATCAAAGAAGAAGCTGGACATTAAGCGGGGGTATCCGTACGGGAAGGCCAACATAAAAGCGACAGCCATCTACATGAAAAATTACACCCATAAGCACTTTAATTCTGAAGTTTGATTAGCTGTGTCGTGACATAAAGATTAGTCGGCCATATTCGACACAAGAATATTTCGTATGGGTTTTGTGATAGGCAAAGTGGTATTGGGGCAAGTCTTTCTGTAAGTAGTTCTGTTGGCGCTCGTCTGTACCATGTCACAGTAATCCTGTACCACTGACTGTACAATCTTAGCCATTGGCATAATGACGGCAATTAAAATACTTTCTTACTCTCTCCCTCCCTTTCTATAACTCTCTCACAAAGGCATACTAACTTCTCCTCTACTCTCAGCCAGTACCCTCCAACATAGGGTCACATTAATTGAAGGCAGAAACGAGTGAATTACATTCTGAAGTTGCCCCACAAATTTCAGAAAATATTTATGGCTTTTTACTCTTGTGAATCTCGAGATAGAAAAGTGTGATTACGATGGAGGACATGTGAAAGCAACAGTAATTTTGTGGGTGGACACAGGCGACATTTTTTGTTTCATGATTTAACACTTCAAATTCAGAAACACGTGTAAAAATGAACAAACATGCAGTTGCTATTTACAGCACTGGCACCGACAGATGTACAAAAAAAAATTATTTTTTATACACTCAAAAATCTCCGCCATGTTTCGGCCAAATATATGGTCACAAGGTTGGCCGAAACATGTAGCAGTTTGTTGTATATATAAAGTAATTTCAGTGTACGTCTGTAAATGTGTTGTTTCAATTATATTTTATACCCAATTACCACACGGATCTTGTATCATTCAAATGAAGTTGCTATTTCACAGCAAACCCAAATCGTCTCCGTCACAATAACCAGACAGTAATGTTATTAAGGGAGGTGATAGTTTATCTTCTTGACAATCGTAAGAACACTCTATAGTCAAATTAAGAAATCTATTAATGTTTCAACGACAGCGTATATACAGTGTGCCAATATCAATCTGCATCCTCACAAAAAAAGTACGAGGTTTGGCTAAAAAGTTTGCATTCTGTGTCATATTATGCTCATCAAAATAAAGGATTTGATTTGACCCAAGTTAATTTCATGTCGGTGGATGACGGAAATATTTCCTTTTTTTTTATTCTGAAGTAGTGAGTCCACTACGAAAAATAGGCATAGCTGGAAATGTGATAATATAATTGCTCTTAATAAGATAGGAAAATCTGAATGGAGTCTGGGTTTTTCTTTACCAGAATAGGAGCATTTGGCCGGCTGTTGTCAATAGGTTAATTAACTTTGTTGTCCCGTAAAGTACAGGCAATAACTTGAGCAACCGAGGGCCAAATAGATTTTCAGCAAGGACTTTGTTCTGTAGGTTTGGTTGTTCGTTCCGTTGTTTGTTTGGTGTTTCGGCCGGTCATTAATTTATTCGCTCTTTACTGACTTACGTATCTCTTTCGAAGCATATACTGAATTGTGCTGATGATTCCAGCGCGAAAATTGAGAATAACTGTGTATTGCTGTTTACGTCGCAGCGAATTTACAAGATTATTGCGTTATTTCTATTAGTTTATTTATAGGAAGAACTCTTTAACCAGTTATGTAAAAGTAACGATTTTTGGCAGTACTACTACTGTACAACACACAACTCTTCGTTTGTCGATACACATGTACGGAAGAAACTCCAGTGAAGTTGCTAAACGTACTGCATACCCACTCATCCCAGTCATGCGGAATCAGAATCATGCAATTTCGCAATCAAAACAGAAATAAAACAAACCTATACCGGTTTCACAGACCATGAGGCTCCAAGAGTGTGAGGATCGCAGAATTTCTAGACTACCGAAATATGAAGGTAGCAAGATTGACAGCTTTATGCAGCTGCCAAATTTATCAAGCAGAACATACTGCTGGCACTCATTTTCGTTAGAGTCTGATTCGACCCCAAGACTATGGTGAAGCCAGAAGGAATTAGTGATACAAAATCCCATTTGCTGCTTCGGAAATCGAACCCGCGACCTTCCAGCTTGTGGCACAGTGTTTCAACAACCTCCGTCATACTTTGATGGATATCTGGGACGTTCAATTGAAACAAGCCAAGTTAGGTGTATATAAAGAATGTTCTGATCCAGGAATTAAGTGTCGGTAAACTTACTGCGCCTTAAACCAAACCTTTCATTTCTTTACATCGCTCCATAAAAACGAAGGGCGAAATTAATTTTTTAATTAATTCGCAGCATATTGAGTTAAATGACGTAACGGTATTTTTAATGCACTGATATATTTACGTTGACCACTCAAACTTCTTGCAATGCAGAACGCACAGTCAGACAGACACTAACTCAACTGCTGACAGCTGTCAGGCTTCCGCAGAGGTAAATTTAAAGTCTAGTGTACTTCTACATGAGACGCAACCTCGCTCGATTATTGATACAAAAATCGGGTGACAGCGTGACTGGGTCATATTCGAGGGTCCAATGATAAAATAAAATTTGGTCGCTCTAATATTAACGATGAACACACTGCACTGTCACTTAGCGCTGTGCACTAATCACACAGCAATATGTCGCCATGTCATAGCAAACCGAAGACCTGTTTCACACATTTTATGCAACTAATATGGATTAATTAAATAAAACTCAACGCATGTGTTGAAACAATGTAGATTTTGAATTTATTTTCAGTAATTCAATGAAATTTTACATGTACAGGGTGTCTCAAAACCAATGTCAGTAACTTTTCCTGGCTATTTCCCTACCGCAATTAAGCAAGAAAGTTCCTATCAACATGTGTCTAAAGTGAACAGGTTCCGAGATATCGACTTACGTTCATGTGCTGATACCCTTTTGAGTATTACATAAGATGTTCAAACTGCTGTCCATTTGTCGCAGCACATCATTTGAGACCTCGCATTATGGACTCCCTTACGCGTTCAGTTGACCTGGTTGTTTCCTGATGATATCAAATGCAGCTAAGATGCGTTCTGATAATTCGTCAAAGTTGGTAACGGATTTGGAGAAAACTTCAATTTCAACGTGGCCCGAAATGTAAAAATCGATAGGACTGAGATCCGGGGAACGAGGTGGCCACGCTACAGAAACGTTACGCCCGATCCACTTCCCAGGGATAGGTTCATTCAGGTATTGACGTGCTATGTGGCTGAAATTTTTTAGATCTTCATCATGCATGAATGACATGCCTACTCGCAAATGGAAAGGAACATCATCAAGCACATCAGGTAAGATGTCTCACGTCAGTCGTTATATAAATTCCCGGTACGTAGGCCCCGTCAAACTCCCTGGTAAACTGACTGGAACTATCAGCCGATATCCAAAGATATCAGCTCGAACAATTATTGAGAATGTGGTCTGATGTCTTGCCTCTCGAATGGCATGTAGAATTGCATGTGCCCAGATATGCACGTTATGGAAATTAAAAATTACATCCCGTGTAAATTTTGCCTCATCCGTGAACAAAAGCTTCCACAGAAACTGTGGGTGCCGGACGCATTGTTCCAAACACCACTGGCAAAAGCTTACACGGCGAGGCAAATCCTCCGACTTAAGACCTTGTACACGTTGCAGATGATATGGATACAGCCGATCTTCGTGTAGTATCCTTCAAAACATACTGCGGTGAACACCCTCCGCTGAAGATATTCTACAGGTATTATTTCCAGGGTTAGCTGCTACGTGGGCAAGAATTCGTTGCTCCTGCTGTAAACTTCTGGCAGCGCCGAGGTCTTCCTAATTCATTTACAGAAATGAATGTGCCTCTTTCCCGCAGACGTTGCTTTGTGCGCGAAAATGTTGGGCTGCATGAAAGTTGACGAATCAGAAATGTTTCTTGATACAGACGCCTTGTCCCATATGCATTGCCGTTGGCACGACCGTAGAAGAAATGGATGTCTGCCATCTAAGCAAACGTGTAGCCTTCGGCCTCCATCATGAATCAAACACAAGTAACCACTTTAATTGTTCCGAGTTGAGTACATCCAGCGACTGCCTTTATGGTGCCGTTGTCTGTTCACGTGACACTGCTTACGCTACTCACTGGATACGAGTTATTGCATACACTTCCGTATGCTAGGCATTACTCATTGTACCGTGTTTCTTGATATCACAACATTTCTCGGATTTCTACAGAGCACTGGATATCTCGAAACATGTTCACTTTCAGACCCATGTAGTTAAGAACCTTTCTTGCTTAATTGGGGGTGGGGAACACCGAAGAAAATGTGTTACATGGGTTTTGAGACACATGATATATGACAGGTTTACACATCGGTTACAGATGCCTTACCTTGTACAGTTTGGCTTCCTTGTAGGTAAGGATATTGGCGTCAGGTAGAGCATGGCCCCTCTGGGTAATGTGGTTATCAACAAACACAAGCGCATCACCACGAAAAATGAAACCCCACGGTTCACCTAAAGAATATTCCCAGAATAAGCGAATGTATCAGAGCAGTACAATTTTTGGGAATAACGGATATTTCTATTTCAAAAGAAGATATAATTTCTAAATTAAAGAAAATATGGTTGTAGCCAAAAGTTTAAGCACTGATTTATATCTTTAACAAATCTAGAAACATCTTTTGAAATAATGAGCCATCCATATCTGTGTGTTTGTTTTAAGAGCCCCTATGAAAACATTTGAACTTAGAGGAAAACTATATTACTTATTTACATACCAAAATTTTGGAGATATCTGATAGGATTGTTTCCTCGGAAAGCATTGGACAGTTCTGCCCCGTATTTGTATTCAGTCACTCGACCTAAAGTCGTGTATTCCAATGCTGTAACTGCCTCTCCACCTGCAAAACAAACAGTTTGTTTAAACCAAATCTCTTGTGACAGCATTAACACCTGACTTAAGTCGAATACATTTACTCTGATGACTGTCATCCTTTGTGCTGCTGTTATCATCCGATACAAATCCATGTTCAATCTAACCACAGCTCTTATTTTATTTCAGTTTTTAAGCTAAGTGTTTCCATTCTAAACACGGATATTTCAAGACTAATTTTATACACCGGGCGCAGAAGTTAAAATGTGTATATTGTGTTGTTCACGAGGATTATATCATACTTGACAGTTTATATTTGTGTATATATATGTAAATAATTTGACTGTTAATAGAAAATATAGTTACTGTCGCAATTTCTGTTCGTATATTTCTGTTACAACAAGTTTAATTGTAAATCATGTAACTTGGTAACACTACTGTATAATATAATACATATATTTAACTTTTATATGCACTTGTTATACGATGCCTGAAGACTATCCATGAGTAAGATCGAAAAGTATATTAGGAGTTGTGTTTCGACTAAACATTCGTTTGTATTAAATGATAATTGCAAATTTAAAAAATAATACAAAGTTGCCCATGAACCAGTATTGGTCCGACAATATTCGTGCATAAAATTTAACTTCCCTCTACACCTAACTGTTATTTTTGTGGTACATTTATTGACATTATTATTACTATTATTATTATTATTATTATTATTATTATTATTATTATTATTATGGACTTTACAGAATCTAGCTTGAGGTGATTGGGGAATGGGCAATTAGATCATATTTAGAAAGAAGAAATAGTGAATTAGTCAACGTGCTGTCTTTTCAGGTGGCCAGATGAGGCGGAGTAAAATTACGAAATCTCTCGAATAGGACAATTATTGTCGTGGTGGTATTTTAATTAAAATTTCAGGAAATAAATATGTTGTATATAGCAAAACGGTCACGGGTGATATTCTGGAAAGGAAGCTGCGTTGTACTGAAAATGTGGTACACAATAATATATTTACCAGAGAACTTTCCTTTTCCCAGTCAGTGTCTTTCCAACAACCCTCCACATTCACAATCACTCACATAACATAGACGCCGTATTTTAATTAGCAATTGACAGCGTCGATAATTTAAATACAAATAAGCAGTAATTACCATTGTCTGGTTTACACTTAACACATTGTGGACCGGTGACGCAGATTTTCGTCTTTACATTACAAGTGTGCAAGACGGATGACGCAAATCTGCGTTTTTAACACACGCTTGGTTTCCACGCACCATACGTTTAATTACGCAATACATGGAGCATTTCTCGGAATGGTCCTGCTGACGGATGTTTATAGAAACTAGGGTCTTTGATGAGTATTTCCTGAAACTTTCAGTTCACAAAAATAGTTAGCGAATTTGTTATAAATTTTTAAAGAAACACAGTATAAAAGTTGATTTAAATTATTTAGACCACGGGAACGTGCATTTAAACAATTTAAATGCCCCCGTCCTCAATGTGTTAAGCGTTTTTCAGTCACTGATTATCACAGTCCAGTTTTGAGACAACATTACACCAGTAACAGAATTGAATGTGAGGTTCATTTAATTCTCGTCACTAATTTCTATTAATTCGAAGTCAATACAGCGAACAATTTGTACACTTATATGGTGAATCAAAATATTCACTACGGTAAAATTTATTTTATAACATATATTTTTGTCACCCACGTGTTAATCACAGATACATGTAGGTGATAATGTTATAAGTTAAATAATAAATTACTGGCGTGCATTTATGTCTTCAATACATCAGTTTAAGTATTGCTTTAATGTACAGAGATGGAAAATTTTAATTTCCATAAACTCTATTTTATCTCGTCAAAAAGATTGCCTTTCCTCCAATTAATACACGGCCTTACTTAAAAAGATGATAAAATTAGCACTTTCTTAACAAATTGTAGAAATGTGACAAGAGCATTTCACTGACATTCAAACTCCAACAGCAGGCCACTTAACATCAAATTTTTATACCATATGTAACGTTCCTGTTGAATATTCCTCATCACCCATTACACAATGTAAAAATATTTCACAGAACAGGCTCGCTTTCAAACATTAAGGATGTGTGTTCGGTAAAGTTCCAACCTGTAATGCCGGCTAAAAGCCAACGTCGCACTGGCGCTGACTGCAATACCTCTGGCGCCCGATTTTGTAACTAAAAGAAAGCCTGTCTACGTAGAAACAGATTAACGACAGGATGGTGACTTTTCTACAATTATATGTGAAGATTATTTTGAATCATAAAGATATTTATTTATTTCGAGAACTCACCTAGATCAATAACTTGCTGGTAGATAAACGGTCTTGTACCGGGTGCAAAACCATGGGCAGTATTGAGGTCGTTTAATTGATTGTAGATAATTTGCAAGTCACCAGGCCACATGTGCTTGGCGGCGTCAATCCTGTTTTGAACACAAAAATGTGTTACGGTTTTTTCAACAATGAAACCAGTGAGTGCTTATTAAATATTACATTCGGTTCAATTGTGGCAGTTAAGGCCTGTTAAGAACATTTAATTACTGCTCCAGCCTGGAATATATTTCGAGTGTCTATGGAAAAAACTGCAAACAGGATTAGTGTATAATACAACTGATAAATATAGATTGAATACAATATTTGGATAACAAGAGAGAAAGACAAAATAGATTCTACTGTATTTTAAATTGAAAACAATACTTTGGAAAAAGGAATGGTTTGGTGAAGTTGAAGCAGGCTTGAGTGTTTGTAACATGAAGTGGGTGGAGGTAGAGGAGGGGAAGAGATGGAAAATAATTAGAAGAACAAAAAAAAATTATTTCCATCTACACTGCAAAGAAGTTTAAAACTGCATTTCATTAAACAATGCAACGTACAAAACAACAAAGTGTATATTTATTGTCACTAAGCTGTATTATATCTTGGTACAGTTTGTTAATGAGGAGTGAGAAAATTCTTTCTTAATAAATTTCGCTTCAGTAAACTGATTTTGAAGTGAAACGATCACTGCTTTTTCCATTGTAACTCTTCATTTATCGGGTCTTATATGATGCTGATCAATGAAATAACGTATGCCATATTTATAATGATGATGGTGTTGACGATGATAATGATGGTGATGATGACGATAATAATTACGAGATATTTAAGTTAATTGATGTAGGGAAAAATTTATTTTTATCTCTTTTTTGTTAAATTCTCACTAACGTAGGATAGAAGAGTAGTGGAAAGTTTACTTAGTACTGAAAGTAGCTATGTGTTAATAAATAAAAAGTTGGATTTTCAAGGACACTTTTATAATTGTTATTCAGTCCCGTCATTTAGTCTTAAGCCATTTTAGTGACATTCAAGAATTATAGATTTGTACTAAGAGTCCGACATGATTTAATTCGGTAAAAATATTTCCTCCTGTAAAGGAAAGCGTTTTACAGAAATCGCATGAAGTTTTAAGGAAAATGAAACAGGCTACAAAATTATCTCGTCTAGGAAGGGAGCCGCCACATAACACACACAGTTCTTACCGAAAGTTGTTAAGATAATAAGACAGGCAATATACATACTACTAACGTAATATTACGGTGCGTTCACGTGAAATTTCACACAGTGCCACCGGGTGACAAGCCAATTGCAGTTAATAAATATAACATATCATATCATACAGCATGCAATGCGCATGCACCCCACTGTAATTTGTGTCCTGTATGGTTCTACTACAATTTTCAACAATATCACATAAACGCCAGGATTTTTTGGAAAGACGTCGTTGAATATAAAATGTGTGTTTTGATTTTCTCTACAAATTTCTATGGATCATTTCTAATTGTAACAAGAACTGAGCAAGATATAATAAATGTCCTTATGTCTTCATGTAAAGTACCGGTCATTCTTCTTCGATTTTAATGACTCTTGATTATCCTAGACAGATTTTCGAAAAATATTCAATCATCAATTTCCATGAAAATCTATCAAGAGAAACCGAACTTTTCAATGCGGACAGACAGACGTGCGGACAGACGGAGAGAGAGAAAAGTGTCGAAAATAATAGTCTCTTTCCGACATTGTGTGAACGCGCCTAAATGTGTCGACTTTTTTGAGGGGGGAAAATAAGACGTAGATAGCAAGATAATATGAGATTGAAGTTAAATTAATATGATGCAAAAGAATGAAGGCTGTGTTTATGATAACCATCAGATGCGGACCGTTTTGAATGCAGCAATAAATGTTCCTTGTCCATAACAAAGTGTGGAAAACATTATCCACTATTAGATTTCAAGAAACTGAATGAAATTTTTTACATAAAGCCATTAATATCTCAGTGGGCCGAAATAGCTCAGCTGGTATAGCGACATGCTGTGGGCTGGAATGTTCGGAGATCGAATCCCGATGAAGGGGAATATTTCCGCAACCGTCCAGAACGGCAATGGGGCCCACCTAGCCTGCTGTATGTTGGACACTGGGCCTGTTTCCCTTGTGAAAAAGACGTGACGTGGTGTTGAGCACACAACGACATCTACAGCCGAGCTTAAAGACAGTGTAGAGCTATACTTTTACTGCTCATAGCCGGTTCTATAGTAAAATATTACATTTATTTTACCTTTATTATTATTATCACAACAAAGCAGTACATATGTTATTAAAAACAACTACCTGAATCCCGCAACTCCTTTTTCGATGAGGCTGTTGAGAAATTCAATAATTTTTTGTCTCACATAGTCCAAACCCTGGTTCAAGTCGTGCAAGCCAAGAAGTCGGCAATTCCGAACCTGTGCCAAAGAAGCATCAAAATATTAATGTTCGAAAGAGTAATGAGGCTTTGGAAAATATTTTAATGTTTTGAAATTTGTGTCACTGCACAAATTCTATTGCAAGATGTGCAGTAACTACCGCAAGATGTGCAGTAAGTACCGCAAGATGTGCAGTAACTACCGCAAGATGTGCAGTAACTACCGCAAGATGTGCAGTAACAACCACAAGATATGCAGTAACTACCGCAAGATGTGCAATAACAACCACAAGATATGCAGTAACTACCGCAAGATGTGCAGTAACTACCGCAAGATGTGCAGTAACAACCACAAGATATGCAGTAACTACCGCAAGATGTATAGTAACTACCACAAGATGTGCAGCAACTACCGCAAGATATGCAGTAATAACCACAAGATATGCAGTAACTACCGCAAGATGTGCAGTAACAACCACAAGATATGCAGTAACTACCGCAAGATATGCAGTAACTACCGCAAGATGTGCAGTAACAACCACAAGATATGCAGTAACTACCGCAAGATGTGCAGTAACAACCACAATATATGCAGTAACTACCGCAAGATGTGCAGTAACAACCACAAGATATGCAGTAACTACCGCAAGATGTGCAGTAACAACCACAAGATATG
>Ga0209628_10001773_pt1 | contig 14234 bp, 5 predicted proteins | sample TergutCu122P4_FD_187285 | JGI IMG/M metagenome (GOLD analysis project Ga0209628, IMG submission 187285) | Cubitermes ugandensis P4 segment gut microbial communities from Kakamega Forest, Kenya - Cu122 P4 (SPAdes) (version 2) | ecosystem: Host-associated > Arthropoda: Insects > Digestive system >...
CGCAGATCGGCAAGCCGGTGTCGCACCCGCTGAACGCGAACGTTCAGCTTGTGACGAAAGATCTCAGCCAATTGCCGAAATGGAAGAAGGACGCGGAAGCGATCGTCGAGGACTGGCTGGACAACGTCGATCGGATAACGGATATGATAATAGACGGAAAAGTGAGGACGTTCTGACGTGAAAATAATGACCACGCCGCAATACGGCCCGATGTTCAGGTTCGGGGACACCAACGTCTACTGGGCACTGCATCTTCTCTCCGACGGGAAACGGATCGGCCGCAAAGCGTTAGCGGACCTTGTAGGCGTCGGGGAGGGGAGCATGCGCCGGATCCTCGACACCCTGAAGGAATGGGAGATGATCTCGGTGAAACAGACCGGGATCACGATAACGAAGACCGGCCTCGGCTTCCTGAACGAGCTGCCGGTGAGGGTGCTCGACCTGAACGTCGGGGACGTCGTTCTCGGGAGATTCCAGCAGGCCGTGAAGGTGGCCGGCGTGTCGCCGAAGATAGAGAACGGCATGCAGCAGCGCGACGCCGGCATCCGCGCCGGCGCCGCGGGATGCACCACCATCGTCATACGTAACGGCACGCTGATGATGCCGCCCGACTGGGATCTCGACAAGGAACGCCCCGAACTCGCCGGAAAGATAAGACGCAGCGTGGGCCTCGGCCCCGACGACGTGATAATCGTCGGCGGTGCGGATAACGTGCACGCGGCGGTGAATGCGGCGCTGGCGGCGGCGTTCGAACTGTTCTGACGCAAACCTATTAACCCTTTCTCATCTTCGCGATAACGATGAGGCATCAGTTCGCGATATCGGCATACGATTTCGATACGGATGAGTACGGCGGCGTCCGTAAAGCGATGCAAAGAATAACAAAAGCTGGCGCCGACGGCATCGAACTGCTCACCGGATATTTCGAAGCGGACAAAGAATTCAAAGGCATTGCCGGCGGCGTGCACCTTCCGTACGCCACGGACTGGTATTCCGCATGGGTGGGCGACACATCGTACATCGACATCGTCAGCCCCGAGAACATAAGGTACAGGTCGTACGGAAGGAACAGGGAAGAGATGACGGACGCGCTGAAGGACGCGATCGTATACGCATCGTCCCTTTCCCCGGCATACGGCGTGTTCCACGCGTCGAACACGAGGATGGACGAGGTGATGGGATTCGCGCATCGCGACTCTGACGAAGATGTGGTCCGCGCGGCAGCCGGCCTTCTTAACGCAACGGCGAAAAGATTTCCCGGCGGGGAGCCGCCGTTCAGGATCGTCCTGGAGAACCTCTGGTGGCCCGGACTCACGATGACGGACGACTCGGGATTCAGGATGCTTGAAAAGGAACTTGAATTCGACAACTGGGGCCTCTGTCTGGACACCGGGCATCTTATGAACCGTCTGGGAAACTGCAGGGACGAGGAAAGAAGCATCAAGGACATTTTGAAAATTATACGAAAATATCCTCGGGACATGAAGGACCGGATCGAAGTGATGCATCTGCACATGAGCCTCTCCGCGGACCGCAGGGAAGAATGCATGCGCAACCCCGTGAGGTTCGAGATGACGAACGACGACGACATGATATCGAAGGCGTACGAGCACGTGTGCAAAGTAGATCAGCACAGACCGTTCACGAATGCCTTATGCACAGATATCGTTCGGATCGTCGGACCGAAATATCTGACGCACGAGATCGCCGGACCGACGCCCGAAGAAAGATTGTTCGGTTTCGAAAAACAGCGTTCGCTGTTCCGTGAATGATAAAATGGAAAAGGCGGAGCGCGTCCGCCTGTTTCGATCCGGTCTTATCTCCTTAGGATAAGGAAATACGCCGCCGCGGCCGCTGCTACGGCGATCACCGCAACGACGGCAACGACAAGGACCATGCTGACCCTTTCTCCGCCGCCGCGACGAGTATCGGAACGAACGTGTTCACGATCTTATTCTTACCTTTATTGCTCCGGGGCCTTTGTTCGGACGGGTCGGCCCCCTCCCCTGTACGGCTGTTCTTTCGGCTCATGGATCTCCCTTAAATACCGAATCGCGAAGGTACGATAAATACTTTAAAAAGGCGGATCGAACGGATGCGTCAAATCCGTACGATATCGCCTGAAATAAAAACGATAAAGTGTTTTTCCCCATCCTTGCGGATGGGGGCGTTCTCGTTCTACGTTGCGTTCACGGCTTCTTCCTTAACAGGAACCAATACGCCGCGAACCCGGCGACCGCGATGATCGCGACGACGGCGACGATCAGTATCATCGATATGCCGCCGCCTCCGCCGTTGCCGCCGCCGCTCGGGCCCCCGCCTCCGTCTCCGGCCACGTTCTCCCATATCGCGTACAGCGTCAGCGCGAACGCGGGCATCGTGACCGTCTCGCCGGCCGCATATTTAATTCCCGAACCGTCGGCCGCGGTGTTCCATTCCTTGAACTGCTTGCCCGCCGGTGCCGTGAGTCCGGATGCGGATGCCGCCGCGAACTCGGCGGTCGCCGCCTTGTCGGTTTCTGTGGGCGCCGTCCCGGAACCGCCGTTCAGATCATACGTGACGGAAGAGATGATATCATCCCAGATCGCGAACAGTACGATATTCTCCGCGGGCATCGTAGCGCTTGCGCCCGGCGCGTACGCCGTTCCCGAACCGTCGTCCTTCGTGTTCCATTCTTTGAACGTTTTTCCTATCGGCGGTGTGACCACGGACGAGGATTTGACGGTGAACGTTCCGCCGGATACTATGCTCTCCATCGGAGACCTGAGCGTCAGCAGACCGCCGTTGCCGTTGTATCTCAGCGTGAACGTTATGTTCTCCCAGATCGCATAGAGCACAAGATTCTCTGCGGGCATCATGATCTTTGTGCCGGGTGTGTATTTGGTCCCCGTTCCGTCGGCCCTGTTGTTCCATTCTTTGAATTGTTTTCCGGTCGGCGCGATGATGCCTTTCGCCGTCATTATGGAGAACATTTTGCCCGGCGCTATGTTAGATGATGCCGGGGCCGTCCCGGAACCGCCGTTCAGGTCGTACGTTACGGTGAACAAGGAAGGGCCGGACCTTGCGTACAATGTCATCGTGCTCTGCACAATGCCGTCTGCAAAGTCCCAGTTCTCTCCCCAGTCCCCGCCGGCGCCGTTCTTGGTGTACCATCCGAGGAACACCGCTCCTCCGGATACCGATGGGTCCGCCGGCGCGGTGAGCTTTTCGCCGAATTTCTTATTTTGATCCGCGGGAGTAGTTCCGGAGAGGGCGTTCAGATCGAACTTCACTTTGTAGAATCCGCTCTCGGTAAGCCTGAACATCATGCCGGATGTTGCCCCTGTGCTCTCGAAGTACAGGTACCTGTCGCTACCGTCCGCGCTGTTGGACGAGCATGCCCAATAATTTAGCGCATCGACGGCATTCGTCGCGGTTCCGACGCCCGTCACGGTAACGGAACCGGATGATGCGAAAGTTCCGTTGGTGTTGAATTTCAACATGACCCCCGCGGTCCCGGTGCCCGGGTCGCCGATAAAGTCCATCGTGCTCGGACAATAACAGTACGATACGCTGCCGTTGTTGACCCCGGCGATGCCGGCGATGTAGGTGCCGGAGCCGGCGACCGCGCCGGTGTTGTAGCAGTTCGTTATGCTGCCGTAAAGAGTTCCGGCGATACCGCCGACGTAACTGCCGGAACTTGTGACCGCGCCAATGTTGTAGCAGTTCGTTATGCTGCCGTTGGAATATCCGGCGATGCCGCCGATGTTATTGGAGCCTTTGACCGCAACGGTGTTGTAGCAGTTAGTTACGCTGCCGTCGGAATATCCGGCGATGCCGCCGGCGCTTTGCGATCCGGTGACCTCGCCGAGGTTATAGCAGTTCGTTATGCCGCCGGCGTTGTATCCGGCGATACCGCCGGCGCCGATGGCGGAACCTGTGACCGTAGCGGTGCTGTAGCATTTGGTTATGTTCCCGCCGTTATATCCGGCGATGCCGCCGATGCGTTCGTAACCTTTGATGTAGCTCTGTTCCACGCCGAGATCATGGACATTTCCGGTGACGCGCCCGAAAAGGCCCGCGTAATTTGTTGTAACGTTGATATAAACGCCTCTGACCGCGAATCCGTTGCCGTCGAAGTTCGCGGCGAAGGCATTCGCGGGGGAGCCTGTGCCGGTGCCTATCGGGGTCCATTTGTTCTTCGGATCGGCCGTCCCCCAGTTATTCCAGTTCGACATGTCGTTCAGATATATGTCATTGGTAAGCACATAGTATACGGACGATGTGTTGTACCCAGATACGTTATTGTTTACCTGCTGGCGGAGATACGCAAGCTGTGCGCCGTTGGATATCTTATATGGGCTACCCGCGGAACCGTTGCCGCCGGCGAAACCTGTCGCAACGTTTCCGCCCCATATGCCGCCGCTATTTTCGGTATCCCCCAAAGAGACGAGGTATGGGAACGGGGTGCCGGCCCATCGGCCCAGCCCTTTGTTGAGCGCATAGAAGTCCAACAGGCTCTGCAGCGTGTTGCCGGAGACCAGCCCGTCCGTACCGAAGGTGCCTGAACTCGTTACCGTTCCGCTACCTTGGCCGGAGATACCTAGGGTGCCCGATACTTTCAGGAAATAACAGTAAATGATGCCGCCGGCGGCGTTACCAGCGATGCCACCGACCTTGCCGGGACTTGTGACGGTGCCGGTGTTGTAGCAGTTCACGGCGTAGCCGTCTCCGACGATGCCGCCGGTGTAGCCGAAGGAACTTGTGCCTGTGACCGCGCCGGCGTTGTAGCAGTTCTTTAAGCTGCCGCTGCTGATGGATGCGACGATGCCACCGACGTTGTAACCGGTGATCGTGCCGGTGTTGTAGCAGTTCGTCACGCCGCTGCTGCTGTATGTTATCAGCGTTCCGGCAATGCCGCCGACGTAGGTGCCGGTGACCGTGCCGGTGTTGTAGCAGTCCGTTACGTTGCTGTCGGAACTCACAAGTCCGGTGATGCCGCCGCCGTGGCCGGAACTTGTGACCATGCCGGTGTTGTGGCATTTAGTTATGTTTCCGCCGGAACCCACGGCCCCGGAGATCCCGCCGACGTTGTTGCTGGAACCTGTGACCGTACCGGTGTTGTAGCAGTTCGTTATGCTGCCGGAACTCAGGGACCCGGCGATTCCGCCGACGCCCTGGTCGCCTTTAAAGTAGCTCTGTTCCACACCAAGATTTTGAATTTTTCCGGTGATACGTCCGAAAAGACCTGTGTAATCTGTGGTTTTGTTGACGTAAATGCCTTTGACCGCGAAGTGGTCACCGTCAAAGTTCGCGGCGAAAGTATTCGCGGGTGAGCCTGCGCCGGTGCCTATCGGAATCCATTTGTTCTTCGGGCTGAGGCCGTCGCTCCAGACGTTCGATAACGAAAGGTCGTTAAGTATTATGTCGGCGGTCATTACGTAGTAAACTGCGGGCGTGTTGTACTTTGCCGGCGATGTGTCGTTGTTGATTATCTCCTGAAGCAGTTTGAGATCCCCTGCCGTGTCGATGTAGAACGGATTGGATATGCTGCCCGGATTATCTGAGTTCTCCGTTCTGAACGCCTGTGTGCCGCTGTACATCGTAGACGGCTGTCCGTCCCATCCCGAAGCGGCCTCCGCTTCGGAGGACGCGAACGATATTCCGCCGAATACGGTGAATACCATCGCCGCCGCGACGAGTATCGGAACGAACGTGTTCACAATTTTATTCTTACTTTTATTGCTCCGGGGCCTTTGTTCGGACGGGTCGGCCCCCTCCCCTGTACGGCTGTTCTTTCGGCTCATGGATCTCCCTTAAATATCGAATCGCAAAGGTACGATAAATACTTTAAAAAGGCGGGTCGGACGGATATCGTCCGGACGTTATGGTCTTGCCTGAAAAATGAAAAAATATGTGCACCGGGACGTTGCGAAAAACAGATAAAAAATAAAGTTAAGCGGCGGGAGGTCCCGCCATGTTTGCTGTGTCCGTATTCAGACACTTACGTTCAGTTCCGTGACCCTCTTCTCCGTTGTGACGGATATTCCGGACACGGAGTTCCCGTTCACGGACACGATGCGCACCTCGGAACCTATCGGTACGGGTATGGCGAACCTTCCGTTCCCGTTCGCGGTCACTGTCCCGTCCGTCCCGTCTGCGGTGTACGCTATCTCCGCGTTCCCGAGCGCCTTGCCGTTCTGCGTCACCGTGCCGGATATCCTCGGACGCCTTATCAGCGGCAACAGCGCAAGCATCAGCAGCAGGGCCGCGAATGCGGTCAGCATCGCGAGCGACGACATCGCCGCGGCGCCGAGATCGTCTTCGTCCTCGGCCCCGTCCTCGGACCACTTCGCCTTTAACGTTATGTTATCGGTAACGCTGTTCCCGAACTCCCAGAGGACGCCGGAACCGTCGAACCATCCGAAGAACGCGTGGCCGCGCATCACCGGGCTCTCGGACGGCATTCCGACCTTGGCGTTCCTGATGACGCTCACCGTCCACGTACCGTTACCGTTGTTCGGGTCGAACGTGACGGTGTACCTTTCATCCGGATTTTCGGTCCATATCGCCGCCAACGTCACGTTATCGTCAACGGCGTCCGCGAACGACCATTTCATACCTTCGAAAGACCAGCCTCCGAGGGACCATCCGTACTGCGTCACGCCGTTGGGTTCCGCCGCGGGCGTTCCTTTCGGAACGTATGCGGACCATGCGTCATTTCCGTTGTTGGGATCGAACGTAACGATGAACATGTTCTCCGGGTCCGCTTCCCATTTCGCCGCCAGCGTGATGTTATCGGTCACGCCGTCGGTAAAGTTCCACGGCGTTTCTCCGAAGTGCCAGCCGAGGAACAGATATCCGTATCGCGACGGGTCTTCGGGACTCGGGACCGCGTGCCCCTTTTCTGTTGTTGCGGTCCATTTGGCGACGCCGTTGTTCGGGTTGAACGTCACCGTCCACCTGTCGTCGGGGTTCTCCGTCCATTTTGCCGTTAACGTTACGTTATCGTTCACGGCGTTTGTGAATATCCACATATTGTCCTCGCAGTCATACCATCCGAGGAACGTCCATCCGAACAGCACGGGATTGTCCGGCCTTTCGGCGGGATATCCTTTGATCGCGGTCACGGTGAATTCGGGACCTTCGTTGTTCGGGTCGAACGTCACCGTCCATCTGTCGTCGGAGTTCTCCTCCCATTCCGCGGAGATCGTCATGCTGTCGGTCACGTTCTCCGTGAATATCCACGGCGTCCCGCCGTACGACCATCCGATGAACGTCCATCCGAACCGCGACGGGACATCCTTCGGTTCCGCTGCCGGCGAGTTCTTCGGAACGGTCACGCTCCACGTCGGGTTCCCATTGTCCGGGTCGAACGTCACGGTAAATCTTTCGTCGGGGTTCTCGGCCCATCTTGCGCCCAGCGTCATGTTATCGTTCACCGCGTTGGTGAATGTCCAGAGCACCGAGTTGGAGAACCATCCGATGCACGACCATCCGTACATCACCGGGTCGTCCGGTCTGTCGATGACCGTGCCCGCGGGTACCGTCGCGGTCCATGTTCCGTCACCGTTGTTCGGGTCGAATGTTATTGTGCACGCTTTGACACCGGACGCGACGACGGTCACGTCGCCGGTGACGTTCGCCATCGCGAACACGCCGGTCGCGCTGTCGTATGCGTACTCGCCGGACGTCAGCGTCACGCCGCCCATCGTCGCTGCGACCGAATCGGGAAGCATGTATCCTTCCTCCGATGTCAGCACGAATGTCAGCGGATCGTTCCGGAACGCCGACGGCGGGGCGTTGTCCGTTATGTTGTATGCCGTCACCGTAACGGTATGCGTCACCGCCAGCACAAGGTTCGCACCGCCGATCCTCAGCCCGAAGTTCGGATTGATGATGACGAATTTATCAGCGAACGCGGCGCCGCCGACGATCGCCGTCATGCCTGCCGACGGGTTGGCTATCTCTATCGTGTGCTTATCGAGAACGGGATCGAAACTTGCGGCCGCCGCCAGCTGGGCCGACGCCGATCCCGCGTACGAGCGTATCGTCCCGTTGATCTCCGGGGACCCGCTCAGAACGAACGCGCCCGCCGATGCGTTCGAATAGTATGCGTACGCACCGGTCACCGTGCCGCCGGAGAGGTTCACATTCCCTCCGGTGTTGGATATCGCCTTGCCCGCGCTCTCCGCGGTGCCGCCGGAGATGTCCGCGGTGCCGCCGGATGCGACCTCGACCGCCGGGCCTGTGCCGGTGTTCCTCACGTTCGCGCTCAGCGTCAGCGGCCCGCCGGTATATATCGCGGGATTCGATGAGCTGCCGGTCACCGATGCGCCGATCACTGTCGCCTTGGAGAACGGGAGCACATTGTATATCACGACGCCCGACCCGCTGTACAGCGACGTACCTTCGCCGGATATGTGCACTGTGCCGAAGTTCTCGATGACGTTCCCTTTGCCGCATACCGTCCCTCCGGTGACCGTCAGCGTTCCCATGGTGCTGACCGTCGTCGCGCCTTTGCTTGATACCGTGCCCGACGATATCGTGACCGTTCCGTTGTTGTATATCGCCAAATTGTTCTCGGATGCCACCGCGGCGTCGCTTATGTTGAGTTTCGCCGATGTGTAAACGCTGATCGCTATCCCGGTGCCGGTGTTCTCCACCGTGCCGCCGAGTATGTCCGCCGTTTTGGACGAATCATGCTTTATCGCCCATCCGGTGCCGGTGTTGACGATGTTCGCGTAGCTTGCGATCTCCGCATCGCCCGACAGCGCCAGGGTGCCGCCGGACGCCGCCGACGTGAGCGCCCCGTATAACGTTATCCTCTCGCCCGGCAGCATTCCGCTGAAGATCACGCTGCCGCTGCCGTTGTTCACGGTGTTCATCGGCTTTGTGCCGTCGCCCCAAAAGACCAGTGCGTACTCCCCGCCGTACAGGTGGTTCCTTAACGCATCGATCGCCCCCTGCGCCGAGACGTTCGTTGTGCCCGGGGCGGACACGTCCTCCCATGTGCCGTCGCCGTCGGCGTCCTTCTGCATCGTGAACTTTCCGGGCGTGCCGTCGATCATCCTGTATATCGGTCCCGAGTCAGGGTACGCCTGGAGATTCGCCTCCTCGTCCCATCCGTCGCGATCCTGAGCGCCGTTCAGAAGAATGCATGCAACGGCCGCCAGCAATAGTATCGAAGCGGTCAGCAGGACGATCCCGTTCCTGCCGATACCGAAGAATTTCCGTCCCCTTTTATTGCCTCCTGACGAGGCCTCGCTGTGTTGTCTCACCAGAATTCCCTTCCTTTTTTAATTTCAATTCTATGTGTACATCACTATATATACTTATGTTACTAAGTAAATTTATGTAATTGAATTTTAATTTTAAATCGTATGATATTTTTCTTTTCATGCAAAAACGATATGGGTTAACGAAGAGAAGAAAAAAAGAAGGGAAAAAGTTGGAACGGCGTGGAACGCCCCGCCGGTTTGGTTCAAACGGCGACGTTCAGTTCCGTCACTTTCCTTTCCGTCGTCACGGACAGGGACACGCTGCGCCCGTTCACGGATACGATGTCCACCTCGGAACCGATCGCCGCCGGTATCGCATATCCGCCGTATACGTCCGTCACCGCTTTCCCGGCCCTGCCGTCCGCCGTGTATGCGATCTCTGCGTTCGCGAGCGCTTTGCCGTTCTGCGTCACCGTGCCGATTATCCTCGGGGACCTTCTCAGCAGCATCAGCAGTATCAGCGCCATCGCCGTCAGCATCGCCAGCAGCGCGAACGCCGTCGTGACGCTTTTTCCGTCCCCGCCGCCGTCCGTCAACGTCTCCGTCACCATCGCCGTCGCCGTCTCCGTCCCGGACCACTTCGCCTTTAACGTTATGTTGCAGGTTACGCTGTTCCCGAAATCCCAGAGAACGCCGGTCCCGGTGTCGAACCATCCGAAGAACGACTTTCCGTGCATCTTCGGATCGCCTGCCGGTCTCGCGACGGTGCTGTCCTTCGGAACGGACACCGACCACGTTCCGTTACCGTTGTCCGGGTCGAACGTGACCGTCCATCTCTCGTCGGGGTCCTCCGCCCAATCTGCGGTCAACGTGACGTCATCGGTGACGATGTCCGCGAACATCCATATCGCATCGCCGTCATACCATCCGAGGAACGTCCATCCGTATCTCTCCGGGTCGTCCGGTCTTTCCGCGGGATGTCCTTTGATGACGCTCACTGCGAATTCCGGGGCGCCGTTGTTCGGATCGAACGTGACCGTCCATCTGTCCTCCGGGCTCTCCGTCCATTCCGCCGTTAACGTGATGTTATCGTTCACGGTGTCCGCGAAGTCCCAGGGCGTCCCGTCATATGACCATCCGGAGAACGTCCATCCGTATGATGTCGGCTCCGCCTCCGGTTCCGATACCCCGGTATGCTTCGGTACGGTAACGTACCACGCCGGGACGCCGTTCTTCGGGTCGAACGTCACGGTGAACCTTTCGTCCGGGTCCTCGGCCCAGTTCGCGGTCAACGTGACGTTATCGGTGACGATGTCCGCGAACATCCATATCGCATCGCCGTCATACCATCCGAGGAACGTCCATCCGTGATGTTCGGGGTCGGCCGGCCTTTCGATCGCGGTGTTCGCATGTACCGTCACGGCCCATGCATCGTTTCCGTTGTTCGGGTCGAAAACGACGTTATGTAGCTTGACGCCGGACGCGGTGACGGTTATGCTGTTGCCGATCTTCGGTATCGTGACCGTTCCCGTCGCATTGTCGTATTTGTAGGAGCTTGCCGTCAATGTTGACGTGCCGCTCTTCACCGTGATGGATGCAGGCAGTCCGTAGCCTACGGCCGGCGTTAACGTGAAGGTCAGCGCTTTGCCGTCATATGTCTTCGGCGGGGCGTCGTTCGTCATGTTGTTGCCGAGGACGGTCACATTGCGGGGGATGACCGTCAGAATGTCATCGCCTTCGATCAGCAATTCGTAATGCGGATTGATCATCGCAAAGTTATCGATGAACGCCGCGCCGCCGGTCACCGCCACATAGCTCGAGCGGATGTCCATCATCTCGAACTGATACACATCCGTGCCCGGCTCAAAGTCCGCAAGCACCTTCAGCATCGCGTTCGGCGGGTGCAGGGCGTACAAAGTTATCTTCCCGCTCATCGCGGGGGCCCCGCTCAGCGTGAGCGAGCCGCCGGAAGTGTTCGAAAGGAACAGATGCGCGGCGCCGGCCACCGTGCCGCCGGAGATGTTCGCCGACCCGCCGTGTTGGCAGATCGCCCTGTCCGCGGCGGTTATTGTGCCTCCGGAGATGTTCACAACGCTGCCGGAATAGTTGTAGACCGCCGTGTGCTCAGCCTCTATGACGCCCCCTGTGATGTTGGTCTTGGAACCGGTGCCGAGGTATAGGGTCGCATGCTCGCAGATGTTCGAGAAGCTCCTTATGGTGCCTCCGGCGATCTCGGCCTCCGAATGGGATGATACGGACACCGCCATTCTTTGCAGCGAAGTTATCACTGTGGGCACCGACGGGTCGTCCTCGGATATCGTCAGCGTTCCCTGATAGCAGCTTACCGCGGCGCCTATGCCCGTTCTCGTTACGGTGCCGCCTTTGATCGCGGCGGCGGCGTTCGATACGGACAGCGTGCCGAGGATTGTGCCGCCGGTCATCTCGACGTGAACGCCGGGATGTCCGTCCGCGTTCGAATAGTAGACGGCATTGCCGGTCCCCTCCTTTATCAGCGTGGGCACCGACGGGTCGTCCTCGGATATCGTCACCTTTCCGCCGTTGCTGTTGCTGATCGCGGTCTGTTCGCCCTCTACGGTGCCGCCTCTGATGTTTATCATCCCTCCTTTGCCCAAGATGCTCTGGGCCGTCGATTTTATCGTTGCACCGAAGACGTTCACCGTGCTGTTGTCGACGCGGACGGTCGATTTTCCAGAGACCGTGCCGCCGAGCATGTCCAATGTCGCTCCTCCGGAGATGCTGAACGCCGTTTCTTTGGCCGCAATGTCCGCATAGCTTGTGACGTTCGCGCCGGACGTCATCATCACGGCGGCGTTGCTGATCCCGGATACCGCCGATGTCAGCGAACCGTAGAGCGTTATGTTCCTGTATACGCCGGCGGAGCCGCCGAATGTCATCTTCGCGGACCCGGCGTTCAGCGTGTTCGCCGGCTGCGTCCCGTCGCCCCAGAATATTATCGAGTGGTCATTGCCGCCGGCGTCCGCTGAAATTGCGTTGACGGCGTTCTGTATCGCGACGTCGGTCCCTTTGGCGATGCTGTTCCATCCGCCTTCCACGTCATGCTTCTCGGCGGTGAATGCCGACGTTCCGTCTGTTATCCTGTATATGAGCCCGGAGTCCGGGTATGCCAGAATATCTGTCTCCGCGCCCCATCCGTCGCGGTCCTGCGGACCGTCCGGGACGAGGCCCGCCACGGCCGCCAGCAAAAGGACCGAGGCGGCCAGAATGACCGTCCCGCTCCTTCCGGGGCCGAAGAATTTCCGTTTTCCTCTGTTGCCTCCTGATGAGGCATCGCTGTGTTGTATCATCGGAATTCCCTCTTTTCCAATTTCAATTGTGTGTGTAAGTCACTGTATATATACTTTTGTTACTTAGTGGATTTTTGTTATTAAACTTGAATTTTGCATCGGCGGACGTTTTTCTTTCCGCGCAAGAACGATGAAACGACGAAGAAATGAAAAGTAAGGAAAAAATTAAAACGGCGGGGCGTGCCCCGCCGGAGGTTTGATTCAGATGCCGATGTCCAGTTCCGTCACCCTCTTCTCCGGTGTGACGTGCAAGGACACACTGCGCCCGCCGACGGACACGATGACCACCTCGGAACCTATCGCCGCGGGTATGACATATCCGCCGTCCGCATCCGTTACCGCTTTCCCGTCGCTGCCGTCCGCCGTGTATGCGATCTCCGCACCTCCGAAAGGTTTGCCGTCCTGCGTGACGGTGCCGATTATCTTCGGGCGCCTCCTCGCAAGCAGGAACGGCAGCAGCATCGCCAGAAGCACGGCCGCCAGCGCCGCCGGTATCAACGGCGCGAAGGACATCGATGTTGTCCCGATGACGTCATCCCCGTCCTCGTCCTCTCCGGGTGGCGCCTCGGCCCATCTCGCGGTCAGTGTCATGTCATTCGTCACCGGATCGCCGAACTCCCACTGCGCATCGCCGGCGAACCATCCGAGGAACGACCATCCGTTCCTCGTCACGTCCTTCGTCCCCGGGACGGGAGTCCCTTCCGGGACCGTCACGTACCACGCAACGTCACCGTTGTTCGGGTCGAATGTCACTGTGTACACTCTGATGCCTGATGCGGTTATGTTCACATCTCCGATGACGTTCGGTATCGTGACGTCGCCGGTGTCCTGATCGTATGCGTACTGTTCCTGTGTCAGTGACGTTCCGTCCATCGACACCGCGACGGATGCGGGAAGGATGTATCCTGCGTCCGCAACGAATGTGAACGTCAGCGTGCTGCCGTGCCAGATCGTCGGCGGAACGTCGCCTGAAATATTATTTGCGGTGACCGTCACCGCGTACTTTTTCAGAGCGAAGGTCGCCGTCACGCTCATATCCGACGATACGGTAAATGTCTCTTCGGACCCGTCGCTCTCGATGCCGCCTGTCCATCCTATGAATTCGTATCCCGTTCCGGCCGATGCGGTGAGCGTCACGGAACCGAACTCGATTATTTTGAACGGCGCGGTGTACCTGAATGCCGCACGGTCCTCCATCCATACGTATACTTCGCCGTTCCCATGAATGTTCACCGTTACGATATAACACGGAACGAGGACGAGATCGTCCGCCTCGGCGGCGGACGTGTAGCCGTCGTTGACTATGACGAAACTGTCGATGAACTCCGCGCCGAACGTCACCGCCACCCAATACGGAACGGGGTTGGCCGCCTCCACCGAGTATATGTTGCTGCCGGGCGCAAAGCCCGCTGCGACCGTCAGCTGTCCCTCGGAGGGTCCTGCGTATGTGTATATCGCCCCGTATATCTCCGGCGTTCCGTCAAGGTTTATCTTTTTGTCAGGGGCGTTCTTGTACACCGAATACGAACCGGCGGATATCTTTCCGCCGGATATGTTCACGTCCCCGAACTTCTCGCTGTAGATCCCTATGCCGGTGCTTTCCACCGTGCCGCCGGATATGCTGACGGACCCGTCCATGGCGCGTATCGCGGCCGCGTCGTTCTTGCCGGAGGTGTTCGTCACGGTCCCGCCGGTCATCTCCAAGACG
>Ga0209628_10001774_pt1 | contig 14233 bp, 9 predicted proteins | sample TergutCu122P4_FD_187285 | JGI IMG/M metagenome (GOLD analysis project Ga0209628, IMG submission 187285) | Cubitermes ugandensis P4 segment gut microbial communities from Kakamega Forest, Kenya - Cu122 P4 (SPAdes) (version 2) | ecosystem: Host-associated > Arthropoda: Insects > Digestive system >...
TGGTGACTACATTGAAGGACAGTAAAACTTTGAAACATGTATCTATTTTGTATCAGTTGTAAATAAATAGTTGCCACTATGAAAGTTCCAACCCTCGTAGATCATTACAATTCAAACCAACAAATGCACTCAACTTTATTAAAATTACAACAATGTGAAAAAACACCAACCCCTACATGATGTTGTATAATATTGCAATTTTAATAAAACTGAGTGCATTTGTTGGTCTGAACTGTAATAATTACAAATCTTGAACTTCGCGCTTAAATTAAGTTCTCTCTCTCATATGATTAATTGATTTGCAGCTAATAATTTAGTTCTAACTTTAGATAAAATGAATATAATAAAACTCAAAACAAAGAATTCATCACATTCTACATTATGCATCGGTTACAAAGAAAAGTATATAGAAGATACTGTGAATACAAAATTTCTTGGTTTGCCAATTGATAACCACATAAATTGGAAGAACCATATTGAGCAAATGATTCCTAAGTTAAGTGGAGAATGTTATGCCATTGGGTCGATTGTACAAACATGCAACATTAACACACTGAAATCAATTTACTATGCATACTTTCATTCTATTATAAAATATGGAATATTTTGGGGGGATAACTCTTCCAATAGTGCCAAGATTTTCACTTTACAAAAGAAAGACAACATAATTATGGCTAGTGCACAACCCAGACCCTCATGCAGAAGTCTATTTAAACAATAGATATTTTACCTGTTCCATGCCAGTATATACTTTCATTATTGAACTTCATTATCAATCATGTGGAATTTTTTGAACAAATTCATCTATACACAACATCAATGAGCATTATCTTCATAGACCAAATGCCAACCTAACTTGCTTTCAAAAAAGAACATTTTACACTGGCATTAAAATTTTCAACCATTTACCATCTAGTGTGACAAAGCAAAATTTAAAGTAGCATTAAAAAAATACCTACGTACACACTGCTTTACTTTGTACAAGTATTTGTAGTATTTTACACTGTAAATTTATATATTTGTGTGTGTGTGTGTGTGTGTAGCACTTACAATAAAAGAAACAGGCATCATGGGATTTGAACAACCTCTGACAGAACTTAGACTTAAATACATATTTTACCATATTGTTTGAACATGGTTAGTTTCAGAATATTTGCTGCTACTAAACGAGATCATGTGTTTGTACTATATATTGTACATTATATGTAGTGAATGTCAACACCTATTCTACAGTAAGTTATAGCAGACTGGATAAGATAGCTGTTGGTATGAACTGCCATTACATGTGCCATACACACAATACCATTCAATGCTAGTGCTGTGCAAATGGCTTATCAAGCCGTGTATGACTCATTTCTGGTAGCCTGCTCATTCGGCAGTCCCTTACATAGCTTACTTACACATAACAACAAGACTTCAGAATAGTGCTCATAAGTCCTTAGCCCGACATACTTCCCAATGTCATAGGACAGAATTGATAGTGTCGTTGGAAGGAGGGGTCTGTTCATGTGCCGAATTGCAAGTCTTTTCTTGTTAAGGAGGCTGAAAGGAAGCATGTCAGGTGACACACATGATTTCAACAACATCGAGATGCGAGCTGTTATCAAGTTTTTTCCTGCAAGGCAAGGCGTTGAAGGAAATTCACGCCATTCTGACAGAAACATTAGGGGAACACGCACCATCGTATGCCACCATCAAAAACTAGGTGGCCCAGTTTAAACATGGTGATTTTTCCACCTGTGATGTGCCTCATCCTAGATGAACCAAAACAGTGACCACCCCGGAGATTATTGATCAAATTCATCAGCTAATCTTGGAAGACCACTGGATTTTGGCTAAAACAATAGCTGAGCAACTGGGCATCTCACATGAGTGGGTTGGGTCCATCATTCATGAAGATTTGGACATGCAGAAGCTCTCCACGAAGTGGGTCCTGAAATGCCTAAACGCGGATCAAAAACATCAACGGTGCCAGTTGTCTGAGCAACTTTTGGAACTTTTTTGGTGCGATCCAAATGATTTCCTGTCATGATTGGTGACCACGGATGAAACCTGGTTATATCATTATGACCTGGAGACAAAGCAACAATCAGTGTAGTGGTGGCACAGTGGCTCACCCCACCCCAAAAAATTCCGAGTGCAAAAATCCACTGGAAAAGATCTCGCCTCGATTTTTTGGGATCAAGATGGCATCCTCCTCATTGATTATCTTCCAAACAGCCAAACTATCAACGCAGAGTATTACTCATCTCTGCTGGTGCAACTGAAGGCCATTTTGAAGGGAAAATCGCCACGGGAAGGTCACCAAGGGGATCTTGTTCTTGCACGACATTGAACTGGCTCACAAGGCACTTGCAACCCAGAGGAAACTGGCCTACTTGGGCTTCCATTGTCTTGATTACCCACCCTATTCTCTGGATCTGGCCCCGTCGGACTACCACCTGTTCCCTGGACTGAAAAAACAACTGAAAGGTCGCCATTTTTTATCTGATGCAGAGGTCATTGCTACCGTGGAGACCTGGTTGTACGGACAACCTCCTGAATTTTTTTTTGGAGTGGCTTGCAAAAGTTAGCGCAATGGGCTAAGAAGTGTATAGAGCTTTGTGGGGAGTATGTTGAATAAATCCCGAGTTTGGTTGCTGTAGCTTCTTTCCTTCCTGGTTGGGCTAAGAACTTATCAGCACCGCCTTGTAAAACAAGTGATGTGTGATGTAATGCTGATAAAAAGCATGGAAAAACCCTTGCCTTGGAATCACAACTTTGAAAGTAGTAATCAATAACTCTGAGTCTGTTGTTGAGGTTGTGAGTTCAAACACTGGCGATGATACTATACAGTTACTTACAGAACAGTCTGGTCTTTACCGCTTTCAGAATTCACAATGGAATGTATCACTTAGAACACTGAAGTAGTCCAATATCACAACTGAAGAAATGAGAACATTTTGGGGACTAATAATTACGATTGGACAAGTCAGAGAAGACAATATAAGAGACACACAATTTCCATACCCACCTGTCCTCACACTATGAGTAGAAACTGCATTTAGTCTATCTGGCAAGCCTGCCATATTAGTGAAAACAGCCAGCCAACACAAGATGCTTGGAGGCTATCAATACACAGCCTGTGTATGAATATTTTCTACAGAAATTTAGGTCAGTTTACAGCCCAAAGCAAGAACTGTCACTTGATGGAGCCAAGGTCCCATGGCAGGGTCACCCGAAATTTAGGTTGTACAATCCAGGGAGGAAAATAACAAAATATAAGGGCTGTTGAAAAGGGTGTGTGATGTATTATCAGGTTATATGTAACAGTGAGATAAACACAGCCAAGGGGGAGAATTGGAGGACACAGTATTATCACTTTTAGACAGAAACTTAGCCCAGAATCATCACATCCATCTAGACAATTTTTATAATAGTGTGAGATGAACCAAAACATTGCCAGACAGCAAGGCCAGGGTTTGTGGCTCTATGAGGGCTAATAAGGGAATTCCACCTGACCTAGAACAGGAAGCCAAACACTTTACAAATGAACAGCCAGTGTTCTGGAAGAGTGATGAAGCAGTCCAAGTGTCAAAGGACAAAAGACTTGTGTGAAGGATATGCATGATCTGTGATGCAACAGTACTGAACACAAGAACAACAGAAACACAAACCTGGAAAAAAAGAAATGTTATGCTGTTGTCCAGTAAAATAATTGCATGAAGGATGTAGATAGGACAGTTTAGTACCTCAATTAGTACTCAGTTCTGATAAAACTGTCAAATGGTCAGAAAAAGTACTACTGTATCTGCTAAGCTGTGCAAACTTCAATTAATTTTTTTTTGTATACAAAACACAAAAAATAAAGTACAAGAACTTCCTGCACAAGGTAGGAAGGTCATGGATATCTCAGATTCAGAATCTAACTGAGTCTAGTTTTGATAACCTGCAATGACTGGAGAAGCAGCCAACACCAAGGGGTCCTTAAGAGGACCCCACCAGTCAGACTCTCTGGGAATTTCAGCAAATACAAACTGGACAAAATTGTTGCTGGTGGGAAGGGGAAAAATAAGTATCCTGCAAGTCAGTCTAAAGGGTACGCTGCACATAAGAAAAAAAGTGAAACTGGTAACATTTGTAAATTCTGCATTGTTTCGCTTCACAAAGCAGTCTTGTTATGAAAAATATCACTCAACTATGAACTACTACTCTCTATATATGCAGCTTCCTCAGTACTGGGTCCAGGAGTATCATCTATACAGTAAAATTGTAAGTAAGACTAAATTCAGGGGTTGAAAATTTAAAGCGTGAAAATGTCCGGGAACTAGGGGTATTTACTTAAAGGGCTGTCCAGTTGGTAATGTTTTAAAGAACTTACTGAAATGTGCATGCTGTCAATGTTTTGTAACAAGATGATACAATAAAAATAGGATTCCAAAAGTCTTTCCCTACATCAACAAAAGCACGATTTCTCATTGTGGTACTCAAGTACAGTTTGTATATGTGTGTGTGTTGAAATGTTTCCTTTTAATACTCTATGTATATGATTCTTAAGCAGCACCTGAAAAATTTTTCTTGAATTCATTGTTGATCATTAATCCACAGGTCAACCATAGATACTTACATATAAAAAAAGGTTACTGTACACATGTGGAGTACACTACTGCATGATGTAATGATAAAGATAATAGATCTATGGTGTCATTCAGATTTCTTTCATGTGCTACTAGTCAGAACAATTGGTATCACAGCCTACATTAATAACTTCAATGACATTAAATGAAGAGTCGATGTATATTAAGTTGTGATATCTATAACTGTATGTTCTACAGACAGAACCTCAACAAATTACTCGTATTAGATGTCAAGACATTAATTATCATGAATGTCCACCAAGAAATTTCCCTAAAATTATGTCATAAGTTACCTCTTCCTGTATCCCTGGAAGAATAGCTTGTGGTTCCCTGCCAGCTGTGATGGATCTTTGTATTTCAACCGCACAGAGGAGAAGTAACGGCACAGTTTGCATACAAATAACTTGTCTGACAGATGCACTGGGATGCCATCACTGGCAAGAGCTGCATTCAATTCATGCACGTCTGATCCAAGAGGGTACATCTGGTTGCGAGTGAGTCGTCGCTTGCAGATTCCACAGACCATAAAGTAGTCAATCCAAGAGTAATGTTTTATACACAATGGGAAAGGTAAATGTTGAGGCATCTTATCCATGTCAATTCGAACCTGCATAATGGAACATTATCGTTACATACAGACACACATGTGTACACACATTCCAACACAACACTGGCAAGTACCGTATTTACTCGAATGCTAGAGAAGGTTTTATTTCTGAAACTTGGCACTTTAATATGCGAGCTCATCTTAAATTCGCAAACAAAGTGCTGAACTGGACCATGCCAAACTGGATCGCTCTGAACCGGACCATGCAGAGCCAAACCAAGACCTGCATTGTCAGATCATGTGAGATCCGCTCTTTTGCAGGACATTAAGTAGCACAGAGTGGTAATTCATTACCAGCATTTCGGAACAACTTATCAGCCCCATTTTCAAAGGTCAAAAAATCCGAAAGAGAGAGCAGAGCACAACTGAAGTTAACTGACAATCTCTTCCCCCCCCCTCTCCATCATCATCTAATTCTTTAAAGACACACAACAGACTCTTTTTCCTTTTTCTGTTTTCAGGTAAAGATGCACCTATCCTGATGTATCCATCACACTGAGCTATTCTCAACCACTGCACAACAAAGGCACAGTACCATGCTAAGATATGCACCTGAAAATAATTCTAGTCCATGGGCAGTAACAGAAAAATGGCTATTGGAAAATTAAATATTAACTGCAAGGCTGAAAAATAAAACCCAGAACAATCCACAGATTAAAAACCATTAAAAAAAGCCATGAAATCAGACTAACCAGACCAACGACACAAAACAAAAACAAGAACACATGTATTTAAAATTTTGAACACCACTAACACCAACTGTGGTGAAAATTATGCATTCTTGATTTCAAATTGTGCATCTTTGTGGGTTCAAGTGAGTGTAATGTACGAGGGCGGGCTGATAAGTTTTGTCTCCACTTAAACAGAAAATGAACGGGAAAATATTTTAATGAAATAAAACAAGAAATATGCCTACATCAATTATTTTCAAAGCTGCATAATTATTTTTCTACAAAATCACCACATACTTCAATACACTTCTGCCAACGCTGCACTAGTTTTTGAAATCCGTCCTTAAAAAAATTGGTGTTTTGTTTTTGAAACCATTTCCTCACTGCAGACTTCACCTCTTCATCACAGCTGAAGCGCTGGCCCTTCGAGTGTTCCTTTAGTTTTGGGAACAGGTGGAAATCACTTGGAGCCAGACCTGGGTTATAAGGTGGATGTGGCAGCAATGGTAAGTCCAGGCGTTGAATTGCATCTCTTGTTGCTGCACTTGTGTGAGGCCTGGCATTGTCATGTTGAAGAAGTGTTTCATTTCTTATTCCAATCCGTTCGATTCTTATTTTTAATGCAGTAAGAGTTTCAATGTAACGCTGAGAGTTTATTGTTGTTTCTTCATCAAGAAAGTCTGCAAGAACAACATGTTCTGAATTCCAAAAAACAGTCTACATGACCTTTCCAGCCCAGGCCTGTGTTTTGAATTTTTTCAGCTGAGGTGATTCCTTATGGTGGTATTCCATGGACTGCCTTTTGTTCTCAGGGTCATAATGATGGACCCAAGTTTCATCACCTGTAATGGATCTTCTTTAAGAAGTCCTCACCTTCTTTTTCAAAACATTCCAGGAGTTCCCAAGAAATGCGAACTCTTTCATCTTTAATTTCATTAGATAGCATGCACGGTACCCATCTGGCACAAACTTTTCGGAATCCAAGAACACCAATAATGTGTCCCAATCTCTCCTTAGAAATTCCTAATGCAATGGCAATTTCCGTTTTTTGATGCGACAATTTCTGTGGATCAGTTCTTCAACGCGATCTTGATAAAGCTGATCAATTGCAGTCACAGGCCTTCCACTTTGTGTTTTGTCACTCAAATCTGCTTGCCCCAATTCTCCATCTTTGAACCATCTTATCCTGCATCTTACTGTACTCACATCACACTGATCATCATAAACGGCTTGCATTTGTCTGTGAATTTCAATTGGAGGAACTTTTTCCGTGGTTAAGAATTCAATAAAAGCACGCTGTTTGAACCGAATGTCTGAAAACTCTTCCACTTTGATGTGCACTGGGTGAGGACTTTAACCATTTGACGCCTAACGGCCACTATATGGGTCGTACGCACAGCTAACCTCCAGATGCTGCATTTTATATATTTATTCAACAAATATACGTACTGAATATTTTAAACATGCTGCATAATTTCCGTCTTTTTCTCTTCAAAATGCCGTTTATTTCATAATGCTACCTTTTTTGGTTCCTGTATTATTCACATTTTAAATAGAGTGTGTGCTAAAATTTAAAAGGAAATTCCGGCGCCAAAAGGTTAAGCATGTGTGTGTTCAAGGTGAAGTACGATGGAAGAGAGATACCATGTGACTACACAGAACCGGTTTTATCCAAATATGTTTGAGGTAAATAAAAATATTATAGTGGAGGCAAAACTTATCAGCCCACCTACGTATTATTTAGTCAATGTGGATCATAATGCCATGGCAGCACATCTCACCAGAAGTGACTGTGAAGTGCTGCATATCCATTGCAATGGATGGGACTCATGATGATAGTTGTGGAATGGCAGTGAAGATGATGGGAATATTAGGAGTTAGTGTGAGGAAGTTGAAGGCAATGACTGTAACAACAGAGACAGTGACACTGATTGGTAAAGATAGACAGAATCTGACATGCTTTCTATATTAAGTGCATTCTATTAATAGTAATATACTCTTCTGCGCAGACATTTTATTTTTGTGGTGTCATCTTAGATTTGAGTTGTCTTGCATTCCAGTAAATATGGTAGTTCCAAGTGTTTTGAGGGGATCATAGTGCCTTCATCATCCAGGTCAAGATGGCTTCCTGGGTTTCTCGACCCTGAAGATAAAGGCACCACTATGATCCTTCAAAACTGTAGGATCTACGTGCACACAGACAGAGTGTCATCACTCAGATAGCTGAACGTTCAGTAACACTTTTGTAAGATCTTCAAATCCCACCGACATTAACATGTGAAACAAAGATATTCACAATGGGGAATAAATGTTTTCCTCAAAGTTACATCATTATGTAACAAAGAGAAAACAAAAGAATGTGCAGAGTGAAGTCATCAAATGTCAGATCCAATGTGAACACCAAGCACCAAATCACCTTCTCATAGATGACTGTCACTTCATGTCCAGAAATTTGTGATAATAATCATCATCTAGGTTCTGTGCTAAAGTATGATGTGTCAGAAATAAACCAGCTTCTGTAACATCTTGGTCTCAGTAACCCCAGACCTGGGTTGTCCAACCCGCAGCCGGCCAGCTTGTGTCATGAGACTTGCAGCCACATTTGTATATTTTGTTTCATACACATGAAAGCCAGCACACAGAAGCCATGCAAAACATAGGACTTACTTCAGCTAATACTTCTTATACACAACACAAACACACTTAATTCTGCGTACCTTTTTCGCAATACTCCGTTTTAACTTTATAAGCCACTTCCTCCTAACTTGATGTTCAGCAATCTGTGAGCAACCATGCACACAGCATAATGATTTGATTTGTGAGGAGCCACTTCGATGGTGCTGTCGCTTTTTGTTTGGTTTGTAGGATGGACAGTTTGCTTTGCGATCCACATGCCGGTAACACGCATCACAGAGACATGAGTCAGCGGTCAGATGTGTCTCCGCTACACAAATACAAAAAAATAATACAATTACATAATATTTTGTAAGACCCATGTGGAATAACTAGTGAACTAACACCTACAGCTCAAACAGAAAAGCAAACTTTACAAAATTTTACATTGAACATTGTCCATTGCCTTAGATATATTACACATACACGATGTTTCCAAAGCAGGTCACAGTCCCTTCTCCAAGTTATTATGTATGACCTTTTAGCAATTCTTTTAAGATAGAGGTAATGGTTTGGCTCAAACTCAGGATCTTTTAAATATTATGCTACTATAATACATTACACACAGTGTCAGAGCATGGTTTCAAATACCACAGTGCAGACGCGGCAAGACAACTGGACATAACAAACTATACATCTTCATTTTAGTGCACAAGAGACACCGACATACACACACTTTCTGGATATGTTTTGATAGGGTTATGGTTTAAAAATATGACACACTATACAGCTTTCTCATTAATATTATGAAATCAAGATACAACTTGTAGCCTCGTTTCCTGGAAGAAAGTCTGCAATAACATTAAAAATAACTTGCCTTGAAGTACTTTCTGTTGGCGTTCTACACTCTTAAGCTGTGCTATATGACAAGGAGTATCCAGGGAACCAAACTTTCCAAAACAATAGCTGCAGACATCAGAACACAGACGACCCGGATGTATGGAGAATGATGCACTCTTCTCTGGGATTACCAGGTTACCACTCTGCTTGCTGCTGCATAAACAATACAGGAAACATGTACATTGTGACAATGAGGACACTGGTATCTTAGCATCCTGATTGGTACACTTAGTACTGCTGTAATTCGAAAAATTCTATAAACCTAATGCACCAGCATTCAATGAATGAAGAAAATGCATTGAAACAAAAGGCCATTCAATTAAGCATGCGCCACTACATACATGCAATGTTGCAAAACAGACTATAATGACAGTTACAGGCGCTGTGTGATTCCTTAATGTGAGTACATACGATTACAGATTCAGAGTGTATCTTTGTACTGTAACCTAAGAATCCCACATGTAAATCATATTGATATGGTGCCATATTATGTTAAATAATAAATAACTCCTTCAACAAATTCTGTACATCACACATCTCACACCAATGGTCTGGGTTTAACAGAAGCTTCATGTGAAGGATCATGTAAGTATGTTGCCAACAACACCAGTGGTCAGTCGAACTAAATTTCACATACGAAATGTTTCCATGCATAAAATACCTCCTTACATTCTCTAAAGCGCACAAGAAACCATGAACATGCAGTAACATCATCACATTTCCTAGCAAAAGTGTAAATAAACTTCCCAGTAATTTTTCTACACTTTTTAAATTCATGATTCAGCCACTGGCTCTTTCAAATCTAAAATATGCTCAACTACACAGCCACTTTTTTCCCTGACTTTAGTTAATGCCAGTTGCCTCTTTCAGAGCCTTACTGCTCAAATGAAAAATGGATGTCAAACAGTGCTGTCCCTCAACATATTCTTTTTCTGTAACAAACAGAGAACTGTGGCACACACGGGAGGACTTAAGCAATGTAACCTAAGCGCAGAATGGAGGACAATATTAATTAAAGTGTATCTTACATAAACAGGGCATGAGGCTATGGAATGGAATTAAGTGGCTCAGTATAGCATGCAGTGGCAGTCTTTTTGAGAATATAATGATGAATCCTTGTGTCCCACAAAGAAAAGGAATATGACAAATCGAGCACCTATCAGCTTCTCAAGAACTTTACTCTACCAAGTTAGTCAGTGGCTTAGTTAGCCTGTTAGTTACAATTATACTTCCTAACATATGAGTCTAAAAGAGGCTATTATATACCATGGAATTTCTATAAAATGGGCACAGGTTTTAGACAGAATTTTCCACAAAAAAAAAAAAATCCTATACTCTGGAAAATAAACCCAAACACAAACATAAATACCACACGAACATTTATGAACTATATGTAGACTCCTGTATTTAAGAAGTCATTTTGAGAAGTTGAAGAAAGCACTCACCTTTGAGCTTTCCCATCATCTTTACTGCTAATTTCTGGGCTTACAGAATCACCAGGACTGCCTTTATCTGCAATAAATTGGGGACTACTGCTGATATCTGGAAAAGGAATAAACTCTGATAATGCACAGCAACAAAAAACATACAGATAATAAACTCCTTTGCACACTTGCCGAGACATGGACTGGGAACTGATTACTTCCACTTCCCTTTAAAAATTCAAAACATGAGCACAAATTTCACTAATCACAGTGCATGCTAATGGAATATGGCCAAGTTAAAAAAAAAAAAAAATCACTCATTCAACCAAGTAGCAAAATTCTACATCTACAAAAAGGAAAGGTGCAAGGAAGCAGATTAAACAAATACTAGGTGGCATGTTTCTGCCGCACAACCTGATTTCAACTGACAATGTCAATGTTAACTGACAATGTTAGATACATCCGCATACCTGGGGAATGCCTATTACAGTTGCAGTCTGACTGCACACACATTAACACCTTGCTGACTGGATGGTCTTTTAATTAAATACCCCCAGTTCCCAGACTTTTAAACACTTTGAATGTTTAACCCCAAAACATATTCTTACTTACGGTTTGACACTGTAGATTATACTCCTGAGCCCCAGACTGCAGAAACTGCATGTAGATAGTCTAGTATCTCATCACTGAATTGTATCTCTCAAAACAAGACCCTTTGTGAAGCGGAAAAATGCAGAATTTACAAATGTATCTAGTTTCACTTTGCTTCTTATATGCAGCACATACTTTACATGGTCTTGTGGATACTTCCTTTTTCCCTCCCCACCACCACAATTTTTTCAAGTTTGTGTATTCTGAAATTATTGGAGAGTCTGCCTGGCGGGTCCTGTTTAGGCCCCCTTGGTGTTATTTGCTTCTCTGGCAATTGAAGGTCATCAGAATTGGACTCACTTCGATTCTGGACTTCTAATATCCAGGACCTTCCTACCTTGTGCAGGAAGTTCTTGTACTTCACTTTTTTTTTTGGGGGTATTTAGTGTCCTGCATACAAAAAATGTTTTGAAGCGAGCAGTTTAGCAGATACAGTACCACTTTTTTTGACCATTTTACAGTTTTCCTCAGAAATGAGTAAAAACTGAGGTACTGGTCTGCCCTGTCTACGCCCTTTATGAATTTATTGTACTGGCCAACAGTATAAGGCTTCTTTATTTCCATGTTTGTTTTCCTGTCTTTCCTCCCTTTGTTTACAACTGTTGCATCATGAATCGTACTTATCATTTGCACAAGTCTTGTCATTCCACACTTGCACCATTACGTCACCATTCCTCCAGAATGCTGACTTCTCATTTTTCAAATGCTTGCCTTCCCCTTAGGGCACATGGAATGCCCCTGTTAGCCCTCATAGGGCCGCAGAGTCTCACGTTTCTTTCTAGCAATGGCTCAGCTAATCTCACACTGTTATAAAAATCATCTTGATGGATGCGAGGAAAAATGGGTGTGGAAATTGTGGGGTCAGTGGACCAGTAGAAGATCACAATTGTTTACGTGAACTAGTTGTGGGGACGTCACTGTCACTGTCCAAACTTTCATTGTCACTATAATCAGAGACAACAGAACATGTATCCGCATATAACACACAAAATATCGTCCTCTTGCATAACATTCCTATGCAAAGCCATGATTGCAACTGAAGGAAAACAGAGAGAGTATCTGAATGAGTGGTCCCTTTGTTGCAGTCTAATGGTTCTAAAAATAGGGGACCATGACCGGTCTGTGTATTTGTAACTTGAGACCCAAGCACCCTGCATCAAGCTGTCGATAACCGTGAAGCGAAAAGTGAGCCAGACCAGCTGACAAACACATGTGCAGGATGTCGTGTAAGGAAACGTAGAAATGTGTGACCCATCAACAATGCATGGGATAGCAATCACACATTTCTGCGTGGCCCGATGGCAAGGTGTTAACAAAACTGTAAACTGTGGAACAGATATGCTACAAATCTGAAATTGGAGAATTTTATGGACAACTGGTGCATTTCAACATTCAATTAGAGCGCACAATCTTAATAAACATTTTGCATGAAGACTTGCATTCACTTCTGTGTACAAGAGCAGTCACACCCCTACTCTGTGCAGAGCACATACATGTTCATACAGCATGCATGCACGCACACACACAAACTCCTGCCATGCTCCACTGCAGCACTGTTACTGGTATACAGGGAAAACGCATATGGAACACCAGAAATCCATTTCTAACATATGGGCTACTGGGCATCATATGAGATGACAGTGAGACAAAAGCAATATATGACATTCTATTATTAGGAAAAACAAAGCAGTGGGTCTACCATATCTAATATATTATCAGTAACTGAAATTATAATACACATTACAAAGTACACCCAATCAACCTGCAGCTTGCAGGCAACATGCTGCATGTGACACAGTGTTATGTTGCTTGCAAAAACACCTGAAATAAGAAAACGTTTTTTAACCATTTCCCTTGGCAAAGCCACAAGAGAAAGCCAAAGCAATTTTGAAAACTTATAAGCTGTTTATTCATGGAAACATGGTTTATATCATAAACTCATCTTGACAAGAAAACAACAGTAATAGGGACACAGCATTTTTTATAAACTTTTCCTATTATTGGTACATTTTATTGCACCAGATGCATAAAAAAATACAGAAGGAAAACTATATGTAATTAAATGTACAATTGTCATTCTTGACCACATGTACTGAATTTCATGTTGCCCACATGCACACTAAATTTTGCCAAACTTGCCCAACCACATAAAAGGTTTAGTAGGCCTATTAACCCTTCAGCGTGGAGCAACGAGCACTGCTCGTCGTAGCGAAAACGTCACCTGTCGTGGAGAGACGAGCACTGCTTGTCGTGCTGCACACTCTCACTCATTCGTCTATATCTCAACATAGGGAGCAAATGTAATCGGGCTGCTTTTTACGTGTTCAAGAAAGAGCTGGCTCTTTTATGGTGTGGGATAAAGTCCCTACAAATTATTGCTTCATTTTTTTCTCTCCCCTGGAAGTTTGTGTTTTCTTCTTGCAATCCCTAATTTCACAGTCAGCTTTATGCGTCTCTGCAACTCGGAAATGTGAAACATGAGACGCATGTTATAGTTAGTGGCACATAGCTGAGGTCTGTAGCTTTGAAATGGTGTATGACATCACCCTCATATATCAACAGACTGTTTATTTCTTCAAGGCTGACATTGGCATTCGTTCGAAACGACAGTCTGTGGCAGTGATGACTCAAGTAGAAAGGGTTTGATGTAGGTGAAATTGAACAAAGTTTGTTGCAGGAACTTACAGCTTCTGATCAAAGTAGTTCTAGTGACGATGATGACTCAAGTGGGACCGATGATTTGACTGTAGG
>Ga0209628_10001775_pt1 | contig 14227 bp, 10 predicted proteins | sample TergutCu122P4_FD_187285 | JGI IMG/M metagenome (GOLD analysis project Ga0209628, IMG submission 187285) | Cubitermes ugandensis P4 segment gut microbial communities from Kakamega Forest, Kenya - Cu122 P4 (SPAdes) (version 2) | ecosystem: Host-associated > Arthropoda: Insects > Digestive system...
TTTGTTTTCAGAATTAAAAATAATATTATTATAATGTGATTTCTTTGCAGTAGAAATTACTTTAGATAGTATTGAGCAGTATCTTTTATAATATAGTTTATGATTTAGATCATTACTGTGTTTACACTAAACACTGAACATGACTTTCCTTTGGAAGGCCAGGGAGAGGGAAAATATTTAACACAGAAAATAAACTATTCAGATATCAGTCAGTATACAGTATGTCCTCATGTAACATTGGTGTTGTGTTCCTGAAAATTATTATCTAAAGCACTTTTACAGAATGGAGTATTTTTTCCTCATAAAAATTAATTAAAATACCCCAAGAGTCTGGTCATTGTAGATCCTCCCAGCTGTCAGTGAAAGCAATGTAATTCAAGTCTAGGCAATATTTACCATATCTTTAATAACCAAGATTTTTCAGTGTTAAATTGAAACATTGCGCATTGAAACACTATATGAGGACTGCCTGTACAGTATTTACAACCAATTACCTAAAGACAGCCAACTCCTGAAGTGTTATGTGTACAGTAAAACCTGTCTATACTGTAAACCCAAGGTAATCAGATTTTTTCTTAAACAAGTACCTTTCCATTTGATAGGTGGTCTTACCGCTAAAGTAGACACTGTGTAGATACTTAAGCTACCCATGTATTTATGGATAATGTAAACATTGTTGGCACTTCTGAACTACATGAGATACTGATATACTTTATACATATAACGCACCATTAGTACCAGTACACATTTGTAGTTTTACTTTAATTTTTCTGTTCTGCAGAGCAGCTATTACCATGCCTGTGCTGGTCTGTCAAAAAATGGTGTAAAGTATTTTCAAACCATGAAAAGTTCACACCAATACCATACTACTAATGTACCAACAATGTTTTTATAATAGTTCCTTTTTGCAAACACCAAAAATGGTAGTACTTTGCATACTTGTATGTTTCCTAACTTACTGATATCTTCATTTCAAGTTTTCTGAAATTTTTGTGTTGAACCATTTTTAATGAACCACTTTTCTTATCTTGGATTTTTCTTTTAAAATCTCTTAGACTTGAGATTTGAGGCTGTCACCATAGTGAGACAGGTACCCATCTACCAAAATGAATGGTGTCACATACCAGGAGACTTCAATCTTCATACATTTGTATTTTTTTTTTTTAATATGGTGACAATTTTTTTCACTAAAAAAATTATCCTTCTTCACTTGCTTCACTTGCTGTACCGTTTGTGTTCTAATCCAACTTTACCCTCTTCTTGGACTCAGTGGTTACACTTAAATTAATATGTAAGCATTTTTGGATTATTGTGAGAGAATTTTGTATTGCGAACACCAGAGGAGTGGTAAGAAAATTCTGGGCTCTTGTTTATAATGTACAGTGGTGTATGAAGAAATGAGTGTTGAGAATGGTTAATGCTTCTTTCACATTCATATCCTTTCCATCTGAGCTGGCAGAATGCAGCAAACCAATCACAGGCATACAAGGAGCCCCTCAAAACAGACAGCTGTTTAGAGGAAGCTGAAGTGGAAGATTTAAGATGCCACACAGAACAAGACAGACATTGTATGGATAATGTAACATTAAGGCACATTCATGCAAGCATTGTTGTAGTGGAAACACAATAAGTATTACATACTGTATGTGTCTGCAGCCTTGGGTATCCAGCTTGCAAAGTGCATGCACCATTTTATATCGTCATCTCCAACCTGTCCTGCTCTACAGCATTTTTCTAAATTATCTCATTAACAGCATGATTTTTGTAAAAAAAAGTTACTGAATATAAAATGTGTGTTTTGATTTTCTCTACAACTTTTGTGTGAAACATTGCTCATTATAAAAATAAATGAGCAAGGTATCATAAATGAACACAGGTCTTCATGTAAAGTACCCATTGTTCTTGTCATATTTTAATTAAACTTGAATTTTCTCAACAGATTTTTGAAGTATACTCGAATATCAAATTTCATGACACTCCGTTCAGTTGGAACTGAGTTGTTTTATGCCAACAACCGGGCACAAAAGTGTGACAAAGCAACAGTTGCTTTTCACAATTTTGTGAATGCACCTAAAAAGAATAATAATAGTAATGAGTACCAAACCAACTGTTTTGATTTAAAAGCCCTTTTTCTGCCTTCTATTTCCATGTTAGACACTGTTCTTTATTATGGGTGGTTGGACTTTTTTTAACACTAAATTCCTGTGTTCAGAGAAGTTTTCACTTATGATCAGTTCTCCACTTAAAACAGGGCCCATTATAGACAGGTTTTACTGTACAGCTTGTATGTCAGACTGGAGAATTTCCAGTATAATTGCTGTGTAAAATACATTTACTATTAGACTATAGATTAATAGTGCAGTAGATTTTTCTGAAAGCCATTTTCATTTCAGGAAATGTTCTTCGAGGAAGAAAGATACGTAAACAACAGAAAGGGAGTGATTCAGATGAAAAATCAGATGATTTACCATATAAAGATCTTGACACAAATGAGAAGCCAACAGGTTAGAAAATATTATGTTAATGAAATTATAATTTCTTCAAGAGCATGCATTTTGAGCATATTTTTATAACAATGTGAATCTTTCATATCATAAATCTTGTATTTTTTGTCTGTTCATATATGGTATTCTAGTATGGGTATAAGTACATCACAAAGACCACAATGTCTTTATGTATGTGAGAAGACCAACAATATGCACACTTTATGTACATGCATGGAGAATGCTATATGCTGCGTGTACAGAAGTAACCTCCTGATGATGAACTTGTTTGTTCGAAACATGTAGAGGATAGTATAATTGAAACAAATAAAGGAAATAAAGTGTGCATCTTGTTGGTCCTTTCACTGCACAATGCACAGTTCCAAAAATGTAAACTGTGATGTCTTATAGCACAAACTTATGTTCTTTGTCTGTGCTGTAGAGGAATATGCTGAGATTCATTTATGTATTGTGCTTTATACGTACACAACTTGTGAATGATTGAAGACTGACCTGACCTAAGGATCCCAGCAGTATGAGAGGATAATGTTAGATACTGCAATATATTTACATTTACATAGTTTTGGTGAGCTTCTAAGATGTTATTCCAGTGTTATTCATTTATACAACGTGTGGGTATAGTGGTAGTTCTGTACTTGTATATTTATTAGGCATATGATTTGAATCTTCATCCCTTTACTGTTATCCTGACAGGATTTTTTTGTGATTTTTTTCTCACTCAAACTCTGAACATTAGAATTGTACCTGTAACAATGCCATAACTACCTTCCAAATTCTTGCCTTCTAGCAGTTTATAATTAGCTTTCCATTTCATTCATTGCTATAACTTCTGTAGTTGAAACAGCAGAATTAATAAATCTAAGAATCAATCATTTCAGAGAGTAATTAAGTGACTAGATAAATGGTCTGTGAATAGTGGTGAACACTATTTGCTGAATCAGTTAATTATTCCACAGAGTGGGCATTATTTCTTCTACACCCATGTATACATGTGGTAGGATTCTCTTCGATTTTGTATTGTAAATTACAGCAGCATTGTTTCCTGATAAAAATAGAATTACATTCCTTCTTTCCTTTCAACAAAGTGAAAGGCTGGTAGGTGTGACGAGAATGTTGGGTCTTAAGGCAAGGGAAGTAACAGGAGAAACAAAAAAAAAAATGCATAATGGGAAATTTAATAATTTGTACATTTATCACATAGAATTAAGTGATCAAAGCAGTGTGCATGAGCTGGGATGTATGTAGCATGCATGGGAGGCAACAGAAATGCATATAAAAGTTCAGTTAGAAAAACTGATTTCTTGATGAACTGAGTGACTACCAGCTTCTCAAGAGTAACTGTGTTGTACAGAGTTATTAGATAGGTATGTTAAAATACAATGGCAAAAATAATAGACAAGATATTCCATATGTCTCATCTGGCCACTGTGTTTAAGATGTGTATTTCATGTTTACAGCTTACGATTCAGTTCCATTGCAGTGTGAATCATCTGACTGATGTTTTCAATTGTACTGATCATCTCCATTCAGATGTGGACTAGGAAGAAATCTTGAGAATTCTTATTTTCAGTTTTCTAATAGTACCGTAATCACTGTAGCAAAAGTGGAGATTATATTTTTAAATATTTTACTGTCATATCTTATACCTTCACATTTTACAGTTGAAAATAATTAACTCGCCCATTTCCTCACTTCATTGATACGAGGTATTTTGATGAATCCTCTAGCTGCTCAGCTGTTCAAGAAATTTTCTACCCTTCCTACATCCTAGAAGCTCATTCAAAGACAATGTGAAAGTATCACAAGAAGAGAGTTTATTTGTAAGCTGCTGAGTAGGAGTCTGATGTTTTATAACATTGAAATAAAGAAGTGTGGTTTGGTTCTTTTCAACAGCCTTGTTTGGAGAAGGTGATGTGCCTGGTCATCAGATGTTTGGGTTCCACACTCCAAAAAGCAAAGGGATTCTCATGCCAAGAACACCAAGAACACCAGAAACACCAAGAACACCAAAAACACCACAGTCCAGAAAGGTGAATGGAACACCACGTGCTTCCAATCATGAAGTAGCAACAGCCAAGACACCCTACTGTCTGCGCAAGAGACTGAAAAAACGTGAGTTGCCACTGTTACACCCAGTGATGTCCTCCATATCTTTATGGATGTTTAGCTGTGTTTCTAACAACAATGATAAATTTTAACTTTCTCATTTCCATGTTAGTTGCATAAGGTTGCATCACCTTGTGATTAGTATTAATAAAATATTTCTAATGGTTCCTCTATTGATTGTGATATCATAACTGTTACACATTGTCTTCATTGACCTGCTTGCTTAATATTTTTTGACCATATTTAACATAAAACACAAGTTTGTTACAGTACGCCCCCCAGTATCTGTCATTAATTGGGTCCTTAAAAGTGCAGTGAATAAGGAAACACCAAATATGGAACATCAGACTTCCATATTATAATGGTACTTTCCTCCAGGGAAGTCATAAACTGTAGCACAAACCTCATTGTTTGGGCAAATAAAGGCTAGTTTAACAATACTTGTATTGACTTAAGTATACAATATGCATGTCAGTTGTCTCCTTGAAGGGTAACTAGCTCAGCAGCTGAATAAAATAATAAAAATACAGTAAAATAAGGCACAAAATAGACAAATGTTTTGAGAAAATGAAACAAGGAGTTTTCATGGTGGACTACTGCCACTTGCTGATGCTGCTGAGTGACAGGAAGTGACATACATAATGCATGGAACAGTTGGTAATATGACAAGAGATGTGGCATTACATAGTAGGTGACAGATATGATAAATAATAAGTTGGGAAGTCCATGGGATACTGAGGACATGCTGTATTACAGTAGCTGATGAAAGTGGTGTAGTTTCTCATTGTTGTTTTATCCAAGTACAGGGTGTAACTGACATGATGTAATGGGATTCTGAGTCACACAGTCATTAATTATGTCAGGCAGTCATAATATCAACTTCTTGTTTTCTTACAACAGTGGCTGGGATAACAGGAAAGTAATAGTGGCGTTTGTCTGTGACGGTACACTGACTCATTTCCCTTCCACCCCACTCCACAAAGCATGTACAGCTAAATACCATTTAGCTGTACTTTAGGCATTATAGAAGTAGTTAAGTGTGAGAGAAAAGAGGCATCATAATATACCATATTTCCTGCCTCATAAGATGCATTTTTTCCCCCTGAAGAAGTCCCAAAAATCACCCTGTGCATGAACACCAGAAATTCAAAGGTTATGTATTAAATCTGCAACAATACCTTGGTAATTACAGGGTGCATCTTATGGGATGGGAAATATAGTAGATTGTGTAATTGTTTGACTCTAACAGTCCTGTTGTTGATCAGTGGGTACCTTTCTTCCAGTCTGACCCTGATCTCACCAGACATCTGCCTTTTGTAGCCACAAAGTAGACCCAATGGTCATTGGAACACTGTCGCAAGTACCCTGTAGGTAAATTCAGGTCAGCCAGGTTCTGGATGATAGGCACCTACTGGATGCCAAGTCATGAGACTGGTAGGACTTCATTTCTGTCCATCTAAAATACCATTGTTTGAGTAACTGATTACATCTTAATGTGTGACCCTTGCCAGAAGACATCACAGAACATTTCAAGGAAAATTATTTTATTACATTTTCCAATACAATTTTTAAATGCAGCTCTCATGCACAAACAACTTTATTTTTGTTTTTTCTCCTTGTAATGATCTCCTTTAGGTTTGCAGTAAACTTTTGTAATGAAACATATACCTACTTTTTGTTCATCATCTTTCTTCCACCACTGCACATTTGCCCCAGAAACATGAACTGAGATGAGTGATACCAGATGGACAGTACATATTTATACCAGGGTGTTCCATGACTATGGCAGAAGGGAGGTTCTTGACCTTCCATGAAGAAGCCCATAGTGCATATATTTGGTGCAGTCATAACTTGTTGCAAGGCACTCACTGCGGTGAATGCAGAAAATATCCTGGTAAGATTAAGGGAAAAATTGTCAGTAGCCTGAAGCTATTGTGGAACATGTGGACTACAACAAAATCAAAGTATGTCAAAATGAACAGCAGCTTACTGTAACAAAAACATCTCAGATCAATGTGGTTCTCAAAGGAAACCCTGTAAATCAAGGGTGGGCAATTTCCTATACATGGAAACTGAATGGACCTGTTTTGGAGAGACCATGGGCAAGAAATGTCTGTGGTTCAAAAGCTGTTAAACACACACACACACACATACACATGTGTGTGCAAATGCACATGCATGCACAGAATAAACAGTGCACCTGTCTAGCTCTACCATTTGCAGCAAACCTTTCATTTTAATTCATTGATGTCCGTATTATCAACTGTGTCTAACAGTTATGTGGTGAATATTACATAATTTGAATGTGTGCAATTTAGAGTGTGCATTCTTTGGTCCCCAAGCACTTTGAATTAATGGCTGTTGTATATTGCAGAGATTGCTATAACTGCTAGACATGCTGCTGAGGGTTACCTCAGTGATAGTGATCTCTCAGACAGCTGCAGTGAGTACAATCCTAGTGAAAGTGACAGGTCTTCTTCAAGTGAAGATGAAAGTGTTGGACATGAAGATGAGGCAATGCAGGAACCAAAATATCAGTCTAGAAGAGCCCAAAGACTGCAGGAGATGGAATATGTGAGTACAAGAATAAATTATGCTGATTATGAATAATTAATGAGAAATTTGACAGCCCAGGGTGATTGCCTTTACAGATTCCTTTACCCTGAGAAACTTAATGTAAATTGTATGATAAAATATATCTTAGAGACTTAGGGTGTGATGATCTGCAGTAGAGCAAATGAACTCAGTATAGGGTCTAGGGATTGCTCTTGCAAATACAATAATGGACCCTCAGGTTCCATAAAGGTGTGGAATTTATTTTCTAGCTCTTAATTGTCAGCTTTGCCAGAATACTTGGGAGTGTGGAGTGTGTCTTATAGTTCATTACTTATTTATTCTTTTCCTTGTTGTTACCATGTTAAATGTGTTTATTGCCATCATGGCATGGTGCATCCTCAAGTTCAAGTTGGAGGAGATGACCTTCATATATATATATATATATATATATATATATGGAGAGTAGCTGTGTCTGTGTTTCATAAGCAGTCACAGATAACCAGCACAAATTATATGTACCTTGGAGGGTGGCCTGCATAAATGCCTCACCATAAAATAGGTGGAATTTTATGTAATGCTACGTAGGTCCTCAGACTTGAATGAACTTCCAGGTTCTATAAAATGACGGAATTTCATGAGTAACTGAGCAATGGCTTCTGAAGAAGGACTGTGGTTCATGCAGTTAATTGCTAACTTAATTTAATTGGATCATTTGTGTTAGGTGACTATTTAAGAGCTTCTTTGACAGCTACCTAGCCATTGGTGGTCTATTATAAATGATTTATTGAATGAAAGCAGCAGGTATCCCATCCATTATAAATTTCGGATGAAGTCAGTAAGTCTTTAAGTAAAGTGTACTGACAGGCTGTCTATTTTTCATGAAGTGCACAGCCCATTCCTTGATATGCTGGTTTTAAAGTTGAACACCTGATGGATTGACAGATACTGGAAGCAGATGAGTTCTTTACAAATCAGAAGTCAGTGACATCTGACCACACACTGAGCAGACTACGTCAACCACTTCTGGCAGAGAAACAGCTGCATAAGCTGCTGGGAGACATGACATTATCACACAAACAAGCAGTGTACAACCTGTCTGCAGAGTACACACATTTCTTCACCAAGTGGATGTTTGCTCTGAGGTACAAAGTCAAACATATCTCTTTTGTAAAGAAATTTCAAGTTACGTGTAACTCTTTATGAAATATCAGCCTCATTGTGCAGGACACTGTGCAAGTTAGTTACCTGACTCCCTTGCAGAGGTTATTTCCTGAAGAACTGCCCAAAAAATCCCCTGTTACCAGTATTGTTGCTCATTCTATTCATTTCCCAGCATCTTAAGAATGTAGTGCCTTCATCTTTGAGGGTCTAGAGTCCTGGGAAGGACTGTAGACAAAATAAAGAATTATGAATTTACTAGTAATGTAAATGTCTTAAGTATATTCATTGCATATGTGATCTTGTGTTTTTTCAAATGTTGTTCCCAAGTACAGTACTTAGACTTTTGCATTTTAAATTGTTCACTGGCGGTGGTAATGTTACAGTTGTTTCATTTTACACAAAAGGATTGGCACAGCATTCATTCAGCATTGTTAAGGATACACTCATTGACCAGAGTTTATTAAAATTTATTCAAAGTAATGTGCATTGAAATTACCCCTAAGAACACCCATCAGATACAGCCCATCAAGATTGATGCAATGATGAACTCAGTTCATTACACTTTCCATTACACGGACATGATGGGTGATATGATATTTTTTCTTTAGAAATTCTTAGTTTCAGATTGCATAAGTCTGCTGAACATGTCTGAAACACTCTTCTTCTCAAATATCCATGTAAAAAGAAATCACAAGCCAACAGATTGGGCGAATGGGCTGGCCAAGAAATGTCATCATAAACATCATTTTTGGAGAATATCTCTACGGTGAATGCACAGTGGACAGCTGGCCTGAGATCCATATCTTTACCAATGGTGTCCATAGCTGAACCTACAGTGAGCTTAGTTTCATGCCCTCTCTGGGGCTACCTGACTACTACATAAATCAAGATAATGAATGAATGCTGCCCCACCCTTTAGATGCATTAATTGGAAGGGTACCAGGACAGCTCAGTATAATCACTCAGCCATAAGTTGGATGACTAAGTGATCAGGTTTTGATTCCCAGCAGGGGAAAGTGTTTCTCTTCTGAGTTCCATAGCTGGCTCTGGGACACACCCAGCCTTGCATTCAGTGGGTACCAGTAGTAAAGGAGCTGGTCCATTGAACTGACTACCCACCTCAATCTAGTGTTGATGTTAGGTTTACACGGAGAAATGCCTACTCTCACCCATATTTCTGTACTGCATGGTGTTTAGTTAAGCACAAGAAAGCTTGACCTTTCCATACACATTGACCCGTTGATAAATTAATACCATGTTCATAAAAATACCACTTACCTTGAAAGGACCCTGAAGTATCTGAAACCCACTGTGTTCCTTTTTCCAAAAAAAGAGGGAAAAATCCTTGTATCTCTCTCTTTTGCACATTAATACATGTCATCCCAACTGATTTTCCACTAGACAATGGCTCAAACAAATGCAGTGCATAATACTTTTGAACATTCTGAGTAGCTTGATTGAAAACATCATATGTTCATATAAAAAGTACTGTTTTTCTACTTTGTTACTTGTCACTGTAGCAGTTAAATGAGTGACTGAAAATAGGTGTGTGACATAGCTTGTAAACAGACACATGAAGAAAGAGAATGAGAAAAGCATTACCCATTGACAGAGATCCCAACTGTCAGCTGAAGAAAATGAAAATAAGTGAATGTTTAGGAACCACATAGCTATCTTCCTTTTCACAAACTTGATAGTTCCAGACTGACATATGCTTGTCCCTGCAGGGAACGGTATAGTGTGTTGCTGTATGGGTTAGGCTCAAAGCGCCGTACACTGCAACAGTTCCGAACCACAATGCTTCAAGACCAGCTGGTGCTGGAAGTGAATGGATTCTTCCCCAGTCTGACCATTAAGGAGGTAGATAATATCACCATATTTTCATTACTAATCTGTGTGGGACTTACTGTGCAATATGACATATTTTGTTAATTTTTGTGTTTAAACCTCATCCTTTTTCGTAGTTCTTTAATGCATTACGCGTTGTGAAGGTTCAAGTTTTCTGCAATGTCATGATATTTTGAAGGATTGTAGTGCGTTTGCCCTTAGGGTCAAGCAGTCCAAGTTGATAACTGTGAGCATGTGCATGCATATGTGTGCACACACATCTATTTACAGTAAATTACTGGCTGTAGCTTGCTATTTGTACCACATGCAGTGTTTTTCTGCAGATTGTAGATTCAATAGCAGATGATCTGCTTGAACTGTCAGAGCGCCCAGCAGGGATGTTAGAATGCCTGGAAGTGATAGAAGAGGAATTGTGCAATGAGCTCTTTATCATCATTCACAACTTGGATGGCCCCATGCTGCAGTCCAACAAAAGTCAGGATGTGCTTTCACGGCTTGCCCAGATGGACCATATACACCTAGTTGCATCCATCGATCACATCAATGCTCCACTAAGTGAGTTCCCACTGCTTTTAAATTTTGTAATAGTAACAAGATTCTTGTTTTCATAAATCCATTAGATGTGCTCCATCTTGTTACTTTTATTATGGCAACATGTTTAAAAGTGTCAGCTATGTTTCCAATGTGACCAGACTGAAATCAGATGTCTGTAACAAAATGAAATTGTGCACACGTTTTCTGTCATACACGTACGTCATAAAGGAGTAACTCTAAATTAAGTTTCTGCAAGAGTTAATATTAAGATACAGAATTTGTCTGAATGTAATTTAAGATTTAGCTTTCTCTCACCCTATTTATTCTGGTCACTCTGAAGAATGTGTGGTGTAAGAGCATCACTCACACAAATGTTTGTGCTGTCTTTAGTTTCCAGTCTTGAATTTCTTGACTCCAAATGCATACAGAAGGAAAGTATAACCTTGTCTTCTTGGGTGTTCCTTTCATAACTGTTCTTCTATTTGCTCTTTACACTTCATATGTGGAATTCAAATATAAACTACCATCCACATGAAAAGACCAAATTGATACAAAAGTTTCAAACCTCTATAAGGGGAGGGAAAAAAAGGAGGGGGACTTATCAGTTGGTTTGTCAACTTCTGAACACTGATCAAGCATATCTTACAGATTTGCTTTGTGCTGAGTATTTATCACACAATTCATTCCAAACAGTTTGCCCTGCTTCTTCAACTTTTTATTTGCTTTGTGCTGAGTATTTATCACACAATTCATTCCAAACAGTTTGCCCTGCTTCTTCAACTTTTTGTCACTACATCAGTTAGAAGTGTCCAGTCAGATGTCAATAATTCACTGTCATCTCATATCATCAATAAACCTATCTTATGCCCTAGTAGCATAAAGACATTAACTTTTAATATGTTTTTACTTGTAGGAACACAGTGGTTTATGGTCCCTGTTCATTTGCATGGAATAGCTGAGAAACAGAATGTCAAGTTGAATTTCTGATCTCAAGTCATCTTCTTTGTTTTTAATATTGAATTTATGATATATGTTTCAGTCTGGGATCAAGCAAAATTGAGTCGTTATAACTTTGTTTGGTGGGATGTTACATCTCTGCAACCTTACAATGGGGAGACACAGTTTGAGAGCTCACTGCTAGTGCAGAAATCTGGTGGCCTGGCACTGTCATCCTTGTCCAATGTGTTCCATTCCCTGACCACCAATGCACGCAGCATCTTTATCATAATGGTACGCTATCATCTGAGAAACCACAAGGATCCCACATATTTAGGTAATTTGCTTGCTACTAGAATGAACAGCTTTACTGACTGTAGAGCAAGATGATATAGACTTCTGATTTCAAAAAGGCATATATTTGAAGAGTGCAATTAATAGTACATGCGGTCTTTATATTTATGTTCTGAATTATGTTGCTTTAAACACATACAGAAGGAAAGTGTGGAACCTATTGTTCTGTCCATGGATAGGTGTTTACATGAAAGAATTTGGAAGCATGTAGTTGAGGCATAGGTGAATGTATTGTGCAACTGCAGTAGAATGTGTATGGCTTACAATGGAAAGTTCAGAACATATATTGTAAGAAATAAATGATTGCCCCTTAATTTCTGTCTTGGAAATAAGGCACCTACAATAGGGCCTTTTTTCCAGTAATTTCATTGTAACAAGTCATTTCTATTCTGCTGTAACTTTTAGCAACCATCTGTCCCTGCAGTTTTGCCTCTCAAACTGTTCATAATTGGCAATCAATGCAGTTTTACCTGTCACACTGTTCTTAGCTGGCAGTCCATAAAGGCAGCTTTAAGCTGCCCTGCATGTAATAGATTAATGAACCCATGTACATTATATCATTCTGGTGACAGACAGTACTTCACAACTGAGCCTATGTTTATTAATTGGTTTCTTTGGAGGTTATTTTGATGGTACTCTAGCAACTAGTGTTTATTTCAATCAAATAATTATGTATGATGTGGAAAGGACCTGGGAGAAACACCTCTAACCTGTTTCAAAGTTCAGCCTAGGAATTTACCTGGGGGAACTCAGGAGAGATGAAAATACACTGCCTGAAGTGTAAATGTATGTCTGTTATGAGGTCTCAAAAATATGCATTGACACCAGCCTCCATTAAACCTCCAAAAATATAAACACAGCAAGTTGACTCCATTGGTGGTAACATGGCAGACCTTTGTTGGGAGGTGCCTGTTTTGAACTTCACTGCAGCACCAACTATCTTGACATAGGTTTTTATAGATTTCCAAAGTGCCTCTAAACAAGGACTGCTCAACCTTTTATGTGGTGCAGGCAACTTCAGTGAAATATGGTCTGCATGCAGACAACATGAAATTCAATACACAGAATAAAGAATGAACACACATAAATAAATTTTACCTGTGTGCTTTTCTGTACACCATGTGCAATAAAAATACACTGATATTAACAGGAAAATTGATAAAAGATGCAATTCAAAACATAGGCTAGAGTGTCACTATTTTTATTATATTGTAACTCAATGAATTAGTAACATGATGTGTGTCTCCATAAATAAACAGTTCATACATTTTCAAAGTTGCTTCAGCATTGTCTCGGCTTTTTCAGGAAAGGGTTAAAAGATGTTTTCTCATTTCTAAAGTCAGGGTGAGTAACATGTTGCATGCCAGCTATGGGTTCATCTGCCCTGCTGTAGGCAATTGCTGGTATAGTATCTTAAATTAGGCTACCATGAGTTGCTGACAGCCATAGTACATTACAGATAAATGAAATCCAAAATTGTGTTTGGGATGTTTTGGAATTACTTAGATTGCTGGCGTTGTTAGAGAAGAAAACAGGGGAGAGATGAGTTGATACGTGTTTTTAAAAAAGCAGTTACCATTTCATTTGTCTGAACAGAAATGGAGAAACCACAAATTCATTTTCATTATGTTTTTATGAAATTTTGTTTGAATGATTTCTACAGTTTTTTTTTTACCCTGCTGTACAATTTATTCTGCAGGAATGCCATTCAAAGACCTATACTCCTCTGCAAGAGAAGCACTTCTGGTAAGTTCTGATCTTGCACTTCGAGCGCAACTTACCGAGTTCCTTGACCACAGACTAGCACGCCAACGCCGCAGTCCTGATGGATCAGAACTACTTCAGCTGCCTATAGATAGCACGGTGTTACAGCACTTTTTGGAGCAAGTGGAAGGGAACCCTTAATGAAGGTACATGGTCAGTTGTACAGAACACATACATATGAATAAAATTAGATGGGATCACAGGACCTTCTAGCATGACAGCCAGTAACCTATGTGAAATCCTAACAATATTTTTGTATTACACTTGTACGCGTGGGTGGTACATAAGAATTAATATATGCGCTGGTTCAATAAACAAATGGACTGTAATTTATTCTCTGGTAGCTGTTACACAAGTTACTTGTTACCTTCACTGTATTTCAACTGGTAATTTAGAATAATCTTCATTACAATGTTCTTACGTAATGTTATCTCATCACAACGAATGTGAGGGTATGAGAACCC
>Ga0209628_10001776_pt1 | contig 14226 bp, 13 predicted proteins | sample TergutCu122P4_FD_187285 | JGI IMG/M metagenome (GOLD analysis project Ga0209628, IMG submission 187285) | Cubitermes ugandensis P4 segment gut microbial communities from Kakamega Forest, Kenya - Cu122 P4 (SPAdes) (version 2) | ecosystem: Host-associated > Arthropoda: Insects > Digestive system...
CCTGCCGTTTTTCCAATTCTCCTTTTTTGCAAACAAAAACACTCACGGGGGTAAGACGTCCCAGGGTAATGTCTTTCAGTTCTTTTTCGTTAACTACCACATAATCAGTAAATTCACCATAAGGAAAAACCGATATTTGGATTTGGGAATTGGGTTTTTCTCCGGTGATGTTCAGGGTAAATTTTCCGTCGTCATCGGTAAGTTCCGGTTTTGCTTTCGGGTGCGTAACTTCCGCATTTTTCACAAACTGTGTTTTGCCCGTGTAGGTTTTGCTGTTTTGCACGGTAACCACGCCTTTCAGCTGAACTTGCTGCGCGGAGAGGGGGAGAAGGGAGAAGGGAGAAAGGAAAAAGACCGTAAGACCGTAAGACCGTAAGACCATAAGAGTTTTACGAATGTAACTTGTTACTTGTAACGTGTAACGGATGTGCCAATGTACTAATGTGCTAATGTGGGGATATATTTTCATATCGTTTATTATTTTTAAAGTTAATAATCTTACGTTCTTACGTTCTTATGGTCTTATGGTCTTATGGTCTTACGGTCTTATGGTCTTATGGTCTTATGCTCTTATGGTCTTCTCTTCAACACCGCATTGTACTCCCCGGTCATGGAAACCGTTTCGCGAATACTTTCATAGCCCTCTTTGCTAATTACAATTTTTTGTTCCTGTTTTTGCTTTTCAACCGGGATTTCCAAACGGAAAAAGCCTTGGATGTTGGTGGTTGTATTTATTTCTGCAATAGTAATTAAGACATCAGGCACTCCTTCGCCGGTAATATTATCCATAATCATACCTTGCAGTTTTTCCAATCCGTGCAACAATACCTGCACTTTGGTGAGGTTATTTTTTTTGATGAGGATGAGGGTATCGGGGAAAAAATAGGGTTCTCCATCGGTATCTGTGATATGAATTGCCACATATTTTCCATTGTATTCAGGTAAAATTCCTTTAAAAATCGCTTCCCCCCGGCGGTTCATTTCCGCACGTTCGGTTTTGTCCCCTAAAGTTAAAAGCAGGGTTCCCTTTCCGTTTAAAGGATTGTGTTGTTCCCCTTCCCAACCATATACTTTAATGGTGGTGGTAAAAGGTTGATTAAATAGTAAGGTAAAAACCACAAAACTTCCCAAAATGGGCAAACCCATCGCCAATAATAATGTAATGATTTGATTTTTACTGTTTTGTTTTTTTATTTTTTCAACTAAAATTTTTAATTCCTCTACTGTAATTTGAGTTTTTGTAGTGGTTTGAATGATTTCCGTTGCTTTGTTTTCAATAGATTGTAAACTTTGAGTTAATCCGGTTCTGATTTTTACTTCAAGTAGTTTTTTATCGTTCAGAATATTCATAAATTGATGAATCTCCTCCATCTGTTTTTTTGAGAATCCTGATTTTGTGAATTTCAAATCGGAAAGTTCCTCTTTTATGCTTTGTTGCGTATCGGCAATTTGTTTGAGGTCATTTCTTATCTCTTCCAGCAACATTCTTTGGAAAGCAATCCATGCATTTTGGTTGGCAGGGTCTTTCAATCCTTCTCCGAAGCATAATTGAAGTTGTGTCGGCAGGTTTTGCGCCAGGAAAGATTTAAACGGTTCGGCTACTCCAAATTCATCAAATTGATTTTCAATAAAACTACAAATCACTTCCTCTTTACTGTTTTCATAAAGAAAATGTTTGATTTTTTCTTCATCCAGATGAATAAGAGTATCTTCCAAAAGCATTTTCGGCAATTTTTTGGTTAAAAGCCGGATGAGTTCTCTAGCTTGTTTGACCTCATTTTTAGAAGCTTGGGTTTCCGAAAACAGAATAAAAATATTGTTTAACGCTTCTTTCACCGATTCGATGAAAAGTTTTTTTATACTATGATTCAAATCGTTAGGATGAATTCCTACAAACCATCTTTTTATTTTTTGGGGAGATAAGCCGGAAATAAAATTTGAGGCGAGGCTTGCTCCGATATTGGTTAAAGTAGGGTTTACCAATCCTGCCGAAACGATGGCCAAAGAAGCGGTTACCACAAACCCTGCTAAAACCGGAATATCTTTTTTAATGTTTTTCATAGCGTATTGACAAAAAGAGGCTGCCTTTACTTTTAAGACAGCCTCTTTGATTCATTCTGAAATTTTTGTTATTGTTTAACAATCTTTTGGGTTACCGTACCGGCTTGGGTTTCTATTTTTACTAAATAGATTCCCGCTGGTAAGACCGTAAGATCATAAGACCGTAAGACCGTAAGATTTTCTTTTTCTTCAAAGAGTTTTCTACCAAACACATCATAAATCTCCACACTCTTAATTGTCAATTCTCCATTCTCAATTTTTAATTGGTCTTTTATTGGGTTAGGATAGAGGTGTATTTTTTCGGAAACATTTTCGTTCACACCTTGTCCGTTTAGGGTTAGTCCTTCAATTGTAATAAATCCTTTTGGGGTAGTACCCAAGCGAACCGAAATACCATTTTTGCCCCCTTGTTTGTCCCATTTTCCACTTCCCATTTTTTGTGCACCTTCAAAAGGAAATAATACTTTGATATCGTTGTCGGTACCACAGTCATAAACTCTATTTCCTGCTTTTTGGTTCCAAGCGAGTATAACAGCAGTATCTTTTTGAGTAACCCCAGTTCCATCTTTAACGTGATTCATAACTGTGCCGTAAGCAAATGCGATACCACCGGTGATTCCTATTTTTCCGGGAGCGACAGCTTTAAGTGCAAATCCTTCTTTGGCACGAATCAATCCGCCGGATATCGTTGCATTACCGGAAGATTCTGAAAAAACTGCATTTCCGTCTGAGGTATTTTCTACGGTTCCGCCTGTAATTTCAAGTTCAGCAGAGCCGATTCCGCCGGTTGACACATAAATTGTACCTTCTCCGGTATTATCTATTCCTGAGGTGAGAAGAGCGGGTTTCGAAATGAGGATTTTTCCGTTATCTGCATAAAGTGCACTAGCCGTTTTCGATTCAATTTTTCCACCGCTGATGGTTAATTCACCATCTCCTTCGAAGGAAATTCCGGCGCCCTCTTCAGCCTGAATTGTTCCGCCGCTGATCTTAATCGCGCCAAAGGTAGTTTTACTCCAAATCGCAATTCCGGTACTTTCATTCGTGATGGTTCCTCCTGTAATTTCAAGTCTAACCTCCGTATCCGGATCCGTATCTGCTAACTTAATAGTAGCGGTTGAGGCACCGGAGGAAATCTTCACGTTTCCGGATACCGTAATTTTTCCTGTACAACCGCTTTCCGTTAAAACTGCTTCGCCTTCGCTTGAATAGATTTCGCCTCCTTTGAGGGTGATTTCCCCTTTTCCAGAGTTAGCAATACATCCCGTGCCGGGTTCATTTCCTTTTACTTTTCCGCCGCTGATGATTACTTCTCCGTCACCCAGGTTATAAATAGCAGTACTGCTATTTCCATTTGCTGTCACTAGGCCACCTATAATCTCAATGGTTCCTAAAGCTTTATTATAAATACCAAAGGCATCAGTTCCAGATGTTTCTAACGTGCCTCCTTTAACCGTAACCGTTCCCTCATCTTCGTTTAACACTGCAATTCCCATATCTCCCGTCGTAATCTTACCGCCGTTAATGGTTACTGTTCCTTCCGCATTCATATTTTGAATTCCCTTGCCTGCTATTACTTCAATCTCTCCTCCGTTGAGGATGATCGAACCTTTATTCATGTTCAACACCGCTACACTGCCATCGGGAGCCTGGTTGTGCGCCATTTTAAGTTTTGCGCCGTTACTGATAGTGAATGTTCCTTCGGAATTGAATACAAAAATCTTCGGTTTTGTAAGTGCACCGTCATCGGTTGATTCAATTTCTGCTTTGCATTCTACAGAAATATCATCTTTAATGGTTATAATATCCGCAATACATGATGAGGTTGCCCATCCCGTAAGGGTAATCTTTCCCCATTTTTCAAACACGTCATGCTTAAATTCGAAAGGATCACTACCTAGAGGGCAAGCTGTTGCCTTCTTACCAAACTGAATGATACAATCCGCTCCATCGGCATTTCCTACGATATAATCATCAAGAATTTGTTGAATTGTTCCAGTTTTTACCTCAGTTCCATCCACTTGGCATTTAAAAGGAGAACCGGGAAGAATTACATACGTTTTTTGCGCGAATGCGCTTGCGCTCAAGCCTAAAAAGGCGAGCAAGATTAAAAAAAGTTTAAATTTTTTCATAATAAAATAATTTTAATTAATAATAATTTGAGTAAAAATGTTTCAGTTTAAATTGCGCTGGCTTTTAAAACAATGTTTTTAATAGTAAGCCTAACATTTAATGTTTCTCCGGAAGTGATGTCGGTATTTCCGGAGGTAGAGATTTTAAGCTCACCGGTTTTAAATAATTGTTCCAGGGAGGCTTCGGCAAAACTCAATAGATTTGGGTTGGTGTAAGTGGTTCCCAGTTCGTATCTGTCCACTTCAATCACATAACGAATGGAGGAGGCTTTGAACACAAATTTTTCCACTACGGTTCCTTCTTTGTCGGTAGTGGTAACCACAATAGAAGTTTCCGATCCTACTCTAACCGATTCAATGTTATTCCGATACTTCAGAATCTCTTCGGAAAGATTAAAATCTTCTAATTTAATAACGGCATTTTCTACGGAAAAATGATTTGAGACCTCACCGCGGGTAGTACCCGTAACAACCGGAATGTCTTTTAATTCAACATACATTTCGCCTGACACAGTAATGTCGGTGGTAGCGGCTTCTTTAATTTTACTGCAAGAGCAAAACAGCGTAAAGCACGCGAACAACACCATGAGAAGTTTTACATTCATAAATTTTTTCATAATAATAAATAGATTTAAAGGGTTAATAATTTTTTTGGTTAATAAACGCTGCAAAGAAACAAAAAAAATCATATCTTCATCTAAGTAAAACTACTTATTTTTTTATTTTTTTTCTAAGTAATTTTACCTAGGTAATTTTACTCAATTTTGATAAATTTTGAAAAATGCGCACTTTATGGGTATGTAAAAATAAAAAAGAGTTCCGGACGTTTTAACAAAAAAACGGACACAATGCAAATCAAATCTTTTATTTTTCTTGTTTTAATATACTTAATAACAACTATTTACGCTTTTTCAACTTATTTATTTATTCCTATGGACGGGGAGCAAAGAAATCATTTAAAAGCGTATGGGATTGCTTTTTTTGCCATCAAAAAAGAGATAGATGTGAGTTGGTTGCTAAATTATCGTGGGGGAAGTTTTATGCATCCTTACCACGCAAGTATTGAAGATGAGTGTGTGATTCGCGGGGTTACCTATCAAGTGATTGCGGATGTTCAAGCCGCAGCTATATTAGATGAGATTTCCGCAACCGAAAGCAATATGGATGAAGTTCGGTTGACCAAAGCGCCGAAAATTGCGGTTTATTCTCCCAAAAACAAACTTCCTTGGGATGATGCGGTAACTTTAGTATTAACGTATGCTGAAATTCCTTACGATTTAATTTATGATGAAGAGGTGATGAATGATGTACTTCCAAAATACGATTGGTTGCATTTGCATCATGAAGATTTTACCGGTCAGTATGGAAAATTTTGGGGGGCTTACCGAGATGCGTCCTGGTATAAAGAAGATGTGAGAACTCAGGAGGCTATGGCGGCAAAATTGGGATTTACCAAAGTATCTCAAATGAAATTGGCGGTAGCAAAAAAGATTCGTGATTTTGTGATGGGCGGCGGCTACATGTTTTCCATGTGCTCCGCGCCCGATAGTTTCGATGTGGCGCTTGCCGCAGAGGGAGTGGATATTTGTGACGTTCCTTTCGACGGCGACCCGATGGATCCGCAGGCGCAACAAAAATTGAACTACGATAACTGCTTTGCCTTCACCGATTTTAAACTCGTTACCAACCCTTATATTTATGAAATTTCCGATATTGATATTGACCCCACCGTGCACATTAAGAACAGGAAGAGCGATTTTTTTACGTTGTTTGAATTTTCGGCGAAGTGGGATCCTGTTCCTACCATGCTTACCCAGAATCATCAAAATGTGATTGCCGGTTTTATGGGGCAAAGCACCGCGTTCAGCAATAAAAGAATAAAACCCCATATTGTCATTCTTGGAGAAAGTAAAATTTTTGACGAAGCCCGCTATATTCACGGTACTTATGGAAACGGGACTTTTACTTTTTACGGGGGGCATGATCCCGAAGATTATCAACATTTTGTGAACGATCCGCCCACCGATCTGAATCTATTTCCCAATTCACCGGGGTACAGGCTGATTCTCAATAATGTATTGTTTCCTGCTGCAAAAAAACAGAAACAAAAAACCTAACACTCTTACGCTCTTATGGTCTTATGGTCTTACGGTCTTACAGTCTTTTAACATTGTACCTCATCCTCCGAACCACCATAAGCGTGGTGGCCATGATTGCGATAATCACCAACGGACCCATTGTATTGAACAAAATGTAAAAGGTTTTCATTTTTTTCACGGCGATGGGGTTTAGCGTACCTATTTTAAAACTTTTGGAGCGAATTTGCAACAGATGGTTGTCGGCGCTTAAATAGTTGACGCAATTAAGAAGAAAATCCGGATTATCATACTGTTTTCTTGAATATCTGTCATAGCCTGTAGGATAGGGTTGCATTGCTTTTTCATCAAAACTGTTACGAATCATATCTCCGTCGGAAATAAAAATTTGTCTGGTTTCCGGGCTTTCTGTTTTATAATCAAACTCTTTTATGGTGTCAAACGCAGCGGGTAACATTCCTTTAAATGCGGAAGTAAATTTTCCTTCCACCAATACGGCAATGGGTTCGTACATTCGGTAAAACTCTTCCAAATTGGGTTTTATTTTTATTACGTTCAAAGTAACAATAGAGGGGGTAGGAACAACTTTTGTTTTTTCGGAAGAGGTGGCTAAAACGGTTTTGGTAATTTGGGTATCGGAGCCAACAAAATCGATTGTTCCGGCAAAATCAACTTTTAAGGCTTTTATTTTTCTAACAATCGGATGGGTAGAAAAATTTACGACAACCGGCATATAAGGGAATGCCCAAAATTGGTATTGCGGTTGATTTCCTACCATACCGGTAAACAAAGGGATAGATTGACAATTTAAATCCTGTATTAGATTTGTATTTAACCGGACGCCATATTTAAAGAACAAACTATTTAATCGCAGATAATTTTCGGTTGCAAAAAACTCTTCGCTTCCCTGCAAACTGTCCACCGAAGCATTGGTAGCATCAATGAGCCACAGTACTTTTCCTCCATTCATAATAAACTGGTCAATTACATATTTATCCGTATCTGAAAAAGGGAGCGTAGGTTGGGCCACAATCAGTACATCATATTTATTTCCGAAGGTTCCAATTTTTGCTTCGGCAGAATCTTTCACATAAATATTTCGCAAACTATTGATTTTATTATCAATAGAAATTCTTTCCACCTTATAATAGCGTTTCAATTGCCATTCCATCCACGAGGTAGCCATTCGGTCCAACTCTCCGTGTCCTTCTAAGAAAGCTACTGTTTTTGCAAAAACGGTAGTAATATTTCGAATAGCAGAGACTAAATTATATTCTAATTCTTGAATGGAGAAATCGAGCCAATCTTTTCCGTTTGGGTCAGAAACTACCAATGTAACCGGATATTCTTTTCCGCGATAGGTAAAAAAAGCACCCGGAACGACCCAGGTAGTAGAATAATCTTCTCGTGAAATAGGAATAGGGTAGAGTCCTTTTTTATAGAACTCTCCATAAATGGAATTAATTTCTTCCTGGTCTTTTCCGGCAATGGGGTCAATCATTTCAAAACCAACATGAGAGGAATGTCTGCTGAACTCTTCCAATATTTCTTTTGTTTTTTGTGCAAAAATTTGATAATCGGCAGGATTGTTTTTTCCTTCCAAAAAAACTTTAATAAAAATGTTATCGGGTAATTCTTTCAAGAGTTTGATAGTAGAGGGTGCTAAGGAGTTTCTTTTTTCGGAGGTGAGATCGATTCTTACATAAAAAAAAGATAGAATAATATTTAGGGCAATTAAGATGAGCAGACTTGAAGCCAGCGTAAGAATTGCAGAGCGTTTGTATTTTGTTTTATTTTTCATACAAAAAATTAATAATTTACCATTTTCGACTTACCAGAGTAATTCTTGTAGCCACAAGAAAAATGAGGATAATACTTGTAAAATAGACGAGGTCTCGTGTATCGATCACGCCTCTACTAATCGAGTCGTAATGATAGTCTATTCCTAAAGTTTTGATAAAGAATCCCATATTACCAAAAATTTCAAATCCGTAAATAAAATCGAATCCAAAATACATAATAAAGCAGAGCGGGGCAGCCAACACAAAAGCCACAATTTGATTTGAAGTGATGCTGGAAGCAAAAATTCCGACAGCGATAAAGGTAGCGCCTAACAAGATGAGTCCCAAATAGGATCCCCACGTACTTCCCAGGTCAATATTTCCGGGCGGAGAGCCTAAATTGTAAACCGAGATTATATATAATAATGTAGGCAGTAAGGCAATAACCAACAAAGTGAGAGAGGCAAAGAACTTTGCGGCAATAATTTGGGAATCCGAGAGCGGCTTGGTTAAGAGAAGTTCTAATGTGCCGCGATGTTTTTCTTCGGCAAAAGTTCTCATGGTAATTGCGGGAACTAAAAAAAGGAATAAAAACTTGGAAGTGTTGAACAGTCCTTGCAAACTTGCCATATTAGAAAACAAAACATTATTAATATTGGGAAAAACCCAAATAAATAATCCGGCAATGATTAAAAAAACTCCAATAAAGATATAGCCGATTAGCGAACTAAGATAAGATTTAATTTCTTTATTATAAAGACTATACATATTTTTACTTAAAAAAAATTCAGTGGCAAAGATATAATTTTTTGAAGACCGTAAGAGCGTAAGATCATAAGACCGTAAGAGTGGAAGAGTTTGCCGGAGGGAATTTCAAAAAATATTTTGCAATGCGTAATTAAAAAAAATATATTTTCGCGGGCTTTTTTGAAAAGCAGTAATCATCTAATCATAATCAAAACAAAAAAAACATGAAATCTGTATCTATGAGCGGTTCTCTTAGAGAGAACGTAGGGAAAAAAGATGCGAAAGCACAACGCGCACAGGGATTTATACCTTGCGTAATTTACGGGGGGCAGGAACAACTTCAATTTGTGGTTGAAGAAACACAATTCCGTCATTTGTTATTTACTCCCGAAGTAAAATATGTAGAATTGGAAGTAAGCAACAAAAAATTTGTAGCCGTAGTGCAAGCCACACAATGGCATCCGATTACAGACAAACTATTACACGTTGATTTTTTAGAAGTAGTGGAAGGGAAACCTGTGATTATCGGGCTTCCTGTAAAACTTACCGGAACTTCTCCGGGGGTGCTTCGTGGGGGTAAATTGACTAAAAAAGTACGTAAACTCACCGCGAAAGGTTTGTTAAAAGATATTCCGGAAGAGATTACAGTGGATATTTCTAACATGGAAATTAACGATATGATTAAAGTGGGTGATCTATCTGTTCCCAATCTTACTTTTATTGAGAATCCGAACACCATGATTGTGAATGTTGCCTCAACAAGAAATGTGGTTGAAGCTCAATAATTATGATTTTTTATTAATACTTTATACAATAAGTCAAAAAAATAATTATTTTTGCCGTCTCATTGCGGGGTAGAGCAGTGGTAGCTCGTCGGGCTCATAACCCGGAGGTCGTAGGTTCGAGTCCTGCCCCCGCTACTAAGGGAAACGCTAACAAACGAAAAATCAAATTGTTAGCGTTTTTTGGTTTCAGTTTTTGTCCTGTTTCTGTCCTTTCGCGGTGTTTATAACTTGTAAAATACATTATCGGATAAAATTATTTAATCTATTTAAAAACAGTATCTTTATGTGTCAATTCAGTGGCAAATATATACTTTTTTAGTATCACAAATTGCATTAATCAATTTATCGGTAAAATCGTCTATTTCATCTACCTGCCAAAGTGGATTTAACCCATAATCATAATCGGTTAAATGTTGTTTTGTTGTAATGTTCATAATGTAATTAGTTGGTTTATATTCCTTTGATATGAAATGCGCCCGAAATCAATAAAGGGGTTAAGGAATTTTAGAAATAATACTTTTCGATAAACTTTCAAATCCCTATCATTTTCATTAAGTATTGTTTATAAAATTCATTAACCCCTTTAACCTGTCAAACATTAAGCAGTTTTTCCGATAAAAGTCCGTGCGTAACGCCTTTCTACCGTCTTAGCCTGTTCTTCCCCAAACAAATCAATTACTATTTGAATGGCGTCTTCATCATCGTAAATCAATTCGCATTCATAATTTGCAAATTCGTAATCGTAAACATCTTGAGGGTTACATTCTGTCGCTATTCTCTTACTCCTTTCATTGTAAAAAGCGTAAACCGCTTCTAATCCCTCTTTCGTTCCGTATAAACCGTAATTATCTTGGTAAATCTTTTCGTTGTCCCCGATGCCCGCTTCTCTTTTTCCGTTTTCAAATTGGCATTTAGAGAATGCGAAAAAGCATTTATTTAGGATGGGTTGTTCATCTGTTAGTTCTCTGTATCGTCTAATTGTGGATGAGGTTTGCATAATAATTTGAATTTTAGGTTAATAATTGGTTTGATAGGTGGCATTTACTTTGTCTATATATTCCTCTTTGCTCATTTCGCCAGTTTCGATTAAACTGTCTAAAATCTCTAAATCTTCACAAAATACATCTTCAATAGTTTCCGTTACTTGCTGCAATTTGTCTAATAAGTAAATGTTGTATAGGTCTTTACCCTCGTTTAATGAGATAATTACCCATCCTTTGTGCTTATACCCATTTACACTAAATCCAAGTGAGGGCATATTTCTGTAAATCATTGCTTTTTGTCCCGATATTCCCCAACTCCACAAAACATTGATATTGAATGTGGCTTTGAGTTGTCTGTAGATTTCAATAGCAATTTCATTAGTTCTGCTTATTTGTTGTGTTTGTGCATTCATAATAAATTGAATTTAAGGTTAATAATTAAATAGTGAAATGTCTTAGCAAGGCAGTTTATCTGCTATTGCCGTTTTTGCAGGAATAAAATACTTTGCAATTTCCTCAAACAAGTCAAATCTTTCTTCTTCCTGTGGTTCAAAGTCCTCAAAAGAATTGTGATGTTCTTCGCACTCAAACGCAATGTCGCATTCGGTACAATCTCGAATATCGTGTTGAATTCGATACTCGCATTCAAAGAATTTCTTTGTTGAAAAATCAGTTGTAAACATAATAGTAAAGCCCAAAATAACTGTAGGACAGACAGTTTTAAGAATAAATAAATGAAATGGAAAATCAATGTTTCCGACCGATTTTATTAAGTCTTAGGTGTACAACAAAAAAAATCCCCACTGAATTAACAGTGAGGATAATTGCTGATTTTTTACATATGGTATGAGGTTACAACTGCATCTATAAGCGGCAACTTTTATCAAGTTTCTTATGTATTAATGATATTGTTGACATAATATCTAATGCTTCATCTTCTGTAATACTCCAAATTATTTTCGGAGAATGTGCTGTTGGATTTCTGAACATACCAAAAACTCCTTTTATTAAATTTCCGAATCCTCTCTGTTCGCTCTTATGAGTTTCAGTTTCCAAACTATTAATCTTTATCAAAGGAGTATTTATAGAAAAGGCAATATCTACTAATTCTCCACCGTCCAATGTTAAATTAGTTCTCTTTCTAATTTCTTCAGCAATACTTTTAACTGCTTCAAAAACAGAATGAAAATAATTTTCAGAAATTAATTCGCTATTACAATATTCAAATATTTTAGGATGAATATTCCTTTGTTCCAATTTTGACTTAAATCTATGTACTCTTTGCTCGGCTTCTGAAATTGTTTGAGATTTTTCAGCTGATTTAAGCCCACCCGATTCTTTCAAATAAAGACTTATAAAACTCAATCTTTTATTTATTTCCCCTCTTATAAATTCAAATTTATCTAATTCTCCAATATAGCGAGAAGGATTCATCGTTAAATTAATAAATGTCAATATATTATTTGAGTTTTTTGTTCTATTTTGATATTCTGCGAAACTATTGAATAACCTTTGCCATTTTGTAATAGTCGGGTCAGTATCAATAAGTTTTGCTTCAGGAATAAATCTTGAAAGTTCTGTTCCTGTCAATCCATAGTCTTTATTTGCTAAAATTTTCGACAAGCCTTCAAGTGTTCCACTGTCTATTGGGGCAAATATTTTCATCTCTTCTTTTTCATATTAATATGGTCTAATAAAGTTTGGTAACCAGTTGTTCTTAAATCTGTTAAAAGCATACCTTTCTCACCTCTAATAAATTCCAAAAACTTTGGTAAGTTAGAAATGATGTTATCATAGTCTTTTATATCCTTATTGATGAGGGATATATTTGCTCCATTCAAATTTTTTTTCAATTCCTCTCTTAATTTTGTTATTCTTTTCGTCCAATGGTTAAAGTATCTATATTTGCTAACATCATTAAATATTTTAGCATCAGGCAGTATTATCTGTAATGTTTTAGATTTGTAGTCATCCATTTCCAGCAATTGTCCTATTTCATACATACAATTTTTAGATTTCAGATATGAATCACTTATAACGGTTATTACGTAATCATGTTCTTTTAAAGATTGCATAAATTTTTCCACATCTGCTTTGTAAAGCAAATCTCTTTTATCTCGAGTTACATCTAATCCCAAATGCCGTAAATTATTGTCAATTTCATTAACTATTATTTCATCCTTTCCACAATACGACAGAAAAACTTTTTTCTTTATCTTGCGTAATTCCTTTTCTATTTCTACGGAAAGTTCTTTGATGTCAATTGTATCTTTTATCGTATCTTTTAATCTTTGCATGATTTCCTTTTCATTTTCTTTTGGTAATCTTGCATTTAGCACTAAATCTATCAATTCGGATATATCCGAATCTCGTTGTCCCCACGGATAACTTTTGCCTATTGTTATTCCTGGTGTTACTATATATTTTCCTCCATTATTATTTCTTGCATTTTTAATCATATCGTGTAAACTCGGATGAACAACATAATAACTATAAAGCCCCGTAAGATTATTTACAATATCAGCATCAGGTTCTTTAAATACTTGTTGTATAGGGTTATCTGTTCTTACATAACCGAGTAAACCTATATTATACAGTTCGCAAAAAGGATGTTTGCAACTGTCTTCCGATTTTTTTAAACATTGTTCTCTATTACATTTATTACTATCTTCTATTTTGTTGAATGTTCTACAAATAGAGTATAGTGCCTCCTGATTTAAAGTATTTTTAGGAATAAGAGAAAAAAATCTATTTCTTTCTTTTTCATCTTGCAGACAACCTAAAAACCTTGCCTTTTCAGTAAATATATCTTCTGCAATCTTTGCTGCTGCTTCGTTTGTGGTATCCCTAAGTTCTGCAATTCTCGTTTCAATTTCTGTAACAGAATCCATACCATTAAATTTCTTTGCAATTGAATAAGCAATTCTTATTAAATCTCGTGGCTTTGCTACTGTATGTCTTAACATATAGCGAAAAACTGTTTCTTTATTTCCTGTTTTACAATGTATAAATTCTCCTTCTTCACCAAGCCCAACTATATTTTCTATTGTTTTGCCTTTCCCTTCATAATATCCTGCCAACTTATTTACTAATTCGTGTAACTCTTTTTCGCTATAATTTAGAAAACATACCTGTCCGCATAAATTACTTTTTACTTCTGACCGCCATTCATTATACGCTTCTTTTCGAATAGAGCAAAATATTTTTATATGCTGACAGCGTTCCTTTAAATCCCAAGCGGCTTTAAGCAAACCTGTTTGCATAGCGTGCCACATTGCATCGGGGATACCTGTTTCGTTAATCAACATTGCTTGGTCTAATCTATCTATAAAAATGTGAATAGGAGTATGGATTTGACTATATAAAGTATTTACAAATGAGCCATATTCTTTGATATTTTGCAAAATTTTTGGAATATCTTCTATTAAATTATGAAATATCTCAGATGGAGTATTGCATCCTTCTGATTCTAATACTTGAATAAATGTTTCTGGAAACTTATTTTTTTCGTTATCGGGTATATTATGTGAAACATAATAGAATGTTTTTATTGCCGATAGTTGAATTGCTAATGACCAAAGGGAGGTTGTGTGTTCTTCTCGTTCTAAAAATGCTATTACATTTCTTGATAAATTTTGAAA
>Ga0209628_10001777_pt1 | contig 14225 bp, 9 predicted proteins | sample TergutCu122P4_FD_187285 | JGI IMG/M metagenome (GOLD analysis project Ga0209628, IMG submission 187285) | Cubitermes ugandensis P4 segment gut microbial communities from Kakamega Forest, Kenya - Cu122 P4 (SPAdes) (version 2) | ecosystem: Host-associated > Arthropoda: Insects > Digestive system >...
TCAATTTCACGCTTTCTCGCCAAAAATCTCGCTTCCATGACACCTCCATGTCAAAAAAGGGAAGACTACAAGATTTGGGAAATATAAACAATATCAATTTTACAACAATTTAGTTCCAACAGTACAGATACCACTGTGCCATCGTTTTCGTACGCAAAAGAAATGTGGGAGTATACGGCAAGAACGGCAAGAAAGACGCAACCGTCAAAAAAGACGGGAACGCCATGTTACCGCAAGAGAATTTCTCTCCGTGCCATCAGAGAGTTACGCGCAAGAACGCACAACAACGCAGAGATACCGGGGTATCCTTGCATTGAAACTCTACAAGTTTCCACGCATGACGCCCCCTTACGGAGACGCATGTTTTGTGGAAATGTTTCTCTAAACTTCCAATCGGAAAAACCGAAAGGCACTTGGAAGTTTGAACGGTAAAAACTTGCGAACTATACCAAATTGTAAAAAGACGGCAACGGCACGTCACCATCGCCGAGAATTCTATCCCACCGTAAAGAGCGGTGCAAGATAGGGCGAAAAATAAAAAATGAAAAATAAATCGTTAGCGGCGGGACTTGTCCCGCGCGGGAGCGGGATAGACTCAACACGCGGCCCAAACGCGGGGCAAGCCCCGCCGCTAACAGAGCAAAAAATGCGACCCCCGGCGTTTTCCGGGGATTTGACTTGTTTGTTCCCTTCGGCTAAAATCTCGGTATGCTTTTTCGCAAATGGCGTTCATTATCACCGCCCCAAGGGGGCGAAATAAGGTAGCCGGGGGTGAGCGGTATTCCGCGAACCCCCGGTAACGATTCCCGAAAAAAACGCCGCCAACGGAGGCGCACAAAGCGGCGTTGTGGCACCTCGTTGGGGTGCGAGATTTATGTGGGGCCCGTTTTCCGGGGGTTCGGCGAGTACGTCTCACCCCCGGCTACCTTGTGTGCCCCCGTTGGGGGGGCTTAACGAACATTACTTGCAACGGGCTGTACTGGCAACCATTCCTCATTTCGTATTTTTCGCATGAAATCGTTCATTTTGAGTCTCTCGTTTTGTGTCGCGTTTGCGTCTTCACTCTTGGCCGCCGATTGGAGCAATTGGCGCGGTCCGACCTGGAGCGGAAACGCCGTCGGGGAACTGCCGACGCATTGGAGCGAAACCGAAGGAATCCTTTGGAAAACGCCGCTCCCGCCCTGGGGGAACAGCTCGCCGATTGTCGTCGGCGATTCCATTTTTCTGACCACTCAAATCGACGACGACCAACTCGTGCTGATCCGGCTCAACAAAGCCGATGGAAAAATCGTTTGGGAAAAGGAGATCGCAAGCGGTCAAAAAACGCCGCGATTTCAGGAGGGACAGGAGTTTCGCGGTTGGCAAAAGTTCAACAATTACCACAATCTTGCGTCCCCTGCGGTCGTTGCGGACTCGGAAACGATCCTCGCCCATTTCGGGACCGGTGACCTGGCCGCCTTCGATTGGAACGGAAGTCTTCTTTGGAAAACGAACCTGCAAGAAACGTTCGGCGACTTTATGATCTGGTGGGGACATGCCAACACGCCGCTTTTGTGCGGAAATCTCGTAATCGTTCCTGTGATGCAGGACGATCTTCGCGATTTGCCGAACAAGGAACCGGTCGAGAGTTATCTCGTCGCTTACGACAAAAACACCGGCAAGCAGGTTTGGAAAGTACTCCGAAACACGGGTTCCAAAAACGAATACAACGATTCGTACACTTCGCCGGTTCTCTGGACGCATGAAGGCCGGGTCGAAATGCTCGTTCTCGGCGGCGAAACGCTCGATGCTTACAATCCGAAAACCGGCGAACGGTATTGGTGGTTGAACAAGGGGCTTGAGGGCAACCGGATCGTTCCCAGCCCGGTTCCCTGCGAATCGCTTGGCCTGGTTTTCGCCGTTCGCGGCAAGCGGGAGCCGGTTTGTTGCGTCGCTCCGAAAGGACTTGGCGAACAGCCGGAATCGGCGTTGCTTTGGTCGCACCCTAAAAATCCGCCGGACGTTTCCTGCCCGGTCGTTTGCAACGGGCTGCTCTTTTTCACGAACGACGGAGGAATCGCAACCTGTGTTGATCCGAAAACCGGCGACGTGCATTGGGAAAAGCGTTTGGCCGGTGGAACGTACTTTCCGTCGCTTCTTGCTGACGGGAACAACGTTTATTACATGAACAACGAGGGAACATGCACGATTATCAAAGCGGACAAAGAATTTGAGCAAGTTGCGCAGAACAAGCTCGACGGCACGTTCCTTTCGTCGCCGGCCGCTGTCGATGGAAAACTCTACATCCGAAGCCGCGATGCGATTTATTGTATTGGAAATCGGAAATAGGAAATCGGAAATAGAGCCAGACACCTGATACCCGCTTCGTAACCAATCCGTTTACACTTTGAGTACGGTATATCCTACAAAGAGACATGACCCCCAGTATCTCAACGCCGGGTTTCTTTTGGGTGAGACAAATTTTCGAGACCGCTTACCTGGACGACGTTGCTTCGGAAACCCGATTGCAACTGGACCGGCTTTTTCGCTCCGCTCATCCCACGCCGGGAAAATCGGTTGCGATCACCGCCGGAAGTCGCGGCATCCGAAATATCGACACGATATTGAAAACCGTCGTCGAATACTTCTGCGAGCTTGGCCTGGAACCGTTTCTCGTTCCCGCAATGGGATCGCACGGCGGTGCGACGGCAAAAGGACAAACGGCATTGCTTGCTCAATATGGAATCACGGAAAAAACGGTCGGTTGCCCGATTCGGTCCTCGATGGAAACCGTCGTGTTGGACTCGTTGACATTTCCCCATGGAGAAACGATTCCGATTCATTTTGACCGATGCGCGGCGGAAGCGGACCATGTTTTCCTTGTGAACCGGATTAAACCTCATACCCGGTTTACCGGACCGATTGAAAGCGGCCTGTCGAAAATGCTCATGGTCGGACTTGGCAAGGAAACCGGGGCGACGCTTTACCACCGGTACGTTCCCGTCGGTTCATTTGAGACCGCCATACGAAAGGTGGTGTCGTTGATTCGAAGCCGGATTTCACTACTCGGCGGATTGGGAATCGTTGAAAATGCACAGGATCAAACCGCGATTCTCAGGGCGACACCACCGGAAAGTATTGAGAAAACAGACGAGGAGCTTTTGGTCTTTGCCAAAAGCAGGATGCCACGAATCCCGTTTGACGAAATCGACCTGCTACTGATCGACCGGATCGGCAAGAACATCAGCGGAACCGGGATGGACACGAATGTCGTCGGCCGCAAATCGGATGATCGTCGAACTGTTCCCGGTGAGAAGCCGGTCGTGCATCGGATTGCCGTTTGTGATTTGACGCCGGAAACCGGAGGAAACGCCAACGGAATCGGCCTGGCGGACTACTGCCTTGCCGCTGCTGTGGAAAAAATGGATAGAAACGAAACGCGAATCAACGCAATCGCGGCAAATCGGCCCCATGCCGCCGAAATTCCGCAGGTCTTTTTCACGGAACAGGAGATACTCGAAGCCGCTTTGAAGGAAAACGGTGTCGGGAACGCGGAGGAAATGCACACCCTTTGGATTCGTGACACCTTGCATCTGGAAACGTTGCTTTGTAGCGAGTCACTTCGGGAACAGGCAAAGGTTTTGGAATTGCAGGGAAAATTGAAAATTCTCGACCATGAGTCTATCGTGCCGTAAGCGACATTTTTTCGCCCCACGGCGTCGGATATTCAGCGGTCAGACACGCCTGGCAGAGTTTTGCGCCGTCAATCCGAATCGCCCGGGCAACCGATTCGATCGGTAAATACCGAATCGAGTCGGCTCCGAGGTCCTCGGCCATTCGTCGCTCGATTTCCGGCGTCATTTTCCATTCGTAAATCGGGCCGTTGTTCAGGTGTTTCGGCGCAAACAGTTCGCCGTAAGTCGGCATGTCGATCCCATAAAAACAAGGGGCGATGATCGGCGGACAGGCGGCCCGAACGTGAATTTCCCTGGCCTGTCCGAGTTCACGGAGGCGTTTGAGCAAAACACGCATCGTCGTCGAACGAACGACGGAATCCTCGACAAGAAAGACTTTCTTGCCTTGAAGCACTTCCCGAAGCGGCGTATATTTCGTTTCCGCTTTTCGTATCCGGTACTCCCCGCCTTCGATGAAGGTCCGCCCGCTGTACCGGTTGCGAATCAATCCTTCCAGCGACGGAACGCCGAGTTTGTACGCCATTGCGTCGGCAGCCGCCTTGCTCGTGTCGGGAACGGGAACGACAATCGTGTCGGAATCAATCGGAACCGTATTCTTCTCCAGTTCCTGAAGGGCAAGCTCTTCACCAAGATTTTTACGGGCCATGTAAACGCTGCGTCCATCGATTGTGCTGGCGACGTTGGCGAAATACACCCATTCGAAAAAACAATGGGCGATTTTCGTGCTTTCGGCAAACCGCTCGAATCGAATTCCCTGGTCGGAGATGAAAATTACTTGGCCCGGCTCGACGGTTTTGATGCTTTCTTCGGCAAACCCGATGTTAAACAGGGCGACGCTTTCGCTGGCGGCGGCAAACAACGGCCCTTCGATTGCGTAACAGAGCGGTTTCATGCCGCGAGGGTCGCGGGCCACGAACATTTGTCCCAAAGCGTTGAGAAACACGATGCTGTACGCACCGTCAAACGTGGAATCCATCGTTTTACACACCTCCATGAGGTCCGGTTCCTTCTGCGGGGAAAGCGTCGCACAAATCGTGTGCATGATGATTTCCGTGTCCGTGTCCAGGGCGAGGTACGTGTTGTGGTCGGCCAGAAGTCTTTCCCGAAGCTCCGTGTAGTTCGCCAATTGTCCGTTGAACGCGAAACTGAACCACTTGTGCTTTTTGATGTGGTGCCGCTCGAACGGTTGTGCAAAACGGCGGTCTTCCTGATTGATGCTTGCATAACGGACATGCCCGATTGCGGCTCGTCCGGCGTATTTCCGCATGAGTGCTCCGTGATCCTCTTTGTTACGGAGTTTAAAGACCTCGGAAACGGTTCCGACCTCTTTGTACGTATCGATCAATTGGTTGCGAGTCGGCGAATAGGTCGTAAAACCGGCGGCCAACTGTCCCCGATTTTGAAGGTCGAGCAACATTCGCGGAACGAGCCGCGAAATCTCCTCCGGGCCTTGCGCCGGACAGAGCGGCGACGATTCTTTACCCGGAAGATGATAGATCGCGATTACACCACATTCGTCGTGCATGGACATTGACGGAGGTTGTTGGAGGACGTTTGACACAAAAAACACGGATTCAGTCTACCCGAAAACGGTGAAAACGCAAGAGGAAACCCCGTCTGCTCAATAAACTTGAATTCAACACTCAAACCGTAAACGAACGGGTACTCAAAACAGTTGAGGGCATCGGGCATCGGGAATAGGTGATAAGTGAAAAACTTCCTCCGATTCCCGATTCCCGATGCCCGATGCCCTTAAATTTCAACACTTTCTCCAGTTTCAATACCATTTCGTTTACACTTTGAGTTCAACATAACAATTTTTCCAGACAAAATTGGCATAATGTTTCAGTTACATCAATTAAAACAGTAAAAGTGTAGATTAGGGAGAAAAAAACTTTTGTTTTGAAAATCTGCAAAAAAAAATAAACACCTGATACCAGTAAAAAGCTAGTATAAAAAGGTTTTTTGGTACATCTTGAATGCCCACAGAGTAATCCATTTGTAGTTCGTCCCATGAAAAAACTTGCCCCAGTCGTCTCCATTAATAGGGAAAAATGTGACCGTTGTAACATGTGTGTCCGTGTCTGCCCAGCCCGATACTGTAATGATGGCAGCAAAATGGATCATATCGAGCTGAACCCAAATTTGTGCATCGGTTGTGGCGCCTGTGTCAAAGCCTGTCCCCATGGTGCGAGGACAATCATCGACGACACGGACTCCTTCATGAGCGACTTGCAGCGTGGCGTAAAAGTGGTCGCCGTCGTTGCCCCGGCCATTGCGGCAAGTTTCCCGAACAAGTATCTCCATTTCAATACCTGGCTCAAATCGATGGGGGTCGAAGCGGTGTTCGACGTCAGCTTCGGGGCGGAATTGACGGTCAAGTCGTATTTGGAACATGTCAAAAAGAACAATCCCAAGCTGGTGATCGCCCAGCCTTGCCCAGCCATCGTTACCTATATCCAGATTTACCGTCCGGAATTGACCCGATATCTTGCACCGGCCCATTCGCCAATGCTCCACACCGTTCAAATGGTAAAGGAGTTTTACCCGCAGTACCGTAACCACAAATTCGTTGTGATTTCGCCGTGTATCGCCAAGAAGCGGGAATTTGAGGAATCCCAACTTGGTGATTACAACGTTACAATGGCCAAATTGGACGATTATCTCCAGGAAAATCAAATTGATTTGGCTCAATTTGAGCCAACCGACTACGACAATCCCCCAGCGGAACGGGCTGCCCTTTTTTCCTCACCCGGCGGCCTGATGCGCACCGCCATGCGGGAAGTGCCCGGCATCGACGAAAAAATTCGGAAAATCGAAGGACCAAGTGTTTATCATTATCTCGATCAACTCGACCATTCTGTCAAGGCGGGAATCAATCCGTTGTTGATCGACTGTCTGAACTGCGAATTCGGCTGTAACGGCGGTCCCGGTACGAAGAGAATCCACGCCTCACAGGACGAGCTGGAGTATCATGTCGAAACGCGAAGCAATACCCTTCGGGAAATGTATGCCGATGAAGCTCAACAAAATCCCGATATTCTCCACGAACGGATCGATGCTCATTGGAAAAATGGTATTTATGACCGGCATTACCTGAGTCTCCAGGAAAACAATACGATCAGACACCCTACGGAACCACAGATTCAGGAAATTTTCACGAAGCAGTTGGCCAAAACACGCAAAGAAGATGAGATTAACTGTACGGCGTGTGGGTATCACAACTGCAAGGAAATGGCCGTTGCGATTTACAACGGTCTTTCGCATCCGAACCATTGTTCGGCGAAACACCAATGGGAACTGAGCAAAAGCCAGGAGGCGATGCGTCAAAAAAGTGAGGAACAGGAAAAGTTTGCCACCGACTTGTTCAAAGCGGTCGAAAGTATGGTCGCCAAGGTGAATGAAACGGCTTCGCTCATGCAAACCGTAAACAGCGAAACGAAGGAAATTTCATGCACGATTGCCGTGATTTCGAAAATCGCCCGTCAAACGAACCTGTTGGCCTTGAACGCTTCGATTGAAGCCGCCCGGGCGGGAACACACGGCAAAGGGTTTGCCGTTGTTGCTCAAGAGGTTCGTATGTTGGCCAAATCCTCAAACGATGCCGCCGAGAAAATCACGGAACTGGTCGCCGGTGCCAGCAAACGAATCGACACCGGTGCCGCCCTGAGTAAACATGTCGAAACAACCCTCGTCAGCATCATGGATGAGGCCAAACAAAAACTTGGGTGAAAACACGAAGGAAAGTCCTTCGCCCTTGCAAACCGTAACCTACACATTCCCGACGAACTCAAGTCTGGCGAGTTTGGCGAAGGCTTTGATTCGTCTTGCTTCCATCGCGGTGCCGCAGTACAAAATCGGGTGCGGTCCCTGGTACGTCGTGCAAACGTCGTCAATCTTGTCAATGTCCATCACGAATCGGGTCGCACAACCACCGGCGGTGTTGATTTCCGGCGAACCGACCATCGTGCCCGTATAGGCGAACATTCGATTTTGCGACGGAATGTATTTCATCAGAAACACTCTTTCGCCCGGCGTTATCTGAACGTCAAGTGCCGCCGTTTTCGGGAGCTGGTGTGTGAACGGTCTGACGCGAAACGGCATCTCCCCCTTACCGGGGCCGTGCAATTCCAACGCACAGGTGCAATGCGAACCGTAATACTGATTGCGGTCGATGTCGAACTCCGGGTTGTGCATGAATCCGCCCCGTCGGAAAAGCTGTGCGCCGATCATCAGCGACATTGCACTGTCCGGAAAATCTTCACAGGCACACGGAACGAGCGCACTGTTGTTGAGCGAGAAGCCGATGCACGGTTTGCGTTCCTTGAGCATCAGGCAACGGATCGTGATCCCATCGGCCCCGTAACGCTTCATAATCTCAAGGACCGCTTTTCGGGAACGGAAACCCTCGACGAAGTATTTGTCTTCAACGTCAATCACGGCAGTCGCTTTGGCTTTGAACGCCATTGCGTCACGAATGAGAGCGTCGTCGGTTTGGATGGAGTCGAAAAGAAGATTGTACTCCTCCGCCGGGATCGAAACGATTTCAATGCCGAGATTTTTATCGAAACCCGTTGTCCGTTCTTTCACTCCGGTCACACGAAGCAACCGGCTTTGCGACATCCTTTTTTTGGCGTTGGCGGCGGCCATTGCGTTTTCGAGAGTTTCCCAGTTTTCGAGCGAATGAATGTACACCATGTCGGGAGACTCCATCAAGCCTTTCGGCGGAAGCTGGTGATTGCTGCCGACCGGGTGGTAAACGATCATCGGTAACGGCGCAAGCTGCTGCGACATTTCGAGAACCCATGCGGAAAACGTGTTCCAGAAATTGACGACGAGTAGCGTGTCCGGCGGGGCGGCTTTCGTTTTGGCAACGAACTCGGCCAGTGCGGCTTTGGTGTAGAGCACGCCTTGAAAATCAAGGTCAATATCGTACGTTTTGGCAAATTCGACGATCTTTTTTGTGTATTTTTGCTGGTTCATTTCCGGCTCGAACTGGTTGCCGGGATAGGTGAACCAATGGTCGGCGGCCCAAAAGTCTTCCAAACGGCCGTCGTTGACGACATCGGCGGGCGGATACAGGAAGAGGACCGCCATTTTCGTTTTCGTTTTTTCGAGGGGCGGAACGTTGACCGCTTCATCGGCGTTTTGTGCCAAAGCGGTCGTCGCCAAAAATCCGCCGAACGCGGCTACGGTACCACTGATTTTCAAAAAATCGCGTCGGTCGAAATCGCCGCCGTTACAGGATTCGCACATGATTTGGCCTCCTTTGGAAATAGAATGGAAAACGTGTAGTGTAGAGCATGGGATAAACGGAGTCAACGGACCGCTTTTATTGGCAAGAGAACTGCATTGTTTAAAATAGATCGAAACTAAGGCCCCCCCCCTGGGAACGCAGGCTTCCAGCCTGCCTCGCGCAGGCAAGATGCCTGCGTTCCCAGGGACTTTGCAGTTCTCTTGCTTTTATTGGGGGATACTGGGAAATTTACCATTCCTTCCTTACAATACGGACTGTTTTTCCTGGATTTCTTCTTACTTTTTAAACGAACTTATGAACGTATTGATCATCGGCAGCGGCGGACGGGAGCACGCTTTGGCCTGGAAAATGAAACAAAGCCCTTTGGTCGAGCGGGTTTCCGTCGCTCCGGGCAACGCAGGAACCGCTCTGGACGCGGAAAACGTTCCGATTCCCGAAACGGATTTTCCCGCCTTGATTCGCTTTGCCAAAGAAAACAACGTTCAATTGACCGTTGTGGGACCGGAATTACCGCTGACTTTGGGGATCGTTGACGCGTTCGAGTCGGAAAAACTCCGTATTTTCGGCCCGAATCGTGCCGCCGCACAGCTCGAAGGGAGCAAAATTTTCTGCAAGGAAATTCTCAAAAACGGCGGCGTTCCCACCGGACGTTTTCAAGCGTTTTATCAACCGGACGCCGCAATCCGCTCCCTGGAATCCGCCTCGAACGAGCCTGTGGTCGTTAAAGTTGACGGTTTGGCCGCCGGAAAAGGGGTTTTCGTCTGTGAAAACAAGCAGGAAGCATTGGCGGTTTTGCGGCGGATTCGGGAAACCCGGGAGTTCGGCGAAGCGGGAGACCGCTTGATTCTCGAAGAACGTCTCGTTGGGGAAGAAGCGAGCGTCCTGGCGATCACCGATGGTCAAACGATTGTAACGTTGCAACCGGCTCAGGATCACAAAGCGGCTTACGATGGTGATCAAGGCCCGAACACCGGCGGAATGGGGGCCTATTGTCCGGCCTCTCTCGTGGACGACGAAAAACTCCATTGGATTGAAGAGCACGTCTTGGTTCCAACCATTCACGCACTTAACATGAACGAAACGCCGTTTCGCGGGGTTCTTTACGCCGGGTTAATGATGACGTCTGGTGGACCGAAAGTTTTGGAATACAACGCCCGATTCGGCGACCCGGAATGCCAACCGCTCCTCATGCGGCTTCAAAGCGATTTGGTGGAAATCATGGAAGCGACGCTCGACGGAACGCTTGACCGGATTGAACTTCGCTGGGATCCCCGACCTGCCGTTTGCGTTGTGATGGCTTCGCAAGGGTATCCCGGTTCTTATGAGAAAGGAAAACGGATTTCCGGACTTGACCGCATTGACGCAAAAAACGTCAAAGTCTTTCATGCCGGAACGAAGCTGACGGAAGACGGCAACGTGGTCACAAACGGCGGACGTGTTCTCACGGTTTGCGCTTTGGGTAATACGATTCCCGAAGCGAAGGCGGCGGCTTACGAGCGAGTGGGGCAGATTTCCTGGGAAGGTTCCTGGTTTCGAACCGATATTTCCGACAAGGCGTGATTCCGAAATCCCGAATTCGAAAAACACCGAGGCATTGAAATAACTTGCGACATCTTGTATACTTCAGGGAATCGTCTTTTCTCTGGGGAATCAGGAGAACTGCAAAGTCCCTGGGAACGCAGGCATCTTGCCTGCGAACCCAGGGCTAAAAAAGATTACTGACAATTGAATAATGAAAAATATCGAAGAACTTCAGAAATTTCTTACGGTTGAACAGCTTCCGGCAATGCCTCATAGTGCGTTGACGGTGCTACAGTTGGATAACGATGTGGCAAAAGTCAATATCAACGACCTCGTTCGCCCGATTGAGGCGGACCCCGGTTTGGCGGCCCAAGTGCTGAAATTCATGAATTCGTCCTACTTCGGCTTCCAAAGCGCAATTTCCAATGTCCGACATGGAATCACGCTGGTCGGCATCCGGACCGTCAAAAACTTCGTTCTCTGGAAAGCGGTTTTCAGCCTGATTCCCAAGAGCAAAACCGGCAGTTTTGATATTTCGAATCTTTGGCAGGATTCGTTACGTCGAGCGATGTTTTCACGATTTCTTCTTTTGGAAATTCGGAAAGGGGACCCTGAACTGGCGTTTGCGGGCGCACTGCTACAAGATATGGCGATTCCGCTTCTTCTCAAACGATCTCCCCAGGAATACGGGGATCTTTTGACCGCGCTCAAGGATACCCCGACGGCGCAGCTTTCCGTTTTGGAATCGGAAAAATTTGGCTGGACTCATGCCGACGCCGTCGGAGTGCTTGGAAAAAACTGGAAACTTCCCGAGCCGTTGATCAATTTGATGGCCAACCATCTTAGCTTGGACGCAAGTCTCGCGGAGTTTGAAAAGAATCCGGCGCAACTCACCGTTGCCTTGTCCGCGATGCTTCCTTCCGTGATTAGGGACGACTGGCAGGAAAAGGAACGTTTTATGAAATACTATCCTTCCGTTCTCGGAGGAAAGTCGTTACCGGTTGAACATTTTTTCGCAAAAGTGGACAAAGAGTTCGAACAATACGCCGTGATTATTCAGATCGCAAAACCAAAACGGCAATTGGTCGAATATTTGTAACTCAAAACAGTAGAGGGCATCGGAAATAGGAAATAGGGTAAAAAAAAGTCTCTCCTATTTCCTATTTCCAATTTCCGATTTCCTTAATTTTCAACACTTTTTCCGATTTCATAATCAATCCGTTTACACTTTGAGTGGTACATGAACAGACGTAACTTTATCACATCCGCTTCACTGGCAAGTTGTTTGCCAATACTCTCTTCGTCCGGTTTGGCTTCCGAACGGGAAAACGGTCGCTTTTTCATTAAACCGATTGTCGGTTCCTGGTTTCAATTTGAGCATCACAACCAGTTAGGCTCAAAACACTGGAATCATTTTTTGCCAAAGTTTACCACCGAACAATGGCGTCAGTTGGTTTTCGACATGCACGAAATCGGCATGGAATATCTTGCTTTGCTTTCGGTCGCCTACGACGGTAAAACCTATTATCCCTCGAAATTGTGGCCAAGACATGATTTTGCCTGTGAAGACCCGTTGGAAACGGTTCTCGCCGCCGCCGATGAATGTGGTGCCAAGTTCTTTGTCAGCAACGATTACTGGTCCGACTGGAAGCGGGTGGGGGAGGGAATGACCCTGGAAGACGTATGGTCTTTGCGTGAAAAAGGCATGACGGAAATCGCGGAAAAATATGCACACCACAAGAGTTTTTACGGTTGGTATTACCCCCACGAAACCGAGGTCAAAAAACAGGTTTTCGACGACATTGCCATTGAATACACCAATCGCTGTTCGAAAATTGTCCGCTCCCTGACGCCGAACGCACTCACTATGATTGCCCCTTACGGTACCCGATACGTCAAGTACGACGAACGGTTTATCAGGCAATTGGAGCAGTTGGACGTCAGTATCATTGCCTACCAGGATGAGGTTGGCGTTTATAAAACCAGCGTCGGAGAGGCCGGCAGGTATTTTGAAGACCTGTACAAGATGCACACCAAAGCCGGCAGGGCAAGATTGTGGGCCGACATAGAAGTTTTTGATTTTGAGAAGGAAACTTACCGGAGTCCGGCTATTCCGGCCCAGTTCGAACGAGTTTTGAAGCAAATCATCGACGTAACGCCTTACGTCGAACAAATCTTAATGTTTCAATATCAAGGCATGATGAACAAGCCGGGCACAATCGCCCTGGCAGGACTTCAAGAAGGAACGGAAAAACTGTACAGTAATTATGCCGATTGGCTGAAGACCAGGTAGCGGTGAATTCAGCTCGCTTACGCTTCCCTCGCTGTTACAACCGTAAACGAACGGATACTCAAAACAGCCCTTAAATTTCAACACTTTTTTCCGTTTCGTTACCATTTCGTTTACACTTTGAGTTAGTATGAAAATCGGTCTCATCGGATACAAAGGAAGCGGGAAAAGTACCCTCTTCGAATGGTTGACCCGGGTTCCCGCCGACCCGGCCCTCGCCCATGGAACGCAGTCCGCAATGGCTCCGGTTCCCGAACCTCGCGTTGCAAAACTCTGCGAAATCTATAAACCGAAAAAAATCACCTACGCCGCCCTCGAAATCGTCGATACGCCCGGTCTGAGCCGCGATCAACACGGTAACCCGGCCCGATTGGCTTACTTGCGGGAATGCGACAGCATCGTTTGCGTCGTCGGCGTGTTCGACGGGGCCGATCCGGAAAAGGAAATCACGGCGTTCAGCGAAGAAATGCTCCTGGCCGACCTGGAAATCGTTGAGAACCGGCTTGCGAAAGTTGTGGAGCAGAAAAAACGCCCGTTGCCGAAAACCGAACAGGACCGTCTTCAGTTTGAACACGAAACGCTCCAGTTGGTTCAAAAAGCTCTCGAATCCGGCAAGCCGCTCCGGGAAGACGAATTGACCGACGAACAAGGCAAAGTAACCCGTGCGTTCCGGTTGCTCAGCGAAAAGCCGCGGATGGTGCTCATAAACACGGCGGACGACGAAACCGATTTTGGCAAATACGCCCGGTTTTCGACGCCGACGATTCCCGCCGTTGCCGTTTCCGTTGGTTTGGAAATGGAGTTGGAAAAAATGCCGGAAGGCGAACGAACGGCGTTTCTCGAAGAGCTGGGCTTGAAATCGTCCGACCACGACGCCGTCGTGCGGATGATTCTCGAGGCGTCCGGCCAAAGTCTTTTTCTCACCGCCGGCGACAAGGAGGTCCGAACCTGGCTGGTCCGCAAAAACGCAACCGCCATTGAAGCTGCCGGAGCGATTCATACCGACATGGTCAAGGGCTTCATTCGGGCAGAGATCATCAAATGCGACGACTTGCTCCGGCTCGGCAGCGAACGGGCCGTCAAAGCGGAAAACCTCGCCCGCCGCGAACACAAAGACTACGTCCTTCAGGACGGAGATATTGTGTTGTTCCACTTTAGTTCGTAGAATGAAGGTGCGAGCAAAATTAAAAGATCAGGTTTGAGTGTTTGTCAATAAAAGCCGGAATGGAGCGCAGCGAAATGACGGGACGAACCGGTTGACCGTCATTACGGCGGAGTACCGCCTCCATTCCGGCTTTTATTCTCGTCGATCAGAGTCACCCAAGAAAAATGGGTTCCCCACCAGAATCTGTGGGTAAAAAAATAGGTTTTTTGAGGTATGTGGAACAGAAAAGTAGATAATGGACCTTGAAAGTAAAGTATTTCAGTCACGTTGTATCGAAATAGTACATCTGGAAATATCTGTCAAATTTGAACCTCACTT
>Ga0209628_10001778_pt1 | contig 14223 bp, 9 predicted proteins | sample TergutCu122P4_FD_187285 | JGI IMG/M metagenome (GOLD analysis project Ga0209628, IMG submission 187285) | Cubitermes ugandensis P4 segment gut microbial communities from Kakamega Forest, Kenya - Cu122 P4 (SPAdes) (version 2) | ecosystem: Host-associated > Arthropoda: Insects > Digestive system >...
TCATTTCGCTTCGCTTCATTCCGGCTTTTATTGGGGGAGATGAATAAAAGCCGGAATGGAGCATCGCGAAATGACGGTCTCATACAAACTTGTCGACGGACTGCCGTTACCACCGGAGGGACCGCTCCGTGCGCGGCTCTGATTGTGCGCGGCTCTGATTGGGTTCACGGTTGAGACGAGGCCCCTTGCGTTTTGAACACAATTCCGTTAAAATAGGAAAAATGGTCGGATTGGTGAAAGTCGTTAGTTTAGTTAAACTATGCCGCTTTCAGACCGGAAAACTGTTAAATTTAGTAAAAACCATTTCCCTATTGTGTCAAAATGAAAAAGTTCTCTCTATTTACGTTGCTCTGTGCCCTGGGATTGACCGCCTTCTTTCAATCGTCCAATGCTTTCGCGCTTCAACAAAGGCAAGCTTTCAAGCCGATTGTTTCCCCTTTGATCCAGACCGTTCCAACGGTACTGAATGCCCAAGACGAAGAACTGCGATGCCTGCATCTCGTCAACGAGGAACGAATACGGCGAAAACTACCGATATTGACCTATGACGCGACCCTTGCGGAGGCGTCCCGAAGCTGGTCGCTCACGATGACCCGGAGCGGATTCCGGCACGGCTACGGCCGCGAAATCATTGCCAGAGGAGGTCAATCCGCAACGTTTGCTTTCCGAATTTGGATGAATTCTCCTCCGCATCGGGCCCAACTCCTTAGTCCGAATTATCAAACCGTCGGATTTGGAACGGTCAACGGTTTTTGGACAGGCCGGTTTCGATAGTGGGTGCTCCGAATTTACCACTTTTAACATATATTTGCTTTTTACTTATTTTTCCAAGTTCCTTTTCCGAAAATAGTGGTACGATGTGTTGTGTCGTATGTAGGGAATCTGCGGATTTTCGGAATTTTGACTCGCAAAAAAGCGGTTCAACGAGGGAAACATGGACAAAGTCAAAAGTTTAGTCAAAGGGTATTCATTAACGACGGTTCTCCGATCGTGCCTTTTTCTCCTTATTTTTTCTTTCGTGCTGGGTTGCGCTATTTTCGATCCCAAACCCGCGGGAACACCGATTTTGCGTGATCAGCCGAAAGAATTGGCGAAAATGCCGCTCCCGGCGTATTATATTGAGTCGCCGGACATCGTCACGGTCCGCTCCATCAATATCATCCCCAAGCCGCCGTATTTGATCAAATCGATGGATCAACTTTTCATCGACGTGGCAGGAACGCCGGACGGGGAAGAAATTAACGGCCTGTTTCTCGTGCAGCCGGGGGGTGAAATCGAATTAGGAGTGAGCTACGGAAAGGTGCAGGTCGGGGGAATGTCCATCGAGGACGCCGAAAGAATGATTCTCTCCGAACTGAAGAAAAAATTGAAAAATCCGAGAGTCCAAGCCCGGGTCGCCGTGATGGGAGACCTCGAAAATATTGACGGTAACAAATTGGTTGAACCCGACGGATACATCACGATCGGTTCTTACGGTCGGGTTTACGTCAACGGTTTGACCCTCGAAGAGTGCCGCGACGCCATTGAGCTTCATCTGTCGAAACAATTGGAACATCCTATTGTTTCTGTCGAAATGTTTGCGTACAATAGCAAGGAGTATTATGTCATTCTCCAGGGAGCGGGACCGGATCAGGTGATTTCGTTCCCCTACACCGGCAACGAAACCGTCCTCAAGGCGATTGCGAACGTTAACGGTCTACAGCCGTTCTCCTCGAGACGGATGTGGATTGCAAGACCGATCGGCAATACGAATAAACCGTTGATTTTGCCGGTTGACTGGAACGCCATCGTCGCTTATGGAGCACCGCAGACGAACTACCAGATTATTCCAGGCGACCGGGTGTTCGTGCAAGTGGACAATTGGGTCGTGTTCGATCAACGGCTTGCGAAGATTTTCGCTCCGTTTGAGCGGGTCATGGGCTTCATGCTCCTGAACCAATCGGTGTTGTCACGGTACTCCGGAAACGTGATGCAAAACGGTCGATCCGGATACGGCGGGTACTGATCGAAGTGTGTTTAAGCCGCCGCACCCTGTGCGGCGATGTAATGATGTTGTAGTGATTATGAAAATCCGATCTTATTTATTGACATTCTCCGCGTTTTTGTTCGCCGTCGTTTTCATGGGGTTCGTGGAAACTCCGGGAGCGTTTGCGCAGGGATTTACGGGTTACGGGTCAACTCCGACTTTAAGTCCCTGGCTGGGATTGACCAATCGTCCCACAGGTTCTTTGGATTCCTACAATCAATACGTCCGTCCCCAACTGGAAATGCAGCGGGCTTTGAGTATGCAGCAATCGCAAATCAATCGGCAAGGGGCCGTGCAGCAAGACATGCTAAGACGCTCCAATCCGGGAGTCGCAGCAGGTCCGCAATTGAGAACGCAAAGCGGAGCACCCGCCGTCGGACGATTTAGTCAAGCCGCAACCTTCCGGAATTACTCTCATTATTACAATTTTGGCAGACGATAATTCGGAAAATCTAAAGCCGAAACGAATGCAAGCAAATTGCCGGCGAACGGATACCTGAAGGCTGAAGCCTGAAAAATTATCGACTCAGCCCCGCTTGCTTTTCCAGGATGGTGATTCGTTCAACCAAGTCCGGCTGGTTAGGGTCGGATTCCAAAGAATACTTGTAATTGAGAATCGCCTGGTTCCAGTCGGACGATTGTTCCCGCAGATAACCGAGTGCGCGATGTGCTCTCGCGTTCTTTGAGTCGAGTGCAATCGCCGCCGCCAAATAATCAATCGCTTCCCGGTTTTGACCGAGCTCCTGGTAGAGCCGGGCCAACTCGATTTTGGGATCCGGTACACTCGGATTCTGGTCGCTCCAGTTCTTGAGCAATTCAATCGCTTCCGCCTTGCGGTCTTGTTCCATGAACCAAACGGCGTAACCGCGATAGGCTGCGGCGTGATTTGGATTTTTGGTCAGGCAAAGTTGGTAATTTTGTCCTGCTTGAACGTATTGGTTTGCGTCCCGATTGACCCGGCCCAAATAATGGTGAACGGCAGCGATATTGTAATAGGAATCGGCGTCGTTTGGATTCGTTTCGAGTGCCGTTTGAAATCGGGCGAGGGCTTCGGCGTATTTTCCGTCGGCAAACAGTTGTACGCCGCTTGTGTTTCCGTGTTGCGTTTGATACGTACTACAACCGCACTGCCCAAGTAGCAGGAAGACGAGCAGGATCGTTGATACGTTTTTCATGGTTTGCGGCGAAACTTGAGATCGTCGGATCGTAAGAAATAAAACGAATCACGTCAAGAGCAATTTTGCGTGAAATGCGGGGAGCGGGGCGGGGTTCCGATGAACAGCAGGAGGATTGCAAAGTCCCTGGGAACGCAGGCTTCCAGCCTGCGCGAAGGTTGCGCCCTGCACAGGTAGGATGCCTACGAACTCACTGGCAGGCTAAGAAGCCTGCGTTCCCAGGAAAAAAGCGACTTTGCAATCCTCCGCGATGAACAGGCATATCCTTGAATCCCCCGCTTTTTCAGGGTACAATGGGGGGACTGCTTTTGTTGAAAATGTAAACGAACCCCGGTCTTTAATTCCATGAAAATAAAATTCTTAAGCTTCGTATTGTCGACCGTTTACATGTTGACAACATGCGTCACCTTTTCGTTTTGCGCCAGCTTGCAGGAGGAAAAAAATCCTTTTTCCCCGACGAGTACCGATTTCTCCGTCTGGGGGCCGCATCTCGTCAACGATAGTATCACGCCGGACACGGACGACATTGCGAGGTTCCGATCTCAGATCGACATGGTTTTTACGGGAAAAGTCGCGGAATTTCCAAGTTTGCGTTTGATAAGACAGGATTATGACAGGCTTGAGTACAATAAAACCTGCTTGGGCAACGCCTTGAAAATCGGTTCTCAATCTTTTGAAAAAGGTTTGGGGACTCATGCCAACAGCGAAATCGAGGTGAGCTTTAGCGAACCTGTCGTTCGTTTTTCGGCAATGGTGGGAATCGATCGTTCCCGGGGAACGAATGGTTCCGTAAGATTCATTGTCTGCGCTTTCGACAAAGAACTGTTGCGTACGCCGATACTCCGTGGAGGGGACGAAGCATACACCATCGATTTAACGCTCCCGGAAGGGACGACAAAATTACAACTGGTTGTCGATGCGACCGAAGACGGACCTGCTCACGATCATGCCAGCTGGTGCAATCCGGTGGTCGTCGGCAAGTCCGGCAAAACCTACGACCTGACAACGACGTCAGTCTCTTTTATGGCACAGGAATCCGTTCCATTTTCATTCGATTATAACGGCGTTTCTTCGCGTGAATTTCTCCGCTCGTGGCAATTTGAAAAGAAGGACAAAAATTCGCAAGGCACCGTTTATTCGTGGACGGATCCGGTGTCCGGCCTGAAGGTTGAAGCGGATGTCCGTTGGTTCGAGCAATTCGCAGCGGCAGACTGGGTGCTGCATTTTACCAATACAGGTACGCAGAACACCCCTCGGATCGAAAACGTCAGAACGCTTGACCTGAGTGTCAATTTGGGGAGTGGAAACAGCTCCTCGAACATGATCCATACCATTAACGGAGACCAATACAGCAGAAACTCCTGGCTGCCCGCTAAATACCCGCTGAAAAACGGAGAAGGCAGGCATTTTGCACCGGTGGGCGGTCGGTCGTCCAACGGTATGGCTCCCGTCTGGAATCTCCAGAGCGGAGACGTTGGCGGCAACGAGGTCTCAGGCGGCATGTTTGTTATGATTGGCTGGTCGGGACAGTGGGCCGCCGATTTTATGAAGAAAAACGATAGTGATGTCCATATTTCCGCCGGAATGGAAAAAATTGCGACAATATTGTATCCGGGCGAGTCGATTCGCCAGCCGAGAATACTTGTCATGCCGTGGAACAGCAGCCGGATCAACTCCCAAGTGTTGTTCCGCCGTTTGCTGATGTTCGAATATGTGCCCAAACCGGATCAAAATTTTCCCGTAAAGATGCCAATCAGTTCCAATTGTTGGACCCGCTATTTCGGCAAAAACCAAGATTGGGCGACGCATGAAGGCCAGGTCGCTTGGGCAAAAATCATGCGTGAAGCCGGAATTGATCACCTTTGGCTCGATGCCTTATGGTTTCCGGGCCAATTTCCTGTCGTGGGGAACTGGTATTCGGACACGACACGATTCCCAGAGGGAATTGAAGCACTTGGGAAAGAGCTTCGCGAGATGGGTATGAAATTGATTGTCTGGTTCGAACCCGAACGAGCTGCCGAAGGCTCGCAAATTGCCAAAGACCATCCGCAATATCTGTTCGAAGGGACCGATCCGTGGCTTGGCGGCAGCCTTTTCAAAATCAACGATCCGGAGGCAAGGAAATATATGACCGACCTTCTGCACGACAGGATTGTCCGCTATGGAATCGACGTGCTTCGTATTGATTTCAACATGGACCCGCTTGGTTTCTGGCGTGCGAATGATTCTCCCGAACGCCTGGGGATGACGGAAATACGCTATGTGGAGGGGCATTATGAAATGTGGAACCAACTGATTAAGGATAACCCTGGTTTGTGGATCGACAACTGTGCCTCAGGGGGCAGGCGAATCGACCTGGAGACGATTGCGATTTCCGTTCCCGTGTGGCGTTCCGACCTCTTTGACTTTCCCGATACACGCCCGGAATGGATACAAATGCAAACGATGAGTTTCTTTCAGTTTATTCCTCTCTCTTCCTGCTCGACATGGGAATCAGCCCCCTACCATTTTCGCAGCAGTGCCAGCCCGGGAGCGTTAGGCGAGTTCAATTTTATGGACGGCGATTATGACGCCGAAAAGGTCAAGGCCGCTTACAGCGAAGCCAAGGTTTACCAGAAATTCTGGTACGGCGATTTTTATCCGCTGACCGAAGTCAACGCAGGCGATATTAACCGGAATGATCTCCTGCTCGCCTGGCAGTTGCACCGTGAAGACCTAAATGCCGGGGTTGTTTATGTTTTCAGGCACGGCGACTGTCCGTTTTTAGGACGCGAACTTTCCCTTCACGCAATTGATCGTGACGCCACGTATGAGGTCACTCTCAAAAGGGATTACTCCGCCGGAACGACAACGATTTTTTCAGGAAAACAACTAAGCGAATTTCAAGCGGAAATGCCTCAAAAACAATCCTCGTTGCTGATCGAGTACCGTAAAATCGGAAATCGGAAATAGGGGGGCCGAGTTCTTGCGTGATGCCGGACACCAAGTTTCGACCGTTTTCGAACAACAACTTAATGGAGCAAGCGATCCGACTGTTGGCGGCATTTTCCGGGACAATAACCGGTAACACAGTTACCGGCTCTCGGCTCTCATTTCTCATTTCTCATTTCTCATTTAAAAAAGTGTTTTCCTATCCGATTCTTCTTTGGGGGCTTCCGGTTGCCGGGTTGGTGGTGTTGATTCACCTGATCAACATGTTCCGGCACCGCCGCGTTCCGTGGGCGGCGATGGAGTTTCTGCTCGCCGGATACAAGAAAAGCCGGACCCGGATTCTGCTTCAACAGCTTTTGCTCATGCTGCTTCGGTGCCTGGCCGTCGTGTGGATTGTTCTGATGCTTGCCCAGCCGAACCTTTCCGGCCCTCTGGCCCAGTGGCTCGGCGGCGGAAAGGCGACGCTCCATTTCGTGCTTCTGGACGACAGTTATTCCATGAGCGATCAAAACGCCGGACTCTCCGTGATGGACGAAGCGGTCGGAGTTGTCGAAAAAATCGTCGATTTCGCCACGAAAAACGACCGGTTTTCCCTGTTACGCTTTTCCCGGTCGGTGATGAACGACTCGGACAACCCGCTTGATTTCGAGGAGCAATTGCTCGACGCCGAAACGAAAGCGGCCCTCAGAAACCGGCTCAAACTGTGGAAAGCGTCCGAAAGTTCCGCATCGCCGGAAGAAACGCTTGCCGCGACACAAAAAAGGATTTTGAATTCTGCGACAAAATACCGCTGCGTCGTTTATTTGGTTTCCGATTATCGCAACCGTAATTGGGAAACGGTCGATCCACTCGTTCAATCGTTCCAGGAACTAAAAACGCAGGGGGCCATAGTCCGGCTCATCCGAACGGTTGATACACAGCGGTCCAACCTTGCGATTCGTCAAGTCAAACTGGCACCCGGTATTCGGGCGGCGGAAATTCCGTTGCTTCTCGACGTTACGGTTGCCAACTACGGCGAACAAAAGATCGAAAATGTCCACTTCACCGTTTCCACGGGAGAGGCGGGGGGGAAGGGAGCAGGGCAAACGATTCCGAGCATTGCCGCCGGAAGAGAAACGACTCTTCGCGTTCCGATTCGGCTGAACAGCGGCGGCTTGCACAAAATCCAGGTCCAGTTGGAACCGGACGCGGTTGCCTGTGATAATGTTTATTCGCTCGTTCTCGACATTCCGCAGGAGATTTCCGTACTTTTAATCGCAACGTCGGAAGGGAATGAAGAGTCGGACGCCGACTCCGGGGCAATGTATCTGCGGACGGCACTTGCGCCGGAGGGGGTGCGAACCGGTATCCGGGTACAAACGGAGCCGCCCGGTTTTTTGAGCACGCACCAAATCGGGAAATTCGATCTGGTGATTTTTCCGGACGTTCCGATTCTGGAACCGTCGGCGGTCCGGACGCTCGAAAATTACGTACGAAGCGGTGGAAATCTGACCTTTTTCACCGGCCCGCAAACTGTCCCCCATTGGATCAACGAACAATTGTACAAAAAAGGGGAAGGAGGAGAGGGCTTGTTTCCGGTCCCGATTCTTGCGACGGAAACGCTTTTGCCGGATTATCTTGGCAAGCAGAGCGACCTGAAAATCACGCCGCATCCGATGTTCCGGATTTTCGACCGGGACGGAAGCTCGCTCCTCGGCGCAGTAACGGTGGAAAAGTATTTTTCCGTCGAACAATCCGGTACGGAACATGGGGCCGAAAGCGAAACGAATGGTGTCAAAGTGCTCGGTCGGCTTCGCAACGAATCGCCGTTGATTTTTGAGCACCGATACGGGCAGGGAAAAATTTTGACGTTCTTAACGACGGTTGCTCCGGTTTGGAACGATTGGGGACGCGGTAATCCGAGTTTCGTGATTACGATGCTCGAAATGGTCGCTTTTCTTTGCGAACGCCGGGGAGAGCAGCCGCCGGTTTCGGTCGGCACGCCGATTTGTTTGACGTTCGACCCGGAAAAGTACGAGAACGTCGTTCGTTTCGTTCCGCCGGGTGAAGAGACGCCTGATTTGGAAAACGCCTCTATGCCGCTTACGTTGGAAGCCCTTTCGACCGCCGACGGGATGAGAACGGTCGAGTATCCGCTGACGTTTCGGCACGGTTTTTACGAAGCGATCCTGACTCGACGACTCACCGAGGGAAACTCAACGAGCGAGTTACGCTTGTTCGGCGTGAACGTTGATCCGGCGGAGGGGGACCTTGCGCTTGCCGAAAAGAGTTTCCTGGTGGAAACGTTGCACCCGCTTGGAATGTCGCTGGAGGAATCGCAACACTTTGCCGCCCCGTTTGAGTTGACCGGAGTTCAGACGCTGAGCGATTACCTGTTCATTCTCGTCGTTCTTTTTCTTGTCGGCGAAATGTACCTCGCCGGTCGCCTGTTGCCGCCGTCCGGTCGTTAAGGGTGCAGAGACTTTCTCCAACGTTCGCGGTTGTCTGTCGATTTAGGTAAAACAGGCAACTTATTCTATCTTTATCTTCGACTGTGAAGCGATACGGAAAAAACGCCGAATAATGACCGTAAGTATTATTCTACTTATACCAGTTATAACGGAATGATTGCGAAAAAGGTCAGTCTTTGAGTTTGCGTTAGCAGAACCCCGTCAACAACAGATGCAACGAACATTATTCGGAAGGTCGGAAGGGAAAAATCGGAACATTTCGTTTTCCAGTATGACGCGCTTATTGGCCTTTCTTTGCTGTTTTTACTGTTTTAACGAGTTTACCCAGTCGGCGGAATCCTCAAATATTTCCCCGACAAGACGCACTCCGACCCAGATCGCCCTGGAGGAAGCCCAAAAAGCGGTGGTCAATATCGAAGGGGACCGGATCGAAAAAAACGACTTGAACAACCCGAACGAAATCGGAAAAGCGTTTAACGGAATGGGGACCGGCGTCCTGATCGACCCGCGTGGTTACATCGTTACAAATCACCACGTCATCGATGGAATCCGCGAGATCAAGGTAACGACTTGCGACAACAAGAAATATAAGGCCGTTCCGATTGCCAGAGACCCGGTGACCGATATCGCGATCATCAAAATCAGCGACAAGGAACCGTTTTCGACGATCAAAATAGGTCGTTCCGCAGACGTGCTTTGGGCGGAAGACGCTTACGCAATCGGTAACCCTTACGGGTATTCGTTTAGCGCAAGCAAAGGCGTGATTAGCGGCCTGAAACGGGATGTTCCCGTGAACGAAAAGTTGACTTATGCACTTGCGATTCAAACCAGTGTTCCGATCAATCCCGGTAATTCCGGCGGTCCGCTCTTGAACAACGACGGCGAAATGATCGGAATCAATGCCGCAATCCGGCAGGGAACGCAGTGTATTGCGTTTGCGATTCCGGTCGATCAAGTCGTCGAAGCGGCGGCCCGGCTGATTCAACAGCATACCGCAAGCCAAACGTACCATGGAATTCGGATCAAGTCGTCAACGGACCCGGACGAAGTGATTGTGGAGTCGGTCGAACCGGAAAGCCCGGCAGCCCAGGCGGGAATTCAACCCAACGACAGACTCCTTGCCGGAAACCAGGTCGAATTTCATCGTCCGCTCGATTTTTCCCGGTCGCTTTTGGAGATGAAAACGAATGAAACTTTGACGCTTTCTTTTTTGAGAGAAGGGGAAGAGTATTCAACCAACCTTCAATTGATCGCTCCGAAACGCAGGACAACGTCTTACGGATCCCAAACGGTTGCGTCCAATACCAACAAAACTAGCACAACCGGACGGCAACCGAGCACCGCTTCTGTTGCCCCCAAAGTTGGTTCGAGCGTAACCGCTTGGGATTATCTCGGAATCAAGTTCACTTCCATTCCGAAAAAGACTTACGAACAGCAGTATCCCCAGTATCTTGAAAACTATCCCGACGGTGCGATTCGGGTAACCGAGGTCCGCCGAAACAGTCCGATGGGGCTTGCCGGTATCGAAGTGGGAGACATGATTTTCGGAATCAAAGGTTTTGTTTCCAGCTCAGAGGAAGATGTCCACGCGATTATCTCCGATCTTTTGGAAAACAGGTCGAACACCAGTTCCGTCGACGTTCTCATAAACCGTCCCTATCCTTACGATGGTGAACCCGCCAACGGCCATTTTTCCACGGTCATGGAATTGCCGTAAACTACAGACGGCAGACGGCAGACGGCGGACAGCAGAATCTCATTTCCACGAAATCACGTTCGCGGCTCGTTGGGGTTTACGTCCGTGGGACGCACCGATTCGAGATATTCGGCAAGCACGTCGGCTTCGGCGTCGGTTCCGCACCAGGGAGGCATGAAGAACGACGGGACGTTGAGCGACCGGATTTTCATCGCAATCCCTTCTTTGCTTTCGCCGACCAGCATCGGCGCAACGGCGGAATAACCGTGCTCCAAAGCGTGACAGTTGTTGCAGTGGTACATGAATAACGCCTGGCCCAGTGCAAACCGATTTTCCTCCTCAAATTGATTCAACCTCACCGGGTATTGGAACCATTCCTCGACAATCAGGTTTCCGTTGGCGTCAATCGGGTGGTAAAACTCCGGTTGCGGTTTCTCGTAAATCGTTCGGGCAAACTTTTCCGTCCAGTATCCCGATTCGAGATACCCGCCGCTTCGTTTACCGTTGTCAACTTCGGAAGCGTAAATTTGGTTGCCGTACACAAACTGATCGACGATAAACGGCTTGCGAACCGCTTCCCGGACGAACTCGGAAACTGTAAGCACGGTCATTCCCAGAAAAAACAGGCAAACGGCGAAACCGAGGTTCATCGACTTGGGATTTCGAACCGGTCCCAGATACATCAGCAGAACGAGAACGCCGCCGAAAACGACGAGTAGTCCGAGAAAAACGTTCAAAACGGCGGCACTTTCAAGCGTTTGCCTCGCAGCGGGCGGAAGGTTCGGAAACCAAAGCGTAACACCGAGAAACAGCAACGCGATTCCCGCCAGAAGCGGACGGGACATTCGTCGCACGACTTTTTCGAGCATTGCCGAATCGTTTTGAAGCGTCCAGGCAGCATGAACGTAAACATAGAGCGTCGAAAGGAGCAGACAGCCGCCGGTTCGCAAAATCGTTTGCGGAATGAACTGGACATTGAAAAACGCCAACCAGAAATTCGGTGCTTCCGGATTCCAATCCCCGAACAACCCTTTGCCGTTGAGCATAAACGCCGTGATTCCCGTGATTAACACGAGACTGATCCAGGCACAGAAGGCGTAAATCCAGGCAACGATCCGGTGCGTGTTTTTCGGTAAGCGGTCCCAGTAATAGTAGACCGTGAACGCCGCAACGATTTCGACGATGAAGAATACCCATTCAATCGCCCAGCCGAACACGAAGGTTCGAATGAGCATTTCTGTTGCAAGCGGAGAAGCGAGGCCGATGGTCCACCAGATTCCGACGCCAGTAATCGCCCCAAACGCAACGGTCAGTAGCACGAAAAATTGCGTGTGCGACTTCCAGTAGTTCCGGTATTTTTCGTCCCCTTTGCGAATCGCATGGGAATTTTCAATCGCAATAAGAATTCCGCCGCCGACGGCGTAATGGGCCACGAGGACATGAACGACCGCGACCACCGCAATCAGCATCGGGGCCGTCGGGCCGGGAACGTACCACCAGGGATAGTGCATGGGAAATGAGAACGAATTTAGAACTTAGCCGCCGCACCTTGTGCGGCGTGTGCGGCGTGTGCGGCGAATTTTCTTTATATCCACATTTCCCATTATACCAAAGACGGCTGCGTAAGGCAAGGCAACCGTGCCGCAACCGTGCCGATCAGTTTTTCACCTCGTACTCCGCGTCAATGGTATCATCGTCTCCACCGGCGTTGGCATTTGCATTGGCGTACTCACCGCCGTCGGCTCCCATGTTGCTTGCGGTTTCGGCACCGTGGGCCGAGGCCGCTGCAGCCGCCGCTTCGTACATCGCCTTGCTCATCGCGTGGGAAGCCTGTTCCAGATTTTGGGTCGCCGATTTGATTTTCGCAACATCATCGGTCGCAATCGCTTCCCGGGTTTGTCCAATGGCGACGGTAACGGCGTCCTTATCGGTGTCACGCAATTTGTCAGCATGTTCCTTGAGAAGTTTTTCCATCTCAAAGCACATCGATTCCGCCTTGTTTTTCGCCTCCACGAGTTCCCGACGCTGCTTGTCTTCGTCGGCGTGCAGTTCGGCGTCACGGCGCATCCGCTCGATTTCCGCTTCGGAAAGCCCGGAGGATTGCTCGATACGGACCTTTTGCTCCTTCTGCGTGCCGAGGTCTTTTGCAGAAACGTTAAGGATTCCGTTGGCGTCAAGGTCGAACGTTACCTCGATCTGCGGCATCCCTCGCGGGGCCGGAAGAATTCCTTCGAGATTGAACTGACTCAAAAGCCGGTTGTGGGCGGCGATGTCCCGCTCCCCTTGGTAAACCTTGATCGTTACGGCACTTTGGTTGTCGTCGGCGGTGCTGAACACCTGCTTTTTCTCGACCGGGATCGTCGTGTTCCGGTCCACCAGCCGCGTCATGATACCACCGAGCGTTTCGATTCCAAGCGAAAGCGGTGTCACGTCCAACAGGAGCACGTCACGGACTTCCCCGGCAAGCACGCCCCCCTGAATCGCCGCACCAATGGCGACGACTTCGTCCGGGTTGACCCCTTTGTGCGGTTCTTTGCCGAACACGGATTTCACGAGGTCCTGCACTTTCGGGATTCGCGTGGAACCACCGACCAGAACGACTTCGTCGATCTGCGACGGGGAAAGGCCGGCGTCTTTCAGGGCCTGGTTGAGCGGGACGCGGCACCGTTCGACGAGATGATCGGTCAACTGCTCGAACTTCGCCCGGGTCAGTTTTTCCTGGAGGTGTTTTGGCCCGGTCTGGTCCGCCGTGATGAACGGCAAATTGATGTCGGTGGACTGGGCGGACGAAAGTTCCCGCTTCGCTTTTTCACACGCTTCCTGAAGCCGCTGAAGGGCCATGGCGTCCTTACGCAGGTCAATTCCCTGCTGCGACTTGAACTGCTCGGCAACGTAGTTGATAAGGACTTCGTCAAAGTCGTCACCGCCGAGATGGGTGTCACCATTGGTACTGATGACCCGGAACACGCCGTCGGCGACTTCGAGACACGACACGTCGAACGTACCGCCGCCGAGGTCGAACACGATAATCTTCTGGTTGACGTTTTTGTCCAGACCGTAAGCGAGTGACGCCGCCGTCGGCTCGTTGATGATCCGCTCGACTTCCAGTCCGGCAATTTGTCCGGCGTCTTTGGTCGCTTGACGTTGGGCATCGTTGAAGTACGCCGGAACGGTAATCACGGCCTTGTTGACCTTATGACCGAGATACGCTTCGGCGGCTTCCTTGAGTTTCCGCAAGGTCATCGCGGAAATTTCCGGCGGCGTATGTTTTTTGCTGTTGATTTCGACTTTGACGTACTCGTCGGAAGTGCCAAGCACCTTGTACGGCACCATTTTTTCCTCGTTGGGGACTTCGTTGTGCCGACGTCCCATGAAGCGTTTGATCGATCCAACAGTTCGGGTCGGGTTCGTGACCGCCTGCCGCCGGGCCGGTTCGCCGACGAGCGTTTCGCCGCTGTCGGTGAAAGCGACGACGCTTGGGGTCAAGCGATTGCCTTCCGCGTTGGGGATGACTTTGACGTCCTTCCCTTCCATCACCGCAACGACCGAGTTGGTGGTTCCGAGGTCAATACCGATAATTTTTTCGCCTTGTGCCATTGTATACCTCCCTTGTTGGGAAAATCTAGGCCGGGAGTTTCCGTCTTTCGCGGAGTACCGGCTAAAAGGGTTGAATGTTTTGTTGAAGTTTTTTGATGGGACACTATCTAAGCAAATATTGTGCCGAATGGGAAATTTTCTTGCAAGAGACCTGAAAACAGGGATGATTCTAAACTTGCCCCAAAGACCAACTGTCATTTTGGCAGAAAAAAATTATTTTTGTAACTGTTCAGCCGAATTTTTAAATTTAAATTGGGCAATTTTACAAAGTGCCCAATTGCCGCACAACCGCCATTTTTCGCTACCTATATTGCACAATTTGTGTAAATTAGTGTAAAAAATGCGAGT
>Ga0209628_10001779_pt1 | contig 14221 bp, 3 predicted proteins | sample TergutCu122P4_FD_187285 | JGI IMG/M metagenome (GOLD analysis project Ga0209628, IMG submission 187285) | Cubitermes ugandensis P4 segment gut microbial communities from Kakamega Forest, Kenya - Cu122 P4 (SPAdes) (version 2) | ecosystem: Host-associated > Arthropoda: Insects > Digestive system >...
ATTGTTTGTTTTGTGTCGTTCTGTGTATTGTTTGTGTGTAAATGTGTACTGTACTACTGCCACCGGGTGACAACCCAATTGCAGTTAATAAATATATCATATCATATCATATCATATCATATCATATCATATACACATCTCAGCTGAGATTTGTATACTCGTATACACTAACACCTTGTATATTACAATTATAGTTGTGTTTTTGACTGCCTTCCTACACATAATAGTCTACTTAGTTCTAAGATACACAACAGGGATGACACTCCTAAAGATTATCATTCTAAGAAAAACTGAGCGAGATATGATACAATATGTATATTGGTCTTCATGTAAAGTATCGGTTATTCTTCTTTTATTTTAATTGGACTTGAATTATCCTGATAGATTTTTGAAAAGCACTCGAATATCAGATTCCACGAAAATCCGCCCAGTGGGAGCCGCATTGTCACATGTGGACAGACGGATGTGACGAAGCTAATGGTTGCTTTTCGTAATAATGCGAAAGCACCTAAAAATCGTCTTTGTAAAGGCTGCATATTTTTCGAAGACCCATTACCATACGTCATCTGAGATCCTTATATTACGTATATGACACTAGTTTGAAACCATCTCACAATTTCGCGTGTCAGACATGTTACTAGTGACTACTGGAAACTAAGAAGCATGGCAGTAAGGCGGCCTCAAATGGTACATTGTTTATAGCAAAGTTCGGGCAAATTTGTCAAGTGGTTCGAAGTATAAAATGAGGACAGGAAGGACATGAAAGAGAAAATATAGAGCATGGTCGGTCTAGTGTATCCACAATGCAGGGAAGTAGGCTGAATGGTAGAATAGGTCATTACATTACGACGCTCAGTTTACCAGTGTCCCATACTCACAGGAGTTTTAAGGTAGCACACTGTTACATAAACATTTTCTTCAAAACACTTGAAAATACAAATATTTATGGGAACAGAAGAGCTAAAGAAATGTAAGAAATGCGCTCTACAAGTGACTCAAGATGTTTTTCATTCTGTCTTCTTGTGGAGTGCTGTTCTGTTGATACAGTACAGTGTACTGTTGTTTTGAGCAAGGTGAATGGACCAGAAGCACTTACAGAAGAAAGATGAATAAAAACATAGTCTGAAACAGTCAAGAGAAGGAAAGTTGACTCGCTCCCGTGTCTATAATTTAATTGCTATTCGAACTCTTTCAAACTATTTACTTTCAATTCACAGTTCAATGGCATTTGTTAGAAAAGGGCCTTTCTGTTCCTTCACACAGCCCTCGCAAGACGCTGCATATTGTATGTCTGCAGCCACTGGTAACAAACGTCGTGTGAAAGCCTAACAAAACACTTCAGACTCCTGATGAATGAAGATTTTGAATCTTCAGTGCCAACATAACCTCAATTTGTAATTACAAATCATAAAGAACCAATTTTATTGGCGTTTATCCCTAGAATTATTGTAGATTTCCCTTACTCTTCGGATTCTTTTATCCTAATTCTACCGTCGCGTTTAAATTAATTTAGATTCTTTTGAACATGCCTTACCAAGTGTTACAAAGAATGATGGGATGATTTATAAATGGTGGAGTGCAGGGATGCACAACCTTTCCACAAATCTAGGAGCCACTCCAAATTCTTGGTGGCAGATGTGACATGAAGTTCCATAGTGAAGGCTCAAAATTCTGGAGAGCTCTGTAAAATTCACTGTCATTTGGTGCTTTCTGCTCGATGCATGTGAATTGATACACACGGTTTTTAAAGGAATGGATAAGAACTGCAATAACTACGCCGAAAATATTATGTCCCAGTCACAAAATTTAGTCGCCAGTGCGATAAGGCGCCTAATTTTACACACGACACTGTGGGAAGTCATGAATGCCTCACTGGAGGCAGAAGAAGGGCCTAGATTTGAACCAAGATCTTCGTCAATGCGAACTAACGCTAACCATTACAGTTGCAATGCACAGCGAAACATCTCTTACAAGTATCTGCGTCTATGGCCCATGGCGCGAATGCAGAATTTGTCTAACTATGGAGATGAGCAGCAGAAACGGCCGTGACAAACACGATCTCCATACCAAATGCGTGATTCGAACCAACGATTTAGGCGTTCTCCTTTGTACTCTGGAACGTCAATATAATAATACTGCGGCTCATCGAAACCCAGAAGTTCGTTCACTGAACTGCACACAGTGCTCGGTGTGATAAGTTCGTTACTTGCATTGCGGTTTCAAAGCTAATCAGGTTGGAACTTGAAGATATTCACCCTGTGGACTTTGCCCATGGCTCTTTATTTAAAACAGAAATCAAAATACAAAGTTCGTGTATCGAATCGGCACCCGCACTCATGCAAAATAGCAAAAGGAAGACCTCTGTTGGGTCCGACACGAAAAGCAATTATCAAGCTCTGGGGTTCTTCCTATTGCTCCCGAATTCCCTTATTCTTTTGACTGAAAAGGCAACCGATTTTGTCCCCTAAACTCAAAAATGGAACGGCAGACAAAGTGCAAGGAATAATGCTTGCAAATAAGACGCACCATCGTCAGAATCGTGCATAATTTGGGACTTCATTGCTTGAGTAAAAAACTAAGTTCCTTTCTGTCAAGCTGATATTTTAATAGCCGCTTTTACTTTCAAAGTCTTTTACTTTGTAGGCAACATGCTCGTATTTAGTGTCTGTTTCACGACGTCAGTCTCTAAGACTGTAGAGCGTCGATGGTACGATGACTGCTGAGGGACGAACTGGAAGGGATCTATAAGGAAGCGACTGTACTCTTATCAAGACACTACCTTGCACTTTCTGGGAAGAGTGAGGATAACCACAAAAATTCTCACGATAGCACATGGACGAATCTAACCGGCTAGATCCCAAATACGTACTTAGAGACGTACACTTGCCTGCTCCAGTTCTGAACGTGTCTAAGATTCTGCCGAATACAGGACAGCCATCTTACATATGAACTGAACTGACACGCTGGTCAAGGACGGCTAACAGCTGCACACAGCTCGACTTAAACTCACATTCAAATTAAACGACACGTTTAGTTGTAGGAGCGCCATGCAACATTAACAAGTCTGTGAAACTCACCGCTGGAAAAAGGAGACCTTAAAAAGTCAAATATTACTTGCACGTGCTTAACAGGAGGCAGAGTAGGCGTCGTTGTAAAAAGCTATATTTCAGACGGCGCTTCGTAGCTTTGCGCAGAACAGAGGGCTTCCCCGAAAATATTCGGGAAGCGTTTCTGTGAAAGTAAGTTATTTATCACTCCAAAAAGCAACAGACACCCTCAAGCGCAAAGTTAAAGCTAGAGCAATGGAAAGGATCGCAACAAGCTGTGCCAAGCCAAGCAAGACAACAGATGTATATATGTCATGCCTTTCTATCTATATGACTTCTTTCCACTAATTCCAAAAGAAAGGTAGGGGAAAATATAGAAGCGATAACGGGTGTATCCATCAAACCACATATATCAACTAACACAATGAGTGCGGCATCTTTGGGACACAGCAGTGGACCTTCCGCTTCCGTAAACAGAACTTCAGTGACTAAATGAGAGACTAGTAGCTTCTCAAAACGGACTTGCTCAATGCAAGTAGTTTGTTAAACACTTCATCGTACGAGTACTTAATTAGATTTGGTACGAAAGTTGCAGGGGAAAGCTCTGCATCTGTAGTAGAACGCGGAGCTAACCGGCTCGAATCCCACGCAGACCACCGTCTATCCAAACCGATGGTCTTTAAGGTATTCAAGTAGGTTGATCAAATGATGGTCCTTGGGATTCGGAACAGTGCAGCATCTGCTTGAACCAATTCACTAACTTTGCCAAATGGCTGCTGTACACATAGGCCTACGTGCTTGACAAAATTACTCGACTTACGGAATGTTGTCATAGATATTTCATACAGTTGTTTTCTTTGTACGTGGTTTGGGTGATAGCGAGGACGGAAAGAAGTATAGAAAAACAAGATCCACCGACTTTTCTGAACGAGAACAGCACAGCCTTTACGAAAGGTCGATTTTGACTTTTTAACTTTCTCTCATTTCGTAGGAACATTTTCTCTGGTTTTCGGAATTTATCTCGCAGCATTAGCCGTTAAAATGGCGTCATACGCTACAGAAGAGAGGTTGGTTATGTTTGAAAAGTTTTCTAAGTGTGAAAGTGCCGTGCAGGGGCACAGAATTGCCGACAACAGTCCGAAATTTAAAACCACCCTCCAACAAATTACGTAATAAGGTTGAAACGAACAAAAAACTTTCTTCGGCGACATCGGTAAGTTGCAGGAGTTTCTAGTAACAGGGTATTTACATAACCAAAAGATGAAGTTACCAAGTAACAGGAAAATTGAGGAAAATTCCGTAACAAGCAGCTTCATATTTTACAGTGTTCGCCAAACACATGTATTACAAGAGTGATAAAGTAAGCCACGATGAGAAGCGGAGAGGAAGGGCGGGACATACAGAAGGTGAGGAACACGGAACATAGGCACAACGTTTCATGTAAAGCAAACCATGTACGAGAATTATGTCTAGGTTAGACATCAATAATGCTGAAACGGTGTGATTACGTGGATTGGACTCTTCTCCCTGAGGATAGGGTCTGGTAGGACTAAGTGATATCGGTTATAAACTGGCAGGTTCCATAAAAGGTGGAGAATTTGATTCAAAGAGCGACTACTCCCTCTCCACAAAATAAAAGGACTTGTCAATGAAACTATGAAGTTGTATTAAGAATGATTCCTAAACAACGTCCAACGGCCAGTCGCTCTTCAAAGAGCGAGGCTACGGTAGACAGTGCTTTTTTGACATTCAGAGGACCGTTCATCGTGATATACAGAGGGGTGCAAAAGTAGGTATACAGTTTTACTCTGTATAACTCTTATAACTGTATACCTACTTTTGCACCCCTCTGTATTCTTATAAAAAAAACCAACGCGATACACTAATTTTTCAAATTTATTTTTGGAATAGAACTCTACATGTTTCGGACAGTTTCTCTGTCCATCTTCAAGAGTCCAGCACAGCACACACAGCAAAAGCTATATGTCATAGAGGTTACGGTAACTGCTTGCTAGCAAGCAGTCACCATAACCTGTATGGCATATACTTTTGCTGTGTGTACAGTGCTACACTCGTGACGAAGGACAGAGAAACTGTCCGAAATATGTACAGTTCTATTCCAAAAATAAATTTGAGAAATCAGTGCATCGCGTTGGTTTTTTTATAAGAATATGTAGACAGTGCCTTTTGTGCCTTCCGTGTTACAGCCGGTGTATCCTTATGTAGCCCTAGCTGACGTGTTGTTGCGGAGCCCTCCACTCTGTCTCACCAGTTTGTACAAACACACAGTGAACAACAGTCTTAAAAATTGATTAATATTATTTGTCCGTATCTTACTCTGACGAAGCTAATGCAACAGTACTTATTTATGTACCTGTCGCTTGGAACGTCATGTAATTCGGAAATTTTGTAAGACGAAAGAAACACAGAAAACTAAAGAATGAGAACAAACAAAGGAAGAAAGGGCAGAGAGACGTAATAAAGATGGAGAGTGTCGGAAAATTTAGTAAACGTAAATGGCGTGGCAAAAGTGTTCCAGGGTTTCATTCAAAACTGTGTAAACATTTTATCTTTCACCAAATCAAATTTCGCAGCCAGCTCCAACTTCTGTGTCAGTATTTTCACACACGGCACGCCACACTCCATCTGCCTTAGTAGATAACCACAAATGTATTTGGCGATGGTTACAAACCTTGACCCTGTTGCAAGTTCTCTCTTATGTTGAAATAGTCACTTCAACATTCTGTTTCAAACACCATGTACAGTGACACCTCGGCTAACGAGTGATCCTGCTAACGAATTTTTCGGCTAACGAAGATTTTTTTCGCTGTTTTTCGGACTCGGCTAACGAATGTTTTAGTGGATGCGCGCGCTAACATAAAGCAGCAAACATAAACGGTCGGGTCATTCCAGGAGCTTATCTTTTCCGTCTGTATGTGTGTGACAAAGAAATGAGCTGACCACATCACATAGGGGAGACACACCAACCCGACTGGGTTGTTTATGTTCGAGACAGCAAGTTTCGGCTAACGAAGATTTCGGCTAACGAATGTCATTCCGGAACGAATGATCTTCGTTAGCCGAGGTACCACTGTATGTTAGTACGAGACCTGAAGTCCTCTCAGCAGCTTTTGTATATTTGTCTATACCTTTAAAACGCATGTTTATAGGAAGAAAATTCATAAAAAGAATAGTAGGAAACGTTCCCAGATGTAATCTGTGCTTAACTAGTTCGTGAATGGAAATACATGATTCCTCAATAGTTTGTATGGGACAGCTGTTTCGACAGATCCTACCATGCTGCTCTGTACAAATTATTTATTAACTCTTATATGTACCACCGACTTATAGTACAGTGTAGCCGCAACCCTCGCCACAAGAGGCAAACCACCCGCGTGACAACGACGGATTAACTCGTACGTCTCCAGAGCGTTCAGCTAGTCTGTGGACCAACATTATTCTTATCAACCACAAACACGTTTGGAATCTAGGAGCTTCTGCATAGCTAAGCTCAAAGGATACACACTGTGGTGTGACCGCCGAACGATAACACTTTAACGGCACCAGTAACACAAACAGAACAGCAACAGATACAGTCCAACCAACTGTGAGCAGCAGACAAGGCACTATACCGTACAATAAGAACACGAAAAACGATCGTGCAGTAATGGAAAAAAATATACGGAATAAATCTGAATTTTGTGACGAAACCTGGATTACAGGGAGAATGGAAGAGTGCAAAATTATGACAGACGTAATTTCAGCAATAGGTAGCTGAATCTTAAGCCTTGTTCTCGGTCTTCTTAGGCAGAAGTGCAGCTTAGATGTTCAGCAAAACACCGCCTTGAGCAGTGGTGACACCTGACAGCAGTTTGTTCATCTACTAGTTATTATGAATGACCAAATGCAGGCGACGCTGAATGATCCTAGACTACTACTTTTCACGAGCAGCGTTACCGGCCAATTCCAGAAGGTCTGCCGCAACGCATTCCATAACAGCTGCTATAGCAGCATCTACACAATCAGTGTAACAGCACCTTCCATCAAATCTGTGCATACGACCCACCGGGCACTGTAGGCTAGCTCTACTAGAATAGGACTTCGAAGTTTGCTTCACTTTACTGCCTTTTACCGCTTCCTGACACTGTATAACTAATACAACTGCCTTGCAAACTCAATTCTGTATTACGTTTTCAAGAATCAAAAATGGAGAAAATTCCTCCAGTCGCAACAGAAATGTTCCTGGGGATATAAGTGAAGTCATGGGATGTTTATGTTGGGTAAAACAAACAAAAAAAAAAAGCCACATGTAAGTTATGAATGACGATGACGATGAAGATACAATCATATCGTCATTAAAATAAAAGACAAGACATTTAAGAATGGGTGGAGCTATACCCCTACTCCCCTTTTGCGCCCTCACGGCGTGACAGGGAAAACTTCCAGGAATCTTTCGGCAATACAGTTAATAAAGATCTTCCTCGTTAGCTGAACAGTTCGTGGAGTCAAGAACTAAGAGTACCAACACTCGTAACACTCATACCGTGGGTCACATGGGCCCTGATGCAGCAGGTTGCAAATGAATGCAGCTTTACGGAAGCTGTGGCTACTGGCCTACTGTACCTTACATACAGTTGCAAGAAGCAAGCGTTGTCGTTTTCAAGACCGCGTCGGTACTGAACCGCACGGACTAACGTACCGCTGCACAAACACAGCCCCTTTAGACAAATCGACAGTTGCTCACTCGATCACGAAATTCCCCATCAGTTGTGATATCCAACGCCAATTATCGCTTTCCTGCCAATGCTCGTATTCTGAGCCACCTGAATCCGATCCACACCTTCCGACGCTATTCTGTTAAATTTCATATTAATATTATCCTCCTACCTGCACCTCGGTCTCTCATGCGGTTTTCTTCTTTCAGATTTCCCGACCAAAACTCTGTACGCATTTCACATCTCTCCCATGTGTACTGCATGTTTGTCGTAAATTTTTCGCACCAGTAATTAGCATGCACTGAAGATCAAAAGAGACCATATTCAAGCAAAATTAACATTTAAATCGTTAACCCAGCACTTTTTAGACGTGAGAGTTCATAATGAAACGCAAAAACAAAACTTCAAGTAACCGGATGTCTGTATCGACGTTAAAAGTAAGTTTGTGTCTCAAACAAACAAACAAACATCAAGATCAACAGACTGTTAAACGGCTAATCATACTCTTTACTGACGGATAATTCGAGTACCGTGAAAATAAAAGAAAAGAAAAAACAGTTTACGGTACAGCAACTCTGGCTGACACATCTCCTGTCTCCTACATACTACGGCATAGGGGGAATATAATTAACCTCGGGGCAGCAACTATGTAGAAACTGGTCACTGGTTCGTAAGGCAATTCATCTCCGCTGTGTTTACAGTCAAATAAAACCAGCGCATACTGTAACAATATCAGCAGCTACATTGATAGCCATCATCGTGTTCTCTACAGAATAATATAAAACGTTTTGATATACAACTGAAAAATGTAGAAAGAGGTCTCAAACTTTACAGTGAATTCATTCACAGAATTAGTATAAAACACGCAGTCTAAAATAAAGAAATAATGTGTTGAAGGAATATTTCTTGGTGTTATTTTGTGAGGAGGTCATGAGCCCATTCCAAACTTGTGTTCAATGCTTATGATGGAACTTAACAAAACTGCACCACTGGAAACGTACAACAACAAACTCACAGTTAAGGACAGAACTAATAATTTCTATAGCACCGCCTACTTCTGTACTACGCAAGGTTTAAACCATCAGCTTAAACCACCAGCACATCTTCCCTTTTTAGCGAAAAGCGGCAACCACATTCAGTAGACAGAACAGCTCAGACAAAGGGCCTCATTCGTGTTGGAGCCGCACCCAGCCACCTGTACAATGAGAACCATGTCTCTTCACCGAGAATGTCACCAAGGAGCAGCGGTGAACAACCACACTCATATAGCGCCGAGGTTAGAGAAAGAGTTGAGGTACTATACTCCCTTCTGGGCCTTCATGATTTGCTAAAGGGTGAACGTTACCTTTCTTTACCTTCGCTGTCGTGATGGACGAACCGGGTTACATTCCAAGTAAGCACTACCTCCTGCTCGACTCCCTGGGGTCCACCCAGCCTGATAAGGAATAAAACTCTTTTTTTTTTGCCAGAACGTAAAACCTTATCTTGAAGCTGACAAATAACCTCCACGTACAGCCGACGTTAAGAATGCATGCACCTTACAATTCACTCTTCCTCTACACACGAATAAACGGCACAGACACACGTAAACAGGAGTCTTCATTGTGCCCGTTTCGCACGAACCGAAGGCGTGTACAGAATCACGTACACTCGTCTACGCATACAATAGAAAGCAAAGCTACTGAACTAATTTCCATTAAATTTGGTCTGCGACGTCTACACGACAAGTTGTGGAGCGCATAGTAACGTCTGTCCGTGTCTCTATGTCTACACAAAATCTAAAATCGATAGTTACCAATTTTCTGGCCAGTAGCTCACAAAGCAAAGAATCTGCACCACATTGAAATGATGCTACAATTCAGGTTTACAAAGCCTGCTTGTAACGTTATTGGATATGGTTATCGTCTAAACAGTAAAACACGAAACATCTGCTCAGTGCAGCTACTATACTTTGTTTCTTCTTGTACAATCTGACAACAGCGCAGAGAGTGCCTAAAATCAGCAAGCTGTTGAGAAGTCGTATTTGTACGCAAGTTCCATGCATGAAATTAGTCAGCGCAGTTAGAGTTAAGTTTAGTACTGCAAGTCTACACTAAGAAGGTATCTGGGGAACATCACTCTGGTTACAATCGATCATCAGTGCAAACAAAACCTCACCACATTGTTACACGCGTCGCATCATACACAAAACTGTGTCTACATAACACAGAAAATACGACACTCGCAGAATTGCATGTTGCGTTCGAAGCACGTGTCGATACAACCTATATTTTATTGACGTGATGAAGTGCCGTACCCTACCAGAGTCGGTAACGTAAGTGGGAGATGCCAAGTGGTGGGACGCTCGGTGCGGAACTCGGATAATGCCTAGGTGAATGGAGGACAGAAACACAGCCTGCCAGTGAGTTTAAAAAGTAGCAGAGCAAGGGCGTCTCATTCTGATTCCAATCACAATCTGCAACAAGTTCTAATCAGGGCAGACTTCTCTAACTCAGAAGCCTGCAGATGGGTAAACAGCTCTGTTTCTTGTTCTTTAATTATACGCACTTCTTCGCTCGGACAAAGTTCATGAGCGAGTTACGCTGACTGCCAAACGGCAAAACAAAACCCAAAATAACTGAAACAAATGCTCTTATGCTTTGGAGCTCAAGTGTAGGGTCACATTTGAGGACTGACAACCTTCAGCCAGCAGCAAAACATTCATCCTTCATAAATGAGTCAAATCCGCTCACAGGTACTGGTCTAAACAAGTCTGTCTCGTCGCTTCTGGAATCTCCACCCACTCTCGCACTCACCAAGTCTTCTGTACAAACATCGCTCAACGAAGCATATTAAGATTCTAAGCCCATATTCTGGAGGAAAACGTAGAGTTAACAATTATGCCAGCGTTTTCACTACTTCACACCCATAAAGCGAAAGTCTGTATGGTATACAGATATGATTTATTACAACTTATTGCACTAGTAACACATATTATATAACCACATACACATTGCACGGAAGATGTACACTATTAACCTGTACTGTACCTTCAAATAAAAGCGCAACACCCACCGTTATCTTCCCATCTCATTCGACAACACAAAATCTACACCATTGCAAGCACGGTGTCAAATCCGATTCAAGCGACGTGTACAATTACACGAAGTCATAAAACGCCCTTCGGTGTTCCGTCCGTACTGTGTATCCAGTCTTGATGACAGCAAACTATCGTATCAAAAAATGTAATTTCGCAACGGCGATTTCGTGCCGCAGAAAACATGTCTGAATACGTTGAGGGACTGCAGTGACAAAAGCACACATAAAGATTACCGATATGGAATGTTAAGACAAACTGTCCGTGCAGTGGTGATAGCAGAGACACGAAATCCAGGAGCTTGCTATATCACAGAGTTACAGAAGCTGTACAGAAACATGCCTCATTCTGCGAGTTTCACGCTGGAATAAGTAAGCCTACTTTTCTTTTTTGAGGTGTGTCATTCCCGTTATGTTGTCAAATAACAAGAACAAGCTAAATGGTATACATGTATATCGTTGAACACAACTATAGTCTTGGCAGTATGTTTACTAATACTAAGTATTAGTATTAGTAAACATATTGCCAAGTATATAGTTGTGTTCGACGATATACATGTATACCATTTAGCTTGTTCTTGTTAAGCAGGTCTACTATTTGGCACGATACTGCGGTCCGTGGGTGGTAAAACAAGCATGCCTTGCGGTTAGTAGTGGTAAAACGAGCAGGCCTTGCGGTTAGTAGTGGTAAAACAAGCAGGCCTGATTCACGGCACAATATTTCGGTCAGGTGTTGGTAAAAAATAGGCATTGCAGTCTGTCGGTGGTAAAACAAGCAGGCTTAATGCTTGGCACAATACCGCGGTCAGTAGGTGGCACGACAAGCAGGCCTTGCGGTCAGTAGGTGGCAAAACAAGCAGGCCTAATACTTGGCACAATACCGCGGTCAGTAGGTGGCAAAACAAGAAGGCCTAATACTTGGCACAATACCGCGGTCAGTAGGTGGCACAACAAGCAGGCCTAACGCTAGGAACACTACTGCCGTCAGCTGGTGGCAATACAAGCACGCAATATGACGACTTAAATCTACTGTCTACCTTAGACTTTTAACAAACTTACATATTATTTATATTCGGTTTATAAAGCATGGGTTCATAAATTGTTTAAACATAGGAAATATGGGTGGCAGGCTGAGGTAAAGAGTGTACAAAAGTACTGTTCGTAGAACTACACATAAAGGCTGTGAACTGCGAAGGCCGCGGTTTACCTTTTGTACAATTTGACTCACCTAGCAAATACATGATTTGATATACGCAATTGAGAGAACGTATTGTAACTTACAATAATGTTAAATGTCATATTTCTGAAACCTAAATTAACAGTTTGGCAAAATTCGACAACACTCTCCCTTGAACAAACCCTACCTTATAACTTCTAAAATTAATAATATTAATCCACATTACAAGCAACAGCCTACAGTACAAACACGCTGCCTGATGCTGCCCTTCATATCGGAATTATTCAATATACAAGCATCAACAAACCATCCGTAAGACAACCACATTGCACTTTGCCTAATCCCCTGTTACCAGAAAGGAAATGTTCTCTTCACTTCACTACCTCTTCGTAATGATTCCCACTACAAAGAATAGTGTTATATCCCACAGAAACAACACGCCACCCAACGTGCCTGACACTGCGCTACATGATTACAAGGCTGTCACCAGTACCGAAAGTCTCCATAAACTGAACTTGCAAAACACACGAGAACTCCTTTGGTTATCAGGGGGGGTCCGCTAAGCCAGCGGTTCCCAACCTTTTATGTGTATGACCCTACAGTCACAAATGGAAAACGCAGTAGCAAGTACTTACTACAAATGAATTAATACGTATTCATTTTCTTGGACACTACATAACATTGGCAACTATTTAAAAAATATTAAATTTTTAATGTTATTTGTTCAGTTCAACTACTATGTATCGTACGATAATACAGTGTGTTCATTAGTTGCTTAAAATTTAATCGCTCCGGCATGTTTTCAATTAATAAACGCCGACTAAATACTCACATTATCTCGATCATTGTTTGAATTCAGATATAAATATTTATTTTTCATAATTATCGATTTCTCCATAAAATCCTCCAGCGACTCTACTACGTCAAACCCCTTGCGGCCCTGAGGTTGGGAACCACTGACCTAAGCGAACGCACTTTGTGGCCATTAAAACAAAACACAGCGAAATATGTATAACTCTCCAAACAAATCAAACTGGAGATTATGATTACGAAGGGCTCTGGAGTAAGGCCGTGTAATATGCCAGACGCCACATCGCACCCGCACTAATACGCACACATCTGAGACCTACAGTAAGTGTGAAGGCGAAAGACCTGACTAGTTTCGGTTTACTTTCACGGACGTGGTGGCGCAGTTCCCTCAGGCACTGAGCTACAAGCCGTCAGGTCGCGGGGTTTATTCACGACGGGGTTACTGAAATCTTTTCAATGATATAATCCTTCCGGCCGCACTATGGCCCTGGGGTCGACTCAGTCTCCCAACAGAAATTAGTACCAGGAACATGTGCCCATGCGTAGGGCTGACAACCACACCACCTTCATGTGCCGACCGTCTAAAAATTCTGGGAACCTCAACTGCATGCAGCCCTCAGGGTCTGTATAAGGACTGCTTTACATTTAATTTCTTGCATGTACTGTGTACAATCTATGAGGTATTTCGTAATAATTGCTAGAAATTCAATAAACCCGCACGAAGATTCAGTCCCGGAAACAAAACTCTGAAACAATGATCTAAATGTAATGCCTTTCCGGCGATAATCCAAGTAACCTAACGCTCTGACCTCTCCTGACCACTCCATTAATATTTATTAAAACTGCATATTACCAAGCTGCTTGCTATACAATTTTCTGCGCTCTCCCATTAGCGTGTCTCTCACAAGCATAAACAGTCTAGAACTTAATTTCGTGTTTTCACCGTGCATTTTTTAAGACAACCACGTTTATTGGCCGATTAATGCATTAATTGTATAAAACACAATAGGTTAAAATCTACATGTATCAATATTTTAAAAGACAATTAAAAACTCCGACATGTTTCGGATCCTTTGGGATCCATCCTCAGGGAGTGTTGAACGTGCTTCACTGAAATTACTTGTGGTATTTTGTGTGTGTAGTCGGTGTTTTTAGCGTGAAATTTGGACCTGTGGTGTGTGTGTGTGTCTAGAACTGTCCTTCCGTTAAAGTTAGATACCAAGTCCCATGCCCATACAAAACAACCGGCGAAATTATGAATTTGTTTAATCTTCACGTTTCTGACAAGGTACAAAATACAAAAGGACTCTGAACTGAATGGTAATATAACTGCTAGGCCTGACGTACATGAAAATTATCATCACTTACATTTTATTGTTTGCTTTTGCTGCCCCCCC